>ERZ772928.1282-NODE-1282-length-10990-cov-3.671971_pt1 | contig 10990 bp, 8 predicted proteins | sample MGYA00511686_ERZ772928 | MGnify/ENA primary metagenome ERZ772928 (study PRJEB29015, sample SAMEA2738063) | human oral metagenome | biome: human oral; feature: human-associated habitat; material: saliva | place: China | collected 2219 ... | reverse complement strand
CTCGGCGAGGCGGTGGGCGGCTTCCTTCTCTCCGAGGACGGCCTCGCCCAGGAGGTTGACGTTGAGGCGGTGTCCGCCTGTGCGCAGGCGGGCGAGCGCCGGGCCGAGGCCCTTGTCCGTCGCGTCGACGACGAGGTCACCGACGATTTCGCGGAAGACTCGGCGCGCGATGGCCGTCACGCTGCGCGGCGCCAGGCGCGACGCGGTCGATCCGAGGCCCATGGCGGCGGCGAGCGCCGGGGGCAGGAAGTCCTTGCGTCCCCGTGCCAGTTTCTGGAGGGCCGCGCTGGCCACGTCGAGGTCCGCGGGACGCACAACGTCATCGACGAAACGAGTGGTGAACGTCAGGCCGTCCGGGTCGGCGAGGATCCGGGAGAGCAGCTTCGCGGATTGAGGCGTGGGTTCGTGGGCCGACTCGTCTGCCCAGCGGCGCGCTCGGGTGACGGCTCTCTGCCCCAGTTTCCACAGGTCATCGGGGCACTGGCGTCCCTTGGCGCCGTGCGTGCTGGGTCGGGGTGGGGTGGGAACGGCGGCGTTCGTCATGCGTGGCCCTCCAGGCTCGGGTGAGTGTCGGATACTCCGCATCACGTGCGCCTCGATCATTGAACGCGCGTCCTCGCTCTGCGGCGTGCCAGGCTTCCGACGGTGTAAAGCATGCTGGTTTGTCTATCCTAACCCGCCCGAGGCTTCTCTGTGGCGCCGTGGGTGCGTTCACCACACCACGGAAGCACGGGACCTAAGCCCCGCGCCCAACACGAGCCATTGTGACATTGGACATAGACAAGTGTGATTGCCGTTCTCATGCCTACTTCGAGCGTGAGGAGGGAACGCTGCAATCAAGAACGAATAAGCCACCGATCCTTGATATCCGAGACGACGCCCGCGGTCACCGCACGCATGTCGACAGCGTGCCCGCCATCCGCACGCGAGCACAGCCACTGGACCTGCAAGCCATCAGAGAGCGCGACGAGTTTGCGGGCAATCTGTTCGCTCGGCGCGTCGGGACGGACCTCGCCGGCGGCCTTTCCACGCTCGAGGGTGTCCACCAGGTATTCGATCGTGGCCATCAAATGCTGACGGAACCAGGGGTAGGCCTGATGACTCGCATCGATGACCGCCGCGGACATCGCGGTGTACAGGGCGACGCCATCGGGATGACGTTGATTATGCGCCACCATCTCCACCCACGCGTCGAGCGCCGCCTCCGCTCCCTCATCCCCGTCGGGCAGGCGGCTCATCGTGCGGCGATCGCGCTCGTCCAGGACGGCGGCCAACAGCTGATCCTTCGACGAATAATGATGCAGCAACCCCGCCTTGGAAATATCCGATGCCCGCGCAATATCCGCCAGGGAGGTCGCCACGTAGCCGCGGGTCGAGAAGAGAGTCAGCGCCTCGGCGAGGATGCGCGCCTTCTTGTCCTCAGAACCGGCCTTGGGGCGTCCGGGCCGGCGCGTCGTCGTTACCTGTGCGTCGTTGCTCATGCAGGCTGCTCCACTCTCGCTGTGACAGAGTTACCAACAACCCATCATAGCGTCCCACGCGCCGCGTGCCACCCAATTGGCGAACAACCCTCAACACAAGAAGCGGCGCGGAGCCCTCGCCCCGCGCCGCCCCTTGTCAGAACCCAAATTTCACGTCGAAGACCGGCTTGCCCGCCGAGTCGAGCTGGATCTTCCCGTCGGAGTCCAGCTTGACAGTGACCCTCACCGTCGCTTCCTCGTCGTGAGGAGACTTGTCGAAACCAGAGTCGCTCTGAATGCTGAAGACTGCCTCGCCAATGTAGGTATCGCTCCCAGGGCCATCCTGCTTCACAGAGGTCGGTGCCGACTTCAGCTCCAGCACCGACAGGTGCTTGGACTGAACGGCGTAGGGGCAAGCCTTGTTGATATTGCCGGGGATCGTCACGCAGGAGTTCGTCAGATCGACGGCGGCGTTGAGAGCCTCCTGGGCGAGCTTGTCGTTATACCGTCCAGTCAACTCCACGGTAGCGCTCGAGGAATTCGTCAGGAAGTCGCTCGCCCCCGCCTTGACGGGCTGCTTGACTGGATCAGCGCTGACGTACTCACCCGTATCGACCGGGGTGAAGGTGTAGACACCCGGGTAGAACACGAAGGAGGTGCCCGAGGAGTACTTGTTGTCATCGAGAGAAGACGTGACGTCGCCGACGGAGAAACGGTTGACCTTCTCGCCGGTGACGAGCACGCGCGTCACGAGCGCGTCCTCGATCTTCCAGTTCTTCAGGAAGCCCATCGTGGGCTTGGCTGAGGACACACGGAAGGAGTGGGTAAAGCGGTCGCCATCGAGCTGCATCGTGGCGGTGACGATGCGAACGTTCCCGCTGGTCGAGTCGGCAACCACGTCCTCGACCACCAGGCGCGCGCTCGCCGAGGCCATGACGTCGTCGGAGAGGAAGCCACGCTGGTCATTGGGCAGGCCGGGGTCCACCATCGCCGTCGCCGCGCTGGCCTTGCCGTCGGCCAGGAGGTCCAGGTACTGGCGCACCTGGGCCTCGGGCGTACGCGTCCAGTTGGCGAACATGAGGCTCACGGCACCCACGAGTCCAAGGACCACGATCGCAACCACGACGATGGCGGTTCGCTTGACGCGGCGCTTGCTCGCAGTCGACATGGGGGTAAAGGAGAGGGAGCCCTGCACCTGCGGCGTGGGAACGCCAGCAAACTGATCTGCGGGAGCAACCTGCGCGGGCATCTGCTGCGGCGCGGGAGGCGTGGGAACGCCAGCAAACTGATCTGCGGGGGCAACCTGCGCGGGCGCCTGCTGCGCCGCAGGTGGCGCAGGGACAGCGTGGGCTTCGGACACAGCCGGAGCTCCTGCCTCCTCAGGAGCGGGAGGAGGCGTCAGACCGTGGCTATTGTCCTCGCTGCTCTGTTTCATCGTTGCTCCTCTCTGCCCCGTGCGTTCTTCATGCGCCCGGAAGCGGACGTCATGGAGTGCCTGGTGGATACAAAAACCGAGCAATTTTCTCACACGCCATAACCTGATTCAACACGCATGCGATACAGGACCGCGCGGCGTGGTTTTCTTCAAGGGGGACACGCATCGCACGCAGCTCAGAGGCGTCCTTCCGGATCAGACAAGTAGCGGCGCGAGGCATGAGCCCCGCGCCGCGTGTCGCTATCACAGTGACCGCGAGGGTCTCCTCCGCTACGCGCGTGAAAAACGTCCGTGTCGAAGGCGGCGCCAGCCTTAGCGGGATGTGCCCACCCAGAAGTCCGGTGTGCCCTCCGGTGTGAGCTTGAGAGTCCCATCGTTGGCGAATTGGACGTTGACAACCACCGCGGCGTCGACGTCGCGCGTGCCCGGCATGTAGGACTTGTCGGAGTATGTCACCGCGAAAGTGACCTGACCTTGGAAGACCCCCGGGTCCACATCCATCGGTTCCAGCGTTGTCGGCATCGTCTTGACGGAGATCGCGCTCACCGCGTCGCTATTGAGGGCGGAGGGGCAGTCAGGATTCTGGTTGCCCGGGATGGATGCGCAGGAGTTCAGGAATTCCTTCGCGGACTCGAGCGCCGCTTCCTTCAGTTTGTCGCTGTAGGTTGCTTCCAGGGACACGTCGGCGGCGTCAGCATCGTAGGCGGTTCCACCGTGGACGCCGTCAAGGACGGCAACGGTCTTGGTGTTGACATTCACGTATTCGCTCGGGGCGACGGGCGTGAACGTGTAGACGCCGGGGTAGAAGAAGTACGTGGCCGGCTTACCGGAGACGAGTTTGCGCGGAGCGTCGGCACTCACCCCTCCGACGGTGAACTGGGTGTATCCCTGCGCGTCGACGCTGACCTGCGCAGCCAGGGAGTTCTTCACCGTCCAGTTATTGAGAACGCCCATCGTCGGCTTGTCCTTGGTGACGGTGAAGGCATGGGTGAAGCTCTCCCCGTTCACCTGCACGGTGGCCGACACCTGACGGGTCTGGAAGTCCTCGTTCGCGTCGGCGACCACGTCTTCGACGACCAGCAGCGACGTCGCCGAGGCCATGGCGTCGTCGGTCAGGAAGCGACGCTGGTCGTTCGGCACGCCAGGATCAACCATGGCGGTCGCCGCACTGGCCTGACCGGAGGCCAGCAGATCCAGGTACTTGCGCACCTCAGCCTCGGGCGTGCGCGAACTGTTGACAACCTTGATCGCGACCACGCCGCAGATCACCAGCACCGCGAGGACACCAACGAGGATCCCGATCAGGATCGCCCGCTTCTTGCCCCGGCCAGATGGAGGCGTCGACGCCACGCCTCCCCCGGCGGACGTCGACGGAGCCGGAATCGCGGGGGTTGCGGGGGGTTCCGGTATCGGTGCCGTGTTCGCTTGATTCTTCTCAGTGCCCATCGTGTGCTCCTCACAACGTTGACAATCCTCAGCCGGGCGCGTGGCACGTTGCGCGCGTCCCGTCACCCGGCTACTCAGGCGTGCTCAGTATCATGCTGCGCACGCGGTCAGTCAAAGAAGGATCACGGAGCGGATGCAGGTTGCCCGTCCGCAGGCGCGGACGGGCAACATGTGTATAGGGCGCAGGCAGAGGACGTTAGAAGGCGAAGGACACCCTAAAGTCCGGCTTACCATCGGCGGTCATCATCATCATTCCGTCGTCATCGAAACGCGCGTCGACCTTCACCGTCAGGCCGACGTCCCTCGTTCCGGCGAACAGCGTTCCCTCTGTCGTGACCGTGTAGGTCACGCTCCCAGAAAATGACGTTGGATCGAAGCTGTAGGAATCGAGAGATGTCGGCATTTCCTTGATGGAAATAGCGGTGACGTGGTCTCCCTGAATGAGGGACGAGCAGTCGTCGCCCTGGTTGCCCGGATAGGTCCCACACGATTCAACGAGCGCCTGAGCCGCTTCGAGAGCGGCGGCTTCGAGCTTGTCGTTGTAGGTCGCTTTAAAGGTGACGTCGCTCGCGCCATCGCCACCCGCGGTGCGCACGTCATCGAGCACGGAGACCGGCACGGGAGTCGCGTCCACGTACTCGTTGGGCACGACGGGCGTGAAATTGTATGCGCCCGGATAGAAGAGGAAGGAACGCCCTTCCATGAAGAAGCTTGCCTTGTCGATAGAGGCCTTGGTATCACCGACAGAGAACTGACCGATCCCGTCACCGTCCACGGTCACGGGCACCGCCAGCGAGTCCCTGATCTTCCAGTTATCGAGCACCCCCATCGTCGCTTTATCTGCTGTGACGACGAACGAGTGGGTGAAGCGTTCCCCGTTGACCTGCATGGTGGCGGTCACCGTGCGCCTATCAGAATCGTCATTCTTATCGGCGACCACGTCCTCGACGACCAGCAGCGACGTCGCCGAGGCCATCACGTCGTCGGTCAGGAAGCTACGCTGATCGTTTCTCACGCCGGGATCAACCATCGCCGTCGCCGCACTGGCCTGACCAGAAGCCAGCAGATCCAGATACTTACGCACCTCGGCCTCGGGAGTGCGCGAACTATTCATCACCTTGATAGCAACGACGCCGGCGATCACCAGCACCACGAGAACACCAACCAGCGCTCCGATCACCTTCACGCGCTTACGCGCGCCAGGCGAGACCGGCGTGAAGGACACCCCCGCGGCGGGAACCCCACCGGGCCCCGGAACAGGCGCGGCACCGGGCCCCGGAACAGGCGCGGCACCGGGCCCGGGAACAGGCGCGGCACCGGGCCCCGGAATGGGGGCGGCGCCAGAAGTTGGGTCTGCCCCAGCCGGGGACGGTGCAGGTATCTCGCTGCCGGTAGTTTCGTTATTGTCAGTACTCACGACTCGCTCCTCACGATGCGCTGATGGTCCGGGGCCAGCATCGGGCGACAAACACACCAATACCAACCACCGGTCAAAAAGACGTGCCCATGATCACACGCCACCAGCCGAGAGTCAAAGCCGTGTCACACTACGGATACGACACGCTCCCCGACCGCCAAGCGATCGAGGAGCGCGACAGGTCGCACATGCCGGGGGACCTCAGCGGGTGAAACTCACCTCGAAGTCGGGCTTGCCGTCCTTGTCCAGCTTGAGCACTTGGTTGTCATCCAGCTGCGCGCGAATCTCCACCTTGGCCTCCACGTCTTGCGTGCCTGCCATGTAGTACTTGTTGGAGTACGTCGCCGTGAAGACGACAGTCGCCCGAAAGACCGTCGGCTGATCCTCGGACACCGGCGCCAGCGCCTTCGGCATTGAGCCGCCCGTTACCGCGGTGACGGCATCGCTCTGGATCGCAAATGGGCACCAAGAATTCTGGTTGCCCGGCATGGTCGAGCAGGTGTCAACGGCCCATTGCCCCGCCTCGATCGCGGCCGCCGTCAGCTTGGTGTTGTAGGTGGCCTTGAGAGTCACGGCGTTGTCTCTGCCACCCAACCCATCATCGAGGACAGAAACCGTCTCGGGGTTGGAGTCTGCGTACTCGCTCGCCGCGATGGGCGTGAACGTGTAGACGCCGGGGTAGAAGAGGTAGTCTTTCTCCTGGTCGTTACGGCCCGCCGCGGACGCATCGGCATTCACGCCGCCGACGCTGAACTGGGCGTATCCCTCGAGGTCAACGCTCACCCGCGCGGCCAGAGAATCCTTGACTGTCCAGTTATTCAGAACGCCCATCGTCGACGACCCCTTCGTCACGGTGAACTCGTGGGTGAAGCGTTCCCCGTTGACCTGCATGGTGGCGGTCACCGTGCGCCTATCAGAATCGTCATTCTTATCGGCGACCACGTCCTCGACGACCAGCAGCGACGTCGCCGAGGCCATCACGTCGTCGGTCAGGAAGCTACGCTGATCGTTTCTCACGCCGGGATCAACCATCGCCGTCGCCGCACTGGCCTGACCAGAAGCCAGCAGATCCAGATACTTACGCACCTCGGCCTCGGGAGTGCGCGAACTATTCATCACCTTGATAGCAACGACGCCGGCGATCACCAGCACCACGAGAACACCAACCAGCGCTCCGATCACCTTCACGCGCTTACGCGCGCCAGGCGAGACCGGCGTGAAGGACACCCCCGCGGCGGGAACCCCACCGGGCCCCGGAACAGGCGCGGCACCGGGCCCCGGAACAGGCGCGGCACCGGGCCCGGGAACAGGCGCGGCACCGGGCCCCGGAATGGGGGCGGCGCCAGAAGTTGGGTCTGCCCCAGCCGGGGACGGTGCAGGTATCTCGCTGCCGGTAGTTTCGTTATTGTCAGTACTCACGACTCGCTCCTCACGATGCGCTGATGGTCCGGGGCCAGCATCGGGCGACAAACACACCAATACCAACCACCGGTCAAAAAGACGTGCCCATGATCACACGCCACCAGCCGAGAGTCAAAGCCGTGTCACACTACGGATACGACACGCTCCCCGACCGCCAAGCGATCGAGGAGCGAGGATTGTCATACTTATTCAACTTCGTACCTCAGCCAGAACTGAGGCTTACCAGCAGAATCGACCACGATCTTTCCGTTTTCGTCAAACTTCAGCGTCGCATACACAGTTGACTTCAGGGTGTAGATCGGAGTCCCGGCCCCCTGCTGCACCTTAAAGAAGGCATAGTCGTGGAACTCCGAGGTCGAGTCCGCCCACTCTTTCGCCTCGGTCGGCATCTGCTTGACCTCGAGGACGGTCAAATCTGTCCTCTGCAGCCCGAAGGGACACACCGTATCGAGATTCCCCGGAGGCGTGGCGCACGACGTGGTCTGCGCGACCATCGCCTCGACCGCAGCTGCAAGCAACGAATCACTGTATGATGTATCGACCGTCACATAGCGAAGCGGGTCGGCACCGTACTTGTACTCGTCTCTCGCGGCCTTGAAGGTGACCGGGTCGGCTTCGATATAGTCCCCCGGGTCGGCGGCACTCACCGTGTAGACCCCTGGATACAGCATGTAGGTCGGGGACGTGTATGGGAAATAATTGTCATCACTGACCGGCGCCGTCACGCCGCCGATGCTAAACGTCGACACATTCTTAATCCTGACGGCAACGGGAACGACTAGGGCGTTTTGGATCGTCCAGTTCTTGATGATTCCCAGTGTCGGTTTACTCTCTTGGACTTCAAAGGGGAATGTAAAATGGACATCGCCGACCGTCACTGTGGCATCCACGGTGTGTTTCTTCGATGCGCTGCCTTCATCCCTGTCGACGACATCTTCGACCTGCAGCAGCGAGGTTGCCGAGGCCATGACCTCGTCCGTTAAAAAGACGCGTTCATCGTTGGCCACACCTGGATCAACCATCGCTGTGGCAGCGCTGGCGTTCCCTTGTGCGAGGTAGTCCAGGTAACGGCGCACCTGCGCTTCGGGTGTACGCATTGAGTTCGCAAGGGCGAAGCTGCCAACGGCTACCACCACGAGTGCAACGAGGAACAGGGTAGCGAAAAAGATGGGGTTGGCGCGCTTGCGCGAACGCTGCGAGACCGCAGTGACTAAGGGCTGAACTCCCCCAGCCATCGCCGGTGCCATCGCGATCGGCTCACCCATCGGAAACTGGCCCTGTCCGGGGCTGTATGTACAAGCCGACAGCGGGGCGGACATGCCTGGCACACTCGATGACAACGTCGGCGGATCGGGGACGGGATCGCCATCCATGCCACTAGCTATCGGACGGATCGCGCTCCCGGTCACATCATCACTAGCAGCATTCATTGCTCGCTCCTCACGGCGTCCGTCGGTGACGTCTCGGGTAATCCACCAGAGACTTCCTCGGCAACTGGTTACCACGACACCACGAATGCTATCACCAGCGGAATGTCCCCGTCAAACACCTTCCACGCAGACGAATCCCCCGCATCAACGCGCCACACGAGGACGTATCTCGTTAGAATCAGGGCACGCTGAGAGTGACAGAGACGATAGGTTTGTCGTCGATCGTCACCTGGGGGACACCCCCGACAGTAAGAGCAACCGCCGCCTTCGCTTGGATGGTCAGCGAGCGCGGGGGACCATCAGCGTCTCGCACCGTGTCACGCACGGTCACCACCGCATCTGCTGCCACGTAGGTCCCCTCGTCGGTTCCGCTGCTGAGCGTGGCCGGAAGGGTTGCGACGGCTAATTCCGTGACGGTGGATGCGCGCAGCTCGGCGGGGCACACCGCCATCGTATTGGTCCCGAGCGTGGCGCACTGCCGCACCGCCTCGCGCATGGCTTCCAGCACCTCGCCACGCAGGTCTGAGTTCAGCTGCCCATCAAGTGTGACCGACGTCGTCTCATAGGATGACGCGTGCGATCCATCTTCAACGACGATCTGCGCAGGCTGTGCGCTCACGTAGGAGCCCAGACCCTCCGGAGTCAGGGCGTAGACGCCCGGAAAGAAGACGTATTCGGTTGGTGCCGATGGGTCGTCTCCGAGGCTCGCCGCAACACCGCCCACGCTGAATTCCGAGACCCGTGTCCCCAAGACTGGTACCGTCACAACGAGGCCGTCGCGAATCTTCCACACCGATCTGTCGCCTTGTTCTTTCGTCTTGCGGTCGACGAAGAACGTATGCGTAAATCGGTCGCCATTCACTCGCAGAGTCGCCTCGACCTTCTTGCTGCGCGAATCATAGTTATCCCGCGAAGGAGTCCTCACCGATTCGATCTCTAGCCGCGCGACGGCCGAGGCCATCACGTCGTTGGTTAAGAAACGCCGCCGCTCGTTGGGGATTCCTGGGTCAACCATCTCCAACGCGCCGACGGCATCCCCCGCCGCGAGGTACGTCAGGTATTGACGTACTTCTTCTTCTGGGGTTCCTTGGATTCGATCGACCAGCCACATGACCGGCGTCATCATGATGCTGAAGGATATGAGCGCCGGGAGCAGCAGGAGAGCGATGATCTTCTTCCTGCGCCGCGGCTCCATCTGGGCAAACTGAGCAACCCACGCGAGTGTCGACCGCCTGCGAGGAACCCCGTACTGCGGACCGGGCATCTGCACCCTCATCGCTCACACCCTTACATGCTCGGTAACTACACGGTGGTGTCAGCCTACGTCATGACGCAAGGGTTGGGCAACGACACGCGCACGCGTCGGCGTCGCGCTGTTTGGGTAAGGGCGCCCTGTTACTTCGTGGAGGCCTCGTCCTCACCCACGACCGGCAGCGCCTTCGTCGGAGGCACCGCCGCGTCTCCACGCAGGGCCGGAAGCGACAGGCCGGCGGTGGCCGGGATCTCCTCCGAAGACTCGGCGAGCTTACGCGCGAGGCGCGACATGGGACGGGACGAGGCCTGGGCCCCTTCGGTCGACGCGGTCATCCTGATGCACTCCAATCGTTGGTCATCACGCCGCTTGGCCTCCCCGCCTACCGACGAGGACACCAGCGGCCCACATCACACTAGTCTACGGAATCGGAAGAGAAATGATCCCACGCACCGCGCAGAACCTCGCCATCGAACATCGCACACGGCGTCTCCCCGGCCGCGCATTCGCGCGCGCGACCGATCGCCCGGAAACCCTCAGGCAGTTGCACATCGGGAGGGAATGCCGCGAGCATCCCATGTTCCTCGCCACCCTGGAGCACCCACCACACGGGATCCGCCCGGCAGATCAGCGCCGGCCCCCGTAGCTTCCAGGCCTCCGCCTCGATCGAGGGCCGATCAAAATCAATGACGACACCGGAGGCGGCGGCCATACGCGTCGCATCTGCGGCGGGACCATCGGAGAGATCCATCATCGCGCGGGCGCCCGCAGCCGCCGCAGCCACGCCCGATCCGAGCGGAGGCCGGGGAGAGCGGTAGGTGCGCACGAAAAGCTCGAGCTCCCCGAGCTCCTCCACGCCCCGCGCGCTCGGGAGGACGTGGCCCCCCTCGAGCAGGTCCAGTCCGGCGTAGGAAAAACCGAGGGTGCCGCTCACCGCGATCACGTCACCGGGACGCGCGCCGTCGCGACGCACAACGGGCCCGGGACAGTATCCAAAGGCCGTGATTGAGACGACCAGCTTCTCCCCCGCGCTCAAGTCTCCCCCCACGACGCCCGCACCAGCCTCGCGCGCACGATCCCCGAGGCCTCGAACAACGTCCAGGAACACGTCCGCGTCCATGTCGCGCG
>ERZ772928.1281-NODE-1281-length-10995-cov-5.566819_pt1 | contig 10995 bp, 12 predicted proteins | sample MGYA00511686_ERZ772928 | MGnify/ENA primary metagenome ERZ772928 (study PRJEB29015, sample SAMEA2738063) | human oral metagenome | biome: human oral; feature: human-associated habitat; material: saliva | place: China | collected 2219 ... | reverse complement strand
CGTGACCGATTGTACCGATGTTAACATGCGGTTTCGTACGTTCAAATTTTTCTTTTGCCATTAGGATTGTATCCTCCTTCACAAAAACAAATTACATTCTAGTATTAATATAATATATTAACCCTAATTTATCAATGGAATATATAATTCCCTTTTATATTATTATACCATATACACAAAAGCGTCTAGAAATATAAATAAGCTCCATAAATCAAATATAAATAAGCTCTATAAATCAAAAAACTGACAAATGTAATCCTTACACTCATCAGCTTCAATTTGTATTTTATGGAGAAATAAAAAAATCCTCACCAATGTGAGGTTTAATGGTGGCGGCACACGGATTTGAACCGCGGACACACCGGGTATGAACCGATTGCTCTAGCCAACTGAGCTATGCCGCCATGTATGGAGCTAGTGACCGGGATTGAACCGGTGACCTTATCCTTACCAAGGATACGCTCTGCCGACTGAGCTACACCAGCACAATGAACGATCATTTCACTGTGAATTTTTGTGGTTGCGGGGACAGGACTTGAACCTGCGACCTTCGGGTTATGAGCCCGACGAGCTACCAACTGCTCCACCCCGCTATAAATGGTGGAGGGAGAAGGATTCGAACCTTCGAAGTCGAAGACGGCAGATTTACAGTCTGCTCCCTTTGGCCGCTCGGGAATCCCTCCATAAATAAAATGGAGCTGGCGATAGGAATTGAACCCACAACCTGCTGATTACAAGTCAGCTGCTCTACCAATTGAGCTACGCCAGCATCATTACGACAAGATGTATTTTATCATCCGTCTCACTAAGTGTCAAGAACTTTTTAAAAACTTTTTTGAAGTTTTTTCGTTCACTGCGGTATCCCTTAGTGCTTAATCATAATAACATGAAACGATACCCTATGCAAGTATTTTTTCTAAACTTTTTAAACTTCATTTTTTCCTCATCGGCAATCATAGATAAAGATAGATAATTGCTAATATAGCCACTATTATCCGATAGCACCAATTTGAATGAACACTTCAAACACATCGGCATGGGCACCTTCAAAATTAAGCATATGCCCAATAATAATCATATGCCCTGTACTAGATACAGGAATACATTCTGTTATACCTTCTATAATACCTAAAATGAGGGCAATTACATATTGGTCCATGATATCACCTGCCTTTTATATGCGGTCATAACTCATGGCAATATATAATGCCCTCAGCAATCAATATAACTCTATTAATCAATAACCATAACACGATCAGGTTTAGTGATTGTCACTACCGCATGTTTTGGATCATTATTGTGTTCTAAGTACAATTGATCACCTTCAAGATGACCACGCCAACCTACAACAATCGGATATGTTTTACTAATAGTCTTTAATAGTTCAAGAGGATTTAGATTTAAAATTGGTGCAAACAACACATTGATACCGTCTATGAGAACCACTTCTGTATCGCTACGGCTTAATGCACGCCGAATTACTTCTTCTGCAAGTTTTGGTCTTTCATCACGAGGTACCAATAAAAATTCTTCTTCAATAAGTTGTTTGGCTTCTAAATACTTCCAACCTTTTTGTTCTGATAATTCACGAATCAATAAACTTTTACCAGAACCTGGGCCACCAACAACGAACAATATACGTTCATCATTATTTTGAATTTGTTCCCACCGTTCTTTCACATCTTGTACAGTAACCATATCCTTGCCTCCTCACATAAGATGACCTATTTAACAGGTCTGTCAGACAACATCACTGATTTGATATATTGATTTTTATCATCTAAGGCGAACTGCAAATAGGAATTATTCGACCTTGGATTTTTATATTCATATACCGTAGCCGTTCCCGTACTAGTTGTAGATTCAGCAATACGTGTCGGCATACCATATACAAAGAGCAATAAATATTTAGTATCACCCATAGCGATACCACGACGTGTTGGTGTGTAGACATTTAATAAAACGCGATTAATAAGCGAATTACCGTCAACACTAACACCATATTCATTATAGCCTATGAACGTTGACCCAAACAGCATTCCCTGTGTACGCCATTCACCATTTGCATCATTTACAAAATGCTGATTCAAATGCAATCCGCGTAGTACAAAGTCATCCTCAGTCAACTGACCGGCATGGAAGGAATACATAGGCGCCTTAGGCAATCCAAATCGAGACCATACTTGACCATCCAAAATATCAACAGCCTCTACCGTATTATTTTTAATGGTGAAAGCCACATAGAATTTCCCATTTTGAATAGTTTCTGGTAATTGGCTATTATTATTTGTATTCGCTACGGAAGAAGAAAATTCCTTTTTTTCTGACCATGAATTTTCGGAATGGCCTTCATATAAGAAGATATATGACTCATCAGTCTGATTCCGCCACATCGCATTAGGGCTACCATAGGAGAAAATCATTTCCATACGAGAACTGCCTACGCCGATATCACGAATTGTAACCAATCCTTTATCAGTAGTATGAAGATTAGTAATAGTACCAACAGGGAATAAATAGGTCGCACCTTGTCCACGCAACTGATTATCTACTAAACGCGATTTATCTGGGCCTGTATACACAGTTATATCTATATCTTTTTCATGATACGTTGTGAATACACCCTTCACCGTCTTTTGAGCAGATGGACTAGGTACATACACATCACCAACGCGATAAACCGGTCCAATACTTGTACCATCTTCAGACTCGGGCTTTTGAGCCAGACTATAGTCATCCTCATCACCAAGCGCTGGTAAATTATTAGACGTGTAAGAACGTCCAATATCTGCTAAATTATTTTTTGAATCTTGTGGCATAACACCATCATTTTCACTAGCCGCTTGCCAATACTGTAAGGAGTCACCAAAAGCAGTGACAGCCAGCTGTTCTGCTAGCCACCCTGTCTTCGAAGATTCATTAACAGTAGGAGTTTTCACAACAGCTGCAGCATTTTTTACTTCCGGTATTGTTGGTCCTGCATCAACGGCCCCCACCGATGCGGTTCCTAAAGCACTTAACACTGCCATCGTCAATGCAGTACGAGATAACATATGTTTCATTAACGTTTCTCCATTTGTTCTCTAATCCATGTTAACCAAGGTGCCAGTCCATCCTTAGCAGTACAGCTGATTTCAAATATATGACCTTGAGGATTTAAATTACGAATATCTTTAATGGCTTTATCTTTATCGAATGGCACATATGGCAATAAGTCAATCTTATTGAGCAATATAGCTTTTGATTCCTTAAAAATAAGAGGATATTTCAAAGGCTTATCTTCACCTTCTGTAACAGATAAAACGGTAACCTTCATCGCCTCACCAATATCGAACTCAGCGGGGCATACTAGATTACCTACGTTCTCGATAATAATCATATCGAGTTCATCAAGATTTAAATCGGTTATAGCATCTTGAATCATATTAGCATCTAAATGGCAACCTCCAACGGTATTAATTTGTATAACAGGCACTCCTAGGGCATGAATACGTTCTGCATCCTTAGATGTAAATAAATCACCTTCGATAACAGCTAATTTATAGTCTTTAACTAAATCTTGAAGTGTTGCTTCTAGCAAAGAGGTCTTTCCGGCCCCTGGAGAGCCCATTAGATTAAAGACAAATATATTTTTTTCTTTAAATACTTGTTGTAACGATGATGCAATGGCATCATTTTTCGCCAACACATTTGTTTTTACTTCTACTTGCATATATACCTCAATCTATATCAATAGATGTCACTTGTAATTCGCGACCACCTATAGTATTTACAAAATGGCTTTCACAATGAGGACAGATGAATTTGTAATCTTGTACATCAAATATCGTATCACAGTCTAAGCATTGCCCTTTAATAGGAATCGTATGAATATCGATTTTTGAATGCTCTGCTGGCGTGCCCTTTGTAAGAGCATCCCAACAGAATAAGAGTGCATCAGGTTCTACACCACTCATCAGTCCCAAATCGAGTTGCACAGAGTGAACGATAGACGCATCATTGTTTTTCATTGTCTCTAAAGCAATATCTAAAATACCCTCAGCGATTGACATTTCGTGCATGGTACGCCTCATAAACAGCTTCTAACATCATCGTAGTCGTAACAGAGCCCACACCACCTGGTACAGGTGTGATAGCCGAAGCTACCGTGCTCACCGCATCATAATCAACATCCCCTACTGTTTTTCCGTCTAATTCATTAATGCCTACATCGATAACAACAGCGCCAGCTTTCACCATGTTAGCTGTAATCATATGTGCTCGGCCCGCAGCAGCAATCACGATATCAGCTTGTTGTACATGGTGTGCTAAATCAGCCGTACGAGAATGGCAAATAGAAACCGTAGCATGACGTTCAAGCACCATCAACGCTACCGGTTTGCCAATCACTTGGCTACGACCAACAACGACCACATGTTTACCTTCTAAAGGAATACCATAATAATCCAAGATTGCAAGGCATGCCTTCGCAGTACAAGGTGCAAAACCACCTTTACCAGCTGTAACAAGACCGATGTTATAGGTAGTAAGACCATCGATGTCCTTCTTAGGATTCAATGCATCGATTAATTGCTCCGTGTCAATTTGCTTTGGCATCGGCATGAGTGGCAATATGCCATGCACCGCATCATCATTATTCAAAGCCATCAATGCATCGTATACCTCTTGATGCGTAGCTGTACTTGGTAGTTGCTTACGCACGAAACCATAGCCAAAATTTTTGGCCGTTTTCTCCATGAAATCCGCGTACATGTTAGCGCCATGATCATCACCAACGAGCAATACAGCCATTGTAATTGTACCGGACTCTAGACCGGTCATCTTCTCTTGTAAAATCGCTTTATGTGCATCAGCCACCGCTTTACCACGTAATTCTATCATGTATATCTCCATTCATTATCTCAAGGATAAACCTCATATAAATTCATGTAAAAAGGTGCCTATAGAGGCACCTTTAGTTTTCTCTTATTCTATTATATAACGTTTTGTCTATAGTTGCAGTTACCTATCCTGCGACTAATGACTAAATTGAACCACAATAGGTGTACCAGGAGATACTACGGTTCCCGGTAATTGTTCCTGTGAAATCGCCTTACCGGTGCCATCTGGTTTAAAGTATAAACCCGCCGTATGCAACCAATCACGTACCTCTCCAAATGTATAACCTCTAAAGTCTGGCAATACTACATTGCCATCACCATTAGGTTTTACTGCTGGAAGTTTGGCCGATGGTACAGCCGCCACAGTAGCGCCATCCTTAACGGAAGGTGACATTTGGTAATACCGCACTAATTGAGACACGATATTCTTAAATACTGGGGCCGCAATTTGACCACCATAGATAGAACCTTTTTTAGGATCATCGATGGCAACAAGAACAACAAATTTAGGATCTTCTACCGGACCAAAGCCTATAAAGGATGCGATATAACGTCCTGCTAAATAGCCGCCATTTTTGGTGTCTAATTTTTCAGCAGTCCCTGTTTTGCCTCCAAAGTGATAGCCTTCAACCATCGCTTTAGTACCGCCACCTTCAGATACTTCTTTTTCAAGAATATCCGCAATCGTTTTAGCCGTTTCTTCTGGTATTGGTTGCCCCACAACTTCAGGGTCAGTAGTACTAGTTACCTCACCTTTTATATTGCTGTAAGATTTAACAATATGTGGTTTCATCATGCTACCACCATTAGCTATAGCGCCAAAAGCACGGACCATTTGCAATGGTGTTACCGCAATACCTTGACCGATGGACATGGTTGCTACATCAAGCTTACTCATATCATCAGGATTATATAAGATACCATCACCTTCACCAGGCAATTCAATACCTGTTTTAGAACCAAATCCATAGTTACGAACATATTTAGATAATATATCCGCCCCTGTAGTGGTACCAATTTCTGCCATACCTGTATTGATGGAGAACTTCAAAATATCGATCAATCGAACAGGACCATAGCCTTCACCATTCCAGTTTTGCATAACATGTCCATTGGCCACAAAAGAACCTTTGTCGTTATACACTTGGTCTAGTTTCCATTTACCTGATGCCAATGCAGCAGATGCAATAATCGGCTTAAATGTAGAACCTGGTTCATACAAATTTGTTACTGCAATATTCTTAAAATCTTCCTCTGAACCTTGACTATAATGATTTGGGTCATAGGTTGGGCGGTTCGCCATCGCCAAGATTTCACCCGTTTTAGGGTCCATAACAATAACGCTAGCATGTTTAGCGCCCGTATCTTCCATGGCTTTATCGAGAGCACGTTCTGCTATAAATTGAATACTTGCATCAATCGTTAGTGTCACACTCTTACCCTTATCAGGTAAATATTTAGATAGTACGGAGCCAAAGATGGCATTCCCCTTTCTATCTGTTGCAACTAGTTCCTTTTGGATACCGCCCTTCAATTCATCATCTAGCACCATTTCAAGACCATCAAGGCCTTTATCATCGGTACCGACAAAGCCGAGCACTTGTGCGGCCAAATTACCATTAGGATAATATCGTTTAGACTCTTCAACAAAATTAAGACCTTCTACATTTTTATCCTCAATCAATTGGGCTACCGCTTTCGACTTTTCTGGTTCCATCATACGGTCAATCCATACGAACGCAGTATCCTCTTGTAATGATTTCACAATGTCCTCTTTTGACATCGTCACATATGGCGCTATAAGTTCAGCAACTTCACTAGGCGATTGCTTAATCATCTTAGGATCTGCATATAGGGATTTTGTAACCACACTCATAGCCAATGGTCTTCCATTGCGGTCATAAATCGTACCGCGCGGAGATTGTAATTTTCTATCCACTTGCACTTGGCTCAAGTTCTTCGCCTGCAAATCAGACTTATCTATTATTTGTAAAAAGAATAAGCGCCCCACTAATACGACAGCAATACACAGTAATACGCGTACCGTATATTCAATTCGCTTATTATCATTCCCTGAAATATTCATTATGGTCTCCCACTCAATATATTACTTCGATGACCTCTGCAACTTATGGATAAGCGCTTCATATAAATCATCCGGTGTATTGTTAACGACACCATTTTGCACCTGTTGCATCAAATATTGTAACCCTTTCGCTACATTATCGCCACAGGCTTCTAGAACGCGCTTGTCATAGTTCAAATCTTTTGTATGTACAGGCATTTCTAGGCTTAAATCAGCCATGCATTCCCCGAACGCCAATGTACCATCAGTAACGGAATATGGCTTACCACAACCAAGGACGTCGGCCGCACAAACCTTCGCCAATTGCAACCAGGCTTCCCGCATACTTTGACTATCTCTAAACTCGCCACTTCGAATTTCCTTGCGCATCCATTTTTTCTCATCTGCCTCTTCATTTTGCACGAAGAAATGAAAGCGCATGTGATTTTTAACAATCCACGAAACGCGACTAGCAAATTTCTTATTATAGCCGAGACGAATCAATAGGTCATAGGCCATCTCCGCGCCTAGATTATCATGGCCTCGGTCGGTGAAGCGTCCATTGATAACTTGCCTAATGGTAGGCATTCCCTTTGCCACATCATGTAATAGGGCGCCCCAACGAAGGGTTAAATCAGGTTCCGTTTCCGAAACGACAGCCAATGTATGATACCATCCATCAAATTCGTGAAACGCCTTTTCTTGAGGCAATCCCACCAGATGATATAGCTCTGGTAATATAGGAACCTCTTTAATTTCCCCATTTTCAACGACGCGGCACGAACATTCTGCCAAGCGCGATTGGACGAGTACATCTAGCCCTTTTGCAACTGCTGGTTCCAATAATAATCGGTCTAATTCATTGCGCACTCGTTCTAGTGAAAGCCCCGATACACGGTGGAATGCTTTTGGCATGGCCTCTAATAGGGATTTATCTGGAAGAAAATCGAGTTTTGCAACGAATCGGCAAGCTCTAAATAATCGCAGTGCATCCTCTTGGAACCGTTCCGTTGGATTCCCGATGGTGCGCAGAACTTTATGCTTAATATCTCGGCGTCCGCCAACTAGGTCGATAACCTCTTTATAGCGATTCATCGCCATACCATTAACGGTAAAATCGCGACGTTTTACATCTTCTTCGAGCGTATCTGCATAGATGACTTCTTCAGGGCGATGGCTATCTGCCCCATATCGTTCCTTGCGATACGTAGCCACTTCATAATGTTTTCCATCTACAACGGCCACTACCACACCGAAGGACTTACCTATGATGCCTGTAGTTTCAATATTCGCATCACCTAAAACAGAGATGACCTGTTCAGGTCGGGCAGATGTAACGATATCAAAATCGTGTGGCTTTACATGCATGAGCATATCTCGCACAGCGCCGCCAATAATGAAAGCCTCAAAGCCCGCTTCTTCTAAAATTGTCAGCAAACGTATAGCTTGTTCCATACATCTACCCTCCCTTCTATTTATCTTTTTATTGTACTACAAATAGGGTTATGAAAAAAGGCTCACATACTATAAGCACATTGCAGATTATGCTCATAATAGTGAACCTTTTGTATATATGTAATTATAGTGACCGAACTTTCTCCGCTATGGCAAGACCTGTTTGAGTGACCGCTAATCCACCATCACTTGTTTCGCGAAGAGCTGCAGGCATAGCGCGGCCAATATTATTCATAGCCTCAATTACCTCATCGGTAGGAATTTGGCTTTCAATACCAGCTAAAGCAAGTTCAGCCGCTGTAATGGCATGAACAGCATACACGCCATTTCGTTTTACACAGGGCACCTCAACAAGACCTGCCACAGGATCACACGCAAGACCTAGTAAATTTTTCATACACAATGACACGGCATGCCCGACCTGACGAGCAGTACCGCCCATCATTTCTACAATGGCAGCTGCCGCCATACATGCAGCTGTACCAATCTCAGCTTGACAGCCACCGACCGCACCGGCTACACAAGCGCGATTAGCAACCACATTCCCTACGCCTGATGCGGCAAGGAATCCTTTCACCAAGACATCTCTATCTAGTTTGTATTGCTCAGCCACGGCCTGAATGGCGCCAGGCATAACGCCACAAGAACCTGCCGTTGGGCAAGCCACAATTCTGAACATTTTCGCATTAGCTTCGTTGACCGCAATAGCATAAGACATCGCCTTATAAGCAGTTTCACTCATGAATAATGGTTTCCGTTCCATTAAACGAGCCGCATCTCCACCAGACATATTGGATTGAGTCCGCTGTAAATGACGAATACCATCGTGAATGGAGGCCTCAAAAATACTTAATCGATGCTTAATTTCTTTAACGATTTCCTTTTCACTACGATCATACTGTTCTAGCTCACTGCGCATTACCACATCACCAAAAGATATGTTATTCTCTTCGCTAAGGCGGATAATATCAGCTATCGTTTCATATTCGTAACTCATCATATCCTCCTATAGGGCCTCAAAGGTCATCACATCTTGGATGCCTGGGCATTCACGCATAAATTGTACTGTAATAGGGTTTACAACGGAATCTGTAGTAATTACCATAACCGCGTCCTTGTATTTACCCTTTCTAAACACGCGCATGGACGCAATGTTGATATCCGATTCACTCAAGGCCTGACTAATGAGAGAAATTGCACCAGGTCTATCCTCATGGAATACAACAAGGGTAAATTCATCGCCCGTAATGGACATATCATTGCCATCAACCTCGGTAATCATGATTTGACCACCACCAATCGAACGACCTACAACGGACATATGACGATTATGGTCGCCGTATAAATCAAACTTAACTACATTCGGATGTCCTATATCGAGTGGTGATTCGATGAAAGTATAGTCTAAACCAGCTTCATCAGCGAGTTCCTTCGCATTGCGGATGCGTTTATCATCCTCTTTAAAGCCTAATAAACCACCTAATAAGGCACGATCTGTACCATGCCCCTTATATGTTTTTGCAAACGACCCATACAAGGTCATTTCAACCTTCTTCGGCGTATTCCCAAATATACAACGAGCCATCTTGCCAAGCCGTGCTGCACCAGCGGTATGCGAACTAGATGGGCCAATCATAACAGGGCCGATAATATCAAAAATACTGTTCATAATGAACCTCTATGCATATATAAATAAAGATATAATCTAATTCTTATCTATAGTATAGCAATCAATATCGAGGCTTGTCTATATGCACAATAGAGGTATGTTTGTCCACTTATGACAAACATACCTCTATTCCATTAATTAACTATTAATATAACTCAGCCAAGAAAATAATAGCAAACACCCACAATACAACGCCATATGTCATATTTGTTTTTACTTTATCAAGACTTACCTTTCCATTCTGTAACAATTTTCCCGTCATACTATAAGGGATCATCGGCCCAGGAACCAATACTGTAATGTAAAACTCAAGGCTTTGAGCTGTATATTCTACACCATTTAATAGATACTTAACATCATATCCATAAATAACTGTAAAATTAGGAAGTTCTTTAATAATTCTAGGCTTAACTGACAAAATCTCTACAGAAATACCTTTTCGACGACACCAGAAACGATATGTAATAAAATATGTCCCCCAAATCATAAGAACGATTGCCACGCAAAACTGCCATGGATTAACAAACATTATTTCTCATCCCTTCTAAAGTTGATTTTGATATCCTACGAATTTAACCACGGTTCGATTTACAGATATATGTGCACCAGCTTCAATACCAATAACATGTAAAGTATAACCACCTGGAGTCAGTGTTGTATTATATGACCCCAAAAGATTCCAATCCCCTGATACTGATGAGCCAGAAACCTCTTGAATAATTATATTAGGATCAACGACTCTATATCCATTAGAATATGGTAATAAGAAAGCATTACTTAATTGCTTCATCCATGCAGGAACTGATGTAAAGAAGTTATTAAATTCAGATTATATGACAAAACGTGTTGGTAGTGACACTGTTAATGATAATACGTTTAATTATTCAAGGTCTATATAACTAAACTTAGACTGTATTAGATTCTCT
>ERZ772928.1280-NODE-1280-length-10998-cov-8.177008_pt1 | contig 10998 bp, 8 predicted proteins | sample MGYA00511686_ERZ772928 | MGnify/ENA primary metagenome ERZ772928 (study PRJEB29015, sample SAMEA2738063) | human oral metagenome | biome: human oral; feature: human-associated habitat; material: saliva | place: China | collected 2219 ... | reverse complement strand
CCGGCCGATGCCGAGCCACACGCTCCCGTCCACGTCCAGCGCCCACTGAACACCCGTGATGAGCCCGGCGATGCCCATCCAGAGACCGGCGACGACCACGGCCACCGGCAGGAGAACGAGGCACATCGCGGCGGCGGCGGACCAGAGCTGTCGCGCCTCCAGCTTCGCCGTCGCGGCGATGATCCGCTCCGCCCGCGCGTTCGAGGCGTCGAGGCTCGCGGTCATCGTGGCCGAAGCCTCCCCGGCGACCTGCTCGACAGCCTTCTCGACCCGTTCCTCGGTGCGCTTCTCGATCCGCTGGACCGCGCCGCCGACCTGGCTCACGAGCTTCTGGTTCGCTGTGACCTGCGCCTTCAGACCCTCAATCGCCGAGGCCGTAGCCGCGCGATTCTTCTGCGCCTCCGCGACCAAGCTCCGCGACGCGGCGTTCAAGCTCTCGCCGTTGAGACTCTGCGCGAACTCGCCGAGCGTGCTCGCGATCTCGTTCTGCCTGCTCTCGATACTCGCGATCCTCGCGGACACGTCGCTGGAGGGCGAGGAGGTCGACGCCGGGGCCGTGATCCGCTCCAGCCGCCTCGTCGTCTCCTCGTCCATGACCTTCACGAACCCCGCGAGCTTCTTCTGCTGTTCGGTCAGCGTGGCGATCCTCGTGTTCTGCGCCTCGACGGCGGCGAGGATCGAGGTCAACAGCTCCATCGTCTCCGGACTGCCGAGCTGCTGCTGCGACTGCTCGGGCTCGTTCTGCTGCTTCAGCCTGTCGAGCGCTGCGCTCATGTTCCTTCTCCTTCTGCTGCTGGTGGTAGTCGAAGAACGCCTGCGCGCCCTCCGGGGTGAAGTCCGCCGAGAGGGCGCTCGCGCGCTTGCGGCGCTCGGCGCGGCCGGACTCGCCGCGGCGATCCTCGATGTAGAGCGTCCAGGTCTCTTGCCCGGCGCGCTTGCCCTTCTTGCTGACGGGGCTGTGCAACCGCATCCGCGGCACCCGCTCCCCGTCATCGCCGAGCCGCTGGTTCTGCTCCTCGATCACCGAGACCAGACCGGCCTTGTCCACCGCCCGGGGATCGGCCAGCGCCGCGCTCATCCGGTCGCCCATCTCGCGGTCGAGCGATCCCTCGGCGAAGTCCTCGCGGCGCAGCTCCCAGTCCTTCGGTGCGTGCTCCAGCCGCTTCACGACCGAGAGCCCGTGTTCTCGCATCAGCTGGTCGTTCGCCGACTGGACGCCCCGCTGATTCCCGGCCTTGCGGTCGTGGAACGTGCGATAGTCCGAGAGCGCCTTCCCCGTCCGGTTGTTGTGGTTGATGACCAAGATGTGGTTGTGCGGCTTCTTGCCCCGCCCATCCACATGACTGACTACGAGGCAGTCGGAATCCGGGTGCATCTTCTTCGCGAGCTGATAACCGAGATCGTTCACCCGCTGCACGTCCTCCGGACTCTTCGGGTCGAACTCCTCGTCGCTGAACGACTGGCGGTAATGCACCGCCTCGACCTCGCGCGTCGTGTTCTGCGTGAGCGACCGAGCGCGCGCCGAGAACGCGCCGGGGCCTCCCGGCACATCGCACGTGATCGCGATGCCCCGCTCGTCCTCCTTGCCACGGATATAGCGCTCCGTGTCGGCGGCGCTGGCGCTCGGGCTGTAGTGCGTGGTGCTCATGAGGCCGCCCGATCCCCGAGCAGGGCGCGGACCTCGCGCAGCAACTCGATCAGCTCGGGCACCTCCGCCGACAGCGCCACTGACTCACCAGCCCGCGCCCGGCGGTCGAGGTCGTTGACGTTGATCGCCAGCGGGCGAATCTGCGCGGCCAGCTCGCGAGCATCCGCCGACGCCTGCACCCGCGCCTCGACCCCGAGCAGGTGCGCGGCCACGGCGGCGTCCAACTCCTCGCTCCGAGAGGCGTGGAGGGCATCCCGGACGACGGTCCGCACCCACGTGCTCGGAGCCAGCCCGAGCCGCTTCGCACGAGTGCGAAGCGCCGCGAGCGTCTCCTCTCCGAAGTCGGTATCGAGCTTCGCGCGGCCCCCACGACGACGCTTCGCGCCGCCGTGACTCTGACGCACAGCCTCCGCATCAGCCCGACCGGTGTTCACCTGGGAGTCGGTCTGCTGCTCCACCTGTACGCCAGAGTGGCAAGCAGTAGCCGTGTCGGACATTTCGCTGGCGCTCATGTCCTCCCCGGCTGCTTGCGAGGGGCCTCCGGCCCCCTCGACCCCCTGGAAGAGCGCATCGCGTTCGGTGCTCATGCGGCACCTCCGATCAGCGCCAGCGGCACGTCAGGGCTCCGCACCGCGAGCCCGCCCAGCAGCTCAGCAACCGCGCCCTCAGCGTCATGTTCCGCCGAGGTCTCCGGACCGTAGGTCAGTTCCCGCGACCCGACGTTCTGGTGATACGCGTTGCCGTACATGCCGGGCGTGTGTGCGGCGGTCGGGATGCTGCACTGGTGCCACTCGTAGGGCTCGATCTTCCCAATGTGCTGCACGAGGTAACGATTGATGTCGTCGGCACGATAGACCTTCACGACCGAGGCCAAGCGGCGGATGAACTGGTCCAACGCCTCGTCCACGTTGCCCTTCTGGCGGGCGTAGTAGAAGAACTCGACAGGCTCGATCGTCGCCGTGATGACGATAAGGCGCGGGGCCACCTCGCCCTTGTTCTTGTACCGAGCCTTCGCAGGCGAGGCGTTGTACGGATCAAGCAGCAGCAGCCAGTCGTTCGCATCCATCGCCGAGGCCCGCAGATCGTCCAGCAGCAGCACCTCCTCGCCTCGCCAGTCATCAAGCGGGTTCCCCGTCGCGGCCCGGTAGACCTGCCACCGCTCGCCGTGCGCGTTCGCCGCGTTGATCGCCTCGGTGATGAAGTCCGTGGCGAACCGGGTCTTGCCGATCCCGGCATCCCCATGGACGAACACCACGTGCGTCGAGAACTCACCGGCGCGGAGCTTCGCCGCCGCCCGGTATGCGCGGCGCTGGCCGTAGGCCGACAGCGCGTCGTCGATCTCCCGCTGATGCCGCGAGTAGATGTCGAACAGCTCGTCCGTGAGCATGATCTGATCCCGCGTGAACTCGCCCTGGAGCACGCGCTCGCGCATGTCCTCGAAGTTCTCGGCGACGACCTTCTTCTTCACGTGCGCGCGCCCCTTGAGCCAGGTCTCCCGACGCTGGGCGTCGATCCCGAGGTAGTCAGGCCCACGCACCGTAGCGACCTCCGAAGGCGCGTATTGGTGCTTGTCCGCGTACTTCACGTGCGTCAGATACGACAGCATGTTGTCGTAGGCGTACCGCCCGCGGCCCGGCTTCTCGACGTACTGGGGCTCGACGCCGATGCCGAACGCGAGCCGATCCAGCGGTGCGCTCTTCGCACGGCTGGCGAACTTGATGACCGCGTGCAGGTGATCGGGCTTCGGCTCGATCACCAGAGCCTTCTCCGTGTCGCTCCAGACCTCGCGCTCGTCCTTGTCATGCACGATGCCGTAGGCCTCGACGACCTCGCAGCCGGTGGCCTCGAGCCGCTGCACCACGTAGGCGAGGATCGCTTCGGCTCCCTGCTGGAGCAGCGCGGCCCCGTTCGGGTCCTCGGCAGCCCAGGTCCAGTACGACGGATCGAGGTACTGCGTGAGCCCGATGCTCGTCGGGTTGTTCTCCTGCTTAGCCACGGCGACCACCCCCGCCGCGGACAGCGCGGAGGGCCTCAGAGAGAGTGCGGCGCCTAAATGACCCCCTATTGACCCCCAAATGAGACCCAAAATGATCCCACGAGGCCACGCGACGGAGCGCGGGCGGAACCGACCGCTGACCAGGCACGTTGTTGCAGGACGCGGCAATCGACAAGCCCTTGCCGCGCCCGTAGGAACGAATGAGGCTCCCGAAACTCTTAGAGTGCGAAGCACGGCTGCGGACCGTCATCACGACGACGGGCAGCCCGCCTTCGGCGGGTGCCAGGCCAGGCCCTCCGGGCGGGGTCAGGTCGGCGGGAGCGGTGCTGAGGTTGCGTGCGTCGGCGCGCATCAGCGACCACCGCCCCGGCCGTAGCGCTTGATGACAGCCTGGTGCGTGACGCCGAGGGCGTCGCCGATCTTCGCCCAGGTCACCCCATCGGCGCGGGCGTCGGCGACGGCGATCTCGACGGACTCCTCCAGCACGGAGCGGAGCACGCCGAGGTCGTAGAGACGTGCCTCGGACTCGGCGAGGGAGGGGTCGCCCTGTCGCCAGCGGAAGCCGTTCACGTGGTCGAAGGCGGCGGAGTTGGCGCTCATCAGTGACCACCGCCCATCACGGCGGCGACCGCGGCGCGCTGTCGCGGGGTCAGGGGCGTGCGAGCCAGGCGTTCACCGGCCAGACGACCAGCAGCACGAGCGGCGGCGATGACGGGATCGAGGCCGTCTGCCTGCGGAGAAGGAGTGGAGCCCTGATCGAGGCCAGGGCGGTCGAGCGCGGATGCGCGGGGAACGTCGATAACGACAGACATCGGAAGTCCTCAGACATGAGTATCTTCCGGTTCCCCGCCACGGTAATTGGGCTGTTTGACCGGCTACTCATCCGGGAGCAGAACCCCGCGCTTCTAAGTCGCGGCCCCGGTGGGATCTTCTTGTCTGCAACCATTCTCCCACGAGTCGACTCACCATTGCAATGACGAGTCGACTCATGAGTCAGTCGCGACGCGGCTCTATCCGAATCAGGTCGGGGTCGAATTTCACGTGACCGGGCGTGATGGGCTCGATGGTCACCGTCACCAGCTCGTCCACGAGCATCCGGCGGCGGTCCACGTCCAACACCTTCCACTTCGCCTCGACCACCTCGCGGCGCTCCGCGGTGCCGACCGGCTCCTCGACGTCCGCGAGCAGCTTCGCCGCCGCCGACACCGAACGGTCGAGCAGCTCCGCGTCGATCTCGTCGATGCGGGCCTTCACGTCGTTGATCGCTGCCGTTATCTCCAGGACCGGCTGATGGATGTCGCGCAGCAGCGGGCTCAGCTCCTTCACCCGATCGACCAGGGCGTTCCGCTCCGTCAGCAGCTCCTCGCGATCCGGCCCATCGTCCTCCTGTGGCATCACGAGGTCGTGCACGTCCACCGAGGACAGACGCGTGAGCACCGCCTCGGTGACCATCGCATCGACGGGCTCGCGCTGGCGGGTGAGATGGAACTGCTCGCCGCAGCGGTACGTCGGCTGCTTGCGGCTGTTCGTCCCCGAGACGAGCGTCGCGCCGCACTTCCCGCACAGCCCGATCGTGGACAGGAGATACTTCGGCTGGTTCCCCTGCCTCGCCGACCTCCGCACGTTGTCCTCCAGCTTCGCCACCGCGGCCCGCCACGTCTGCTCGCCGACGATGGGCGGGAACGCCTCGCCCTGAACCGGGTACAGCTCGCCCGACGCGTAGTGCTTGATGTAGCCACAGTAAAGCGGGTTCGCGAGCAGGTAGCGCACAGCATCGACGGAGAACTCCGACCCACGCGCGGTGAAGTGACCGGCGCTGTTCAGGTCCTCGCGGATTCGCCGGATCGACAGGGACGGCTCGCCGAGGAACGCATCGAAGGCCCGCCGTACGGCGGCGGCCTCCTCCTCGATCAACTCGCCGTCCCTCGTCCAGCCGAACGCCTTCCAGGCGGACGTGGGGATGCCCTCGGCGCGTCGGCGCTCGTTCGACCTGATTTGTCGCTCGGCCTTGCGTCGTGCCTCGAACCGGGCGAGAGCGGCGAGCATCGTCGCCCGGAACTCCCCGTCCGCCGTCGAGAGGTCGATCTCGCCGTCAACGGTGACGACACGCAGGCCGAGATCGATCAGTGTGTTCAGGTCCTTCGTGCTACGCAGGAGCCGGTCCATGTCCACGGCGACCACCATCGAGAACTTGCCCGCACGGGCGTCCTCCAGCATCTCGGCCCACCGAGTGCCAGCACGGCGCTTCTTCGTCGCGGACACCGCGTTGTCGTCGTAGACCTCGACGACCTTCCAGTCCTTGGCCTCGGCCAGCGCCCTGATCTTTCTCAGCTGGGTCTCGACGGTCCATCGGTCGCCCTTGCGGTCCATCGAGGCGCGGACGTACGCCGCAACCTCGTTCGTCTTCCTCAGCGATACCAGTTCGACCATGCAACCAAGCTTACGTGAACGGGTGTTGCAACCGCTACATGCGCTAGCGCATGTCAATGACGCCGGTGCCGACCTCGATGCGCTTGGTGCGGGCGCCGGCCGCGGAGAGCAGCGGGATGGGGGCGGCGGCCTGGCGGGCGTAGTGGTGGACGCGCCAGTAGGCGCCGTTGACGCCGATCTCGTCAGCGCCGACGGCGATCTCGACGGCCTCCTTGAGCGCCTGGCCGGCGTCGGGGTCGCCAGGGCCGCGACCGTGTCCGTAGTGTCCGAAGCTGAGAAACCCGAATGCTTTCATGCAACCTTCAACTACGAGGGTGGTCGGATCATTCCGTCCGGCCACGCGAGCCACGTCACCGGGCTCCGACCGATCCCCCTCGGCTCAGCACCTGGTTGATGCGGGCGATGGCGGCGGCGCAACCATCCTCGTCAGCCATCACCTCGCCCAGCGCTCCGGCGGTATCGGCCAGGGCGTCAGCGGCACGCAGCCTCTCAGCAAGAGCCTCTCCGGTGATGCGCATGAGCGGGCGTGGTGCCACGCCCAGCTCACGGAGGCGACCGGCCCAGAAGGGCTGATCACCGAAGAAGGGGCTGATGACCTGCGGAGTCCCCGCATGGAGCGCGGCGCCCACGGTTCCCACTCCGCCGTGGTGGACGACGGCCGCGGCCCTCGGCAGGAGCCCATCCAAAGGAGCCTCCTCGACGGCGAGGACGTCGTCGCCTCCCGACGCGCTCAACCCCGCCCATCCGGCCAGGAGGATCCCCCTGCGCCCCGCACGGCGCAGGCCGTCCACCACCTCTCGGGCGAGCCGCGCCGGGTCGTCGTGTCTCATACTTCCGAAGCCGATGACCACGGGTGGCGGCCCGGCAGCCAGGAAGCGCTCGAGGTCCGGCGGAAGAGTCCCGGTCTCACGCGACCGCCAGAACCCGAGGGGGCCCTGGGAGGGGCGCCACTCGGGCGGCGCCGCCAGCAGACGGGGGCTCCAGGCGCTGAGAATCCCCCGCGAGGCGACGATCCTGGAGAAGGGAATCGGACGCGTCTTGAGACCGAGACGCGCCGACCGCCACTGAGCCACCATTCTTCGCCATGGCGCCTCGGCCGCCCCGACCAGCAACCACGAGGCGCGGTACAGCAGCCGCGGCGTACCACCCGGGGCGAACGGAGCCCGGAAGGCGCTCGTCGGCGGCCCGGTGGGGATGAGTTGAGCGGGCAGTCCGGGGACCTTGAGCCTCTCCGCGACGCTCGCTCCACCCAGGGCCTTCTGGGTGAAGACGACAATATCGGCCCGGCCGGCCTTTCCGTGCGCGAGCTCCGCGAGATCATCCAGCCACCGCCGCATCAGCGGGCGTATGCGGCCCAGCGAGCGCACGGCACGAACCGGCCCCGCTCCCACGAGCTCGTCCTGGAGATCGAGGATGCTGTCGTCCAGACCGATGAATTCCACACCGAAGCGCGCAGCCAGGTTGTCAAAGCGCCTCGGCGCCGCGACAACGGGACAAGCCCCGGCTTCGGCGAGGGCGTGGGCCAGCACCAGGAACGGCTGAACGTCGCCGCGACTCCCGGTGGTGATGAGCAGCGCTCTGCAGCCGGCGATCAACGAGGACGAGTCGGTCGCACTCATGAGGTCCCTCCTCACCGCAGGAGCCCAGCGGCTCAAGCCCCATCAACCAGGCCGATCACCAATGTTGGCGACCTCGTCCAGCAAATCATTGCCATCATTGCCGAGGGGCTTCCCCTCGTTAGCAGCGCTCCCTCGGCTCGCGACTGCGGTCGCCCGGCGACGAGCCAGGGACGTTCAGCCAGCGAGGAACGGCCTCCTTGTAGTCGAGGTAGTCCTGCCCGAACCTCTCCTCCAGAGCCTTCTCCTCGGCCGGGATCTGGTGGCGGTCGATGAGCCAGACGAAGCCGGCCAGCGGGATCAGCGCGGACGGGCTCCTGCGCGCGATCGCGTGCGAGAGCAGCAGGCCCGTCAGGCCCAGGTACATGGGATTGCGCGTCAGCCGGTTGGGGCCGTCCACTACGAGGTGCTGGGCTCGCTCGACCCTCACTGGGTCGACCGTGGTGCGGTGGCGAAGAAAGGTGCCTGCGCTTCCGGCGAGCAGGCACAGCGATCCGCCGACGACGGCGGTGGCCGCCGCCACCGACGCGGGCGTCACTGTCCGACCACGAGCCATGGCGCCCTGCGCCGCGCCCGCCATCGCCAGCAGCACTGCCGGGGGCGGTCGCCTGATGATCTGCTTCATCACCGGGCCATCCTCTCACCTACTGCACCCCGACAGCGCACCAGGCTCGGCCAACGCGAGCGCTCAGGACCACCGGAGCACCTCGACCAGCATCCTCACAGTGATTTATCGATCAACTTCACGGTTGGTTTCGCCACCCGTCATCTCTCCCCCGGTGAACAATGGCCAGGCGGTTCCATCCGCTCCGACGGGCTCAGCCCGTCGGACGGCGGCACGCACAGTCCCCTTCCTCCGACACAAGGCGAGAACAGCGATGAAGCAGTCAGCCAGGACAACCATCCTCACCCTGTGGGGCGCACTCGCCACCGCCCTTGCCCTGTCCCTGTCCATCACCGCACCCGCCGTCGCCCTCGACCCGGGAGGCCGGGAGGAGGCCCTGCCCACTACGCCGCCACCCGACCCCAGCGTGCCGAGCATCGGAACCACCGTCCTGAGTGACGGCACCCCCGTCGGCATCGTCGTGGCCGGCGGCAACGGCGGCCTGCTGCACGTCGTGGACCTCAATACCCGCACGCTGAGGTCGCGCGAGCGGCTCGTCCCGGAGAACACCGACGTGCAGCCCTGGGAGTTCGCCACGTTGTCGAACCGGCACGTCATGCTCGCCAGCGGCGGCGGACAGCTCTTCGAGATCGATCCGGACGCCCCCGAGGGACAGAAAGCCACGAATCTGAGCGATCCGTCCCGGCCCGGCTACGAACAGGTCGCCGCCTACAGCACGTTCCTCTGGGACGTCGCCGTCGACGAGCACGACCGGGTCTATGTGGCCACGCAGAGCAATCACGGCGGCCACATCCTGCGATACGACCCCTCCGCCAACCAGGGACGGGGCCAGTGGACCGACCTGCTGCCGGGAGGAGTTCAGGCAGGAGAGAGCGACGTGCGCAGCCTCGCTTACGACAACGGGTTCCTCTACGCCGGGACGGGAACGAAGAGTCTCTCCATCTTCCGGATCAACACCTCCACCAACGCCGCCACCAAGCTATCGGTTCCCAGTCACGTCACCGCCGGCCTCTCCCACCTCGAACGGCTGCAGGTCAAGGCCGGCAACCTGTACGTCGGCACGAATGTCCCGGGCGGCGTCCGGCCGACCTGCGGGGGAACCTGCGTCCTGGACCCGGCCACCGGGGCGCAGAAGATGAAGGACGGCAAGGCGCTTGAGGTGGACACCTGGTCCAGCCAGGTCGTCACCCGCCCCGGCGAGGCTGAGAAGGTCTACTACACCGTCCAGAGCCACAACACACCGACGCTCCAGGAGTACGACCCTCGGGCCAACACCTCACGGACGCTGGCCCAAGGACTGGTCTCCTCGGCCAGGCCGAGCCAGTCGAGCTGGGCGACGCACGAGCACTTCATCTCAGCGGGCAAGGACGACGCCAGCATCGCCATCGTCCACGCCTCCGACGGCAGCGCGACAGGCCTTCCCCAGGACGCGAACGGAGGCAACGCGATCCAGGGGTCACCTCGCGACATCCAGTCCCTGACGGCAGTCCCCGGCGGAGACCTCTACGCCTCCTGGTACATGACCGCCCCGATGCTCCTTCGCACCACCCCCAACGCGCAGGTGGACAAGACGCAGTACAGCCTGCCCCAGGCGCCGCTGGGTCAGGTCGAGGGCTTTGGGCACAGCAGCAAGTGGTTCGTCACGGGCATCTACCCCAGTGGCGAGCTGGTCAGGTACGAGATGGGGGCCTCCGGGCCGATGCTGGAGAATCACCAGTCGGTGAGGATCACGCCTGATGCCCGCCAGGCGCGGCCGTACGCCATCGTGCCGATCAATGACGACGAGTTCGCCGTCGGTGCCTCGCCCAAGAACAAGCCCGGCTCCGGGGCGCTGTCCATCTACGACGCCGCGCACAACAAGATCGATACCTACCCGCTGGACACGATCAGCTATGCGGATCCGTCGCTGAGGGGCTTGTTGAGCGACCGCCGGCCGCTGTCGATCGTCCACCACCAGGACAAGCTGTACGTGGGGACCAGTGCGAGCGGCAACGGCATGAACCCCGACCAGACGGAGGCGAGCGCGCCCAGGCTCTTCGAGTTCGACCTGAAGACGCGGAAGGTGACCCGCGTGATGACGCCGTTCAAGGACCAGCGTTCCATCACGGCCCTGACCCTGGGCAGCGACGGCACCGTGTACGGGACCACCGGCATGCACGTCTTCGCCATGAGCCCGGCCGACTTCACGATCGGACGCAGCCGGGCGCTGACCAGGCAGGGCTACGCCGACGCCAACCGCAGTCAGCTGATAGAGCGTGACGGCGTGCTCTACGGGATCATGGCGGGGCGCCTGCGAGCCCTGAGCACGTCCCTGCAGGATGAGGGCACCGTCATCGCCGACTTCGCCACCACCCCTCAAGGAAAGGTCTACGTCAACTCCCTGACCCTCGGCGCCGACGGCAGCCTCTACTACGCGCGGGGAAGCAGGATCTACCGCTACCGGTTCCCGGCGGGCTGAGGCGGGCGCCCGGCCACCGGGCCGCCCATCACTCTGCGTCAGCCGCCATCGCCGGCTCCGTCGATTCCCGCTCCGCCTGCTGCGGCGCCGAGTCCGGGTCCTGTGGCGCCATCGGCCCACTGAGCTCATCCTCGGCCTCGGCCTCAGCCTCAGCGACCTGCTCCATGGCCGTCTTCTGGGACAGGGGCACCTCGGGCAGGAAGAGGGCGACGACGGAGGTCGCCA
>ERZ772928.1279-NODE-1279-length-10999-cov-8.247716_pt1 | contig 10999 bp, 10 predicted proteins | sample MGYA00511686_ERZ772928 | MGnify/ENA primary metagenome ERZ772928 (study PRJEB29015, sample SAMEA2738063) | human oral metagenome | biome: human oral; feature: human-associated habitat; material: saliva | place: China | collected 2219 ... | reverse complement strand
AGACAGGCGGTTTACTTCGCCACGATCCTCAACGATGATGGTAGCCATAGAGGGCGATTTGCATCTCCCAAAAAGGATGATGGTTCTATGTTTACGTTTCAAAGTCGAGCTCTAAGAGGTGATGAAGCTGATTATGCAGAGCTCTATGATCTCGTTGTTCTGGAAGATGTTTCTGTAGAACAAGGTTCTATTATACCTTGGTTTAATCACCCAGGTCAAGGTATTCAGATCATCTTCTCTGAAGATATCGAAGAACTGATTAAGGAGGGAAAAATAGAAGTTCGCAATTAAATGAAAATGAGATGGTGGAAGTTTCAGTAAACGGAAAGAGTGTTTTAGAGCTAAATCAACCACAACCTTTCCATCGAGAGGATTTTGTCTGTATAAAGATTCACGACACCGTAGAGCATATATACATATATAGAGAGAATAGATCTGAGAAATTTGTTGCTTTTGGATTGACATATCCTAACCACAAAGGAATCCCATTAAAAGAGATAGAGTCCGTTGCGAACAAACTCAGGTTTCTAAAAAAGCACATATATCACAAAACGGGGTATATATCCTATAGAACAGAAATAGCAGATGTTATGGTAACGCCTTTTGTTGTTGTAATGTGTAAGTACGTATTCTACTTTGGAGTTCTTCCTGGCGATAATTCAAGAGGACCTGAAACTATGATCGTATTACTGGGAGTGCGGAAGTGTGAAGAAGGCACGACCTCTGGGGCGGTTGGGATACCAAGTCTGTCCACATCGTCGGCGACCGAATGATCGCCCACTCCCACGACGAGGTACGCATCTACAAGCGAGTAGGTCGATTAACGTGTCTCCAGAAACTCCGAGGGGCACTGCTTCACTTGATCCCCCCCTTTACCTTAGATCGATAAAGCAACCACTATTGGTCAGCGTGCGAACCAGTAGTAGTTACTACTACAAACCAATAGTGGTTTGCACTACGAACGAGTAGTGGGTTGCGCCCATTTCACTATTGGTTTGCACCCCAAACAAGTAGTGGTATGCATCCCACCCTCCGCAAGCCCGCATACTACCGCGCCTCTGCGCCCCCGCTGTACTCCCCGCTGAAAGGGCTAACTTTGACAGCGAACTCCCCCATCATCCCCCCAAAGGGAATAACTTATTTAGACGACAATGATAGCCTACAAAGAGATTGCCCAAATCAAGAACGTGAAGGGCGTTAACCCCACCACAGGAGACTATTCCTATGAGGAGAATGGGCGTGGCTACCTCTATATTGATGGCGTCTTACTTGAAAAAGAGAGACCAGCAAGTCAGCTCGTCTCCGTAGGCGAATACACCTACGCTTGGTATAGCTATGGCTGCATAGAAGTCTATTCGGGGCATACTTTGCTGAAGGTATTTAAGCAGAAGGTTCGCCTACTTAATGGAGAAGCAGGCGCGTACATCGGGCATCATACTTGGGATCCGAAAACCTTAGAGACGGGTGAGAATATCCTTTCAGTCCCAGACGGGCAACCTCTCTTAGCACAAAACGTCCCTTACCGCTTGTATAAAATGGGAGAGGAGATCATCGGCTATAGGGACTTCGAGTCTAAACTCAGTCGCTTGAATTCCTCGGGAGAAGCGCTTTGGACCTTCGACCTACCCCTGCGTGATAGTAGTAGCAATGACCCCGACAACCTTGATCACCTTGAAAAGGTGCTGGGTATAGCACAAGGCCGACTCTGGATCTGTACCCGCTGGTTCCGACTTATAGCTCTGGATCTGGAGACGGGTAAGCCTATCCGTCAGTTCTCGGGGAGAGTCTGTATTGAAGATTATTCCTCCAACTATACTATCATCGACAGTCTGAGGTGGTGCTTCTTCCGTGAAGCTGAAAAGGACATCGTATTAGTCAGCAATTGGGGAATATGCATCATCAACGCTGCTACTGCCAGGATCATCAAGAGATATGAGTTCTCAGAAGTAGACCCCTATGGTAGAAAGGCTTTTGATACCCTCAATGCTCCACAACTATACGGAGAGCACCTTACATTCATAGCAGAGCGACACTACGCACTCGATGGATATCGCTGCGCTGGGATCTTTGACTTGAAGGCTCGCAAGTTCTATTGGATAGGGGATATAATCTTGGAGGAAGAGCCTATAGGTAATCACCTGCTTGCGGAGTTCCCATTGCAGATGGCAGGAGATAAGCTCTACATCAAGGATGCTGAGAGCACTCTGCATATCTACCAAAAGCAATGGCGCTTACATGCGCAGGTGCGTCCGCAGAGCGAGGTGATCTCCACCGCAGCGCAGTACATCACCCCAGCCGTATCTGCTACCCCACCACCTACAGAGGAGGATAGGCCTATACCTCCATTCGTCATAAGCCTGTGCCAAAAAATACCCAGACTACTACCGTACCTCATCGTCTTGCTTCTGGGGATGCTTATCTGGCACTTCAGACTGGATATATTCTCTCCATCTCACGAACACTCCACCTTAGCAAGTAGCTTGATCATAACTCAAGACACAAAGTCTCAGGTAGTGCTTCTCAAAGAAGCCCCCTACTTCATGCGTAATAGGCAGAGGCAGATCGAAGAGATCTTTTGGAGCAACATCTCAGTCGACACGCTGCTTCGCTACCCTCATTATAAGGTCTATTACTTCCTGCAGACGGAGCGCCTCGAGGATAAAGTAGGTGAGATCGGAGTGATAATGCGGGAGGATAGTACATACATTTATCATATGCAGCTCCAGAGCCCTGGCATGGGATTCGATCGCATAGATCACATCTTCTCCGCCGTGAGCCACTACTACTCTCTCCAGGAGCTCTATGCGAGCAAGTGTGAAGAACTCGGAATAAAAAGTGGACGCTAAGCCCTGCGCATCTACCAGCGGGAGTAGCACCTACGACCGAGAAAGCACAAAGCGCCCATGGGCTCGGCAGCATCGGCTACCGAGCCCGTGGGCGCTTTGGTGGGAGGGGTGAAGGGCGGGGCTACGCTTCGTCTTCGATGAACTGATCCACGAAGAGCGACGTGCCGTCCCACACCGCAAACGAATTGTACTGGAGCCAGTCGCCGAGGATGACGATACGCTTGTCGCCACGCAGCGCCAGGTCGATCAAGAGGTGGCGATGCCCGAAGAGATAGCAGTTGATCTCGGGGTGCTCGGCAGCATAGGCCTTGGTCCAGCGCACCAGCCACTCCTTCTCGACGTCGAAGTAATCATTCTGATACGCGTGGGGCACCTCGCCGAGGGTGGCGCGCTTGAGGCCCTTCTTACGGCTACGCAGCGAGCAGGAGAGAGCGAAGCCTACCGTCCAGCGTGGATGGACAGCGGCATAGAGCACCTGCGCCAGACGGCAGCGGAAGAGGCGGTAGAGGAACTTATCCATGCGGCGGTAGCCACAGTACTCCTCGTCGCCATGCGCCAGACGGAAGGTCTTGCCATCGAGCTCGATGACCTCGGCGTGGTGGTGGACCTGCGCCCCCAGCTCCGTCTGCATATAGTCGGCGAACCACACATCGTGGTTGCCCGCGAAGAAGTGGATCTCGATACCACGGTCACACATCTCAGCGACTTGGCCGAGGAAGCGCACGTGCCCACGGGGGACGACCGCACGGTACTCGAACCAGTAGTCGAACATATCCCCGAGGAAGTAGACCGCACGCGCCTCATCCTCGATGCTTCGCAGCCAGCGCACCAGGCGCTGCTCTACGGCACGAGGATCCGCATGATAGCCCGAGCCGAGGTGGGCATCACTGGTGAAAAAGACCTTCTTGCGCTCGCTCATCGCTACTAAAGGAAGCCTAACTCCAGCATCGCCTCTTCGCTCATCATATCCTTGTTCCACTCGGGCTCGAAGGTGAGCTGTATCTCGACACCCGTGACGCCCTTGACGTCCTCGACCTTCATACGCACGTCCTCGAGGATGAAGTCGGCGGCGGGACAGTTGGGTGCCGTGAGGGTCATCGTGATGGTGACGAACTTCTCATCGGTGAGCTCCACGCAGTAGATCAGCCCGAGGTCGTAGACATTCACGGGGATCTCGGGGTCGTAGACGGTGCGTAGTGCAGCTACTATATCTTCCTCTATACGGAGGTATTCGTTCTCTAATTCTTCTTCCATAAATATTCGTTGAGGGGAGGGTAAGGCTCCCCCGTAGTATAAACAATTAACGTAGGGAAACGGACGTCTTGCTACAGCTGCAGCGTGCGGTCACAGGCCGCGGCGACGTCAGGATGGTGGGTGATGAAGATGATAAGGCGGTCCGAGGCGTGCTCACGGAGGTTCCTGAGGAACTGCGCTTCCGTGGCTTGGTCAAGCGCCGAGGTGGCTTCGTCGAGCAGGAGGATACGCCCAGGACGAAGGAGCGCGCGGGCGATAGCGATACGCTGTGCCTGCCCTTCGGAGAGGCCCAGCCCACGCTCACCGATGGTCGTATCAAGGCCCTTCGGTAGCTCGAGCACGAAGTCCGCGATAGCCAGATGCAGCACCTTATGCAGGTCGGCCTCCGTAGCGAACTCATCACCGAGGAGGAGATTCTCACGGATCGTCCCGCTGAAGAGCGAGCCGCCCTGCGGGACGTAGACGAAGTTCGAGCGCGTCGTCTCGCTCACCACATAGCTGCTGCCACCCGAGTAGAGGCGGATAGCCCCCTCGACTGGCACGACAAGGCCGAGCAGTAGACGCAGGAGCGTGGTCTTACCAGCGCCCGTACGCCCCATGAGTGCCACCATCTCGCCCGTCGAAGCCTCGAGGGAGAAGTGGCGGTAGATCCACTCTTCGCCGTCGGGATAGTGGAAGCCCATATCCTCGACAGCGAGGCGGATAGGGCTGGTGAGCTGGACACTGCGACCGATCTGCTCGGTCTTGAACTCGAGGAGATGCGCCAGACGATCCAGCGAGCTCTTCGCAGAGATGAGTGTCGGCAGGAGGCTGATAAGCGTCGTCAGCGGGCTCTGGATACGTGCCACGAGCTGGAGGAACGACGTCATGAGCCCGAAGGAGATCGTGCCACCATACAGCCCGCGAGCACTCCAGAGGAATGCCACGAGGTAGCCACACGAGAAGGCTCCCTGCATGATGAGGTTCGCGAAGACCGAGACGAAGGTCTGACGCTTCACCGCACCGAGGTACTGCCCTTGGCGCATCGCCAGATGGTCGATGGAGGAGGCTTGGTGCTCGAAGGTACGGATGACGGTCTGGTTCAGCAGCGACTCCTGGATGTGCGCCGTGATCTCGCTCTCCGACTGCTTCATCTCATCGGTGTAGCGACGCATACGCTTGTAGTAGACCTTGCTGAAGACTGCGAGCAGCGGCATCCCCACGCCGAGGATAAGGACCAGCGGTGGGCTGAAGTAATACAGGAGACAGAGAGCGCCGACGAGCTGTGCTAAGGCGATGAGAGCTGACGGCAGGGACGTGACGAAGAGCGCGACAAGGCTATCGGTGTCCTTGAGCATGCGCACGACCATATCACCGCTATGCATCTGCCCGAGGTGCGACCAGCGCGTGTAGAGCAGGTGTGCAAAGACCTTCGACTGCACGGCATTGCTCATGCGTGCAGCGGTATAGTTCGAGAGACGGACGGTGATGACTCGGCAGAGGACCTGCAGAGCGAGTGTGAGGATGAGCGCTACCGAATAGGTGTGTATGGAGCCACCGCGCTGGTGTACGGCGATATCAATGACGCACTTCGATAGCCAGATGAAGATCAGGTTCGTGGAGACCGTCCCCAAGCCAAAGAGGAGGATCAGCAGGATGCCCCACTTATGCCCTCTAAGTATGAAGCGTACGAGGTCGATCATCTCCGCCGACGGATCATGAGCATGAGATGCCCAAAGACAGAGCCCCAGATGATGCGTGAGGCATGGGTCGGCGTGATGGCGTAGAGTCGACGAGAGCGGCGCATCTTGAAGCGGAACTTACGCCAGTTGGTCACCCACTTATTCTGCGCCTTGATGGGGCGCTGGGCGAAGCCGAAGTTCCCACTATGTATCACGTCACGGATGATCTGCTCGGTGTGCGGATCGTCTTCGCTCAGCAGCGGGAAGGGGAAGATCTCCGGCGAGACACGCAGGTAGCGGATAGCGGCCTGCGCGAAGAGCTGCATCGGGTAGAGGATGTCGAGATCCTTCGCCATGCTGAGGATCTTCTCTTCGTCGAGCTGGCCCTTGAGCCTCGTCATCATCAGCAGCCAGTCGCTGTACTGACGGAAGCCAACGCCCCAGTGAAGCCAATGAAAGAAGAGATGGATGAAGATATAGACGACATTCAGCTCGTGGGGGAGCGTCTTGATGGTGTAGTCCCCATGATGCTGGGTGATGAGGCTCCCACTGCTGATAGCCTCTTGGACGAGGGCATCGAAGTGTCTATTGTGGCGCTTGTGGTCGAAGAAGACCGCACGAGCGTGGTTCTCCACGATGGTACGGCCGTAGGTGAAGGCCGTATGGCCATAGCGCACCTCGGAGTCGTCGTGGAGCTTGTGACCGGCCTTGCGCAGGAGCTCATTGCCCCGCTCGTAGTCGGCATCCGAATGGAAGAGGATATCCAAGTCGCCTCCAGAGCGGAGGGTGGCATCGGGATAGAAGCAGCCAAGACTCAGCCCCTTGAGTAAGATGAAGGGCAGGCCTGCGGCTTCGTAGGTCTTCTGTAGCTGGCCTAAGGCTTTGGTTAGATAGGCATTGCCCCGCCGTGTGAGCTCGATCTCCGAGAAGATCATCAGGCGCATGTCGCGGTTGGGCAGGGCTTCCTTCGGCAGGGTAAGTATACGGTCCCCGACGAAGGCCGGCACTGCATGCGATGCTGCTAAGCGGTGGATCCTACGCCACGACGCTTCCTCCAGACCCGTGAAGTCACGAGCCTCGGGGAGCTCTGAGTGTAGGGCACAGCTCAGGAGCTTGAGGAATAGCTCCTCATCATGCGAGAGCGGGGCTATTTGGCTCAACAGATGATCCCGGCCTCTTTGAGCATTTGCGAAAGGAGCTCGACGTCTGCACGTGCCTGCTCCTGGCTCACTTCGTAGCGGTCGGTGAGTAGCTCGACCCAGTCCTCAAGGGTGAAGTCGCGCTCACGCACGCTCTCGATGAGGTAGGCTGCACTATCGTTGAGGCTCACCGCCTGCGTGTAGTCCAAGCTATCTCCCGAGCCTGCGATCATGATGTACTCATCCGCAATCTTACGTAGAGAGATGTGGTCTTTAATTCTCATTATCTGTGATACGTTTGTCATTTAGTCGTCTGTAGGGGTAGCTAATCCCAGTCCTCATCCCAGTCGAAGAGGTCGAGATCCTCAGGCATATCCTCGGCGAACTGATCCAGATCGCGGCGGTCCTTCTTCGTAGGACGCCCAAGACCCTTGGCCCGATCGACGAAGCCCGAGATACGCTGCAGCTCGAGCAGCTCATACTGTGCGGCGGGCGTGACGTTCTCCATGAACTCAGGCACACGCTTAGCGCCGACACGGCTCGCGAGGAGCTCTACCACCCGGAAGGAGTATTCGACCGGAGGCTTACGCACCGAGACGATGTCACCTCGCTGGAGGGTACGTGAGGGCTTGACTGTCACTCCGCCGATGCTGACACGCCCTTTCTTGCACGCGTCTGTGGCCAGCGAACGGGTCTTGAATATGCGGACGGCCCAGAGCCACTTATCGACGCGTACTTCTCCCATGCTTTGTCGTATATAATTACAGCAAAGATATGTATTCTCTTTGAAGAAGTAACATAAGTGGTGTTATCCCAGCGTTATCTCGTGCGCACGCGCTCGGCTCCTTAAATATAGGAGTTGGTACGGCATGAGGGCGTAGGCGTCCTCGTAGTGCTGATAGAAGAGCTTCCAGTCAGCACAGCGCGCCAGCTCGTAGGCTTTCTTGCGCTGGGTCTTCTGCTCGTCGGGCGTCAGTGCAAGCTGCTCGCCGATGAGACGGGAGATCGCCTCGATGGTCTCGGGGATGTTGGTATCCGTGCGCTCGACGATATGCACAGGCTTGTGAGGGGCGGAGGCGAAGGGCTTCTTCGTCTGCTCTTCCTCAGCCCACAGGCCGAAGCCCGCCAGCGTCGTCGTGATCGTAGGCACGCCATAGCGCACACTCTCCAGCGGCGTATAGCCCCAGGGCTCGTAGTAGCTGGGGTAGATGGTCAGGTCCATACCCACGAGGAGGTCGTAGTAGCTTTGGTCAAGGATGCCGTCGAGCCCATTGAGGTAGCAGGGCACGAAGACGACCTTCACACGGCGGTCGGTGCGGTCGAGGCCACGATGACGGATGTGGCAGACGGCACGGTCATGCTCGGTATTGTACAGCCAGTGGCTGAGCATGGGATACTGTAGGGGGCTCTCCTGCTCATCCTGCGGATGTGAGAGGAGGTACTGCAGGTCGGCACGGGGGCCAGCCTGCCATGCAGGCACGAGGAGGAAGGCCACGATGTCGCGGTCACCCGTATAGCTCTCGGCGAAGTGGTGCAGGGACTCGATGAAGAGGTCGATCCCCTTATTGCGGTACTCATAGCGTCCGCCGAGAGAGATGAAGAAGGAGCGTGCAGGATCGATGTGCTGCCCGTAGAGGCGTGAAGCGACAGCAGCGAGGAGACGGCGTGACTTACGGCGCTTCGAGAGCATGGGTGCAGCGAGTGGGGAGGTCCCGACGTGGAAGCCATTGGGCAAGACGACGGGTTCGCGCCCGAGGAGCTGCTTGGCTTCGCGGGCGGTGAGCTTGCTGACGGTAGCGAAGACGTCGGCCTTGTGTGCGGCGAGCTTCTCTACCTCGTGCTTGGCTTCGACACCGAGCTCGCGTGCCATCTGGTCGCCATCGTAGGCATCCATATAGGTGTAGAGCTCCTTGTCATTCCCCGCGATAGAGCGGCCGACGGTCGTGGCGTGGGTGATGAAGAGCGTGCGGACGCTGGGGGCTTGCTGTCGTAGGTAGAGCAGACCCATGGCGGTCTGCCACTCGTTGAAGATAGCGATGGTGCGCTCATCGCTGCGCCAGGCGGCGATGCTGGCCATGAGGCGCGCGGCGGCGATACTGAAGAGACTGCTCTCGTCATAGTCCCCATAGCCCTTGTCGCTCTCGAGGCCATAGGCCTTCCACAGCTCGAAGTAGAGATCATCCTTCTCCCTCCACAGAGGCTTGAAGTCCACGAGGAGTACGGGGGGCTCACCCTCGATACCCCAGCGACCTGCTACGACACGCAGACCGAGGCTCGGGAGGACCTCTCGCAGCCAGCCTTGGAGCTCGGGGATCTCTCCGGGGGTGAAGTCAAGGGGCAACGCCGCACCTTCGTCGGCGAGGAGTGGCCCGATAAAGCATACCTGTGCGGGGTGGTGCTGGGTCATCACGTCTGCACGTGAGGAGAGGACGGTATAGATCCCTCCCATCTTATTGCAGACTTCCCAACTGGTCTCGAGGATCATAATCGTAGTACAGTGAAGGTAATGAATGTATCTTGCCGTGAGGTCCCAGCCAGCCAGGCTGTAACCTTTGTCTCAAAGTTAAGCATTCGCCCCCAAATTACCACATCTCCTTATTACATTTCCTTAGTAAGCCCCACCCCACCCACGGAGAGCACCCTACCCTACCGTGCACAACGCACTCTACATCAGCGCTATCAGCACGAAAATCTCCCTCACTCCGTCCACTTCTCACGACTCGCAAGAGGCACTTCGTATCGTACTCTTACTCAAGAGCCTACGAAGGCGGAAAAGTAACCAGTACTGGTCACTCGTCTGACCAGTACTGGTCGCAGCGCGAAGTAGTAGTGGTTGATATCAGTTACCAGTACTGGTCACGTCGGTGACCAGTACTGGTTCGCATACCCCCCTCCTTTGGGGTGTGGTAGCCTTCCCTTATGTGGCTCACTTTGCCCTGCATCCCCTCCATTAGGGTCAAGAGTCCTCTCTGCCTCAGCCCTGAACCTCAGGGATATGCAACTTACGCTGTATCTTTGGGCGCAATATCTTTAATCATGTCTCTGGACGCAAACAACAAATCAGTAAGCTTGGATAGGAAGATGAGTAAGGGATCGCTGGCTATATTTAGATGGCTCTGTGCCTGTAGCCTGCTATGGATCTCTATAGTCGAGGTGCAGGCTCAGCAATTCATGGGCTATAGCCCGCGGTGGTATGGACCAAATGCCAATCCCATCCCAGAGGTACGTGAGGCGATGATCCCCCAAGGACTTCAGCTTCATAACAGCTTGCTGTACCAGCTCTCGCAAAAGGATAAGACGGCTACCTTATTTACCGATCTGGAAATACCGATCATCTCCGAGCGGGCTTCTGTGAGAATCTATGGATATGGAGCGGAGTACTTCCAGTGGTCGCCTGAGAGTATGAGCCGAAGAGGTATTACAAGCGACCATCAAAAGGGGCTGATCGTAGGGGATATATACCTTCAGACCCGAGTGCGCTTACTGGCGGAGAATGCTGGATGGAGGCCTAATGTGGTGCTGAACTATACGCTGAAGACGGCTTCTCCTAAGCCGATAGCCAATGAGAGTATGCGCTTCTTTGATACGCCTGGCTACTTCTTCCACCTGGAAGTCGGGCGCAATCTATTGTCCCCAGATGCTTCGCCTGTCAGCTTAAGGCTAAGCGGGCATATTGGCTTTATGTGCTGGGAGACTGTCCAGAAGCAGAATGATGCCTTTACGTATGCCCTCGCACTATCCTCTCAGCTACAGAACTGGCATCTTGCGATCCAGTTGGGTGGATATAATGGTTGGATGAAGCATAGCTACGGCTCGGAATATGGCGATGAGCCGATGCACCTTTCGGCAAGATGTAGCTACCGCATCAATCGCCATCTCACTGCCTCTTGTGGCTTAGAGCGCGGGCTACGAGATTACCCCTTCACCCAGCTCTCCCTGGGGCTCACCTATACCTCTGGTTATCGTCTCTTCCATTAGTGGAGAAGGGTAGCAGGCAGGAGCTGACCTACGCTGCTTGCGCCACCGTCCTACTACAGGGTGATAAATCAACCTATATTGGTCAGCGGGCTGACCTATATAGATCCGACGACGAAGCTAT
>ERZ772928.1276-NODE-1276-length-11008-cov-6.434128_pt1 | contig 11008 bp, 9 predicted proteins | sample MGYA00511686_ERZ772928 | MGnify/ENA primary metagenome ERZ772928 (study PRJEB29015, sample SAMEA2738063) | human oral metagenome | biome: human oral; feature: human-associated habitat; material: saliva | place: China | collected 2219 ... | reverse complement strand
AAATCGCACCTCGTTATGCTGAACGTAACGGTGGATACACTCGTATCCTTAAAACTGAACCACGTCGTGGTGATGCAGCGCCAATGGCGATCATCGAATTAGTATAAAATCATCAATTTTGTTGAGTGTTATGATGATGGAGTCTTGTGCTCTTAGTCTAGCTCTGGTCTACCGCTGGGACTTCGGTCCTAGCGGGAACACTCATCATCATTTGATAGGGTAGACGCTTGTTTACGAAATTGTTTTTTTGTTTAAGAACAACTTCGTAAGCAGGCGTTTTTATTATATAGAAATAATTTGAAGATTAAATTTTTTTGACTTGTCTTAATTAAATAAATGTGCTACAATGTAGTCGGGATCGTATTTATCAAGATTTCACACTTGTATAAGTATGTAACACAACCAATGATTGAAAGTGTCCAGTGTGTAAGAAAGCGTTAACTTGTTTCAGCTAACAAACACCATGAGGGACTCTCATTTGTTGGGATTTTCTTTTGGGCTTCGTTAAATCAAGGTCCTAGAGGGAATAGCATAACTACCATACAGAAATGAATTTCATAAAGTGGCTCTTTTTGGAATAGGTCAATATATATATGTGTGTATGTATTGAATTTCGTCCGGAAGGTGAAATAATTTTAGAAAAGGAGAGGCAATGAAGAAAAAAGGCAGTATATTTTTAGTTCTAATTCTGCTTATAAACACAATTTTACAAGGAGTGAGTGGTGCTTCTCTTGCCTTCGCACAAGAACAGACCAGCCCGTCTTCTGCTCTAGTGAGTAATCCTGCTGAAACTGCCAAAAAAGAAGACTCGGGAAGTTCTAGTAGTGAAACTCAGAAAAGCACTGTCAATAAGAGTCAGGAAACCTCTAGTAGTTCTAGTCAAGAAAGTAACAGCTCAACGAGTCAAACAACTCCAGCTGCGACTACATCAAAAGATGATGACGATGCATTACCACCAGGCCCTCCTCCTACACCGACGGCAACAGTTCCAACTGTCACGATAAAGCCAAATGCAAGGACAGCTTATCGTACAGATGAACAGATTACCACTTATGTGGATATTGATGGAACTAGTTTAACCTCAGATTTAGAAGGACCTTATCTAGATATTGAAATGCCAACCACTCTATATCCGGGCGGTAAGGTGCTAAACACAGATGCTTATCTAGATAACTTTACAGTTCCGACCGAAGGTATCACTCTAATCAAAAGTGCAGAAAAAATAGTGAAAAATGGGAAGACGATTTATCGTATTCGTTTCAATTCCATTACATCAACAACCAAGATTAGCATACCTTATGTTTTTAGCTTTACAAACGGGTTAGTTCCAAAAGACTATAAGCTACAACCAAAGGTTACTCTTAAGAGTAAAGATGGCACAGTTTTATATACAGGCGATGATAAGGAGTATACTCCAACTTATCCAAATATGAACCTAACAAAGGTAGTTGCTACTAGTAGCGAAGATGGTCAGCTTCTCTACGGAGGAACAGCTAAGACAGAAGATCCGACTAGAATTTCTGAAACCGGTGCAGAGCCTATACCGTTCAGTTTCACATATCAAGTACAGGCGAATTCAGGTCAGCAGCGGATGATGAAAAAAGTCGTCATCAAGGATACGCTACCGACTTATACGAATAGTCAGGGTCAGTTAGTTACTGCTAAATTTGACCAAGCCCTTAATCCTGGCTGGACTTACGATAGTAGCACTGGCACAGTGACATATACAAAGGAATTCTTAGAAAGTGAATTTGATACGGACTTCCGTCACAATATTGACGTCAGTAAGGCTATGTTGTACCTATCTTTTCCAGATGCTAAGTACAAAGACGGCAACAACAAACCTAATTTTACAAATCAGGCAGAAATCACTGCAACTCCTTTCAATCCATCGCCAAATGAAGAATATAAAAATAGTGACGACATAACTTTTAACCTCATTGCAGATGATTTCAGTGGTACAGGGATTCTTTCCAAGAGGACAGAACACCAGACGGTGCAACACGATGTAGCTGGACTTTATGCACAGCGACTAGACTATACAGTTAAGGTAGAAAATAAGTTATCAAAACCCTTGCGAGAGATTACTCTAGTTGAAGATGCCAGCAAGTTTGACTCAAGACTGTATTTCACTAGTGTTGATTCTTTCTTTGAAAGACAAGGCTCAAATAGTAAACCTATCAATGATAAGATGGAAATACGTGCCTATAAGAGCGATGGAACTTATGACACTTTTGCTCCGGGGGATCAAATTAATAAGGATGCACAAGACGAACTAAATACTGCGGCTGAAAAGATCCGAAATGGTGAGTTAACGGAAGCAGCAGTACCGGCTGTCACTCCAAAATACACTAAAATAACTATCCACTTTATTAAGGGCTATGAATTACCAGTTGGAAAGTACATTGATGGTTTCGTCTATATGGCTTTCAAAGACCCTTATCATGTCCCTTATTCTGCTGCAAAGGATATAAAAAATGTGGTCGGTCTTGAAGCTAAAGTGAAAAACTCTCAAAATCAAGATGTTCCAATTAATATATCCGATGAATGGAACAAACAGTTTGTACCATTTGTAGAAAAGATTCGTCTATCAAAGAATACAGATGGACAAACTTCAGGTATTGAGGGAGAATCAGTCTTCTTCCTATTGGGATTGAATTTTGAACAGCTTTCTAAAGCACGCTACCTAAAGAATCCAACGCTTGTTGATCTTCTTCCTAAGGGGGTTAGTATTGCACCAGGTGTAGACAAAACAAAAGCGGAAGATATGCTCGAAGCAATTGGGCTAGCAAATCTGGACATGATTGATAAATTTTCAGTCATTGAAAACTACAATGGTAGTGGTCGAACAGCGATCAAAATCAAATTAAAATCAGGTCTGGTAAAAGACTTAAATAATGGAAGAGGTTATGCTTTCAAACTAAAGGGATTAAAAATCAATAGTGACATTATCCCAAGTAAGGCAGAGACCCCAACTTTCAATAACACGAATGAACTTTATTTCTACCAAGACAATGGTCAACCGTTCCCAGACGCCATTCATTCCGATTCAAATCAGATTGTGGATGACGAAAGAGATATCAATATGAACGGCGACACTACGGACAAGGTCGTAAAGGCAACTTCAAAGGTTATAGGGAATGTAACAGAAAGTCTGCAGAGTGTTAAGATGATCCGTAGTACAGAGCCACTGGTTGAAGGTGGGCCTCAATATTATGGTCGAGACTTCAGTAAAGACGGTATTGAAACAGAGTACGGTGGGTTAACTTCCACTTCGGGTCACTTCCAATATGACCTGCAAGTGCGAAATTACTACGATAAAGATCTAACAAGGGTGGAAATTTACGATGTCCTTCCTCATGTTGGAGACAGCGGTCGAACGACAGCGGGTGGTGCCGAATCTGCCTTTTCAAACACCTTGACAGGCCCAATCACTGTGAAAGTCGGTGATGAAGATAAGACGGCAGATTTTGATATTTACTATCGAACGGATAAATATCCAACCATGGATGCTGACACAGAGGTAAATAGTTCATATTGGACAACAAGTCCAACCGACTACGAAAAAGTAACAGCAATCAGGATTGTTTCTAAACCAACAACGGTCATTCATAAGTACACCATTTTGCATGCAATCCTGAATATGAAAGCTCCGGCTTATGACAAGGATAATAATATTGGTGGTAAGACGGCTGTTAATACTTTCCAAGTAAAATACAATACCGGTCCAAGCTTTGGTGAATCCAATGTAGTTACCAACAAAGTCAACAAGCGAATTACCATTCCGGTTGAGAAGAAGTGGCGTGACTCTGAAACAACACATTCTAAAATAACGGCACAGCTTTACGCGACTTGGAAGGAAGACGGTGTTGCAAAAGAAGAGCTTAAGGAAGAAAAAGAGCTCTCTGACAGCAATAACTGGAAAGACACCTTTAGTCCGATACCAGATGAGGAATCTGCTGCGAAACTATTACAAAAAGCCGCAGCGGAGAAGAAAATCACCGACTTTAAGTACGTGGTTAGAGAAAAGGAGATTCCACCTGAATACGATGCCGATTATAGCGGTGACGCTCAAAATGGATTTGTCATCACCAACACGAGGTATCCGTCAATTAAGATCCAGAAACTCTGGTATGACAAGGACGGCAATCCGATTGCGAATGACCAGCTACCGAAGAAACTAGAGGTTAAGTTGTACCGGACAACGGACGGACAAACTCAAAATGGAGAGCTTGTTGAGACAATTCAGTTGGAACGAAATGCGACAGCTCCATATCTATGGGAAGCTACAAAACGCTACCCACCTAAGGATAAGACCACCGGTAAGTACTACACTTACTATATCGAAGAGGTTGTTCCAAAGTATTATTTGGAAATCAGTGATGCGTCTGAAAAGAAAGTAACCTTTACGGATGCAAATATCGGAGAAACAGCAACCTTGACGGTGAAGAACAAGGTGAACCCGACTTATCCAAACACAGGTGGCTCAGGTATCCTACCATATATTTTGATGGGAACTTTAACATTAACATTGGCAGTAATTTTACATTATATGCAAAAAAATAGAAAGGCTTTTTAGGAGGCAAAACAATGAAAAACGTAAAACGATATTTCCTCTCGTTCTTAGCAGCTCTTAGTATCGTGCTTTTAGCATTTGGAGCAGTTAAAGCTTTTGCGCAAGACAACGCACCTGGCGAAAACGATACCTACGATGTTGTTTTGACAAAGGTTAAACTGTCAGACTTGACAGGTTGGCCAAAACAAACTGGTGTAAACAATGAAGATTACACTGGTCAAAAATTGAATGTGACAGACTATTTTGGTTCTGGAGCTAAAACATTGGCAAATGTTTGGTTTGATGTCTACAAAGACACTCCAACAGGTACTCCTGTAGCTGGAGCAGCAACAGGAGCTGATGGTACTGTTACATTTACTGGTCTCAAAGCTGGTAAATACTATATCGTTGAAAACAAAGCAAAATCAACACTTACTTCAGATGAACAATTGGCTAACTCAGCTGCTGTTCCTGTGGAAATCAATCTTCCAGTCTTTAAGGCTACAGGTGGATGGTACACAACTGGTACTGACGCTGTTCATGTTTATCCCAAAAATACCGTTGACAAACCAAGTATTGACAAAGTAGTTAGCGAAGACGCTAAACACGATACTGCTCTTGTTGGTGAAACAAAGACCTTCAAGGTCACTTCTACAATGCCAGAAGGTATTAAAGACTATAAAGTTTTAAAATTCACCGATAAGTTCTCAGCAGGTCTGACTTACACAGGCAACCTTGTTGTTAAAAATGGTGGCACTGTTGTAAATCCTTCTAACTATTCAACTACTGGTACAGCTGCAGTTGGTACAAAAGGAGCAGCAATTAGCATTGCTTTCAATGAAGATTACATCAAAACATTAAATCCAAAAGATGTTATCACTATTACTTATGACGCAGTCATCAATGAAGAAGCGGTTATGGGTGCAGCCAACCCCAATGATGTTAAGTTGACTTATGGTACTAACCCAGATTCAACAAAAGAAGTTAAACCTAATGAAACTCCAGAACTCCACACTGGTGGTGCTAAGTTTGAAAAAATTGACAAAGCGACATCAGCTAAACTTGCAGGGGCTAAGTTTGTTGTTACAAATGAAGCTGGTGACAAGTATTTGAAACAAACAGCTGCATCAGGAACAACTCCTGCTAAAAATGAGTGGGTTGCTAATAAAGCAGATGCAACTGTCTTCACTTCAGCAGCTGATGGTACTTTTGAAGTTAAGGGGCTTTCTTATGGTGTAAAAGGAAATGACAACGCCACTGGTGAAACTAAGTACAAATTGGTCGAAGTTGAAGCACCAACAGGTTACGCTTTGTTGCAACAACCAGTTGAGTTCACTATCTCATCAACAACTTACACAGGTGGAATTAACCAAGTTAACAACAACAAGGTAACAATTCCACAAACGGGTGGTATCGGTTCAGCTCTCGTGATTGCAGCCGGTGTCTTGGTTGTTGGTTTAGGTTTCATTGCGAAACGTCGTTCAGCTAAGTAATAAAATGAAGAAGTAAGGACAATCCTTACCTCTTCACTAGGGTATTTAAAAGAGTTGAATATCCTAGTGAAGAGTGCAAGTGCTATGTTTTAGGAGGATACTATGACAAGAAAAAGTATATTGAGCAGTCTGCTATCCATACTTACGGCCATTGTTATTTTGGTAGCTTTGCGGCCATTTACAACCGTCTCATCTCAGGAAAATCAAGCGTCGTCAGATGCAACCTACGATATTGTGTTAACCTTGGTTAAGTTAAAAGATTTGAATGGTTGGCCCAAAGGTGGAGGAAAAGATAGTTATTCTGGACAACCATTAGACATTGAGAATTATTTTGGTAGTGAGGCCTCAACCATTGATGGCGTTGCCTTTGACATTCACAAGGATAAGGCAGACGGAGAGCTTGTTCAAACAAAGATAACTGAAAATGGCGGTCGGCTCACCTTTAGTGGTTTGAAAGCTGGGAAATACTATATCGTCATTAATAAAGAAAAATCAAAGTTAGCAGGAAATCAGATGTTGGGTGATGCGACACCAGTTCCATTAGAAGTGGAATTGCCTGTGACAAAACCCGATGGCAGCTATTTCACGGTAGGAAATGACGCCGTTCATGTCTATCCCAAGCAGGTTTTAAAACAGAGAGAAGACAAGACCAGTTTTAAAGTTCGGAAAGAATGGAAAGGTAAAAAGCTAAACAGTATCACTGTTCGTCTCAAACAAAATGGGCAAGTCATTGATGAAATTGAGTTGAATGACAGCAACAACTGGGAACATACCTTTATGAACTTGGAAAAAGCAGATGCGGCAGGGAAAGATTACACCTACACAGCTGAAGAAGATGTTCCTAACGGCTATACAGCAACTTATCAAAACATGGCAGATAAAACTGGCACGGTGATTACCAATACACTGGTGCCACCGACATCACCAAGAACACCGATTATCAAAACGGGAACCTTAGCCATTTATTGGTTTTTAGGATTTGCCGTTGTCTTAATCGGGATAGGATATAAGCTTTATAAAAGCGAGAAAAAACACTGATGAATCAGTGTTTTTTTATGATATTCCATAGCCGTTTGCTGAAAAAGAGAAAGATTGCTGTTCCGACAATCACAATCAAATAAGGGGCAAGCCTTTGTAATTTGAAACCAAGTTTAATATGTTGGTTGCTAACAAAGGGAATCAAGGGATTAGTAGATACATTTTGCTTTTTTTCACTATCTGAAACAACTCTTTTTGCATTGACAAGGAGCCGTTTGTCATATCTTGGTTCGTTCATACAGGTCATGAGCGTAACCATGTCTTCATTTTCGATTGGTTTAAGTTTTTCGCCTTCGTATTCATCAATGATCTCGCTATCGGTCACTTCGTATTCTAGATTTTTTCCAAGAATATCGAAATAAATTTTATCTCCTTTTTTGAGAGAGGGGAGAAAGTAGAAAGACACGTCATTATAATTAATTCTATGTCCTGCGATAATCGGTCGTTGCCCTTTTATACCCAGAGGAGCAGATGTTCCGACGAGAGTCGCTACGCCCTTTAGGAGCTTATCATAGTCAGCGTCAAGATAGAGGTCGAAATGCTGTCCTAAAGCAGGAATGGTCATGCGTCCAGCGACTTGATTGGTATCTAGCAGATCTGAGTAGGGCGTTTTTTGCTTGGCATCGGACTCTTTTTTTGTTAGGAAAATATCTTGGATAGCTCCGGTGACAGTGGTTTGTTCTAAGGCTGTTCGTAGTTTTTGGAATGTTTCCTCGCTGGTCTGCTGATAGGTGCGCTGAGCATTGGATTGCCAAATGTCCTCTTTAATCATAGATAAAAAAGGAAAGAGGAAGAGCGCAATTCCAATTAACAGGAGGCTCAGCCCAAGTAATTGTTTTTTCTTTTTCATGAAAGTGATGTTTCTTTTCCTTTCTTTCTTAACATTTTAAAGAGTAGATAGCCTAAGAGTAGGAGGATGAGTCCGGTAGCAAGAAGGATAAACCATTTGTATTGGGCAAAAAAGTCAATCTTTGTTTTTTTCTCCTTTTCAGCTTCGTGGAAAGGTATGCGTTTGCCTTGAACGAGTAGGCGATGAGAATTGATCATATAAGGTGTGCAAGTCAAAAGAGTGGCACGATCTTCGTCTTCTTTAACCAGTATTGGTTTGAAATCGGTAGGCTCAACGGTTAAAATCTTATCTACCTGATAAGCCAAGGTTTCCTTGATATTGGTGATGTAAAAGACATCTCCGACCTTTACCTTATCCAAGTCGGTGAAAAGTCTGGCTGTGGGAAGTCCTCTGTGGGCGGTGATGACCGTATGGGTGCTAACTCCACCGACGGGTAGGCTGGTTCCTTCTAAGTGGCCTGCTCCGTTTTGCAAGACATTCTCAGATGACCCTGCCCGGATGGGAATTTTTTGATTGATAGAAGGGATAGTGACATAACCAATTTTTTCTTGCAGTTGCAACATGCGAGCATATTCAGCTACACCTTCCTCTTTTTTTCTGCTTGAGAAAGGGTCTCCTATTTTTTCTGGGGACAAGGTGCTATTATAGGCTTTGGCGAGTTCAATACGATTTTCAACATCTTGGTCAACTAATTTACCTTTCTCGTCATCAAATTGCTTTGTCTCTTGCATAGTCACATATTGGTAATAAATCTGACTGACAAAGGGATAACAGATCATCAAGCACCCCAGAATGGTAAGTATCTTATAGGTTAGTCGCAGCCGTTTTTGGTTTTTCTTTTTTCTTGACATGATAGCTCTTTCTATGCTTTTTTCGATTTCCACTTATTCCAAGCCAAAATAATGAAAATGAGAAATAGAATTGCGAAAACGACTAGATAAAGCGGTGGAATAGAAATATGACTAATCGGATTTTTTACTTTTTCTTCACTTGGTTTGTAAGGGATCCGGTGGCCCCGTACAAGTAAACGGTGCGAATTGATCATATAAGGAGTACAGGTCAGCAAAGTCACGTAGTCTTTGTCAGGTACAATATTTAGAGAGTCAAACTGGGTCGGCTCGATCACCGTTATGGAATCAACCTCGTAAGCAAGTGTTTCAGCGATGTTTTGAATGAAAAACTTATCACCCACCTTCATTTTATCCAAGTCGGTAAAAAGACGATTGTTGGGCAAGCCCGTGTGGGCAGTTAGAACAGTGTGAGTATTCTGCCCGCCAATCGGCAAACTGGTTCCTTCGAGATGTCCCACCCCTTTTTGTAAGACTTCTTCACTTGAACCGGCATATATTGGTAAATCAACATCAATTTTAGGAATGGAAATTCTGCCTATTTTTTCATGGACAGTTAGCATTCGAGCATATTCTGCCTGCCCTTTGGCATTTTCTTCTTTGGTATAGGGATCCGTTACTGTCAAATTTTGCAAAGAACGATTGTAGGCAGTAGCTAGCTTTATCCGTTCCGTCACATCTTCAGAAGTTAATTTTTGTGCAGACGAGTCAAAGTCCTTAACCTCTTGTTTGGTCTGGTAATTGTAATAAATTTGGCTAATAACAGGGTAACTGATGATGAGGATACCGGCTATAATCGTTAAGTTTGTCAATAAATTAAAAAATTTTTTCATTATAATCCTTTGATGTTAGCGATATTTCTGTCATTAATAAAATGGTTATATTTTTATTTACCTAACCATTATAACATAATTGGCGGTTCTATTTGCTGATTCGTTACTAAAAAAAAACCGGCTCCAATCTTTACCTCCTTTTTCAAAAAATGCTATACTGGTCATAAGGAAATAAGTGAGGTGTTTTATGTACGATTTCAAAATCCTAGTGATTACATGATTCAGACCTATTTGGAGATGAGCAAAGTGATTGCAGTTGTCGGACTTTCTGACCGTGAGGAAACGACTAGCAATCGTATTTCAAAGATCATGCAGGGACTGGGTTATCAGATCATTCCGGTCAATTCTAAGTTAGCGGGTCAAAAGATTTTGGGCGAGACGGCTTATGCGCGTTTGCAGGATATTCCTATTTCCGTGGATATTGTCAATGTTTTTCGGCGAAGCGAATTTTTGCCGGATGTGGCGCGTGATTTTATTGAGACGGATGCCAAGATTTTTTGGGCGCAGCTGGGACTTCAAAGTCAAGAAGCGGAAGAAATTTTGCGGGTGGCAGGTCGCAATCATATCGTCATGAACCGTTGTATCAAGCGCGAGTACAATCGTTTGGTGAAGGAGATTGACTAATGGCGCAACTAGTCATCATTCGGGGTAATTCCGACTCTGGGAAAACCAGCCTAGCTAAAAAATTACAAAATCATTTTGGTCGTGGGATGCTTGTGATTTCACAGGATCTTGTCCGGCGTGAGATGCTAAAGGAAAAGGTGGAACCAGATAACTTATCTATTTTTCTAACAGAAACGTTTCCACTTGTAGCCTTTCATCAATGATTTACTCTCGCGAATAACTCCAAGCGGCCTTGCATAACGTCTCTCAGTAATCTGATCGTAAAGAACCTACTCTGTTTGAGAATAAGCATAATATTTAGGCAGGTAGATAGATAGTCCAATGATACCGAGGGGAATACTAACAATGATTGCAATGATTGCTACGGTGATCAACCCGTTGTTTAGCAGGTACTCATTATTAAATGCATTAGGGAGCTGCTCAAAAGATTCACTAACTATTCTACCCCAGTGTTCAATTCCTCCATTAGCTACTACGATGTACCACATCAGTACATAGATTAATACCCCGAAGGTGAAAGTCATAATGGACAGCGCCCATATTAGACCCCATAGAAAAAGTAATAATGATTTAACAAGAACTGTTACAAAGATCTTTCCGATCAAATCACTTTGAAAGCCACGAAGAGAATCTTTAAAGCTGACAATTTCTGTTTGCTTGCAGATAAGTTCAATCGTTCGGAAAATAATAGATGCTAGCGCAATAGCAAGAATAAAACTGTTGAAAAAATGATTACTCTAGGTAAACGTGGTGATTTGCATGCACGT
>ERZ772928.1270-NODE-1270-length-11063-cov-2.618187_pt1 | contig 11063 bp, 11 predicted proteins | sample MGYA00511686_ERZ772928 | MGnify/ENA primary metagenome ERZ772928 (study PRJEB29015, sample SAMEA2738063) | human oral metagenome | biome: human oral; feature: human-associated habitat; material: saliva | place: China | collected 2219 ... | reverse complement strand
TTAGCAGCGTTGATACCACCCTGGGCCGCAATGGAGTGGGCGCGACGGGCAGAGTCCTGGTAGAAGAACACCTTGACGTTGTAGCCCTGCTCGCCCAGGGAGGCAGCAGCAGCGCCACCGGCCAGGCCGGAGCCTACTACAATCACGTCAAGCTTACGGCGGTTAGCCGGGTTAACTAGCTTGGCTAGGAATTTACGCTGTTCCCAACGCTTTTCGATCGGAACATCATGCGGGGCCTTGGTGTCGGCAATGTCCTCGCCAACCCGGTACAGGCCATCGATAACTTTACTCATTTATCTTCACGCTCTCTCAGTGTCCAGCGACTGCGCCGTGCAGTGCAGTCCACGAACCAGCAGCAGGCGCGTCTACCCAACCAAACAGAATGGCGGTAGGCACGGCCATAAAGGCTACGAACAGGGCCAGGGCAACCAGCGTAGCGATGATGCGCACGCCAGGAATTACAGAACCACGGATAGCACCCAGGGTCTGTAGAGCGGACCAAACACCGTGCCAAGCGTGCAGCGCCAGCGCAGCCAGGGCGATGAAGTAGATGGCGTAGGTCCAGGGGGCATCGTGGAAGCCAAGGTACATGTTCTTGTAGGCGTCACCGTGCACGTAGTGACCACCAGGGGTGGCGTTCAGCGAGGTGAACTGCAGGATGTGCCACACAATGAACAGGAGCAGGATCACGCCGCCCCAACGCATGGTGCGGTTTGCGTAGCGCGAAGCTGCGTACTCTGCGTGAGCCTTCTTAACTGCGTACTTCTGGTTACCGCGAGCCTTGTTGTTGCGGTGCCATAGGTGGAAGGCGGCGCCGGCGTGCCCAACTAGGCAGGCGACCATAATCGCACGCAGAATCCATAGCAGACCCTCACGAGGCAGGATCGGCATGAACATGGTACGCAGGTGAGCGGCATAGCCGTTGTAGACGTCCTCGCCCTCAAAGTACTTGAGGTTGCCGTAGGCGTGGAATAGAACAAAGAAGAGGAAGAACAGACCGCTGTACGCCATGATCCGCTTCATCGCGACGGTCGTACGTCCAGCAGTCTGCCTCTTGGGAGAAACATTTGATTTGGCCACGCCACAAGGCTATCTAGCGCTCACATGGCTTAAGTCCTAAGTGGCCCAGAAAGCGCTTAATACGCCTTCTGCGTATAGCTATTTACGCTGATATAACGCGGTTTAGTGGGGGTCATGCAAATGCTTGCACAAGTGTCAGCGACCACTGAGAAGCAGACCACTGGGGGTTTATTAGGGCACACGTGATTTACTAAATAAACTTGCAGTTAGTTTTTTGCGCATCACGACGGCGTCCTCACGCGGGTGGGTGTAGTAGGCGCGACGTTTAGCTATGGCTTTAAACCCAGCCTCTTTGTATAGGGCGATGGCGCCGTCATTAGAAGCCCGCACCTCCAGCAGCACCGCTTCACACTCACGCTCAGCGGCGGCGTCGAGCAAAGCATTAAGCAAAGCCCGCCCCCCCCCCTGGCGGCGAAAGTGGGGCAAGGTGGCGATAGTCAGCACGTCAGCACTATCGCCCAGCCACACCCCGGCGTAACCAGCCATAGTGGCGTCAACCTCGGCTACCACATAAACCCGGTCGTCAAGAGACTTCATCGCGTCCAGTTCACTGGCCAGCAACTGAGAACTCCAAGCCTCGGCCGAAAAAAGCTGACGCTCAGCTTGGGCCACCCAGCTCAGGTCGGCTTTACGCATTGCGCGCAGACGCAAAGTGGGCATCAAATAACTCGCTTAGGAGCCTTTGGCATCTGCACGTCAGCGTGACGCAGGTACAGCGGCTCGGTGGGTTGGTCAATTCCTTGCTGGTGACGGCGCCAGGCGATACGTGCCAGCTGCTCCAGGATCGGGTCTTGGCTGTCAACTTCGGTGCCGGTCAGCTGCTGCGGATATAGGGCCACACCAGAGCCGGTTACGTAGTCAACTTCGCCCAGCTCCATGGCCGCTGCGGGGCTTAGCACGTGCAGCTGACCTAGGCGTTCGACGTCGTCGGCACCCTTCACCTGATAGCGGGCGGCATAAACTTCCTTGCGGCGCGCATCATTAGCAACCAGCAGGCACTTACCCTGCCCTGCCTGGCCAAGACGGTCAAAAGCAGCCCGAGCACGCGCATCCAAAGAGCTAACCCCCCACAAAGGCAGGTTATGCACGCGCGCAAAAGTCCGCGCCGTCACCAGACCGGCACGCAAACCAGTGAAGGGAGCCGGGCCGGTAGCCACGGCAATGGCGTCTACCGCCTCGCCCGCCAAAACCTGGCTAAGCATGGGGGCTAAAGATTCGGCGTGGTGGCGCGCGTCAGTACCCACCTGCTGACGCACGGTGGTAGCGACGCCGTCGCTAAGCTCAATTAATGCCAAAGCGGACGCTAAAGAGGAATCGATGGAGACAATACGCACGGCTTAAGCCTATTCCTTTTCGGTTTTAGTTTTCTCAATAGCAGCTGCCGTTTGCGAAGCCGGCACTGCCGTAGCTGAGTGCACCGACACCTGCGGGCGAGCCCTGCCCTTAGCTGGAGTTTCAATCACTGCCTGACGCAGCTTACGTTTACCAGAGCCGCCCTGAGTCTCCAGGTCCCGGTATTTACTAGTGTGTTTATCCAGGACAGCCAAGCCAATTAAACCCAGGCAAGCCAGTACCACCATGGTCCAAAGCACCCAGCTAGACCAGGCGGAACCATTTTCATCAGCAGATGCAGTGGGTGAACCAGAGTGCCTAACATCACGTATAGAAATATAGGCCGAAACCGAGATTGAACCACGCTGCAATTTATTGGCTTTAGCTCCCAGCGGGCGCAGCTGACCGTCCTCCAGCTGATACCAGGCCGTATCTTGAGCTTCATAAACCGGGTATTGGCCTGTGCCCAGGCTTGCAAGTGAGCGCGCCAAGGCCGCGTCAGCTATCTGCACTGCCGTGGTTTTAGCGTCGGTTGCGTTTATTAGCAGCACAAATTTGAGCTCACCACCCAGACGCACCAGCGTGTACCACTGCTCCGGGCTGCGCACCACCTGCACAGAGCCATTGTCAGAACGCGAAACATTCCACACATGCGCAGGCGTAGTGAATTCCGCCTGAGTGCGTTGGGTGGCGCTAAGGGCATTATTGGAGCTCGATTTAAGCCACTGTTCCAGATAGTTCTGGTCCACCTGAGCTCGCGCCGAACCTCCCAGCGCCAACAAAACTAGCGCCACCAACGCCAAGCCTGCCGCTAGCAAAGATCCTGACCAAGAGACTGACCAAGAGCCCGGCAAGGCTCGCGACAAAAAGCCTGGCAACGCACTTGGCGAAGAACCCGGCGCTTTTGCCGCGAGCGCGAGTGAACTGAGCTGCCTGTGGCTAGCCTGCCAGTTCATGGCTTAGAGCTGGTTGAGCGCTTTTTCCCAGCGCGGACCGTAGCCGGTAAGGGTGATGGTGCGGGCGCCGTCGTCGACGCCGCCCAGGTCAGTGATGCCGCTAGCATCGGCACCTGCCAGTCCCCCCTGCGGACGTTCCACCTTGATTTCTAGGCGATTGTCACTGATGCCTTCTACCATGCCCTCGCCCCATTCAACCAGGGTGATGGATTCTTCCAGGGAGGAATCCAGGTCCAGGGTTTCGAGGTCTTCGAGGCTGGTGAGGCGGTAGGCGTCTACGTGCACCAGGTCCGGGCCGCCGGCCAGGGAGGGGTGCACGCGCGCCACGATGAAAGTGGGTGAAGATACGCGCCCACGTACGTTTAAGGCTGAGCCGATACCTTGGGCCAGAGTGGTTTTACCGGCACCTAGCTCGCCTGAAAGCATCACCAGGTCTCCGGCTTGCAGCAACGGGGCTAGCCGGGCGCCGAATTCCCTTGTGGAATCGGCATCCGTGGTGTGGGTGACGTATGTGCTCATTGGGGAATCTCCGCTAATTTGTAGGAGCCTTGGGAAACGTAGTAGCGCGGTAGGTGGGCGCCGCGTAGCTGAGTGACCACCTCATAGGAGATGGTGCCGCAGGCGGTAGCCCAGTCTTCAGCGGTGGGGATGGCCGGGTTAACCGGGCCGTTTAAGGGAGCGGGATCGCCGAAGAGGATGGCTAGGTCGCCAGCGCGCGCGGGGGCGGGTCGGGGGGTGCCGTCCGGGTTGCTGGTGGGACCTAGGTCTACAATAACTTGATCCATGCATACGCGCCCAACAATGTGGGTGCGTTGTTTGCCAACCAGTATGGGGGCGCGGTCGGAGGCGCTACGCAAAATGCCGTCGCCGTAGCCTAGCGGCACTAGCCCTACCCAGCGGTCGGTGGGTGCCTGCCAGGTGGCGCCGTAGGAGACGCCTTGGCCGGCTTTGATGTGCTTGACCTGGGTGAGGCGGGCTTCTAGACGCATGATTGGGTGTAGGCCTAGATCCTGGGCGCGGGCCACGGTGTGGTCGGGGCTTAGACCGTATAGACCAATACCGAAGCGGTCCATGTCTAGGGCGGCGGTGTCGGGGTGCCACAGGGTGCCGGCGGTGGCCGCCAGGTGGCGCACGGGCACGTCAATGCCGGCGTCGGCCAGGATTTGTAGGCCTTGACGGTAGCGTTCTAGCTGCTGGCCGGTGGCCGGGATGAGGATTTCGTCTGCGCGGGCTAGGTGCGACCATAGCGCCACTACCTTAATGTGTCCCTGGCTTTGGCCTTGGGCGGCACATTGGGCCAGGTCAGCTAGGTCTTCTAGGTTGGCGCCAGCGCGGGCCATGCCGGTGTCCACCTTTAGGTGCACGTAGGCACATTTGCCTTCAGCTTGGGCGGCGGCGATGATGGCCTGCAAAACTTCCACAGTGGAGGCTGATAGGTCTAGCTTGGCTCGTAGTGCCTGGCGTAGGCCCGAGTCGGCCTGAGCAGCTTCTTGCGCACTGACCGGCGGCATGATCCAGGTGAAAATCCTGGGAGTTTGGGCAGTAGCCAGGGCCGGGTTTTGGGCTAGCTGGGCTGCATCTACCGGCTTTACCCCGGCGTCGTCGAGGTATTCACGCAGGCGCAGGGCTTCGTGCAACTGTGCCACGCCCAGCCAGGTGGCGCCTTGACGCATACAGGCTAGTGCCATGGGGCCTAGGCCGTGTCCGTAGGCGTTGGCTTTGAGGATAGCCATCCAAGTTCCGCCGTGAAACTTACGAAGTTGGGCCACATTGGCGGCTAGGGCGTCGAGATCGATAATGGCACGGGCGGTTTGTGCTCCCGTCCAAGGAATTTGATAGCTACTAGGTTGCTCAGTCACGGCGCTATTGTCCCACTTTTAGCCGCCATCAGCTCAGTTTGCTGCAGCACTGGAGCAGAGGGCCCAGGCTTTAGCGATGGCTGCGGCTATTTCTGGGGCGGTTATGGGATGGGCGACGACGACGCCAGCGGACTTTGGTCCGGTTGCGTAGGTTGTCTTTGGGGCGGTTACCTCTGCGGGCTTTGGGCTGGTTGCTTCAGCGGCCAGTTGTCCGGCTAGGGCGTGTAAGCGCGCAGCCAGCTGCGCAATTTCGGGGGCTAGGGCAGCGGCACTAGCGACAGTGGTGCCCACATGCCCCGCACCGGCGCGCACGTTTAGGGCCAGCAAGCCACCCATCAGACCCGCCAGTACGTCCCCACTACCGGCGGTAGCCAGCCAGGGCGTGGCCGCAGGCAGGGTGTGGACTTGGACCTTGGCGTCTACCACCACGGTGCGATTGCCTTTAGCTAGCACACAGGCCCCAGTTAATGCCGCCAGTTGCTGGGCTCCCTGGATGCGCCGCTGCAGCGCGGAGCTAATTTCAAAAGCAAACTTGCCAAGGGGTTTATCCGCCTTGTCTGCCAGTTTTCCCGCAATTTCACCTGCAGTTTTATCTGTATCCGTGCCCGTGAACAGGTTTAGGCAACGAGCTAATTCTCCCTCATGAGGCGTGAGGATGTGATGAGCACGCAGGCGTAGTTTGCCCTCTTTAATCAGGGCGCAAACTGGTTCTAGGGCGCTGGCGTCAATTACTGCCGGGGTGTTTTCTAGCAACTGGGCCAGCGCCTCCCAATCTGCCTTCTGGGCGTCCAGCCCCGGGCCCAGCACTAGGGCGTCGCAGGTTCCGGTTAAGGCTGGGCCATCAGGAACAATTTGCGGATGGGCGGCTAGCACCAGGTTTTCTACGCGCTCAGGGGCGTTTAGGCGGATCATGCCCACCCCACTATGGCTGGCTCCGGCCACACACAGTAGCCCGGCGCCAGGAAAACGCTGCGAGCCAGCGATTATGCGCACCACGCCGCGTGAGTATTTGTGACTGTCAGCCTCGGGTTTGAGCAGGTAGCGGGCCAAGGTGGCGTCATGCGAGCTGACCTTACGGCTAGCTTCTGTCGGGCCACCACTAGCCCAAACTTGGGCCATGGCTACCTTGTCGTGGGCTAGGCTCACGCGCCAACTATGCAGCCCTAAACGCCGCGCCCACGCCGCCACCTGGCCGTGTAGACGCATTTGGGGGGCCTGACCGGGGCGGCTAGTGACCTCAATATCGCGAAAATTCAGCCCTGCCACGCCAGCGCCGTCGTCGAGCCCAGAAACCTCAGCGCTGGCGCCGTCGCCGCTACCAAAGCAGGTAGCACGGGCAACGACGTCGGCCTGGCCCAGCACTTTCAAGGCCGCCTCTTTAGCGCAAAAGCGCGCCGCCAAAGAAGGCAGCGCGCCCTTGCAACTATTAAGTTCGTCAGCGCTAAACAAACGCTGCATTAAAGCGGCATTAGCCTCGATACGGTCACTAAAGCGTTCAATATCCACCACATCGATGCCGCTATACATGCCTTGAGTCTAGCGGTATTACTCCACCGTTACCGACTTGGCCAGGTTACGCGGCTGGTCCACGTCATAGCCCTTAGCCTGAGCCAAAGCGGAGGCGAACACCTGCAACGGCACCAGAGCTACGTCTTTGTGGCCAACCACCAAGGAGCTTTCGACATTTTCCTCCTCTCCGGCTTCCTCGGCCGTGAGTTCAAATGGATGATGAAAGCCTCTTTGCGCAAAATTCCCTTCGTGGGTTATGCCTGTGCCAAAGCCGGTTTCATTTTCGTAGACAAATCGAGTCGTCGCGCCATTGCCGAAACGATGGAAGCCGCGCGCCAGCGCCTGGTCGGTGGCACCTCGCTCGCCGTCTTCCCCGAAGGCGCCCGCACCTTCACCGGCCACATGGGTCTTTTCCGTCGTGGCGCATTCCAACTCGCTGACGAACTCCAACTCCCTGTCGTGCCGATCACGATCAACGGCAGTTTCGACGTCATGCCGCGCATGCGCGATTTCCATTTCGCCCACTTCGCCCCGCTGCACCTCACGATCCACGCACCGATACATCCCACGTCACAAGGACACGAGAACATCAAACGCCTGCTCGACGAAAGTTATCAGACCATCATGGACGGACTCCCGGAAGAACGCCGAGGCTACATTAAAAACGACGATCAATGAGCACACCGCCGGCATCGTCCCCCTCATCTCCCCTGTTGCGTATCCTGTTGCCCCTGGCAGCAGGCATTGCAACGGGGGATTTCTTTTACCCCCACCTCGCGCTCTCGACGAACCTCCTCTTCCTCTTCACCCTCCTCGTCGGCCTCTCCACAGCCTCCCTACTCTTTTTCCGCCGCACCCCTCCGGCCGTTCTCACCACCGTCGGCATCACCCTCACCACCTTCCTGCTCGGTCTCACCCTTCTCCACCACGATCGCAGTCGCCTCAACTTCCCCGACGAGCGCCAGCCCCGCACCCATTTCGCCGTGGTGAGCGATGCCCCCTACGTTTCCTCCGGACAATGGTATGTCAAATGCCGCCTCGTCGCTCCCGACACGGACGAAGGTCGCCTCATCGAACTCTCTCTGTCCGACTCCACCCTCCGTTCCTCCTCTCCGCTCCCCACCGATCGTCTTCCGGTTGGCGCTCATCTCCTCATCCACACGCGCATCACCTCTCCCACCGATGCGCGCAACCCCGGCGAGCCCGACCGCGCCGCCTACCTGCGCAGACAAGGCATTTCGGGCAGTGCCCATTGCTACACCGGTGACTGGCAGCTCTCGCATCTCCCCGTCGAACTCACCCTTCGCGAGCAACTTCTCGTCGCCCGCGCGCACCTCGTCGCCCAATACCATGAGCATCTCGATCGGCACACCGCCGCATTGCTCTCCGCCATGACACTCGGCGATCGCACCGCACTCGACCGCTCCACCCGCCAACTCTACAGCGAAAGCGGAGCCGGTCATCTGCTCGCTCTCTCCGGTCTCCACCTCGCCATTCTCTATTCGCTCTACAATCTTTTCGTCAACCTCCCTGCCCGCCGTGCGGGTCGCCGGTGGTTTCTTCTTTCCACCCTCCTCTCCCTCGTCGGCATCTGGCTCTTCGCCCTCCTCGCCGGCCTCCCCATCTCCCTCATCCGTGCCGCCCTCATGTTCAGCCTTTCCGCGGTCATTTCGCTCTTTCGCCGCGACGGCCACGGCCTCCACAGCCTCCTGCTCACCCTCCTCCTGCTCCTCCTGTTCTTTCCACAGTGGCTCTTCGACCTCGGTTTCCAACTCTCCTGCCTCGCCGTCGGCGGCATCCTACTCATCGCCCCTCTCTTACCACCGCCAGCTGCACTGACGCCCCTCACGCACCGCGGTGCCGAACTCGCTCGGCGTTCACCCGATTCGCGCAGCATGCGCCTGCTCAAAAACGCCCTCCGCGCCGTTTGGAACCTCCTGGTCGTTTCGTTCGCCGCCCAACTCGCCACCACGCCTCTCGTCTGCCACGTCTTTTGTCGCCTACCCTGGAGTGGAATCTTCTCCTCCCTGCTCGTCATTCCCCTCGCCTACGTCCTGCTCAGCGGCAGTTTCCTCTTTCTCCTGCTCGTCCCGCTCCGCACGCTCCTCGCCCCTCTGCTCACCACCACCCTGTCGGGGCTCGAACGCACGCTCAGCCTCTTCTCGCAAGGTCTCTTCGCCCCCCTTCAGCTTCACCCCTCGCTGCTCACCACCCTCAGCGCCTACCTCCTGCTCTCCACTGCACTGTTTGTCGTCTATCGTCGCGACCAACTGCGCCTCCCCGTGCGCCGGTGGCTCCCTCTCCTCCCCCTCATTCTGCTTGGCGTCTCCACCCTGATCGACGACTATCGCCATCATCGTCCCACCGACCGCCTCATCGTCTACCACACCTACTCCTGCACCGCCATTCACCTCCTGCAAACCGACGGCTCCTCCTTCCTGCTCTGCACCGATACGGCCCGCGCCCGCATCGCCCTGCGCTCCACCGCGCTCCACGATTGGGAAGCCCGCGAGCTCCGGCCCCTCTTTCTCCCCCTCTCCGCCCTGCGCGACACCACAGGCTGCGCCCTTCTCAGTCGCCGCACACAACGTTCCGCCTTCGCACCGGGCGTGTTGCTCCACCATGGGCGCCGCATCGCCGTGGTCGACCATCCCCTCTCCCACGCCTATCCCGCCGCCCCCCTTTCTGTCGACCTCCTGCTCGTCACCCACCAAGTGCATCGTCCCCCCACCCATCTGTTTCGCTACTATCGCCCGGACACCCTCCTCCTCTCGGCCGATCTGAGTCCCTACTATCGCCGACTCTACACGCACTACGCCCGCTGTCACCACCTCCCGCTCTACGACATCGCCGAAAGAGGCTTTTTCCAATTGGAATAAAATTTCATTCCTCATTTCACACTCTCCGCTCAATTGTGCAGAAATAGCCAATCCGCTCCTCCATTTCACTGGAAACCGCTATCTCCACCTGACAATACGACAAGATATACAGAAAATAGTCCCCTTCTTCGCACAGTTTTATTGTTTGTGTGCAATGACGTTGTAACTTTGCGTTCGCAATCCAAACCAACTACCACGTTTTCACACACCCCATGAAGAAAATTGTATTGTCGGCCATGTTGTTCGGCAGCACCTTGAGCATGATGGCCGGTGGCTATCTCACCAACACCAACCAGAGCGTCGCCTTCCTGCGCAACCCCGCACAAGACGCCAACATCAACCTGAACGGTGTCTACTCCAATCCCGCCGGTGTCAACTTCCTCCAACCCGGTTTCCACTTCGGCATCAACCTCCAATCTGCCTACCAAACGCGCGAAATCGAATCCGCCTTCAAACCCTTCGAATACGGCATTCGCAATAATGATTCCGCCTCCAAAACCTTCAAGGCCGAAGCCAAAGCACCCGTCATCCCCTCGCTTCAGGGCGCCTGGGTCAACGGTCCCCTCAGCCTCCAGGTCAACCTCGCTCTCGTAGGCGGCGGTGGTAAAGCCACCTACCACAACGGCCTCGGCAGCTTCGAAAGCAAAGTCGCCCTCCTCGGTGCGATCGGCAATGCCAACCACGCCCTCGGTTTCAACCGCTACGACGTCGACGCCTACATGCACGGCCGCCAATACTTCTACGGCCTCACCCTCGGTGCCGGTTACCGCATCGGCGAACATTTCTCCATCTATGGCGGTGTGCGCGGCGTACTCGCCGCAGCCCACTACGATGGCTACCTCCGCAACATCCGCGTCAACGGTGGCGATCGCGGCGGCAACAAAATGGTAGCCGCCCCCGAATACTTCGGCAAATTGAGCGCCGACAACAAGAGTTCCGCCGAAACCAACGGCCGTCTCGCTCTCGTCTCACAACAGAACGCGCAGACCGCTGCCGCCGAAGCCCAAGCTGCCAGCGAAGCCGGCAACATCGCTTTGGCACAAGCCAAGAGTTTGGAAGCCAAAGAACAAGCCCAAGCCGCCCAAACCTACAATCAGAAACTCGGCGACTACCGCAAGCTCGCCTACACCACCGGCGCCCTCTCCCAAGCCACCCAAGACGTGAGCATCAACGTCCACCAACACGCCTTCGGCCTCGCCCCCATCGTAGGTGCCCACTTCCACAACAGTTTCCTCGACGTGGCGGCCAAATATGAGTTCCGCACCCGCATCGCCTTCGCCAACGACTCGAAAAACAGCGCCACCGCTGCTGCTGCCGGCAACCAATTTGCCGCCTTTGCCGACAAGACCGAAGTGCGCAGCGACATCCCCGCTCTTCTCACCGTCGGTGTCCGCGTTCGCCCCGTCGAGAGCCTCCGTCTCAACCTCGGCTACCACTACTATTTCGAC
>ERZ772928.1265-NODE-1265-length-11074-cov-10.603049_pt1 | contig 11074 bp, 3 predicted proteins | sample MGYA00511686_ERZ772928 | MGnify/ENA primary metagenome ERZ772928 (study PRJEB29015, sample SAMEA2738063) | human oral metagenome | biome: human oral; feature: human-associated habitat; material: saliva | place: China | collected 2219 ... | reverse complement strand
AGCGCCGTCACCACCCGCTGATCCTCAGACACCAACACATGCCCCGAACAACCATCCGAAAAACTAATCAACTGAGCATCCGGAGAAATCGCCTGAACCAGCGTCGAAAACTCACCCGTACGCGGCAAAACCATCAACGGGTTCAACTCATCCGCACCACTGGGCCACACCGGAACCACCGTCACCGGCAAAACGCTCTGATTCACCACACGAGAAGGAACCCGCAACTCAATCGACCGCAAACGCTGAATCGGGTACGCCGTCGAACGAACCTCCCTGTCAGAAATAGCCTTCGACGTCTCAGAATCAATACGGTTCACCCACTCCTCAAAAGCACGCGAATCCTTAAACTCAGCAGACACATTCGCCCGAACCTGCACCACACCATTAGCCGGGATACTCACCCCAGACAGATTCCACGAACACGGAACATCCACCGCAGTCACACTCGACTGATTCTTCGACACACCAGAAGACGCCTGACCTGCATCCCACGTCACCGAAGCACACGAACCACCCTCAACACCGGGAAGCACCTGCAAAATATCGCCCCGAAGAGCCGACTTCTGCGAGGAAAACTCAAACGTCAGGCGGGCACTCTTATCCCGCGGGTTATACGTACCCTCAATACGGGTACCCAAACCACTCGGCAAAGACGCCGAACTACGGCTCGAAGCAGACCACGACTCAGCCGTCTTAGACGAACCCTTACCGCCGCTCAAACCCACAAAAGCGAGCACACCCACAAGAATCAAAGAACCCAGGATAGCGCCCCACACCAGCGGGCGGCGCAACGGCGAACGGGCAGGCTCCTCTTCCTCAACAACCTCATCAGGCACATATACCGGCTGCTCCACCACAAAAGGAGCCCGGATAACCGTCTCATTCTGCGCCTGACCCAGCGACGGCATGCCCGCACCATACAGCTCCGTAACATTCTGCCCAGGCACCGCAGAAACAGCAGGCTCAGCACCATGAACCACCGTAGGTGTATAGCCCACAGCACCCAAAGATACCTCAACCCAGCGAGGAAGCACCGTATCAGCAGCGAAACCCTCAGCCAAAAGACGCAACTTAGCGGCAGCCTCAGCCGCACCAGGACGCTGAACCGGGTTCTCCGCCAACATCCCGTGAAGCACCTCAGCCACCTCAACCGGAATCTGCGGCGACACCTGCACCGCACCACCACGCGCCGGAAGAGGACGCGCCGCCACCAACAACTCATGAAGAGTCACCGCGCACGCATAAACATCAACCGCCGGAGTAGCCACACCATGCGCAGAACGCTCCGGAGCCATATACCCCGGAGTACCAGAAAACGAACGAGAAGCCCCTGAACCCGCAGAACCAGTAAAAGAAGCAATACCGAAATCAGCCACACGAACCTGCTGATCCAGAGACTCCCCCAAAACACCGCTCAGCAGAACATTCTCCGGCTTAATATCCAGATGCATCACGCCCTGACGGTGAGCAAACTCCACCGCATTCAGAACCTGCACCATCAGACTCAACGCCAAACGAACCGGCAACGGACCCTCAGAATCCAACTTCTGACGCAGCGAACCGCCATGCTGAAACTCCATCACCAGAGCCAGCACGCCACCCTCAACCACCATGTCCGTCAACGGCACAATATGAGGATGCGCCAGCGCCAACAACACCGAACGCTCACGCACAAAAGACTCAAGAACCACAGGGTTCTCCGCAAGCTCCGGACGCAAAACCTTCGCCGCATACAGAGCCCACGAGCCGCTCATCGTAGCAGCCCACACCTCACCGACCGCACCAGAACCCACCCGGCGCACCAAACGATACGAAGAGCCAAGGGGAGCGCCCGCAACCAAGCCCCCCACAGGCTGACCAGTAGCCTGCGGGGCAGGATGAGCATCACGACGCTCCGAGCCGGAGTACTGCGGCGAACCAGCAGGTACAGTCACGGGCTAACTCCTTAACATCAACTTCACAACAAGCAGGAAGACTCCCCAGGCGGGGCGACCCCTACAGCAAAATAGCCGGTAAAGTTACACGATACCTCACCACACGCCAGACAAGCCCTACAGTCCGCCACGGTGCTGAGAATCCTCAGGGCTCATCAGCTGCACCAGAACCGGCGATCCAGCCAAGAACGCATAGCCACGACCAACGCTCAGCTGAACCGGGGCGCGCCTCGGAATAGAACCGAACATATCCATATCCGTATCAACATTCGGCTGAACCACAGCACCAGTGCGGAACTTGCGAATAGCCTTCGTCCAATGGCTATACAAAGGACGCAAATCAGTCGGCTTGCCCGTAGCAATAATGTGAACGTCCGGGAAGTCACCCTTCACAATCGCATCAAAAACGTTCATCGGGTCATCCACACGGTCACCGTCATCAATTAGCAACAGCACCGGGCCCGCGGCATCCTGCAACGCCGCCTGCACCTGAGCAGAAGCATTCTTGCTCTCAAACACCCGGTCAAAAACGCCCGCCGGCGCATTCACCAGACCGGAACGCTGGTCAAAGATAGCCCAAACTTCCGGAACCTCAGCGGCATCCATGCGTGCGTTCTCTGCCGCGGTAGCGTCACCAGATGCCAACGCCGCAGACACCGCCTGCTCCGCCGCAGCCCTCGCCCGAGAAACCAGACGAGCAAACGCAACCAGCAGAGAAGACTTACCCGAACGCGGATTACCCGCAACCATGGCGTGCTCACCCTCGTACAGCTCGAAAGCGCACGCCTCCAACGTAGCCTCTGCAATACCCACAGGGATACGCCACAGGCTCGGAGAAAACTCGGCAGCAGGCATGCTCTCCCACGAAACCCACGACGGCAGCTGACCAATCACATCACGCTTAGCAGGAGCCTGCGGGAAACACTCACGAACCATAGAGACAGCCTCCTCCACGCCAACAGCGGGAGTAGCCACCTGCATCTGACGCAGACGCTTCGGGTCAACACAACGCCCAGGAACCGCAGCCGGAACATTCGTACCGCGAATACCATGCGAGGAATAATCGTGGATATCGCTCAACTGGAAGAACCACGTCTGCAACGAAGCATCAAGAATCTGCGAGGGAATATTCTTCGCGCGGCTCGTTGACACCACGCAGTGAATACCAACAGCAGGACCATCCGCATACACTCGGTAGAAATTCGCCAACAAGTCCATGCTCACAGCATCAGAGAACTCATCACGCAGCGTCGCAAAACCATCCAAAACAATGAAAAGAGGCTTACGGCGTGACGCATCAGCACGGCGAGCATCAAGCTCCGACTTCACAAAACGCAAGAAACGAGCCTGACGCTCCCTAGCGCCCTGACCGGTACCCACAGCAGAAACAACATGCGGCAAAGAGCCCAACGGCAACAAGCCATCAGCGCCCATATCCACCAGAACAATATCGATGTCCTCCGGCGAATAATGCTGAGCCAAACCCAACACCACAGACTGAATCGTCGTAGTCGTACCACTACCGGCAACACCCACCAACAGCAGGTTGCTCATCTCAATATTCCAGCCCATAGGCACCTGACGCTGCAGCTCAGGCTCATCACCCAAAGTGCACATCAGAACACCGTCCCGGACACCACCCACAGTGGGAAGATCCGGGTCCGGGAAGCCACGAACACCAAAATCAGCCAAATCAACATACGAACCCAACGGCTCAGGCCACACCTTACGAGGAGCAACCGCACCACGAGCCGCATGAGCCGCCACAACAGCATCAATCAGCAGATCCAGGTCATTCGCATCACTCGACGACACCTTCGGGCGCGCACGCTCCGAACGAGGAATACCGATACTATCGGTCGCACGAACCTCCAGAGAAGTCACCACCTCAGTGCCACTCTGACCCGTCACCAGGGCAGTCTGCACCGGCGAAATATCATTCTGGCCCAGCTTCACGTAGGCGCGACCCATCTGCGAACGCGAAATCTCCGAAGCATCCGGAACACCAATCACGTTCGAAGAATCCTCACGGCTCTGCACACGCAACGCCACACGCAAGTTCGTATTCGCCAGAATATCGTCATTCACCACGCCGGCAGGACGCTGAGTCGCCAAAATCATGTGCACACCCAGGGTACGACCCACCGCACCAATGCTCACCAGCGACGACAGGACATCAGGGAAGTCCTTCGCCAGCATCGCGAACTCGTCAATCACCAGCAGCAGGCGAGGCATCGGCTCCGGCGGGTTTGTCGCCAAATAATCCTTAATGTTGTCCACACCCTCGCCAGCGGCTGCAAACAGGCGCTGACGACGGTCCATCTCCGCTTCCAACGACTCAATAGCGCGGTGAGCCAACTGAGCATCCAAGTTGCTCAAGGTACCAATCGTATGCGGCAGACGCTCACACGTCTTAAACGCCGCACCACCCTTAAAGTCAACCAGAATAAAGTTCAAACGGCTCGGATCATGGTGCGCAGCCAAACCCGCCACCAATGAACGCAAAAACTCACTCTTACCCGAACCAGTGGTACCACCCACCAGACCGTGAGGACCATCCTTCACCAAGTCCAGCGTGAACGCGCCAGAATCACCCACACCAATCTCCGTACTGAAACCATTAGCCTGCGACCAAAACGCCTCAATATCCTCAGCACCCGGAGGGGTCGGCAAACCAACCAGCTCAGGCAACTTCACCAGCTGCGGCAAACCGCCACCCAGAAGCAGACGCTCAGGGTCCTCATGATGCGCCAAAGTACGCGCCACATGAAGAGCGTCCTCAGCGCTCACACCGGCGAGCACACCGTCAGTGACCGTGTAACGGCGGCGAGGCTCCGAATAGGTCATAGAAGCCTCCTCACCAATCTCCACGACCGAAGTACACGACGCAGGAAGACGATCAACAGAAGAAGCCAACACAATACCGGCAACACGGCGAGCCCCAGCAGCAGCAGTCTTATTCGCCATCAGACGCACTTCATCGCCATACGCCAAAAGGTCGCGTGCCGGCGACTCACGGCCCTCAGTGAGGGTATCCGAATCAACGACCACGCACAGGCCGCGGGTCGGAAGAGACTCAATGTCGTTGTAAAGAGAGCGCAGCATCTGATCCGACTGCTCCTTACCAGAAGCAAACCAACGCATCTGCTGGTTCTGCGCCATATGCATATGCGGAAGCCACGACGTCCACACCCAGTCCTGCGAGCGCGCCGAATCAGCGCAGACCGCAATCGTCATATCCGCAGGACCCGTGTGGGTTGCCGCCTGCAGCACCAGGCTACGTGCCAGGGCAAGAGACTGCTCACGCGGACCCACAATACCGATAGCGCCACCCTCACGCAGGTTAGCAACCAGCGGGGCATCCCACAGGGTATTGTGCTCAAGAATATGCTGAACCTCAGGCTCAGGATTGCTCGGCTTCGTCAGCTCAGGAGTCCAATGAATATGCCCAGTACCCACATGGAAAGTCAATAGGTCAGGGCTGGTGCTCCGGCGACGCCACAGCGTCATCGCAGGAAGAAGCGCCCGCAACTGAACGGCATCCGGTGCCGGGGCAAGGTCGTGAAGACGCTCAATTTCCTCACGGTTACTCAGAGCGATACGTTCCTTAAACTTCTCCATTTCCTGCTCAAAACGCACACGCTCCTTCACCTTATCCTTAGCGTGACGACGTTTCTGCTCCACCCACATGCCAATACTCAGGATGGGGCTGAGCATCGCGAAAAGGGCGTAACGAATCTCCTGCATAATGGCGACCATTGCCGCCGCCATAATAATCGGGCCCACCGCCATCGCAATATTGAACTTCGGCGGGTCAGAAACGTTCTTGCGGGTAGGTGCCTCCACCTTATCCGGGGCGCTCAACGCACCCTGACGCGGCGGACGGTTAAACGGTGCAGTACCCGACGCACTCACGTTCGGGGCGCTACCGGGGCGAGGTGCGGCCTTCTCCTGAGGCGCAGGCTGCAGAGTCAGCACACAATCACCAACATGGATAGTGGTGCTCTCAGAAACAGTCAGACCCTCCTCAGGGATTTTCTGACCGTCCACAAAACTACCGTTCGTAGAACCCGGGTCAGTGATGCGCACCTTCTGAGTATTCGTTGACTCATCATGAACCACCTGCAGGTGCAGATGCTCCCACGACGCGCTCGCCGTGGGCAACACAATGTCGGCGTACGGGGAACGACCCGCCACCAGAGGACGCGAAGAAGGGATAGGGCGCGGCAGGGTAACCGTCGAACCGCCGCTCAAGCAGACGCTCCAGCCCTGCACCAGGGAAGGGTAGGAGAGCGGTGCCCTAGAGATGCGCATACCTTCCATCGGCTTGACCTCCGCCAGGGTGGAGGATGCCGTCACCGGGCGGTTATCGCAATACAGCGGCTCGTCTGCGGGCAGGGAGGGGCCACCGGTCGCCTGGATGAGATCAGCGATGGTCGTCTCAGGCTGCCAGGAGTCTAGTTCATAGCTCCCGTTATGCTCTTCAAGATCAAGGAAAAAGCGCATAAGGTGTTCTCCAAAATAGATAAATCGTGAGCCCTGCTGGCGAACGGACTAGGAAGGAAACCCCGAAAGCTGGGGTGTGATGGGCTGGCTCTGTACGGATGAGGCTTTGCTCGGAACAGCTAGTCGCGAGATTCTGAGGTGAACGTGCGAAGCATCCACACCGGCGGATTCACCACATCCGTTGAGGAAGATCCGCCCTGAATCATCGAAGCTTCCGCGGTCGGGTAAAGAAGACCCACCTGCCCGCCCGCGGCGTAAGAAGATGAGAAATCCAACGGATACGCGACCGTAGAATCTTTAGCGTCCAAACGAAGGGTTCCTAGAACCCGTCGAACCGCCTCAGGAGTGTATTCACGGACCTGGCTCGTGGCATACGCAAAAGCCAAGAGCGCGTTATGGGAGGGAGCATCCGCCCACGCTGCCGATTTCGAGAACGACTGTTCGCCTGACAAATCCTTGAGTGAAGAATCGTTCTTCATACGCTCAACCGTCGAGACAAACGCCGAAGAAGCACGACCGGCGTCATCAGCACTCAATGCCGCAGCACGTGCCTGCACACGCCCCACAACGCGAATATTGTCAGTCAAGGAACCGCCGTTCTCCAGAAGAAGGCGCATAAAAGGCTCCGTCAAAGCTTCCTCACCCGCAATTACAGGAGACGTAATACCCGCCCTCTGAAGAGAACGAAGCACCTTCGCCTGAGTCGACGCTGAACCCGTCAAAACCAGAACAGGAGAAGAGCCCGAAGACTTGTCCCCCAGAAGGCGCGTCAGCTCCTTGAGAGTGTGCTTCATGCTGTCTTCATCAGCAGAAACCTGAACGCGGTTCGTATAGGGAAGGTCCGGTGCGGAGCCCTCACCCGCATCCAGCAGGATGGTGCGCACACCATCAAGCTGCTGCGAAGAACCCGTGCTAGATGCACCGGCAAGCGAATGAATAGCAGTCGTATAGACCTGCTTCTCCTGCTCAGGGTCCAGAGCAAAACTCCACACCCCATCGCCAGCATCTACCCGGTCATACGCCTCAATCACCGCAACATTGCGTTCCTTAGCGGCAGCCGTAGCACCCCGAAGATGCTCACCCCGAGAGGCAAGCACAATACCCAGAGCACCCTCAGAAGAGAGCTTCTCTACCGCCTCACGGGCACCCTGCTCCGTTCCCTTATCGTTCGCATAAAGAACCTTCACAGAAGAATTACCCAAAGCCAGACGGTACTGTGCAACACGAGCACCCTGAGCATTCAGACGCCACGCAGACCCCTCAGCATCATCACCAAAAGTAGCAACAACACCAATAACAGGCTCACGACCAGACGCAGGAAGAGAAATAGCCTGCTGAACCGTCACCGCAGACGCAGGGTTCGTACCCGTACCAAGCGGCAAAGGCTGAGGAGTCACAGCGCGCACGCCATACCAGATCCCCACCACCGCAAGGCTAAACAGCACACACAGACTGACACACCACACCACGGTGCGCTGAGTGAGCCGCCTGCCCTCGCGGCGGTGAGGACCTGAATCAGAGCCCAAATGAGGGGAAAACCCCACGGCTAATCACCAATCTGGAAGGTGTACACCGTCTTCACCTCTGCACTGCCAGCATTCGACAGGTGGAAGGTCGGCAGCGAACGCAGACGCTGCAGCGATGCCTTGAACTGCGCCTTATGCTTCTGCAGAGCAGCAATATCCTCAGAACGGAGGTTCGTGTAACCCTGAGCATTCTGCATCGCCAAAGCAAGCTGGTAATCAGCCGCACCAGCCTTCGCGCTATTGCTCTTGAGCGCGCCCAAGAGGCCAGCGCCCTCAGCGTTGCTATCACCCAAATCAAGCATGAGCTTCGACAGGTCGTTATTCAGCTGAACGGACGCACCAGCCAAATCTCGGGTAGCGTTCTCAGCGCGGGTGCTCAGAGCAACCAGAGAACGCTCAGTTACCGAATCCAGAGACTGACGCAGGCCCTCAATACGATCATTCATATCCTTGTGCTGAACCTCGATGGATTCACCAGCCACCTGAACCACAGTATTCGCGGTATCAGTAATGCCAGCAATCGAAGCGGAGAACGCCTCCTTAGCAGCCGAAGCGCTAGAAGAACCATCGCTCGAAACCTTACGAATCTCCTCGCTAATCATGCTCGTGAGGCTCTCGCGAGTCTCATCGGCAGACTCCTTGAACGCTTCCTTAATAGCGGTGGAGAGGTCAGACTGCATGTTCGTCATATCCTCCAGGTTCTTACCCAAAGCATTGACAGCATCCGAAGCTGAATGGATACGATCACGCAGAGAAACCTTAGCCTCCTCAGTAGGCTCTTCCTTCTTCTCCGCGTCCTGGTTCTGCGCGTTTGCGGCATCGTTCAGGGTCTTCTCAACCTCGCCCAGGGCACCATCTACCGCGTTCACAGCATCGTTAAGGTCCTTGGCGTCGCGAGCCAGACCCTCCTTGGGGTCATCCATCGAAGTAGCGGCAAGAACCTCATCCCACGCAGCTGCCGCGGCAGCAATACGCTCCTCCATCGGAGTACGTGCGGTAGGGGTGTTCGAAGTGTAGGTACGCTCATTCGCGTTCTCCACCGTAATGACGCGAGTATTACCCTCCGTAGCAGTAGGCTCGGCGGAAGGCGCCTCAGAAGAGGGAGCTGCGGAAGGAGCCTCAACCTTCTTCGACGGCTCCTCAGAAGGAGCCACAGAAGCAGACTCAGCCGGCGAAGCCGCGCCACCACAAGAAGAAGCCGTCAGGTATCCACGCAGATGCTCCACCTGCTCAGCAGACAGAGAACCGCCACGCTCAGTAGACAGAGCACAAAGCTGCTCCGCCAGTTCCTTATTCTGAGCGCTCATAGAACCAGAACCGTCCACCAGCTCCGCACGAGCAGAAGCCGCACGAGAATGAACGTTCTTGATGCTCTCAATCAGACGGCTCGACGTTTCCTTCATCTGATTCACACTCTGACGAGCCGCACTAACCTTCTCACTCAAAGAACGCACAGCATCAGCATCAAGAGAAGACGGGTCCTTCTCCACCTGCTCAACAAGCTCATCCATCTGACGCTTCAACGCCGAATAGTTGTTGTTCGCACCCTTCAAATACTCCGGCTGAAGGTGATCCACAATCTTCTCACCGGTAGCAACCAGTGCAATCAGAGAGCTCTGCACCGTCACCGACGCACCGAACAGGGCGCAGGTCACCGAACCGTTAGAAGAACAAGTCTCAGCGGTCGGGTGTTCCGGGCCGACAATCTCACGAATCGAAGCCGTAAGATCCTGCTGGCAATCCGAACTTGCCTCCGCATACGCACTCAGAACAGCAGACAGCTGAACCAAATTACCGTACACGCTACGGCTACTCGCACCCTCCTCACGATGCACAACACAACGACCGCCGCTATGTGAAACAGACACATTGGGGTGCGCCGTCGTATCACCCAGCATCGAGTGAAGAGCAGCAACAGTACGCTCCAACTGAGAAATCAGCTGAGAATTATTAGTACGCGAAGCCTCAGAAAGATCCTTCTGCAGGCTCTCAATATTCGCCTGCAGACCCTGCATAGTCTTCGTCAACGATTCATTCTGAGTCTTCAGATGCTCGGCAGTGTCCTTACCCAAGGTCGCAGACGTATCATCCAGGCTCTGACGCACCTGAGCAACCTGCGAACTAGCGCTAGTCAACGTCGTATTAACCTCGTTGACCGTATCAATAGTGCGTTGCAGGAGCGCCACCTGAGACGCATCCTGAGAGGTGAAACCGTTAGTAATGATTCCCGCACCAGACAAATCAGAAGCAAAACCAGGCTGCACCGAAATGTTGAAAGTAGGCGCACTAAAATCCTTCGCCTTGACCTTCAACACAAAAGAAGAGGCACTACCAGTTACCGGAGGGGCCGAAATAGCACCCCACTGAACAACAGCCTTACCTTCATCATTGGTGCTCACCACACCATTCGTCGACGAATCAGCAGCATCAGGGGTCGTAATAACCTGAGTAGGAGAACCCGAAAGAACAGTAGAAGCAGCAATAGAGAACGGAGTACCAACCGGTGCAGGGCTAGTACGGCTAGTACCGGATGCATCATAGGTGACGTCCTCGGTCTTCACCGTCAGGTTCTCGACCGTAACCTTAATCGTGATTTCGCCGCTGTAGCCATTCAAATCATTCAGATTAGTGCCGCTACCGCGCTCGGTAGAATACTGCAGGCTCACACGCACAGGAAGGTCATTGACGACGTCTTTGGGTTTGAACTGCACATTGCTCGAGGAGCTCGTACGATCCTTGTCATTGACGTAAATGTTGGTCGACTCAATTGACGAAACCTCGCCGTCACGACCCATCTGAATATTCACGTTCTGCAGAACATTAGTAGCGTTCTCTACCTGGCGGGGGCTCTGAGAAGTAACAGTGCCCTTATCGGGGGACGGGTTGTTATTGTTGCTACCCGTGGAGCAGGAAGAGAAAATAAGCGCCGTCGTGACACCCAAAATCAAAGGGAAGCGGAGCAAGCGCTGACGTGTAGTGGTGTGGTCGGTCATGATGATCTTTTCGTTGAGTTATGTGTCATGCAAACAATGGATAGTGGCGTATCCGGAACGTGACCATGCGATGTCTGCAGGATATAGGTGAAGATTTGAGCCCAGTCAAAAA
>ERZ772928.1259-NODE-1259-length-11119-cov-2.543022_pt1 | contig 11119 bp, 10 predicted proteins | sample MGYA00511686_ERZ772928 | MGnify/ENA primary metagenome ERZ772928 (study PRJEB29015, sample SAMEA2738063) | human oral metagenome | biome: human oral; feature: human-associated habitat; material: saliva | place: China | collected 2219 ... | reverse complement strand
CGATGCAATATCGGAATCAGACCCTTGAGACCCTAACCACCTAGAATTAAACCAGTCCAACTTTCGGGGGCTAGTTCAACAAGCCGGGGCCTTTTTGTTTAGCCTTCTAAAGCTCAGTGAAGTCCTGTAAAGCTCAGCAGCTTTGTAAAGCTCAGAGAACTGCCAGGATTTCGGTTACGAACACTAGGGTGTCGCCGCCCTTAATGCCGGCCTGAGGCACGCCACGGGAGCCGTAGCCTAGCTCGGAGGGGATGGACAGCAGCACGCGTGAACCCACGCGCTGGCCTACCAGACCCTCATCCCAGCCACGGATAACCATGCCCACACCAATCTGGAAGCTCAGCGGCTGGCCACGGTCAAAGGAGTTGTCGAATACCTGGCCGCCCCAGATCTGACCCAGGTAGTTGCACACGATGGTGTCGCCGGGCTCAACGATCTGGCCGTCGCCGGCATCGAGAACCTGAATCTCTAGGTCAGTGGGGGCCTCAGCGTCGGGGAAGGTGAGGGTGGGCTTGGAGCCTTTGCTACCGGAAACGGTAGGAAGCGGTGTTGCGATCATGCCTTAAGTTTAAGGTAACCAATGTCTCAACGCATGTTTCTACGCCTGAAGTAGAATAGGTGCGTTCCCATTTTTTGTCGCGCTCGTTTCCCCAACAAACTTTGCATTTTCTTGAGGATGTTTTGTGGCTCCCAACACCGGCATAGTTAATTTACCTAGGCTAACCAGCCTGCGTTTCTTTGCTGCATCAGGTGTATTCATGTATCACCTGTGCCGCATTTATCCAGGTATGCCGCTTAAAGCTACATCCACTGTGGGCTATGTGGGGGTTGCATTTTTCTTTGTGCTATCAGGTTTTGTGCTGACCTGGTCCACCCCTATCTATAACGGTGTGGAGGCCAAGCAGTTTTGGATTAAGCGTGTAGCGCGTGTATATCCCTCCCACCTGGTGATGATGGTGATCGCGTTGCTATTGCCGGCTACGCCGCTGCCGTTAACCTGGGTTGCGGTACCTCCCAACGCACTGCTGCTGCAGTCTTGGTTCTCACCTAATGACATTACTTTTGGGCTAAATGCAGTTAGCTGGTCGCTGTCTTGTGAGGCTTTCTTCTACCTGTGTGCACCGCTACTTATCAGTGTGCTAAATGCACTTAAGCCCTTGCAGCGCTACCTAGCTGCCGCCGCTGGTGCGGGTGTGGCCTGGAGTATCGGTCTGGTGATGGTAGCCAATGGGGTTAATACTTACGCCTACCACTTGCCGATTGTGCGTATCGGTGAATTTATTATCGGTATTGCTTTGGCTTTGGCTTTGCGCGACGGCGTGCGCTTGCCTTTTAGGAGCCTGTGCCTTGCGGGGGTGACCACCGCTGTGATGGCGATGGTTTGCCTGCGCATCGGGCAGGTAACAACGGTTAGCGGCATTTTGATGGTGCCCGCCTTTGCCTGGCTGATTTACGCCTGCGCGCAGGCTGACTTGGATGGGGTACGCGGCGTGCTGCGGCTAAAGCTGCTAGAGCACCTGGGTATTACTTCTTTTGCTTTTTACCTGGTGCACGAATTAGTGCTTCTAAACCTCAAACCGCTGCCCTGGCCGCATGGTTCAAAGCTGGTTAATCTGGCGACTGTAATCGTGCTTTGGGTTATCTGCCAGGCGGCGGCTGAACTGTTATACCGTGGAGTTGAGCGTCCTGCGCAGTGTCGTATTCGTGCGTGGGCGGCAGCACCTAAAGGGGGAAAATGAAACAACGGCTAGGTATTATGCGCCACACGCTAGGCGTGTTGGTGGACAAACCGGAACGCCCGGCACTGATTTGGATGCTGTTGGGGACAATAGTCGTGTCGCTGGCAGATACTGCCTCGATCTTGCTAGTGGCGCCCTTAGCGCAAGCCATGACAGGGCAGTGGCGCAGTGGAAGTGCTGGCTATGCGGCGGAGTTGTTAGGAACTAAAAGCCAAGGGGAGCTGGTGGCCACCTTAGGTGGGGCAGTTATTGTTGGCTTTATTCTTAAAGACTTACTATCTATTGTGGTGCAGTGGCGGAGCCTTAAAGTGTCTTGTGATCTGTGCTATAAGAACGCGATAGAAATTAATGAATACTATCTGCGTTTACCTTATTCTAAACATGCATATTTAGGTTTAGCGGTAATTTTGAATAAGTCTGGTCAGAATGTGACTTTAGCTTATACTGGTTACCTTTTCGGCATTATCACGCTAGTTACCCAGATTTTTGCAGTGGTGAGCGTGGTTGGTGCACTGTTGATTGCAGCTCCGCTGGCTACCATTATTTTGGCGCTGTTTGTAAGTCTGTTTGGTTGGCTGTTCTTGCGTAAAGTGCGTACGCTAAATGAACGTCTAGGGGCCGAAGAACTAGCCGCTAGAGAGCGTTCATTTAAGGCTGCTTTTGACGCTTTCGGCACTATTAAAGAAACCCAGCTGCGCAACGCTTACGATTTCTATCTAGAAAGCGTTGCTGAGGTAGAAGCTAAGCGGCGTGATATCACCATTCAAAAAGGTGTTATCTCCTCATTGCCTAAGCAGCTGATTGAGATTGTGTTTATGCTGGCGTTGGCTATAGTGTTTGCGTTTGTTTCATTTTTTGGTGGTAGCCAGTCACTATTGTCTTCTATGGCAGTGTTACTGGCAGCGGCATTCCGAGTGTTACCCACTGCTGCCGCCATGCTCGGCACTTTGACAACTATTCGCCATGCAGAGTCTGCTACCCGTGATTTTATAGCGTCTAAGCAGGCGGCCCGCTCACAAAGAGAGCACATGCAAATCGTCAGTCGCGATGAGGTCACTCCGCTGGTTCTGCGTAAAGAGCTAGAGGTGCGTGACGTACATTTCCGTTATGACGATGACGCCCCTGAGGTACTTAAGGGCGTAGACTTACATATTCCCTTTGGCACTAAAGCTGCTTTTGTGGGCTCCTCGGGTGCCGGTAAATCTACTTTGTTGGATTTGCTGATGGGGCTGCAGGTGCCCACCAGCGGTGAGATCCTGATTGACGGCGCCGACATGCGTGAAAACATTTACGGCTGGCAGTCCAATATTGGGGTAGTGCCCCAGAAAGTGTTTATCACGGACCGCACTATTGCTGAGAATATTGCGTTCGACCAGCGCCGCGAAGACATTGACCCCGAGCGGGTGCGCGAGGCTTTGGAAGGCGCACGCCTGTGGGAGTTTGTTTCTAGCCAGCCTGAGGGTATCTGGTCTGAGTTTGGTGAGCAGGGCCGACGTCTATCGGGTGGGCAGTTGCAGCGTGTGGGTATTGCCCGCGCCTTGTATCGCCGCCCTAACCTACTGATTTTGGATGAGGCCACTAGCGCCCTAGATAATGAGACTGAAGCGGAAATCGCTGAAACTATCGATAATCTAAGCGGCAAGATCACCGTGATTATTGTGGCTCACCGTCTATCCACTATCCGTAACGCGGATCAGATCGTGTTCCTGGCTAATGGTGTGGTTGACGGTGTAGGTAGTTTCACTGAGTTGCAGGAGCGTTCTGAGGGCTTCCGTAATCTGGTTAAGCTAGCCGCCCTAGAACAGGCTTAATCAACTATCAACAGTGGGGGCGTACCTTTTAGGTACGCCCCCTGTGTGTTTGCTGCGCTTAATGCGCGCAGCGCTATTTGGCTTAGTCGTCGCTGCTGAAGATAGCCAGCAGACGCAGAATCTCAATGTAGAGCCACACCAGGGTCACTACCAGGCCGAAGGCGCAGGTCCAGGCGTAGCGGCGAGGAGCGCCGGCGTTTACCAGCGACTCAGTGTTCTGGAAGTCGAGCACCAGGGACACAGCCGCCATAATCACGGCAACGGGGCCAATGATCAGGCCCAGTGGGATGCCCGCAACGGTCATGGAGTACAGGCCAAACTCGCCGCCCACCAGGCCGGTGAGCTGCAGCAGGAAGTTAACTAGAGCGAAAGCGCCGTAACCGATCAGGGCAATCATGAAGATCTTGAGGAACTTGCCCTGCAGACGGAAGTTAGCGAACTTGTACAGGCACAGCATTACTACGAACGTGGCCAAAGTACCCAGCACAGCCTGCAGCACAATGCCGCTGTAGCGGGTTATCTCGACGGCGGCAGAGAAGCCACCAAGCATTAGACCTTCAGCTAGGGCGTAGATGAACATCAGTACCGGTGAAGGCTCACGCTTGAAGGTGTTGATAAGACCGAAGATTAGCGCCCCAACAGCACCGGTGCTGGTGACCATAACGGCGGTGCCCATGGCCTGTGCGCTCTGGGTTTGGTAGGCGTTAACCACCAGGTACCAGCCAAAAGCAGCGGTGATAACTACCGTTAGCAGCAGGGCGGCGGTACGCACAATGACGTCGTCGTAAGTCATGCGCCCGGTCTCTACAGCGGAGGCGGCGGGGGCAGCGTACTGCTGCTCAAGCTGGGCCTGGCTGTAGGGGTCGGCGTAACCGGTCTGGCCGTAAGCATTCTGGTCGTAAGTATTTTGACCATAAGCGTTCTGGCCGTAGGGGGCACCATAGCCGCCCTGGTTGGGGTGGCCGGGGGTGTAGCCGGGCATGGTCGGATACCCGGCTGGGGTGGTTTGCTGCGCACCCTGCTTGAATACAGGGTTGGAGCTGAATACGGGGTTGGACATTAGCCCCATCTCCTTCCATTCTTTCCTGGTCCCAGCCTGCCATAATGGGGAGATTTAAGCTATTAACTCAGCTAGGGACTTATTCACTATGGGAGTTTTGGGCGCTTTTCTTTGCTCTCTCCTCCCTAAGTAGGAGACGGCGTACACCTTTAGTCTGGCAACTTTGCCGGCTAAGTTTCCTCACCTAGGCCGATAAGGCTGGGGCAGTGGCTTCCTAGAATTTAAGTCGTAACAACGAAACCCAGAAAGGTTAAGCCAATGATTCAGGCGCGACACTTAACCAAGCGCTATGGCAACAAAGTGGCTGTAAACGATATTTCTTTCGACGTTCACCCCGGTAAGGTGACCGGCTTCCTGGGCCCTAACGGTGCAGGTAAGTCCACCACCATGCGCATGATTATGGGCCTTGACCGGCCTACCTCCGGTGCGGTGCGCGTAAACGGCCGCCCCTACCGTGATCTGGCCGCCCCGCTAACTGAAGTGGGTGCCCTACTGGACGCCAAGGGCCTGCACGGTTCACGCACTGCCCGCGCCCACCTCAAGCAGCTGGCACTTTCAAACGGTATTCCTACCCGTCGCGTAGATGAGGTGCTGGAATTTACCGGTCTTAGCGCCGTAGCCAAAAAGCGAGTTAAGGGTTTCTCGCTGGGCATGGGCCAGCGCCTAGGTATTGCTGCTGCGCTGCTTGGTGACCCTGAAGTTTTGATCTTTGATGAGCCCGTCAACGGCCTAGACCCTGAAGGGGTTATTTGGGTTCGTGAAACCTGCCGCCAGCTGGCTAGCGAGGGACGCACCGTGTTCATCTCCTCGCACCTGATGAGCGAGATGAGCCAGACCGCAGATGAGCTGATCGTTATCGGTCGCGGCCGAATCATTGCCACCGGCCCGGTAGATAGCGTCATTGAAAACACTATCTCTGACCGGGTGCGCGTAGCCTCACCCCAGGCTTCAACCTTGGCCCAGCTACTGCAGCAGCAGGGTTGGCAGGCCAGCCCGGTGGAGCCCTCAGTGCTAGAAACCACCGCCACTGACGCTATCCACGTGGGTGAGCTGGCCGCCGCTAACGGCATTGTGCTGCACGAGCTGACCACCATTAAGGCCTCCCTTGAGGACGCCTATCTGGAACTTACCGGCGACGCTGTCGAATACCGTGCCGGTGCCGGCGCCCACTTGCCGCAGCAGCCTCCGCAGGGGCCTGCTGGTCAAAACGTTTACCCCGCACCGCAGCGCTGAAAGCAAGGAGAGAGACAATCATGACTGCAACTAACCACAGCGCTAACCAGGGCCGCGTGCCCGCCCAGGGTGTTCCTGCCCAGCAAATGCCGACGACGGCGCCCGCAGCTCCCGTACAGGGTGCGCCGGTTCCCGCAGCCGGGCAGACGGCCCATGTACAGGCCGCACAGGCTCCCGCCCAGCAGGGCCAGGTGCTGCAGGCCCCGCACGGGCAAGTACCCGCCCAGCAGCGCGCCTCGCGCCGTCGAGTGCAAGCCAAGCAAACTTTCTTTAGCGTCTTTAGGTCAGAGTGGAGCAAACTAGCTTCGCTGCGCTCCACCTGGATCACCGCTGCAATTGCATCACTAATTACTATCGGTATTTCTGTGCTGATCATGGCCCAGTATGTTGGCACGAAAGGTTACGCCGACAAGGCTGCCAACTACCTGACGGTAGGCTCTTCCTTCGGGCAGATCGCGGTAGCTGTACTAGGTGCTCTGCTGATTACCGGCGAATACTCTTCAGGCCAGATCCGCTCATCCCTAGCAGCAGTGCCGCGTCGCGGCCGCCTGTTTGCAGCTAAAGCTTTAGTAGTAGCAATCTTTTCCGCGCTGCTGGGCCTGGTGACAGTGACGCTAACCTACCTGCTCTCCCTGCCGATCCTGGGCGATAAGGCTGGCTCTCTATCAAACCCTGAATACCTTGGCTTCTTCTGGGGTACCGCAATGGCCTTCGCCATTATCGGCCTGATGGCTATGAGCTTTGGCTATATCCTGCGCTCCACCGCCGGTTCTATCTCGCTGGTAGTAGTGCTGCTGTTCGTACTGCTGATTCCGCTAGGCCTGGCCGCCAGCAAATGGGAGTGGGTCCAATACATTACGGACGTGCTGCCCAGTAGCTCTGCCGCAGCTGTGGCTGACCCCTACCACCTGCTTGGGGCCATCACCAAGCTGGACCACGGCGTAGTGATCGCTTCCGGTTACGCCTGGGCCATCATCCCGATGATTATCGCCTTCTTCGTGTTCAGCAAACGCGATGCCTAAGCAGCACTGATAATTCAGTACTAGGTATCTAATGCGGCACTTGCGCTGCTTAACGCAAGTACCTAAAAACTGGCTAAGGCGCCGCCCGGTAAGGGCGGCGCCTTAGCCAAGCCAGGGCTAGTAATTTCAATTGCGGTTAAGCTTAAAGGAGTAAGCGTGGAAAAGTGGACAATGCGTAAAACCTGGCTAAACATCCTCGAAAAGCTCGGCGCCCGCCCAGCGGCCTCAATTAGCATCTGGCTGGTATTTATAAGCAGCCTGTTCGCCATAGAACTGCTGCTAGAAACCTCCGCCCACACCCGGATCGTGCTGTTGGTGGCCTATATCGTGCACGCCGCACTGGGGGTAGTGGTGTGCATCTGCGCCTGGGCCTACCGCTACCAGGTGGCGCTGCTACGCAGTGAAGCCTCCCGCCAAGCCCTCGCCGGCCAGCAAGCCACACTACTGGCCGCCGCCAATGAACGCAGCCGCATTGCCCGCGAAATGCACGACGTCGTCGCTCACTCCCTAGCCGTCATGATCACCATGTCAGACGGGATCGCCTCCACCATTGACCGCGACCCCAAAATGGCCAAAGAAGCACTCAACCTACTGGCTGAGACCAGCCGCAGCGCGCTCGCGGACACGCGCCGCCTAGTGGGGGTGCTGCGCGAAGACCCGGCAGTTTCCGGCCTGAGTGGGGAGATCACCCCCGCCGCCGGCATTAACGCTGGCGCGGCAGGCAGCGCGGGTGCCGGGGGATCCGCACTGGGCGCAGCCAGCCCTCAGAGCCCGGTCAGCTCGGGAGCGGCGCTGCAGGGACTGGGCGTCCCCTCACCGGCTAACGCAGCGGCAAGTAGCGCGGATCTGGCCGCAAATACGGCAGGCAGCGGCGTCGTCGGCCCTAAACTGCAAGTAAAAGAACTGCCGGTGCCAGAATTTGCCGCCCCGGGCACAATAGCCCCCGCCCACCCCAGCAGCGCCATCACCAACCTGCGTGAGCGTGAAGTGGAAGAAACCAACCAGGATGCGGGCGCGCCCCTGGCCCCCGCGCCGGAAAGCAAAGACCTAGCCGCCCTGGTGGAGCGCTTTAAAGAAGCCGGGATGCCTATCAGCTACGAGCACCTGGGGGAGCCGCTGCCAAATGACGCCAATTTGCAGCTGACCATTTACCGTATCGCCCAAGAAGCCCTCACCAATGTGCTGCGCTACGCGCCCACCACCAAACGCATTACCGTGCGCCTGGCGCGGCGAGTAGGCTGCGCCGAGCTGTGGGTAATTAACGCCGCCGCCCCCGGCTCGCCCTCCATGCACGGCTCCGGCAAGGGCCTGATTGGGATGCGTGAACGCGCTGCCGTCTACTCCGGATCAGTGCAGGCCGGGCCGGTTGACGGTAACTGGCAGGTGTACGCTATTTTGCGTTGGCAGGAAGATACCTTGGAGGAACTCAAATGGCAGCTGCCGGTATGATCCGCGTGCTTTTAGCCGATGACCAGGCACTTATCCGTATGGGTTTTCGGATGGTGTTGGATGCTGAGGCTGATATTGAAGTGGTGGGTGAGGCGGCCGACGGCGCTGCAGCTATCACTCAGGCTAAGGCGCTTAACCCCGACGTCGTACTAATGGATATCCGTATGCCGGGGGTTAACGGGATTGAGGCTACCGCCGAAATTACCCGCACCCTAGACACCAAAGTACTTATCCTGACCACCTTTGACCTGGACGAATACGCCTTTGGCGGGCTGCGGGCGGGGGCTAGCGGGTTTTTACTTAAAGACACGCGCCCAGCGGAGCTAATTGAAGCTATCCGCACAGTAGCCAGCGGTGAGGCGGTGGTTTCGCCGCGTATTACCCGGCGTATGCTGGAAATGTTTGCGGGCCAGCTACCTAGTGGGGCTACCGCTAGCGGGCAGGTAGATCCGCGTATTGCCTCCCTAACTCCGCGCGAAACAGAAATTTTGTGCCTGGTGGCACGCGGCATGTCCAATGCTGAAATTGCTGCTGAACTGGTGGTTTCCGCAACCACAGTGAAAACCCATGTGGGTTCAGTGCTAGCCAAGCTAGGGGTGCGTGACCGTGTACAGGCCGTGGTGGTGGCCTACGAAACTGGCCTGGTTAGTTAATTTTTAGTAGTTAATTTTTTTACTGGCTTTGAGTAAGCGGCTTCACCGCGCTAAAAGCTTGGGATTTAGCGGCCAAACCGATAGGGTAAGGGAGTTAAACCCGGCGAGGGACATGCGCAAACCGTGCGTATGCATCCGTGATCGACGTGGTAGTGCTTTGGTGCTGCACGCGTTGAGGCGTCCCAAGCCCCAAGCATTTGGAGAAAATCATGGCTAAGGCTTCCAAGATTTCCGCAACCCTACGTACCGACTTCGGTAAGGGCTTCGCCCGTCGCGCCCGCGTGGCCGGCCAGGTTCCCGCCGTTGTTTACGGCCACGGCACTGACCCCAAGCACGTCCTGGTTGACGGTCACGAGTCCTACATGGCTCTGCGTGGCACCTCCAACGCTCTAGTAGAGCTAAACGTTGAGGGTGAGAAGATCCTGACCATCGTTAAGGACATCCAGCGTCACCCGCTACGCCCCGGCTTCCAGCACATCGACTTCATGATCGTTAACCGCTCTGAGAAGGTTAGCGTTGAGGTTCCCGTGGTAGTAGTCGGCGAGGCTGCCCCGGCCACCATGCACACCATCGAGCTGGCTCACCTGAGCGTGTCCGTGCCTGTGGTTGACATCCCCGAGTCCATCGAGGTTGACGTTACCGGCCTGGAGGCTGGCACCATCATCACCGTGGCTGACCTGAAGGTTGCCGACGACGTCGAGATCCACAACGAGGCCGAGCTGCCCGTGGTCAACATCGCCGCCAACGAGGAAGAAGCCCCTGAGGAAGAGGCTCCTGCCGAGGCCGCCACTGAGGAAGCTGCTGAGTGAAATTAGCTGTTTACTAGCACTGCGGGCCGCGACGCGAAAGCGTTGCGGCCCTAGTGTTTTTGGTGGCGTTTTGGTTTGGTGCGCCAGCACGCTGGCGCCGCCCGCATTCACAGCCGCAACCCGCTTATGGCGCGACAATGCTAGCTAGTCTGGCACCGGTCACTTATGGCGCGGTGGCTGGGTTTAGTTGCCGGTGTGTAGGTGCATTTGGGCTTTGGCTAGCCCTAAAGTCACCACTTCTTCAACCGCATCAGCGGCCTGCTCCAAAGTAGTGGCCCATTGGGTTAGCGTCGCCTTAGGGAAGTCAGCCAGCACAAAGTCGGTTACGCTCTGGCGCCCAACCGGGCGCCCAATACCAACCCGCAGCCGCGCATAGTCGCGCGTACCCAACGCCGTCGAGATGGATTTCAAGCCATTATGGCCGTTCTCCCCGCCACCAAGCTTTAGCCGCAGCTCATGCTCAGGGATATCCAGCTCGTCATGAATAACCAGCAGGTGATCAGGGCTGATGCTGAAATACTGCATTAGGTTCTTAACCGGCCCGCCGGAAGTGTTCATGAAGGAGTTGGATTTAGCCAAAATTGCCTTCGGTCCCGGCGCTCCGCCCGGTAGCATCCCAATACGCACCTGGGCAATACGCGCCACCTGCCGGTGGTTCACAAATGAGCCACCCGCGCGCCCCGCCAACACGTCAAGCACCATTTGCCCAACATTGTGCCGGTTACGCAGATAGCGGGCCTCGGGGTTACCTAAACCTACAATCAGCCAGCTCTCGCTCAAGCGCGTCACTCCACTACCTGTAGCAAACCGGCAGCCAGCAGCGTGTCCACGGTTTCATCCACTAGGTTCCAAGACTTGCGGTGCTCGCCCAGGGCGGCGACGACGTCGGCGTTGGGCGCCCCACCGTCCTCGGATGCCTCCGAGCTCTCTCGCCCGTGCGTCTGCGCACCCGGCACCGCCGCACCGAGATCGTTCCCCGTGACGGGACCGAGCTTGTCGGCGACATCCAGAATGACACGCTGGGCGCCCTTGGGCCCGAGCCCGGGCACCCGGGTGAGAGCCGCGACGTCCTGAGAGGCGATGGCGCGCCTGAGCGTGTTGGGGGTGTGAACGGCCAGCATCGCCAGCGCCAGCTTGGCCCCGACCCCCTTGGCGCTCATGAGGGTGCGGAAGCTGTCCCGCTCATCGACGTCGGCGAATCCGAACAGCGTCAATGAGTCCTCACGGACAACCATCTCGGTGTGAACGAGGGTCTCCTCACCGACCCTGAGGCCTGACAGCGTGGCGGGCGTTGCCTGGAAGCTCATGCCGACGCCGCCGGTCTCGACGACGGCGCCAGTCAG
>ERZ772928.1258-NODE-1258-length-11131-cov-2.571777_pt1 | contig 11131 bp, 9 predicted proteins | sample MGYA00511686_ERZ772928 | MGnify/ENA primary metagenome ERZ772928 (study PRJEB29015, sample SAMEA2738063) | human oral metagenome | biome: human oral; feature: human-associated habitat; material: saliva | place: China | collected 2219 ... | reverse complement strand
CTACGTCTATTACTTCGTCAACACGCGGATCTGCTTGCAGATCTGCTTTTAGACGTTCCTTGTATTCATATCCAGCGATGTCAGCGCCGACAACTACTTTGAATCCCATATTTACAACCTCCTTGTCGCATACCACAGGTATAGCTAGTAGTAATAATTGCGGTTACTGCTTTGTATACAGCATCCAAAGGCTTGCTTAGCCCCTGACACAGTTTGCCTTGTTATCCCCTCTAAAAGCCAGTCAAATTGGGATATTGGGCACATCTGTGCAGTATCGGCCACAGCCTTAGCGATATTTCTTAATGCCTAGGCATCACGATTCAGCTTGACCTGCGCGCCAGTAGCCCATGAAGGACACTTGGCGCCTGTCTACGCCCCATTGGCGCACTAAAGCCCGTCGAATAGCGGCTACCTGGCTGCGTTCGCCGGCCACCCAAAAGTAGGGAGCTTGTGTCAGCGATTGGTCTTGGCCAAGGTCAGCTTGGGTTTCGGTGGTGGTTTCCCACAGTATGTCGGTATCGACGTCGAGCTTGGGTAAGTCTTGTCTCTCGACGCCGTCTAGCGCTGCCACTTCAGCCAGCCAGTCTTGCCATATTTGGGCTGCGGCGCGGGCTGCCTGCTCTACCCAGCCCTGGTTTACGGCACTTACCTGCAAATGGTCCGGCCCTACCCCGGCCTGTTTAAGGTAGTCACTCCAAGTTGGCGGGCCACTGAGCACCACGGTGAAGTGGCGGTCTGTTTTCTGTTGGGCTTCGTAGTGCAGGCAGGCGTTAATTGCCGGTAGGGCGGTGCCATCACCTAATAGCACTACTTGTTTGGCCGCCCCGGGCCGGTATTCTAGGCCGCTACCGCGCTGGTCCAGGGCGGAGGCCAGGCGCTGGCCGGCTGCGTCATAGCCGCGCCAGGGCGCCAACATTACGCAGCTAGCGCCGGCTTTAGCTTGCCGCGCCCAGCTCACGCCCGGCCCTTCATGCTCTGCTGGCATCCCAGTGACACCAGGTTTGCCAGCGCACCCACTGTTTTCACCGTGCTCGCCTGGCTGGCCGGACACACCGCCACTGCGCTCCCCTTGCTCACCAGGTTCAACGCCACCAGTTAGGATGTCGATAGCGATTTCGTTGAGCCTGCCGGCCTGGTCGTGGCGTTGGCAGGCCACCGTATAAGTGCGCATATAGCCGCGTTGACTTACCGGCAGATCCAGCCATTGGTGGTACCAGCCGCCATCTAACTGGCCCAGAGCCAGGCCGGCGTCGTCGCTAGCTGCCCCCACAATCAGTTTGATGCGGGTATCACGCAACCCACCGAGGCCGCCGTCGTCGACTAAATGCAGCTGAGGCCCACTTAACCAAATACGGGCGTATCCAGGCAGAGGGTTTTCAACCTGCACAACTTTTAGTGCCAGCGCTGCGTAACTCACTTCTGCCCCCTCAGTGAGCGCACCGGCACCACCAGGGGCGTGCCCGAGACCGGGTCAGGCACTACCCGCGCCTCTAGCTCAAAAGCGGCCGCCAGGTTTTGGGTGGTAACCACTTGCGCGGGCTCGCCGGCCGCCAGGATTTGCCCCGCACGCATAAACACCAGGTAGTCGGCGTAGCGGGCCGAGACGACCGAGCCGTACCAGTAGCGGGCAGCTAAGGCTAGCTCGTGTAGCACCACCACAATGGTGGTTTGGTGGCGTCGGTTTAGCTCACGCAGCAGATCCAGCACCTCGATTTGGTGAGTTAGATCCAGGTAGGTAGTGGGTTCATCTAGCAGCAGCACGCCGGTGCGCTGGGCCAGCACCATGGCGATCCACACGCGCTGGCGTTGACCGCCGGAGAGGGAATCTACCTGGCGGTGAGCTAGCTCGGTGGTGTGGGTGTCAGCCAGGGCTTGGGTAAGCGCCTGCTCGTCCTCGCGCGACCAGCTGTGTAGCAGAGAGCGGTGCGGGTAGCGTCCGCGCGCCACTAGTTCGCGTACGGTTAGTCCGGCCGGGGCTTGGGGGCCCTGGGGCAGTAGGCCTAGCTCTTTGGCGACAGCGCGGGCGGGGCGTGAGGCGATATCGGCCCCGTTTAGGATCACTTGGCCTTGGCTGGGTTTAAGCAGCCTGGCTAGGCCGCGTAGCAGGGTGGATTTACCGCAGCCGTTAGGCCCAGCCAGCACAGTTAGCTGGGCAGGTGGAGGGGTAAGGCTGACGCCTTTAACGATTGGCTGACCGCCGTAGCCTAGCTGCACCCCCTGGGCGCTTAGCTGGCCCTGGGCGGCCGTGCCCGGCTGGGTCTGACTTGCCGCGCCCTGCTGGCCCGATCGGTCAGCGCTTAGCTGGCCCTGGGTGGTAGCCTCCTGCGGGCCTTGACTGGCTGCGCCTGGCTGCTCGGCACCTGCCTGCGAGTCGGGGGACGGTGGTTTATTCGTCATCTGTTAATTTCCTTTACGCAGCAACACACTTAGCAGCACCGGCGCCCCCAAAGCACCAGTTATCAACCCCACCGGGTAAGGGCCGGAAGGCAAGATTTGTCCCACCGCATCAGCTAGCAACACAATCACCACGCCGGTAAGCGCACTCAAACTCAAACTCCAGCGGCCAGTTAGGCGCAGTGCCAAAGGGCCGGCCACAAAAGACACAAAAGCAATCGGCCCGGCAGCCGCCGTCGCACTAGCAATTAGCGCCACCACCAGGGCCACAATGATCATGGTGTCGCGCACCGGGCGGGCCCCTAAACCTGCGGCCAGATCGTCACCTACCTCCAGCACCTCCAAATTACGACGACGCAGCGCCACTAGGGGCACTAGCACCACCATTAGCGCGGCCAGCAGGCTTACTCGCTGCCAGGTGGCTGAGGCTAGTGAACCAGACAGCCACACCATGGCTTCGCGCACCTGGTAGGTGTTAGCAAAGGTGGTGACCATGATGATCAAGGAGTTGACGGCGGCCCCTACCCCCACCCCGATCAGCACAAAGCGGCCAGAAATACCGCCGCGTCCACCGGCCAGGAAACCCACAATGGCCACAATGGCAATAGCGCCCGCAAAGGCCGCCCCAGACACTGGCAGGCCACGCAGCCCAAAAATCACCATCGCTACCATGGCGCACAGCGAGGCGCCGGCACTCACCCCCAGCACGTCGGGGCTAGCCAGGGGGTTGCGCATAAGCCGTTGCAGCAGTGAGCCGCCCAACCCAAAACACACACCTACCAGCACACCTAGCACTATGCGGGCGGCGCGAAACTCCCACACAATTAAGGCGGCAGTAGAATCAGGGTCAGTTACGGCTAGCCACAGATCTCCAAAACCCAGCTGGGGGTTTACTAGCAGCAGGGAAATAAGCGCGCCGCCTACAGCTAGGGCCAGCAAAATTGCGGCCACGCTTACGTTCTTGAAGCGGACTTTCACAGCGACACCACCTGTCGCCGTCGCACTAACGCCACCAGCACCGGCACCCCAATTAGGGCCACCAGCACCCCGGCGGGCACCTCCGCCGGCGGCCAAATTAGGCGCCCCACCGTGTCGGCGGCGATCACCAGTATGGGGCCAGCTAGCAGGCTAGAGCCCAGCACCCAGCCCATTGCCGGCCCACCCACGCCCCGCAGTAGGTGGGGCACAATAATGCCCACAAACCCCAGCGGACCAGCCAAAGCGGTAGCGCCAGCGCAGCAGCACACAGCCCCGAGTGCCCCCAGTGAGCGGGCCCGCAGCAGGTTAATACCCAGGCCGGTAGCGACGTCGTCGCCCATAGAGAGCCCATCTAAGGCGCGATTTTGCAGCAAAAGCAGGCAAATCCCGGCCCCTACCAGGCAGGCGGCTGGCCAAATCAGCTCCCAGCTGCGGCCACTAACCACACCCAAGGTCCAGCGGCGAAAAGAATCCATATCCTGGCCGCGCGTGAGAATAAACAGCTGCGTCACGCTGGCCACGCCCGCGCTGGTGGCCGCACCCGCCAACACCAGCGTGATGGGATCAGCCCCCGAGGAGGCGGTGATAGTCACGCCCCACACCAGCGCGGCCGCGATAACCGCCCCCACCATGGCGCTAAAAAGGTATGAGGCGGGCGTGGCGTAACCAATTAGCACTGTAAAAACCACCACGGCCAGGGCCGCCCCGGCGTTAACTCCAATTAACCCCGGGTCGGCCAGCGGGTTGCGGGTGATGGCCTGCATGGCGGCGCCGGCGCAAGCCAGCCCTGAGCCAGCCACCAAAGCCACTGCGGTGCGGGCCAGGCGGGCCTCAAGCACGGCGGCGTCGATAGCTTTTACCGGCTGGTCATCAATCCAGGCGCTAACCACCTGCCAGCTAATCGCACGGGCCCCAAACATGAAGGAAGCCGCGCAGGCCAGGGCCAAGCCAATAATTAGCGCCACCGCCATAAGTAGGCGTTTTTTAGCCAGCGACAAGGCTACTTCTCAAGGACTTTAGCTACGCGCGGCACGTAGGACTTGAGCGCATAAGTGGCGCTGAGCGCACTGAAAGCCGAGATACTCATGGCATCGGTCTTGTTGTAATCCAAGATGGCGCTGCCGTTGGCGATGGCCGGGATCTTGCTTAGCAGCGGGTCAGCCTTGATGGCGGCGGCGGCCTTTTCGTCATCAACCCAGGAGTGGAAAACATCAGCCACCAGCTTGTCGGCCTGCTCAGCGGAGTAGTCGGAGTAGAAGGTTTGGCTCTTGGCGTCAATGGCGGCCACCACCGGGGCCTGCACTAGGCCCAGGGCCTGGAAGAAACGCGAACGGTTGTCGCCGTGCATGTACAGGGAAATGGAGTTGTCTGCGCTGCCAATAGCGCCGGTGATGAAGGTGGCGCCTTTGAACTTGGGGTGCTGCTTGGCTACCTGCGCAAACTGGGCGTTGACAGCGTCTACTACTTCCTTAGCCTTGGCGCTGCGGCCGAGAGCTTGGCCCACCATAGTGGTTACTTCATTCCAGGGGGTGGTCCAGGCCCCGCCGGTCTTGGAGTAGGCGATAGTGGGGGCGATTTTGCTGAGCTGCTCGTATTCTTCTTTACTGATGCCGCTAAGTGCCGCCACGATCAGATCCGGCTTGTAACCGGCGATTTCCTGGATGGGCAGGGAGTCGGTGGAGGTGAACTGCTTGGGGTAGTTAGCACTGCCAGGGGCGGCGCCGAGCTTAGTTAGCGCCTCGTCTTTCCAGGGCAGGGACTTGTATTTGTTGCCGCCCCAGGTGTTTGCGGGCATGGCTACGGGCACTACCCCCAAGGCAATAATGGCTTCTTCATTGCCTGAAGAGATGGATACTACCCGCTTGGGTTCAGCTTTGATGGTGGTGGTGCCGTAGACGTGGGCTACGTTTACCGGGAATTTGTCTGTGGCCTTGCTGGCGGAGGTGGCCTGGCTGTTGGCAGTTTTGGTGCCGCAGGCGCTTAAGCCTGCCCCAATGGCGACGACGGCGCTGGCGCCCAGCAGGTGGCGACGTGAAAGCATCATTTTTATCCCCTTTTAAACGGTTTTACCCTTAAGAGTGTGGCCTAGAACTCCAAAGCTAGCAAGGTTAGGTTTATCTCAGCAAAGTTGGGGCTTTGGCAGCTTGCAAATTGCGCCACTATCGCCGTGGTATAGGCGCGTTAGAGTGAAGCCGTGGCAAAAAAGGAAAGCTATCGCTGTAGTGAATGTGGCTGGCTCAGTGCGAAATGGCAGGGGCAGTGCCGCCAGTGCCAAGCTTGGGGCACTCTGGCAGAAGTTGGCGCCAGTGCTGGCCTAGCCAAAACCGCTGTACGCACCCCGATTCAAGCTGCCCAGCCCATCTCTCAGGTAAGTGCCGAGTCAGCCCAGGCCCGCCCCAGCGGGGTTGGTGAGCTTGACCGGGTGCTGGGCGGAGGGATCGTGCCCGGGGCCGTGATTTTGCTGGCCGGCGAGCCCGGCGTCGGTAAATCCACCCTGCTGCTTACCGTAGCCGCCAACGCGGCCAGGCAAGCTAAGCTAACTGGCGCCGGCAGCGTCCTATACATAACCGGCGAGGAGTCTGCCTCCCAGGTGCGTCTGCGCGCGGCGCGCATTGATGCTTTAGCTGACAACTTGCTGCTAGCTGCGGAAACTGAGCTAGGGGCGGTGCTTGGCCAGGTTGAGCAGGCTAATCCGGCGCTACTGATAGTGGACTCGGTGCAAACCATTGCCTCAGCTGATGTTGAAGGCTCAGCTGGTGGTACCAGCCAGGTGCGGGCAGTGGCGGCAGCAATCATTGCCCTAGCTAAAGAACGCAATATTCCGGTGTTGTTGGTAGGGCACGTAACTAAGGACGGCGGCATTGCTGGTCCGCGCGTGCTTGAGCACCTAGTGGATGTGGTGTGCCAGTTTGAAGGTGAGCGCCACGCCCGTTTGCGTCTGCTGCGGGCAGTTAAAAACCGCTATGGGCCTACCGATGAGGTGGGCTGCTTTGAGCTGGGTGAACGCGGCATTGTGGAGCTGGCTGATCCCTCTGGGCTGTTTTTGTCTCAGGCCCGCTCTGAGGTTCCCGGCACCTGCGCTACCGTCACTTTAGAAGGACGCCGGCCCATGGCTATTGAGATTCAGGCTTTGGTGGCTTCTACCCATGCCGGCTCACCACGCCGCACCACCTCGGGGCTGGATTATTCACGTACCGCCATGGCTTTGGCGGTATTGCAGGCCCGCATGAAGGTGGATACCTCCTCAAGTGATGTCTATGTTTCCACCGTGGGTGGGGCCAAAGCCATTGAACCAGCTGCTGACCTGGCCCTAGCTATTGCGGTGGTGTCTGCGGCCCGTAATTTACCAACTCCCCCAGGCCTGGTGGCTTTTGGTGAAGTGGGCTTAACCGGAGAGCTGCGCGCCACGGTAGGGGTGCAGCGGCGTTTAGCTGAAGCTGCCAGGCTTGGTTTTGACCGCGCAATTGTGCCTTTGGCTGGCTCCGCTGAGCTGCGCCCTATTAAAGGCATGAAAGTGCTACCGGTAGCTCACCTGGCCCAGGCGGTAGGTGCCGCGCTAACGCCACTAGATCAGTAACGGCGCACAGCTTTCTTACCGGTAATTGCGCCGATAATTAGGAACAGCACGCCAGCCATCAACCCCACCACCAGGGCAATACCTGCGGGGATAAAGATAATCGCAAAGAAGGTGGCCACTGAGCCATCTTTAACATGGCTGATCCCCACCTGGGCCACGGCGCTGGTGTCGCAATTTACGGTGGCATTAGTGGTGGTGGAGGGAAACACGTGACCAACAATCACCGTGTCATCCTCTTCTAGGCGGTACTTGGAGTTTTCCAGCTTCACCTCTAGCTGCGCGCCGTCAGCGGTGGTCACGCTGCAAACTGGCTTAGCCACCTGATCAGCCTGCACCCCATCAGCTAGGCGCGCCCACAGCACGTTTTTACTGTCCGTAAACGTCTCGGTAAACGGGCCAGAGTTGTCATGCCAGGTAATCACCCGGTTCTGGCTAGCTTCTTTACTGAGCGTAAACAGGTTGTAGCCAGACCAGATTCCTGCCGTTAAGCCAAGCGCGGCGATCACAAAAGAAATAATCGCCAAAACTTTAAAGACGCTGTTCATCTATCTACCTACTTAACGATAAAAACTTGCTGGCCGATGAGCTCTTTGCCATCCAGGTTTAAACGCAGCACGTATGTGCCCGCCTGGGAAGGGCCCGCTGAAGAACAGTCAGCCTTATAACGCTGCCCATTCCAGCTAACTGAAGTGGTGAAAGAGTCAGGGGTAGGGTTAGCCGATACATAAGCTGATTCCCCCGCAGCCTTAGCTGTCAGCGGCGCCAGCAGCATTTTGCGGCTGTTTGGTTCAACCTTGCAGGTGGCGGCGTCGTAGACAGTGTCTGTGCCGGAGGTGACCCGCATTTGCAGATGCTCAGAGCCCACATCAAATATGCAGGGAATATTGGCTTTATTAGCCACCTTCAAGTTGACAGTTAAAGCCTGGCCGCGCGCCACTTGAGCCGGCAAAGTAATCGTGACATCCAGATTCTTAGTGTCGCAAGCCAGCGGGGTGGGCATACCACTACCCTGGTTTTGACGCGCCGCCTGCAAGTTTTGCACGCGCACAGTCTCAGTGACGTAGTTAAAGCCCCACACCACTAGCACCACTGTGAGCACTACCAAAAATACGTTACGTCCCAGCCGCATCAAGGAGGCTTTAAGTGCCGGGTCCATTGGCTGGCGCGGCGGCTTCTTAGGGCGATTAGCGGGTGGACGACGCCGTTCGGGTGCCTGCGATTGCGGGCGCGAGGGACGCGCACCAGGCGCATTAACGCGGCGTTTACCGGGGGCGCCTTGCGCCTGTTTACGCGGATTTTGCTGCTGCCCACCAGCCCTAGCGCGCCGGGCAGTGCTAGCGGCGCCGGTGCGTGAAGCAGCACCTTGCCCACCGCGTCCCTGGCCACTGCGGCCCTGACTAGTGCGGGGTTGGCTAGCGCGGCCCTGACCGCTGCGCGCCTGGCCAGAGTGGCCTTGGCTAGTGTGGCCCTGAGAACTACGCGCCTGACCCGCGTTTTGGCCGCCTCGACTGGTGCCGCGCTGAGCATTACCGGCTTGGCCTGTGCGAGCAGTCGGCCGCCCCTGAGCGCGGCCCTGAGCATTACTAGCTTGCCCGCTACGGCCCTGTCCGCTATGCCCCTGGCCTGGGCGAGCTTGAGCGCTACTGCCCTGAGAGCTACGCGCCTGGCCCGTGTTTTGGCCGCCTCGACTGGTGCCGCGCTGAGCACCTCGCGCCGAAGAGCCCCCTTGCGCAGAGCCCTTTTGACCAGCTGCTTTTTGCCCAGCAGCCTTCTGGCTAGTTCCCTTTGCGCCAGGGCGTCCCGGAGTATTTCTCGACGCCGCCGACCCCTGCCCTGCCCCAGAGGCTGGGTGAGCCTTACGCGCTTGGGCGGAGCTAGCCTGCGAACGCTCACCAGAGCGTGCTGCACGCAGCTCATTAGTGCGGGCTTTAGCGCCACGCACCTGCTGCCCATGAGAGCTAGCGCGAGCTGAGCCAGTTGTCCGTCCTCCTGTGGCGCGTGCACCACCAACGCCCTTACCGGCGCCACTAGGGCCACGCGGGGCGGCGTCGTCGCTATCAGGTAGATCTTGAACCAGCCTTAACGGCGGGAAAGGTGACTTACGCCCACCACCAGTACGGTTGTTGTTATTGTCACCTCTAGCCATACCTAAGACTCTACCGGCTTATGACTACCTAGCCCAATGCCCATGCGGTTGCGCCCCGCTAAAGCCAACACTGCCTGGGCCGCAGCCACATCCAAAACCACGTCAGTAGCCACCCGAGCGCGTAAAGCCGCCAAAATCGCTGGAGCCTTAGCAGCCGAAGAAGCCACCATCACACGAGTCTTAATGCGACTTAACTGCGCCGGGGTAGGCCCAGAAGCACGCGCATTTAGCGAAATATCACGGTAAGAGCCATCGGCGCGCAAGAACACAGTGCACACATCAGCCACTACACCCTCAGCATCCAGCGCCCGGCGATCCTCCTCATTTAGGTAACCACCGGCATAAACCTGGCTAGGCACCGGGCTACGTAGCGAGCCCACCCCAAAGACAGCCAAGTCAACGCGTTCCTGAATCGCTAGCACGCGCTGCACTGAACGCTCACGCCACATAGCGTCACGAGTAGAGGCATAGTCAAACAGGGCAGGCACCGGGAAATGCACTGTACGGCCCCGGAAAGCAGCGGCAAACTGACTCAAAATTGCATCCGCATAAGGCAAGCCGGTTTGTGAAGAGTTAGCGGCACCGTTTAGCTGCACCACCAGCACCCGCTGCAACTCACGTGGAGGCAGCGACTGGGCAATCTCCGCCACTGTGTTACCCCAGGCCACACCCATGATGCTGCCGTTTTCTACCTTCTGGCTGATCATCTCGGCGGCCACCGCAGACACCTGGGAGAGGCGGTTAATCTCTGTAGCCCCCTCACGCACCGGCACCACGCGGGCATGTACCTTAAAGGCCTTCTTCATCTGTGAAGCCAGGGCATCAGGGCGGCTAGGCTCATTGAGACTAATACGCACCAAGCCCGCCTCACGGGCGTGCGAAAGCAGACGTGAAACAGTTGAACGCGATACCCCCAGGTGACGAGCAACGCCGTCCATAGTTTCAGACTGCAGGTAATACATCATTGCGGCCTGGAAGGCCATGTCATCGCGTTCAACCATCTAAGCTGCCTTCTTTGGTTAGTTAAGGTTCCGACCAAGCTAGCGCCCCGTCGGACTATGCATGGAAATTCTTGAACGATTGTATCGCGCATTACACTACTGCTTGACCCCTTTTACCGCTTTCAGGGGAATTTAAGTCTGTGGGCCTAGCTGGGAGGTTAGGTTAGATCCAAGCATTAACGCGTCGGACTTAGAGGTCCGACAGCGCCAGGGTTCGCCAAGCCAAACAAATCGCCTTGGAGAATCTTTGTGCGTCACAACGAAGTGGAAGGGATGAATTATGACCGAGAAGAAATATGTAATCGCCATTGACCAGGGCACTACTTCCTCACGGGCAATCCTGTTCGATCACGACGGCTCTATCGTGGCCATGAACCAGCTAGAGCACACCAACTACACCCCCAAACCCGGCTGGGTTGAGCACGACCCGGAAGAAATCTGGGCCAACGTGCGCTCCGTAGTGGGTGGAGTGCTAGCTGAGGCTGAAACCAACCGCCACGAGGTGGCCGCCATCGGTATCACCAACCAGCGTGAAACCGCCGTGGTGTGGGACAAGACCACCGGTAAGCCGATCTACAACGCCATCGTCTGGCAGGACACCCGTACCCAGAAGATCTGCGACCGTCTAGCCGCCGGCAGCGAGCTAGGCACCGACCGTTACAAGGACAAGGTGGGTCTACCCCTAGCCACCTACTTCTCTGGCCCCAAGATCGCCTGGATTTTGGAAAACGTCCCCGGCGCCCGCGAGAAGGCTGAAGCTGGCGACCTGCTCTTTGGTAACACCGACACCTGGGTACTGTGGAACATCACCGGCGGCGTCGACGGCGGTGTACACGCCACTGACGTCACTAACGCCTCGCGCACCATGCTGATGAACCTAGACACTCTGTCCTGGAACGAGGAAATTGCCGCTGACATGGGTATCCCCATGTCTATGCTGCCCGAAATTAAGCCCTCCTCAGGCATCTTCGGTTACGGACGCAAGAACGGCCTACTAGTTGACACCCCCATCGCCGGTATCCTCGGCGACCAGCA
>ERZ772928.1256-NODE-1256-length-11136-cov-4.440845_pt1 | contig 11136 bp, 12 predicted proteins | sample MGYA00511686_ERZ772928 | MGnify/ENA primary metagenome ERZ772928 (study PRJEB29015, sample SAMEA2738063) | human oral metagenome | biome: human oral; feature: human-associated habitat; material: saliva | place: China | collected 2219 ... | reverse complement strand
AAGAGATTTATGGACTTTCATTAGAAGAAGTAAAAAATCAAATGGAATAATAAATGCAGAAAATATATTCTTTATAAAATAGGAGGTTAATTGAATGGAAGAATTATCAACAAAGGAATTTAATGAAATTTATAAAAAGTATTTTAAGGAATATTTTGACAAGCCATTAAAAAAAGATGGATACTATAAAAAAGGAACTATCACATTTTATAAAATAAACAAACTAATGATGATAGAAGTGATAAATTTTCAGAGATATTATGATAGATTAACAGTAAATTTTGGAGTATCTCCACTATGGTGTGGAACATTAAAAGGAGCAATGAATATAGGAGGAAGAATTAATAAATTTTCAAAAGAGAAATCTCATTGGAGATATCAATGGTGGAATATAAGAAACGAAGAGGAAATAAAAAATAGTATGATAGAAATACTGGAATTAATTCAAAGTGGTTTATATAAGTGGTTTACTGAAAAGGATAACGAAGAAAATATAATGGAAAGTTTAAAAGAAGCATATTTTGATAAAATACATGAATGTATGTTTTTAGCAACAGCAATGGCAAAATTTAAAAGATATGATGAAATATTACCATATATTGAAAAAGTGAAAGAAGAGTATAATAGATTTAATGAAGAGAAGAAAAATTGGGAATGGGTTCAAAAATTATTTAATGAAATATTTAATTAAATAGCTAAAAAAACTAGTTATTAATTTATTAAAAACATTTATTATTAAGGACATATTATTTAAGTGTTTTCAGTTGGCAAAGTAAAATATTTCTTCAATATTATATTGCCAAAGGACTATATATGTAGTATAATATAATAGTATATAGAATTATAAAAATATTAATGTTATTTTTATAAAGGAGTGTGAGTGCTGGTGGTTGTTACATTGTTTACATCGCCTAGTTGTACTTCTTGTAGAAAAGCAAAAGCTTGGCTTATAGAAAACCATATTGACTTTGTAGAGAGAAATATTTTTTCTGAGGCACTGACAACGGATGAAATTAAAAATATTTTATCTATTACAGAGCATGGTACAGAGGATATTATTTCTTTTAGATCAAAAACTTTCCAAAAATTAAACCTAGATATAGAGAGTATGTCGATTCAAGAGTTGTATAAAGTTATTCAAGATAATCCAGGGATGCTTAGAAGACCTATCATAGTAGATGATAAAAGATTACAAGTAGGGTATAATGAAGATGAAATAAGAAGGTTCCTCCCTAAGGAGATAAGAGTAAATCAATTAGAACAAATAAAGAATATGGTTAAGTAAGTACACCTTGATACTGCTTTTACCGCGTGATTTAAAGGTTGATATTGGGTGTCAACCTTTTTTTTATGAAATAAATAGAAGTATGAATTGATATAAGTAATTGAATAAATCTAGAATAATAGTTAAAATATAAAAGAAAGAGGTATTAGATGGAAAAAGAAGATATTAAGTATATAACAGGAGAAATTCACTTTTTGGGGCTAGTGGAGAAAAAGAGTTCATCATTAGTTTTTAAAGGGCCAAGCGATGAAGAAATAAGTTGTAATGAATCAGATGTAGAGAGTTTAGATGATTATGAAGTTGGCGAAGAATATTCTATGTTTGTTTATCCCTCAAGAAGTGGAAAATTATTCGCCACACCAAATATTCCAGAGGTTATCTATGGTGATTATGCTTTTAGTAAAGTTGTGAAAGTAGAAGAAGATAGAGTAGGATTAGATATTGGATTTTCTCGTGAAATTCCTCTTCTAGGAGAAGACTTACCAAAATTAAGGAGTGTTTGGCCAAAAGAGGGGGATGAATTATTCATAACTTTACGTCGTGACTTTAGCGGACAATTGTTTGCGCGTCTTGCGACAGAAACTATTGTAAATTCTCTTTACTCAAAAGCACCAAAGAGTTTAAAAAATAAAGATATAGAGGCATATCCATATCGTTTGATGCGTGTAGGTACATTCCTATTATCGAAAGATGGCTATAAGATTTTTGTTCACGAAAGCGAACGTGAACGTGAACCACGACTTGGAGAAAAAGTTACTTTGCGTGTTATTGGGGTTAAAGATAACGGTGAAGTTAACGGCTCATTTTTACCGCGTGCTCATGAAAGAATGGATAGTGACGGTCAAGCTATTATGGACTATATTGAAAATAATGGCTACTGTGAATTTACTGATAAATCATCACCGGAAGATATTAAAGCTGTATTCGGTATGAGTAAAGGTAGCTTCAAGCGAGCGGTTGGTAGATTATTTAAAAATAAGTTGATAATGATAGAAGAAGATGGATTATATAAACGCAAAGGAAGATAATTATTATGAAAAAAGTAAAAATAGATAAAAATGCATTATTAGGTGGAATAATTTTAGAAAATGAACGCTATCAAGTAGTTCATATGAATTTGAAAACAGGAAATCAAACTGATTCATATAGCAATGATAAAACTATATTATTATTGAATATTAGTGGTAAAATAACAGTTGCTTATGATGAACAAGTAGAAATAGTTAATGAATTTGAACTATTAGAAATACCAGCAGGGTCTGAGCATGTTATTACTTGTTTACAAGATGCCCAGGTTTTTGTAGTAAAACTATAAAAAGAAAACTTCAGAGAAGATAGTATTTCCACTCTGAAGTTTTTCTACAGAGTATACTAAAGAACAGGGTAATAATATCAAATCTGAATAATTTGAAAGGAGGATAGAACATATGAAACTACAATTTTTAGGAACAGGAGCAGGACTCCCTGCAAAATTTAGAAATACGCAAAGCTTGGTTTTTAATTTCATGCAAGAGCTAAAGGAGTGTTGGATGTTTGATTGCGGAGAAGCAACTCAGCACCAAATTCTAAGAACAAATATTAAGCCGACAAAAATAACAAAAATCTTTATTAGCCACTTGCATGCTGATCATATATTAGGTCTTATCGGCTTTTTATCTTCGCGTAATTTTCTATTAGATAGCAAAGAATCTGGGGTAACGATATATGGTCCAGTAGGAATAAGGCAATTTGTTGAACAAAATCTTCTGTTCACACATTGTTCACTTAACTTTGATGTTAAATACGTTGAATTTTCTAGCGAACAGTGTATAATAGATAATAAAACTGTAGTAGTATCCGCCTATCCTCTAAACCACAATATAGAGTGTTTTGGCTATAAAATTATCTTTAAAAATCAAAAGGGAAGCTTAGATGCGGAAAAATTAAAAAAATTAGGGATAATGCCGGGACCATTTTATAAAAATATAAAAGAACAGGATAGTTTTGTTTACAACGGAACTACATATAATTCTTCTGAATTTTTATCGGAAGATAAACCAAAAAAAGAAATTGTAATTATTCCAGATACGAGATATTTTCCACAGTTAAATGAGTTTGTGAAAAATAGTGATATTATTATTTCAGAGTGTACTTATTTAGATGAAAAAGATGCACATCATGCTAGGAAAAATTATCATTTAAGTATTTTGGATATAGAAAACTTTATTACAGAGAGTACAGTAAAAAGATTATTTTTAACGCATATAAGTGCAAGATATGATGTTGATACAGAAAAAAGCGTGGTAGAAAAGATAGATAAAACTATTAAAGTATCAATTGCCCATGATCTTGATGAATATAATTTATAAATAATTGGAGGAAGTTATGAGAAAAGATTTAGAAGAAAAAACAATATCTGTTGAGAAAATTTTTAAAGGTAAAGTTCTTGATGTAGAGGTACATACAGTAAGTTTACCTGATGGAGAAGTGTCAAAACGTGAGCTTATAAATCATAGAGGAGCAGTAGCAGTGCTTGCGTTGACAAAAGATAATGAAGTAATTTTAGTTGAACAATATAGAAAAGCAATTGAAGCTGTAACGTTAGAGATACCAGCAGGAAAATTAGAACCTGGAGAAGACAATAAAAAGCTTTCTGCAATACGAGAGTTACAGGAAGAAACAGGATATCTGGTAACTGAGGATAGATTAGAAAAGCTTTGTGATGTTCATGTAGCGTTAGGATACAGTTCAGAGTTGATTACCATTTACTTTGTAGATGGTTTAGAACATGCAGGAGAACAAAATCCTGATGATGATGAATTTATTAATTTAAAAAAATACCCATTAGATGAAGCTTTTAGACTTCTTGATGAAAATATTATAACTGACAGTAAGACTATGTTGGCATTAGCGTACTTAAAAAATAGGAAAGGCACGAAATAATATATGAATATTTATGATGAAATAATAAAAATTATTCAAAAATCTCCATATAAACTCACACCACAAAGAGAGAAAATTGTTGAGATTTTAGTAGAGAATAGCGAGCTGCATTTGAGTGCAGAGGAATTGTATTTTATCTTAAAAGAAAAAACACCAGATATTGGTATAGCAACGGTATATAGAACATTAGATATTTTTTATGAATTAAAAATTTTAGAAAAAATATCATTCAGCAATGGTGTTTCTAAGTATCATTTAAGACAAAGTGTTGATGGTCAACTACATCATCATTTAATATGTACTAACTGTAACACGATAGAAAAAGTTTCAAATCCGATTTTCAATAAACTTATCGAATATATGAAGAAAGAATATTCTTTTGAAGTGCAAGATAATTCATTATCGTTTTATGGAACATGTGCTAAATGCAAAACAAAAGGTGATAAATAATGTTTTTTGAAAAATCAGAAAAAACTTTATTGGTTATTTCAAGTATTGTGTATATTGCTTATGTAGTCTTTATTGGCGGAATGATAAGCATATTTAAAGAGTATGTAGGAAATGAATATCTACGAACAAAGATTGTTGATCAGATTCGTGAGCAAACAAGACTAACACAAGATAGTGCTAATGTTTCGACAAAAGATATGCATTTTATTTTTCAAGTAATGGGACAACTTGCTTGGCCATATTTTGCATTGTTAATAGTACTATTTTTATTATTAATATATGTGTTATTCAAGAAAGATATTAATCATAATGTTGTTGCATTTTTATTGTTAGTATATAGCATTTTATTACTTATTTTTAGCTTAGGAATTTTATTTATAAGTTGTATTATATACTTCTTAGGTGTTAGAATAATATTAAAGAGGAATTCACAAAAATATAATAGTGTTTAAAAAGGTTTGAAGTATCTTTACTTCAAACCTTTTTAAAAAATTTTTATAAAAATATAATTAAATTAAAGGAGAACGATAAGATTATATTTGTAAAATATGAAAAACATTAAAAATAAAATGATGAGTAGAAAGAATGAATATAAAAAGTAAATATTGATTTGTGAAAAAATAAAAGATATACTTTATCCATTATATATAAAAATTAGAAGTTTAATATAGAATATCTATGTATTAAGCGTATATTTCTTAAGAAAACTCCATTTGCAAAACAGTAATATTATTACTATAATTGAAAAATATACTAGTTCATAAGAAAATAGTAGGAGGTATTATGAGTAAAAAAGTATTTAAAATTATTAAAAGATTAGTAATAGGATTATTGGCACTTTTAGTTATTGGTGCTGGTTATGGATATTATTTTGTGAATAAGTCGTTACCGACGATAGAAGGAAAAGTCGAGGTGAATTTTTTAGAAAATAATGTCAAAGTAACTCGTAATAACAAAGGTATTCCGACGATAGAAGCACAAAATGAAAAAGATTTATATCGAGCACAAGGATATGTTCATGCTCAAGATAGGTTGTTTCAAATGGATTTAGCTCGTAGACAAGCGAGTGGTAGATTATCTGAAATTGTAGGGAAAGCAGCATTAGATACTGATAAAAAATTTCTAGTGTTTTCATTGCGTAAAGCAGCAGAGGATTCATATGCAGGCTATTCAGATGAGGCTAAAAAAATCTTGGAGGATTATGCAGAAGGAGTTAACGCTTATATTGATGAGGCGGTAAAAAATAATAAATTATCATATGAGTTTTCTTTATTGAATTATAAACCAGAAAAATGGACAGCTATTGATTCGCTAACAATTGGGAAGTATATGGCTTATGACCTTGGAGGACATTGGGATCACTTAGGATTTAACTCTTGGGTTCTAAATAATTTAGGAGAAGAAAATCTAAAACAATTATTGCCGGAAAGCTTTTCGAAAAATAAAGATAATGAAGATATTATTAAAGCTAACCTAGGTATAGATGTTAAAGTAGATGAGAAGGTAGCTAATACAGAACGTCCACCTATGGAAAATGGTAGTAATAACTGGGTAGTTTCTGGGAAGAAGACAAAATCAGGGAAACCTTTATTAGCTGATGACCCACACTTAGGGCTTGCAACACCGTCAGTATGGTATCAAATGAGTCTAAATACTCCTGACAATAAAGTTTCTGGTGTTATTTTCCCAGGTATCCCAGGAATTATTCTAGGTCATAATGAGCATATAGCTTGGGGTGTTACTAATTTTGGTCCTGATGTTCAAGATTTATATATCGAAAAACGTGATGCAAATAACCCACATCGTTTTGAATATGATGGAAAGTACTATGATGCACAGGTAGATTCTTACAATATAAAAGTTAAAAATGGAAATGATGAAAAATTTGATGTAGTAAGAACAAAACATGGTCCAATTATTGATGAATTATTAAAACCTCTTGGAGAGACTAATAAGAGTTTTTCTATGCAATGGACAGCTCTAGAGTCAACACAAGAATTAGAAGCAATTTTAAAAATTGATAAATCTAAAAACTGGACAGAGTTTGAAAAAGCTCTAGAAGACTTTAAAGCACCAGCTCAAAACTTTGTTTTTGCAGATAATGAAGGTAATATTGGCTATAAATCAAACGGTAATGTCCCTATTCGCAAAAAAGGTGATGGGAATTTACCAGTTCCAGGATACAGTAGTGAGTACGGATGGGATGGTTATATTTCTTTTGATAAATTACCAAAAGTTATTAATCCAGAAGAAGGTTTTATTGCGACTGCCAATACAGAAACATATAAAACAGATTATCATACTTCAAACGTTTGGGCACAACCGTATAGAAAAGCAAGAATTGATGAAGTGTTAAAAGCTAAGAATGATTTAACAGTAGATGATATGAAAAATCTTCAAATGGATACCAAAAATCTATATGCACAGGAATTTTTAAAAGATTTATTGAAAAACACATCAGTTTCTAACAAAGATGTATATAATAAATTAAATAGTTGGGATTACATGGATAATAAAGATGAAGCAGCACCGTTAATATATGATACATGGATGCGAGTTATTCGTGAAAAAATCCTAAAAGATAAGATGAGTCCTGAAGCGTATAAATTTATGCCGCATAAAGAAAGCTATGTTGATAAGATTTTACGAGATGCTCTTGCAGGTAAGAAAATAAATCTTATTGAAGAAAAAGGTGGACTTAATAAGGTCTTAGAAGAAAGTCTAAACACAGCCATATCAGAACTTAAAACAAAATATGGAGAAGATGTAAATTCATGGAAGTGGGGAGCTAATCATAAATTAGGCTTTAGACATCCACTGTCAAAATCTTCAGATTTGTTGGCTTATTTCTTAAATCCAAAAGAATATCCGATTTCAGGATCTAAAGTAACTGTTCAAGCAGCTAAACAAACTGATGATGGTTTGGTAAATCATGGTGCTTCTTGGAGATTTGTTTATGATTTCGATACAAAAGTAGGATATCATGTAGTTGGTCCAGGACAAAGTGGCCACTTTATGAGTGATTATTACAATGACCAAGTTCTTGATTGGGTAGAAGGAAAATATACACCTGAAACCATAGGAAAGATAGAAGGAAAAACTTTGGAGTTAGTCGCTAAAAAATAAAATAATAAACACAAGGAGTAGAGTTATAGTACTAGGCATTTTGGTGATAGAAAGATCTAGTGCAATTAACCTGCTCCTTATATTTTTGCTTAAAATATGGTAAGATGATATTATAGATTAAATTTAGAGGTAATAAAGGTGAATGTAAAAAGTAATTTAGAGAAGATTAATAACGATATAAAAAATATTTGTCAAAAAAGCGGTAGAAATTTTGAAGATATTACCTTAATAGCTGTAACAAAATATGTTGGTGATGAGCGTGTGAAAGAAGCACAAGTAGCAGGTGTTCACGATTTTGCAGAAAATAGAGCTGTTAATTATATTGAAAGAAAAGAAAAGTTTCCTGAAGCTACTTGGCACTTGATAGGAAGTTTACAAACAAGAAAAGTGCGAGACGCAATAAATAAAGTAGATTACTTTCATGCTTTAGATCGTGAGAGTTTAGCGGTTGAAATAGAAAAAAGAGCAGAACACGTAATTAATTGCTTTGTACAGGTTAATACATCTGGGGAAGAAAGTAAACATGGTTTAACACCTGAAGCGGTATTAGAGTTCGTTAAAGGTTTAGAAAAATACCCAAAAATTAGAGTTGTTGGACTTATGACAATGGCTCCATTTCTAGAAGATGAGGCAACATTGCGCAGTTGTTTTAGAAAATTAAGGGAACTTCGTGATGAAATAAAAGGTTTAAATTTAGAATATGCCCCATGTGAATTTTTATCAATGGGAATGAGTAATGATTACGAAATAGCGATTGAAGAAGGAGCAACTCATATAAGAATAGGAACAGCGCTAGTAGGGAATGAGTTGAAATAATAAGACGAAGGGAGGCTTATTATTGTGAATAAAAAATTAAAAGTAGGGGAGTTAGATATCACTGTGAAATACCGCAAAGGTATGAAAAAAATTTATCTACGAGTAGAAAAAAATGGTGATATAGTTGTCAAAGCTCCTCTTAGAACGCCAAATTATATAATAAAAAAATTGATACATGATAATATAGCCGAACTAAAAAGACGTCAAAATAATAGTATCAACAATTCATCTAAAAAAAGAGAGTATAAAACAGGGGAAACTTATTTTGTTTTCGGGCAAGAGCTGCCTTTAGAGGTTGTAAATTCTAATAAAAATACCTTGATAATAACAGAAGAAAAAATAGTATTAGTTGTAAAAGATGAAAACCAAGATAGAGAGAAAATATTTCAAAAGGGTATAAGAGAAAAACTTCGCCAGCAAAGCCTTTATTTTATAAAAAAATATGAACTAATAATGAATGTTAAGGCGAATGAGTTACGCATAAAAAAAATGAAAACACGTTGGGGGACATGTAATTTAGAAGCTAAGCGTATATGGATAAATGAAGAACTTGTAAAATATCCGATATCTTGTCTTGAACATATCGTGGTTCATGAATTAACACATCTTTTAGAAATTAATCATACTCCTAGATTTTATGAGTTATTAGAACATTATTATCCAAACTATAAACACAATGATAAGTTGATAAAAGATTTTAATAGATATTTGAATGGGCGATAGTAAGGAAAATAGAGTTAATTGAAGTTACTATTTTTTAGTGTATTAGAAAAAGCGCTAGATATTGTACCTGATTTGCTAAAGAATATATTGAGAAAACTTTTAGAGAGTACATTTTCCAACACTAACAATTGACTTTTTACTACATTTACTATATAATTAATCAAGAGTTTTTAGTATTTTATACTAATATTTTTATAATACTAAAAAGTATTTTGGAGGAAGAATAAATGTCACAAATTTTAAATCAAGAAGATGGAAAAGTAGTTATTTCATTTTCAGCATCAAAAGAAGAGTTTGCGAAAGGATTAGATAGTGCATTCAAACGCGCTGTAAAACGTGTTAATGCACCTGGATTTAGAAAAGGTAAATTACCAAGAGCCGTATTTAACCAAATGTACGGTGAAGAAGCATTATATCAAGATGCAGTAGATGCAGTATTACCAGCTGCTTATACTAAGGCTATTGATGAGTTAAAAGTTTCACCATTAGCTATGCCAGATATCGATGTAAAAGAAATCAGCAAAGAAAATGGAGTAACATTTGAAGCAGTAGTTACTGTTAAACCAAATGTAGAATTAGGTGAATATAAACACTTAGGAATTAAAAAAGAAGAAGTGGAAGTAACTGATGCTGATGTAGAAGAAAGATTAGAAAGATTACTAAGCAACCAAGCTGAATGGCAAATTAAAGAAGGTGAAGCTAAAAAAGGAGATATCGTAGTTATCGACTTTAAAGGATTCATCGGAGATGAAGCATTCGAAGGTGGAGAAGCTAAAGGATATGAGTTAGAGCTAGGTTCAGGTTCATTTATCCCAGGATTCGAAGATCAATTAGAAGGAAAAGTTGCTCCAGTAGATACTGAAGTTAACGTAACATTCCCAGAAAACTATCAAGTAGCTGATTTAGCAGGAAAAGAAGCGAAATTTGAAGTAACAATTCACGATGTAAAAGAAAAAGTTTTACCAGAATTAACTGACGAATTCGTTAAAGAATTTTCTAAAGAAGCAGCTTCAACTGTAGCTGAATACAAAGAAAAATTAAAAGAAGAAATCAAATTAGAAAAAGAAAACTTAGCAGAAAAATCTTACTCTGATAAAGTAATTTCTACAGCTGTGGAAAATGCAAAAGTTTCTGTACCAGAAAAATTAGTAGAACAAGAAGTTAACTCTATGTTCGAACAATTCACAGGAAACTTATCTCGTCAAGGATTATCATTCGACTTATATGAACAATTCACTGGAAAAGGTGAAGCTGATCTTAAAGCAGAAATGAAATCAGACGCTGAAAACAAAATCAAAACTTCATTCGTACTAGGTGAAATCGCTGAAGTAGAAAAAGTTGAAGTAACAGACGCTGATATCGATGCAGAAGTTAAAGAACTTGCTACTATGTACAACATGACTGAAGAAGGAATCAAACAACGTATTAGTGTTGAAGACTTACGTGGTGAGTTAGTAATCCAAAAAACTGTTGATTTCTTAAAAGCTAACAACTAATTTTAGCAAATCATCCTTAAGCATATAGAGTGTCTAACATTCTATATGCTTTTTTTAATAATAATAAGGTGGTGACTTTAGTTGAATGAATATATTAAAAGCCTAGAACAAGAATTTTTTCTAATAAAGAGTGGATTCAAGGAAGAAGAGAAAAGAGCCGTAGCTAATTATAAGAATAATGATAGAGCTTATATTGGCTCTTAAAGTGAGGTAAGTGTAAGTGTCTAGGAGAATGAGGGAGGCTATAACTGAAATGAAGATAGCTCTCCTCAGTCGGGGCAAAAACCTCTGGTGTCGCATCCAGAGTCGTGAGAGTAA
>ERZ772928.1248-NODE-1248-length-11164-cov-4.837249_pt1 | contig 11164 bp, 16 predicted proteins | sample MGYA00511686_ERZ772928 | MGnify/ENA primary metagenome ERZ772928 (study PRJEB29015, sample SAMEA2738063) | human oral metagenome | biome: human oral; feature: human-associated habitat; material: saliva | place: China | collected 2219 ... | reverse complement strand
TTGCGACCTACTGGATTGAAGAGTTTGATATCGATGCTTGGCGCTTGGATGTGGCTAATGAAGTCGATCACCAATTTTGGCGAGATTTCCGTAAGGCTGTCTTGGCTATAAAGCCTGACCTTTATATTCTTGGAGAAGTCTGGCACACTTCCCAGCCCTGGCTAAATGGTGATGAATTCCACGCAGTTATGAACTATCCTCTGTCTGATAGTATCAAGGATTATTTCTTGCGAGGGGTTAAGAAACCTCATCAATTTATTGATGAGATCAATAGCCAATCTATGTACTATAGACAACAGATTTCGGAAGTGATGTTCAATCTCTTGGATTCGCACGATACGGAGCGTATTTTGGCTACGGCAAAAGGAGATGTCCAACTTGTTAAGTCTGCCCTCGCTTGCCTCTTTTTGCAAAGGGGGACACCGTGTTTCTACTATGGAACCGAGTTAGAATTAGATGGAGGACCAGACCCAGATTGTCGTCGCGTTATGCCTTGGGACCGTGTTTCCGACAGCAATGACATGCTTCAGTTCATGAAGGAATTGATTCAGCTTCGCAAGAATGTTTCAGACATTATCCAACATGGAACTTATAGTCTGAAAGAAATCAAGCCGGATGTACTATCTCTGGCATGGGATTATGATGGCCAAAAAATCCAAGCTATTTTTAACCAATCAACTGAAAATTATCTTGTAGATAGTGAGTCCGTAGCGCTAGAAAGTCATTACCAAGAACGAGACAATCAGATTGTCATCTTACCAAAAGGATTTGTTGTATTTTAGGATGATACGATGGTTTAATATAACATTATTTAGAATTTTTCCTTGCTGAAGTTTCTGTAAAAATATTAAAACTAAGAAAGTGAGCAATAAACAGATGCCTTATAAAAATTTTCTTCGAGACAAAACAAGGAGTGAGCGACGGGTAACTTGGGGTAATATTGAAAAAGATTGCTATCAAGCTGAAGCAAAATTTAGTGAAAACACTGATTTTGAATTAGCTACAATTGTATTAACGGGAGAGAAACGCCAAGTACGGGTACGTTTTCCTTTTAGTCATTTCTATCAAATTATTGATAGAAATTTAGCTTCGGTAATTTGGGATATTCCAGTCAATCCAAGTAAAGGCGCTGAATACCCTCTTTACAGAATTGAAAATAGTTTTTTAATTGAACAAATTGTCCATAATGCAGGAGGAGTACTATACAAACAAGAACTTGAGCACTATCGGGTTCTTACTAATAATTTACTTATTGACATCATTCTCTATGAGGGGCAAGGTGGTGATATCCAGATAGAAGAGGTGGTGAAAAATGAAGTGGGATAAGATTGATAATGAGATTGAATATGATTGGTATGAATTGCGATGCCAACTATCCAGAGATAATCATCTCAAGGTTTCTTTATATGGTTTGAAAAATCAAAAGAATATTTATTATCTTGATTTTGGAAAAGTATTGTTTTGCAGAGCAATAGATGAGGGTTGGGATTTGAATCCTTATGAAGAAAAGTTTGAAAGTGATGAAAAACAGCCTCATATACCTGATGGAGTTTCGTGGGAAGTCACTAATGGCAACCTTAAGAATCAAATCAAAAGCCATTATCCTCAGCCGATTCACCATTTTCAAATTCTTGGTATTAATTTTGGGCTAGATGTAATCTCAGAAAACTTTCCAATTGTTATACAAGAAAGACTGTAATGATGGGCAACCATTCGTTCCAGTCTTTTTTCTGTTTATGTAGTATAATAAAGGAAATACCAGAAGCAAAACCTTAGAAAGAAGAGAACGATGAACATCTGGTCCAATCTTTAAAAGAAAAGTTCACTGACCAAATGTCTTTGGAAGATATGGTGAATGTCTTTAAAGAGATGTGTGGCACACCATTTGATGAGGAAATGATTTTGTTTGAAACGGGAACATTTACTAGGTTATCAAACGATCCCTTGTTCCAAATCTTATTGGTTCGACAAGTTCCTAATGACGATGAAGAATTTTATCAAGTCCATTTAGCTATTTTCTATAGGCCGACTAGTGAGAATGCAGAGTTCAGCGGGTCTATCTGGGACGAAAATCTTGATGAAAACATCTTTAATTATATTCGAAACTCTGAGGTCTTTGCCGATGCTAAAGAAAAGGAATACCTCAAAGTAAAAATTTATTTAGATGAAACTTAGTAAGGAGAAATCATGTTTAGTTTTTTTAAGCGAAAAAGAAACAAGTGGTTCAATCAGGAGTCACATGACAAGGCTAAAGAAAATCAGACTGCTTCTGAAAAGAAACTTGATTTAGAAAATGATGAAGCAAAGGTGGATTCTGAACAAATCCTCCATTTTGATCATTTGAATTTTAAATTAGCCATTATTCAGGTCTTAATGTACGATTTAGAAGTATTAAAACCATCTTTTGATATTTATGATTTTGCTGATCAATACAGTGAAGAAGAGATTGATACTGAAAGCATGGAAGTTATCAAACCTGCTCTTGACTATTTTGAAGCATTATCTATTCCTAAGAAATATGCTGAAGAGATCAAAGAAATTTACATGGATGGCGGAAATGAGATTTATATGAATATCATTCCACAATGGGATGGAGAGGATGAAACATTTGATTTAAATGAGCTCAGTTTATCCGAACTGCAACAATTTCCAAACTTGAAAGAAGCAACTATTTTAAGCAGCAATTTTGATAGCGTGAAAGAAATCTTCGATGTGGCTGGTATTGAAGTGGATCTATTATAATGTTAGTTATCAAGTCAATTCATGTTAAAACAATAATTTGCTCTCGCTTTAAAAGGAGTATGAAAATCAATGGACGCTAACATACTTAGAGTTGTGAAAATAGATAAAGAAGCACTTTATGAATTTATCTATGAAAACTTTATAGCACAACAGGAAGAATTGTTAGACATATCCAAATCTAAAGTGATGAATGATTTTGCAATAGATTGGAAAAAAGGGGAGTTTCTATTTACTGCGCATAGACAGGAAAACATGGCTGGAGAATTGATTTCCTTACCAGAAGGACTAAATGCGGAAACATTACTGGAAAACTTGCCTGTTACAACTGATTCTGTACTTAAACCAAATCAAATCTATAAAGATTATTCATTTGACGATTTGAGCAAATTTATTTGATGAGAGTATTTTATATCGCAGAGGTTGCAGATGCTAGAGTGAGGTGAGTTACAGTTAATTACAAGAGAAAAGTGTGAAAAAATACAATTCAAATCTGAGTTTACTCAATCTAGTGTAACTTACTCGAATTTAAATAGTCGATCTAGTGTTGAAGAAGTGAAGAATTTATTATCCACTCATACTATCATTAGAAGGAAGCAAGTCAAAGAATTCAACTTATAAAAGTCCCTTTATCGTAGAGAATATTGATTAGATAGCAAGGAAGAGGAAAAAATGAAACTGTTTAAAAAAATTTCCTGTCTATTTATTATTATAGTTGGCGCCCTTCTACTAAGTGCCTGTACCTCGCATAAAGAAGACAAAGAGCGACTAGTTCGATATCTCAATAACGTCTATGGAGAAAATGCTTATGAGATGAAAGAAGATCCCAGTCATCCCTATTATTGGTTTGTGACATTGAAGGATTATTCCAATATTCCCTTTACTTGTAGTGTGTCCCATGATTGGCTAGCAATGGGATCACCTTTTATTCATTCTGATTTTGAAGAAACCTTCTGCACAAGGGCTCTTGCGGAGTATAAAGAAGATCACAATCTAGGTGATGATGTCCTGTCCTATCTGCATCCCGTAAATTTTGTCTATTCTACAGAAGTAACAAATTTAGATCAACTAAAAGAATCCTATGACAAGATGTTGGACTTTATCAACTATACTAGCCTGAAGTATCCTATTTTAGTAGAAACTGATTGTTTCGGGGTACGAATGGATATCAGTGGTATTCGATTAAAGAGCTCGAGGAGGAATCTTGATGGTTCAATCGATACCAGTATTTATCGACAAGTTTGCAATGCAGAAAATGGGAAATTAAACATAAGACCTTTTGAGGAAATTCGTCAAGAATTGGAACCCCAACTACGAACACACCCTGAGAATTCAAAGGGATTTGTATTTGTAGTAAACACGACCTCCTTTGTACTGGGAAGCGATACACTTGATGATTGCTTATATAAGCATTTCGAATTATCATCTACCACAGTAGAAGAACTTCAAAAGATCAAGTTGCAACCTGGAGAAAGCAGCGAAAGCTATATATTGGTCAAAGACTATAATGATAATAGTTTGGGGTATTATACAAAAGTTACAGTGCAGGTGAAAAACCTAAGCGATAAGAAATGTTCTCTTTTAGAGGGAACGTTGGTGAAAGCTGTAGTCTCTGATCCGCCAAGTATGTATATCGGTGATGTCTATTATGAATTTGATAAAAGAAAAGAGTTAACCTCTGATTTATATGATATGCTTGGAACAAAAAGGCCCTCCACTAGTGAAGAGGAGAGCGACGGAGTTCCCTATAAAAATATAAGAGTTTTATTTAAGATGAAGACCTATTTCAAAGAGATAGACAGCGTTACATTATCCTATCAGGAGTAGGGATTTTCTCACTCCCAGATTGTATGCTGGGCTCTTACTCCGTATCGATTAGGGGACTGGTCACTATTGAAATTCGCCACAAATTGATAGCTGTTCCATAGTACATAGTCGGCAGTTTGCAGCCTCAGACTGAAGTAGGTATCGTGTTTCACTTCTTTCGCATCAGCAGGTTTCAGTGAAAAGATATCTGTTAATTTCTTTGTTTTAAAGTCATTGATTGTTAGTTTGGAGAGGTCTTGGTTATTGATGTTAACTTGGGAGAGTTGCGGGCTCTCTGCTGAGATTTCATAGTATGTAACCACGCAGTTCGCGAGTTTATCAGAATCTTTCCACTTTGGTGTAATGCTCATAAGACCGTAAGATTTACCATCTCGGACTATTTCAAGCAGTTCTCCATAATAGAAGTGGTCATTGCGTTTGTTCACAATCTCGCTCTCAGGATTTTTTCCAGTAAAGCTGAACCCCTGATCCAGTAGTTCTGAAGCTCTTGTTTCTCCGACCACCACATTGGTCTTATCGATTTGTATTCCAAAAGGTTGAGCGGGGAAGCCAGTAATGAAGATGCAAAAAGTAAAGATGAAAGTAGTCAAAAAGACAGCACCAACAACCGCATTAGATGATGAATAGCGGTGATGGTTTTTCCTTGGACGCTTTACTATAAATAACATTAAGTTGATAAGGTTTCTAAACAGCATACTTGCTACAACAATGGCAAATTGAGCCTTTAAACAAGTATAAAGAGCTGCTGGAAAATTGTCCATTTTAACATACAGTGCCACTAAAGTGAGGATATTAGCCAGAACAAAATAGAAAATAAATAGGTTTACTTCTTTGAGAGCGTTCCTATTAGTGATATCTTCATATTCAATATGGTAGCGTCCTTGAAAACCTTGTCCAAACTGATACATCCACTTAGGAACTTCTTCGCCGGAGCTAACGGCACTCGCCAGTTTAAAATAGAGATAAATCGTACAGACTAAGAATAGGAAAAAAATAAAATAAAAAGTCAAAGCAAATATAAAAAAGCCCATTGCTATTCTCCTTTTTAAACTATAATCCACATTTTGGATACACCTTTATTATAACACTTTATAGGGAAAACATCTGAGGATACAATAAATCAGGCAAAAACTAAACCTGGGCGAAATTGAGCTTATATAAAAATGCCATTCAACATAGAAATTTTGGAGGAAAAACAAATGGGAATGATTGCTAATTATAGATATATCAATGATCAGTATTTACATCAAATGAAAAGTTTTAATGCTGAAGAAGATGATCAATTTGAGATAGTAGAGGAAGAAGAACTTCTACTTGATATAGATAAAATGTGGGATGTTCTTCATTTTGTGCTTACAGGTGTTGGTACTTCAAACCCCAGTCGGAATGATCCTTTGAGCGTTGCTGTTTTGGGTGTGACTCCCCTTGAAAATGTTACGGAATATATTGCTTATACAGAAAAAACAAAAGTAGTAGAGATTTGTTCAGCTTTGGAAAACTTTGATATTGAAGAAGCCATGATGCATTTTAGTATGCAAGCTTGTAAAAATGCTAATCTTTATCCTGATATTTGGGATTATGATGACGAAGAGGAAGAAATTAAAGAAGAAATCTGCGAGTATTTCCAAGCAATGAAAGATTTTTACAAGAAGATTTTAGAGCTCAATGGTAATGTCATGGTCACTATTTGTTAAAAGGTTTATCAAACGTTTCTAAAAGAATAAAACAGCTTGAGGCAAAAAATGGATAAAGAAGATTTACAAAAAGCATATCTTGACTTGGAAAAAGAAAGCTTTCCTTCTGGTAAGAGAATCAAATTTGTAGCTAGTTTGGGTAGTTCCCAAGAAATCGCATATCATTATGAACTGATTTGCAAAGATTGGAATGAAGGTAGAAACCTGCATTTAGAAGGTAGCTTTGATAAACATGGAAGAGAGGGATTAGAGTTTCTATTTGAACAGTTGGATGAAGTTAAAGATGAAAAACAAAGTGTATTGACTGCGTATCTTATAGCGGAAATCCTTTCTAAATCGAAGCATCGAGATTTTTATTGGTCGCTTTGTGACCAACTGATTCCTATTCTCATTTCACTTTTAGATATAAAGAATCCTATTCTTCGTCAAAAGGTGGTCATAGCTTTAGGTTGGGTAGGAACAGAAAAAGAAATTGGTCTTTTGACAAGACAAATGCTAGGTGATGGAGATGCTCTTTGTCGTGCATGGTCTGCGACAAGTCTCATGCAACTGTCCTTTCATAGGGTAAAAGCAGAAATTATATCCAAAAAAGCAAAGGCCAGTTTTATTCAAGCTATTACCGAAGAAAAAGACCTCTATGCTTGTGGTATGATGATAGAAGCAGCTCAACTATTATTTGGCAAGAGATGGATACCATCTTCTGCAGTAGAAAATATGGATCTTGAAAAAATAGAAAAGGCCAAAAAATCTGCTATTAGATTTCTAAGTAAGCATTAGGGATCAATTATATAGAAACATTCGAGAGTTATTTGATAGATAAGTTTCTGCAGCTCTAAAACTACAAAGAAACATATTATCAATATCATCACCTGAAATGTATAAATGTTGTGGTCATCATTGTTTCTTTCAACATAGTAAGCCTGCAGTACACTGAAACTACAGGCTTTTGTCGTTTAAGTGGTATAATAAAAGAAAAACGAGAAGTATTTTATACATAAAGAGTTTCAAGCTCCAATATTAATAGAGGATGGTAATAGATCCGTTTGTGGCTATCTATTCAGATGTCTTGACTGTAAAAAATATCATCTCTGGGTAGATGCGAATTAGGAAACTAGTGTAAGCTGGCCAAGAAAGGTTCAAATTATAAGAGAGGATGATGGCATTGGAGAATTTAGAGATTTTTGAGTTTGCAAGCAAATACTTTCTAGGACAAATGACTGATCTTAAAGACTTGTTGGTCAGAAAAATCAATAAATTAGACAGTATGGATTGGGTACATAATAAAGGAAGCATAAAAACTTGCAAAGCCGATGAAGCTGGTCGAAAGATGCGTTGTAAGATTGGATTGAAATATGGTCTAAAAGTCGAATTATCCATTGATGAGGCAGAGCTGATCTGGGAAGCGTTTCAGAAGTTTTTTAAAGAAAGCTATTTCGAAAAGATTGAAAGAAACAGAAACAATGAAGAGTTAGGAAGATATGAATTTACTGCAAGGACTCCTAAAGGAGATGAAATTGAGTGTAGAATTTACCTAGCTAATGAATGGAATATTCCTCAGATTTCGATTTCAGGCTTTGTCTCTTCTCGCTATAAGAATTGCGATTTTAGCAAGTAATGGAAAAGATGAGTAGAAAAGGTGAGATATGAAGCACTTAGACAGGGACAATATGCAAAAAAGTCTTGAGGCCTTGTATGTTTTGGACGATTATTTAACAGAGCCTTCAAAAGACTATTTGAGATTGATACGAAAGAAAGTAACGAACTTCACTGGCCGATACAGAATTGATAACGGTGCTGGGGATTCTTTGGATGTAATTTTTACAAAAGATGTCATCTTGATAAAGGGATTTGATCATGAAAGCAGTCTCAATCAGTTTGCTGCTGACCAATGGAATAAGGACATTATCGATAGAATTTATGAAGGTATTGACGAAAAATGGCTGAATCTTTTAACTTCAAAGGAAAGGGAAGAAACGACATTTTGTATCTGGTATGATGGTGCCGTTCATCAAAATAATATTGAGAATCATAATGATGGAGCCTGGCTATTGGCCTACATCTTTGACACGTTCGAACGATTTCAAGAATTTGTGACAGAATATTATTCTTTTGAATTTGATGATCAGTTACTGACAAAACTCTATACTGATGGGACTTTGTCTGGTAGCGAATTAGCAGAACTGACACATGAATATGGAGGTTAGAAGAGATGGAACTGACGCTAAAAAATACCCCAGAAAAATACAAAAAAATGGCAGAGAAACTCTTACCCCCTTTCTTGGAATTATTACAGAAATTAAGCTTGTTGGAAGAAGAAATCTATGAACGCAACAAGGAACTGGATGCTGAAAAGATGGTTCTCAAGATACCTTCACATCAGATTCATCCCAAGTGGAGGGATCTGATGGACGAATACCATCAACGCTATCTGGCACTCATCGAAGACCATGTAAGCGAAAAATGCTTTTCAAAAGGACCTAGAAATTCCTATGGCCATCCAAGTGAGTATGCGTATTTAAAGGGCGAGGATTTTTCCGTTCAGTTTACCATGCGAAAAGAGGATAGGGCGACGGTCATACTACAATTTGAAGAAGCTCTGGCGATGAAACATAAGTTTGTGCTTAGGTTGATAGATGGCAAATGGTTGATTGATGAGAAATTCTATGGTTTTGGCGATGAAAAAACATGGTATGTCGATATGCTCTGAACACGAGCTTTATGTTCCCTTCGCCAATAATCACAAATTATCTAGACTGCAATTCCTTGAGATTAGAAATCTAAACAATGATTTTGAATTTGTTGTCCAAGACTTAGACGAGGTTTGATATGAAAGGCGATATGCGAAAGGATTACCTCTATCGGTATCTACTCTACAGATTTGAAAAGGAAACTTTCAAGAATAGTGCTCTGGAAGAGATTGATCAAGTGACCAAAGAAAGAATCTGTCATCAGGCAACAAAGACCACCAGACGAATTAGTGTATTTATCGGTCTGGCCTATTTGATTCTGTTTTGCTTGATAATTATCTGGCTGAATGCGAATTGCTCCCAAAATTCATTTTTTCTATGGTATCAAGGCTATATAGAATCATTATTTCCATTGATTAATGGTGATTGGGGGAGTAGTTGGATTGAGAAAAAAGGGACGATATTATGGATTGCTATCAAGGCTTTCCCCATATTTGTTCTTAATGGGGCGCCTTTTCTTTTGCTTGTGCTACTGATTGCGAATAGAACCTTGAAAAAGAAATTAAGGATCGAATGTATCAACTAAGGAGAAAATTGAGATGGGTAGAATAGTTATAATCAGTTCACTGGCTTTTCTTGCATTGGCATTTTTGGGGATTGGGCTCGGAATGTATTTCTTCCTCAAAAGGCTGGTAGTGAATGGAAAATCCGTCTTAGATGAGCCAGTAAATGAACAAACTCGTACAGACAAGATGGGGCTTGGCGAGCTTTTGGTTTATTTGTCGATGATTGCGATTGCTGGTGTTTTTGTAGTCCAAATAATGAGTAGGGGTGGAACTGGTAATGCTATCTTGGCCAGAATTGTCATCCTACCGCCGATTATGGCACTTTTTAATGCCAGAAAACGCACGGGCAAAGCTATGATTGCGCTTGTGGTTTCTTTTATGGTTGCATTATTTGTTATGATTGCATACGGTCAGATCGGTTCACCTCCCAAAGCGCCTGAACTAAAGATAGATGATAAACCGATCACGCTAACACAAACAAGTGTGAGTGACCTTCTAAAAGAAGGTTTTGACATCTACATCAGGGACAGGGAGAATGGCAGCTTTAGTAATGATTATGATGAGGTTCTTTCTGCTGGGAAAATCAAGAAATATCAGGCTGATAAGAGTATTTTTATCGAAAAAGGTTTTCATCGAGATAGTAATGCTGTGTCGTATGCTCCCTATCTTCTTGGCAAAGATGGTTTGATTCTTGGAAGTATTGCCTTATATGGAGATGAAATAAAAGAAACTGTCTTAGAGGACTGTAAAATTATCCAGTTTAAGCTGGATGAAGATCGTATCAAAGCAGCAAAAACAAAAGCGATTTCTTACAAGCTGGATGGTGTGGATTTACTAGCTAGGTTTGAGGAAGGGAATATGCGAACTACCTTTGGTGATAAATTATGGTCTGTCCCGCCTGCCCATCCTCTAGACTCGACCCAACTATGGTATGGACTTCAGTGGAAAAGTCGTAGCGACCACCTGTTTTGGAATGAATATTTCTCCTTAATCCGCTTGGATGAAAACTACCATATGATAGATTTTGAGCTAGTTGGAGAAGTAGCGCGTGATGATTAGTGAAATGAAGACCTACTAAGTTTTTTTGATGTTATTCTATTTGTACTTTGGTCAGGATTAGTATATAATCTATCATAGAGTCATTTACTAACTAGGAGAAGAATCATGGAATTAAAAGATTTTACTGAAAAAGAACAGGAAATGATAAAGCAGGGACTGACAACATCTGAAATTAGCGATAAGGAAGCAGCTGCGAAAATCCTTGCCCTATTACCTCAGGAATGGATCAAACGCATCCCATTTTTTGTGAGAAAACACGCAACAACTCGGACAATAAAGCGAATTTCTATCGAACATCCAGAACTTTATGCTATTGCGAAAAGAAGTGGTGAGATTCCTGAGAAGGAACGAGAAGAATTGCGCAAAATCATTACAGACATTTTCCAGGAAAAAATGAATAAACACAGGATTAAATAATCTTGAAAGGAACTAAAAAGATTAGTTCCTTTTATAATCGTTTTCAGCTAGTTAGCCATGAACTTTTTGGTGTCAATTCAACTATTTACGAACAAAAATTAAGAAAATTCAAAAAAAGTACTTTACAAGCTCTTGTAAACATGATATAGTTATAAGGCTTAGAAAATGAGAAGAT
>ERZ772928.1243-NODE-1243-length-11188-cov-3.161053_pt1 | contig 11188 bp, 5 predicted proteins | sample MGYA00511686_ERZ772928 | MGnify/ENA primary metagenome ERZ772928 (study PRJEB29015, sample SAMEA2738063) | human oral metagenome | biome: human oral; feature: human-associated habitat; material: saliva | place: China | collected 2219 ... | reverse complement strand
CTTCTTTATGGACGCCGCGCGGATAGAGGCGGTCGACACGCGGCGACCCGTCAGATCGTAGGCCGGGGCCGTGGCGGAGGGGGCAAGTGTGGGCGCATTGACCGCCGTGGGATCGACCACATTGAGGAGAATATCCGTGATCGAGCCGCGGTTCTTCAAAATCTCGTTGCCCGCTGCCGTGCTGCCTGCAGGATCGAGGTTGTCCCAGTCGATTTTCAGACGAAGGCGGTAGGTGCCGTAGGTCGTGGGCAGGGCAAAGGCCGGAATCGTCATGCCCGGGTTGTTGTTGCCCTGCGTGGTGAGGCCGTTTTCGCCCTTCGCCTGGCCTTTGTAGTAGGTGAAGGCCACCACTTCGGGCGAGTTGGGGCTCGAAGCGTCGAACTTGCCGTCGTTGTTCAGGTCGATATACACGTAAGCGTGCATCCAATTGCCTTTCCACTCGGGGGCAATCGTCACCGCCGAGCCGGCTCCCACCTTGACGGGGGCGGCGGTGAGGTCGGTGTAGGCCTTCGGGTGCTCGCCGAGCGTGAGCACTGTGGGTGTTTGTTGGGAGGGGTCGGTGAGCGTCACCTTGCGCACGGTGCGCTCGCCGCTTTGCGTCGCGTCGGCATCGAACGAAATCGCGTAAGGCGGAGTGCTCACCTTCACACGCACCGTGGCGGTGTGTCCGCCCTCGGCCGTTACGGTCACGGTGGTCTCACCGTCTTTCACACCGCGCACCACACCGTTGTCTACCGTGGCGATCGAGGGGTCGGCCACCGTCCATTGCACGGCGGTGTGGGTGGCATTGACGGGCGCAACGTCCCAAACGAGGGCTTTCTCGCGACCCGGCGCCACATTCACCTCGGGGCCCGTGAGCGTGATGCCCGTCACGGCCACCGCGGGCACGGAACTTTCGCGACCGTTGAAGACGTAGACGCTCGAAGCGGGGAACGACAGCGTGAGGGGCGTGTCGATGTCGATGGGCGTGTCCTCGTTCAAGCCCGTGAGCGCGTCTTGTCGGCCGAAAGCCTTCGAGAGAATGAGGCTACCGTGCACATAGTCGGGGATTTCGAGGGCCTGGCGCAGCGTGGTGCGGAAGGTAGCAGCCGAAGCCGAGGGGTTGCGGAGCGCGAGGGTGGCCTTTTGGCCGTTCCACGACGCCCAACCGTACACTTCGGCGCGCGATCCCGTCCAGGGGTTACCGCCCACCCAGTGCGCATCGGGCAGTACGTCGGCATTGTTCTTTTGCCAGCGGATGGCCTCCGCCAGATCGCCCCACAGGCGGCCGCCGCGGATCGAATTGGTCAGGGCGTAGTCGTTGTAGAGCTCCACCATGCCCGAACCGCAGGCAAAGGCGCAGCGCAATTCGCGCACGATGCCGTCGTAGTCCATGTTTTTCGACACCTGTCCGTGCGAGGAGAGGATGAAACCGTGGGTCATCAGCGTGTTGATGGGACACAGCGGCGAGTTCTTCACGAAGTTTTTGTGCACCAGCGCGTCGCGATAGGTGATCCACTGCTCGCGGTCGCTGCCTTGGTTGCCCGCTTGGCCGTAGTCGCCCTCTTGGCGCCACACGGCGTCGGTGTATTGGAACCAGAAGGGCGAGGCCCACGTGCCGACGGTGGTGTTGAAGAAGATGTCGGGCTTGATGGTTTCGCGCACCATGCGTTCGGCGCGGATGATGCCCTCGGCGTTCTCCTCGCCCACCGTGCCCGCGTCGGGACCCACGGCCGAGAATTGCGCACTGATGCCGTCGAACTTGAAGAAGCGGAAATCATAGCCGCGATTGTTGCACAGGTCGGTGATGGCGCGCGTGAAGGTTTCGTAATACTTGGGGTTGGAGAGCTGCATGCCGCCTTTGCCGTTCCAGAAGGCGCGACGATAGTTGCCGCTCTGCCCGTAGCCGCCCACCGGGCCCAGCCAGGCGCCGATGCCCGAGCCCATTTCGCGTGCCAAGGCGTCGGCTTTGCGGAAGCCGTCGGGGAAGTTGGGCGAGAACGTCCAGTCGCCGTAGTGATCCCAGCCGTCGTCCCACACGAAGGAGTTGACCGCCGTGTGATAGGGCTCGAAAAGATTCTTTTTCCACTGGCGAACCACCTCTTCGCACTGCCAATCGTGCATGTTGCTCGTATAGTTCGGGTCGTTGTTGCGGTCGATGTTGAGTTCGTACCAAGAGATGTAGGCCGGCATGGCGCGCCAGGGCACGGCGCGCTCACGTTCGCTGTAGGCGAGGAAGGAGCGGCGCGCTTGGCCGGGGGCTACGAGCCCAACCACGGCGCCCACTTTCCAATCGTCGCCGGCGTGGAGCGTGGTGTTGCGGCTCCACGTGCCGCGCAGCTGCGTGGTGGCTTGCGAAGCCAGGTGGAGCGTGTCGCTCTGCGTGAGGGCGAGGCGGATGTTGCCCGACGAGGTGATGGCTTCGTCCTTGTCTTGCGCGTAGTACACGAGCGAGAAATCGCCGCCGTAGGGCACATTGAAGCGATAGACGTTGCCTTCGGCCGCATTACCCGTGTAGCCCTTGTGATAGTCGGAGGCCACCACGTTGCCCGTGGCGTCCACGAGTTCCAGACCGCAGAGATTCAGGCGCGTGTTGCCCGTGCGGTAGTTGAACTGCACGGCGAGCGTGCCGGTCGACGTGAGGCGGAGCGACCGACGAATGGACTTCACGTGCGGCGCATAGTAACCCACCTCGTTGATGCGCGAGGGCACGCGCTCGGGCTGCGTCCATTCGGCCGCTGTCCAGGCGTCGGTGAGCACCTCGTCGGCCCCCATTTGCCCGGCACTCAGGGCGCGCACGCTGCGAGCGGGCGAGGGTGCGGCCACCGCCGCGGGACTGTCGAGACGCGGTGCGCTGCCGGGGGCGAGATCGCGCACGATGACGGGCCGACCCACGCGGCCGGAGAACGTGATCTCGCCGCGAGAGTCAATGGTTTCGGGCGCGGTGTCCACGAAATAGCGCAGGCGGTAGACGCCCACTGCGGGCACGTTGAGCGTATAGACGTTGCGGCTGTGGGCATTGCCCATGGTGCCGTAGTGATAGTCCGAGGCCACCACGTTGCCGTTGAGGTCGACGGCGTCGACGCCCACGAGGTTGAGTTTGTGGGGGCCGCCTTTGTAGGTGAAGGTGAGGGTTTGCGCGCCGGCCTGCTTGAAGGTGACGTAACCCTGCGCCACGGCCACCTTGTCGGCCGCATAGCCCAGGGCGGTGACGCCGGCCGGCACCGTGCCGGCGGGGGCGATGGCGAAGTCGTCGGTCGTCCACGCGTCGTGGGTGAAGGGGCGTTCGTCGCTTTCGCCCGCGCCCACGGTGTTGAGGCCCATGGGCGTTTCGAGACCGGCGAAGATCTTGTCGCTCAGCAGCACGGCACCGCGGGTGTTGCCCACCTTGCGCGGCGCACTGCCCGCGGCGTGCACGTCCACCTCATAGAGCATGGGCACGACGGCAAAGAGTTTCGTGTCGCTCGAGGCCGTGAGTTTCATTTCCGTGCGCAGGTAGTGACTGCCGTCGCGCAGCACCGCGCGCCAAAGCACGGTGAGGTTACCGTGCTTGAAGGTGGCTTCGAGGGCACGGCCGGGGAGTTTCTCCGCCCCCTTCGTGGCCGAGGGATTGGCCGCGTAGTTGATCTCGCGCACGCCCTCCAATTGCATTTCCGAGGCGCGCACCACCGTCTGCCCGTTGCCGGTGCGGATTTCAAAGAGTTCGGTGCCGGCGTTCAAGTTGAGCTGCGGGCAACCGCCGAAGCGGAGGGTGCCGCCCGATTCGACGAAGGTGGCGGTAAGCAGGTCGTTGCTCAGCACATAGTGGTTGGCGGTGTGTGACAGTCGCGCCGTGCCGGCTTGTTGTTCCTGCGGGAAAATGACTTGCTGGGCCAGGGTGGCGGCGGGGGTGCTCAGGCCGAGCGCCAGAAAGGCGGCACTGAGCAAACGGGTGGCGGAATGAAGCATCATAGGCTGGGATGGAATGGGTGGGAGCACTCCGCTGGGCAAACGAACGGGGCGACGAAGCGCCGAGATTTTGCCATGCGGAGTTGATAAAACAGGTTTTCGATGCAAATATAGCGCGTTTTTCCCGCATAGAAAGCAAGCAAAAATAAAAAAAAAGTGAACGCGTGCGCATTTCTGCGCACATTCTCCGCGGCGATGTGAAATTTTTCCCCTGCGCCTCGGCCGTGGGGGCGAGCCCGTCGGCGAGGGGAGCGAGCAAAACGCAGGAGCGTTTTTGGGAAAGGTGGGTTTTTCTCGGAAAAGTGGAGGGGAAAAGCGAAAAACCGCGAGCTTTTCGCATGGACTTGGCCGAAGGGCGTACGGACTTGTCGCAGTCCTTGCGCCGAATGGCGGCTGACGAGCTGACGGGCGGCGACGAAAGGGGAGCACAGGGGGCGCTGACGGACGAAGGGGCGCGCTGAGCGATCGGCTGTCCCTATATATAATGTGTCCTGCCGCGCGAAGGCGTTTTGCCGCTGCGCATCATCCAACGAAAAGCCCCCACCGGCGACCAAGCGGTCAGCGGTGGGGGCTTTGTTGTGGGGGTGCGTCGGCACGGAGGGCGCGGACTTCAGCGTTTGCCGCCGTGCTTACCGCCTTTTTTCTTGGGGGTGTGGGCGGCGGCCGGTGCTTTTTCGGCTTTCGGTGCGGGCGTTTCGGCCGGTGCAGCGGGGGCTTCGGGCGCGGGTGTGGGCGTTTCGGCCGGTGCGGCGGCAGTCGGAGCGCCTTCTTCGCGAGCCTGCGCCTCCTTCTCCAGGCGGCCGATCAGGTTCTTGAGCTTGTCGATCTCTTTGTCCTTGACTTCGAGTTCGTCGCCCTGGTTCTTGATGGTGGTGAGCAGGGCATTGAGCTCGTCATTGTCGATTTCGAGCGGATAGAGCTCGTTGACGCGCGTGATGAAGTCGCCCAAGATGTTCATGTAGTTGGTGAAGGCGTCGTAGGGCGAGGAGTAGATGCCGCGGTAGCCGCCGTAGCTGTTGGCTTTGGTGGAGATGAAACGCAGGTTGTTGGAGGCTTGGAGGTAGTCCCAGTCCTGGCGCAGGCGCTTGTCGCCACCGATGCGCACGCGGTCGGCCACGGAATAGAGCTTGTCGAGCGCTTCCTGCTGCATGATGTTGCCCAACCAGGGCGAGAGATCGCGCTCCTCGTCGACCCACGTGGTGGGGTATTCCACCGGAAGCGGGCCCACGCTCTCGAGTTGGTCGCAGAGTTCCGAGGGAGTGGCGAAGGTGATGTCGTGATTGCGGAGCTGTTCGGGCAGCGCCTTGAGGAACTCGAGGATGTTGCTCTCCAGGGGTTGGAACATGCCCAGGGCGCAGAGCTCCATGAAGAGGCACACCACGGGTTGGTCGGCGGGTTGTTCGGCGATCCAGCGGGCGTAGGTTTCGGCGTAGAGGGGATATTCGTTCCAGGAGCGGTCGTTGAAGCGATAGCTGATGTCTTCCGACAGACCGGGGTCGCGCAGCAGGAGTTTCAAGCGCGGATCGAGGGCGCAGTGGTAGAGATAGTGCGGGCTCTTCCACCCGAGGGTTTGTTTCGCGCCCTCGGCGAGCATGCCTTTGAAGCCCATTTCGGCCACCAGGGCGCCGATTTCGTCCGAATACATCAGGCAGGAGTTGCGCAGCACGCGGGGTTCGACGCCGAAGAGGCTCTTAATTTTGCGCGAGAGGCGGCGCACTTCGTCCTTAAAGCACTCGGGCGATTTGATCGAAGAGAAGCCGTGGGAGTAAGGCTCGGCGAGAAATTCGACGCAGCCCGTGCGATTGAGTTGATCGAGGAGCTCAAGCACTTCGGGCGAGTACTGTTCGAGGAGCTCAATGGCCGTGCCCGAGAGCGAGAAGGCGCATTTGAAGTAGCCGCCGTAGCGTTCGGCCATTTCGATCAGGGCGTGGAGCGCGGGAATGTAGCTGCGTTCGGCCGTTTCGGTGATGGAGCGCTCGTTTTCGTAGTCATCGTAGTAGTAATGGTCGGTGCCGATGTCGAAGAAGCGGTAGCGCTTGAGGTGGATATTCTGGTGTATTTCGAAATAGAGGCAGATGGATTTCATAAGGAAGCCGGGTGTTTGGGTGGGGGTTGGAGGCAGTTGGAGAGCGGGTGGGGGCACCGGCGGCGCGGTGGGGGCGGTGCGTCACGGCGGGGGCCGATCAGCGGCCGATCAGGCGGTCGTAGCAGGCGCGGATGCGCAGGCCCACTTTTTCCCACGTGATGGCGTCGACCTCTTTGAGGCCTTCCACGCGCAAGTATTCGTGCAGACTGTCGTTGACGCAGAGCGAATACATGGCATCGGCCATGGCTTCGATGTCCCAATAGTCGGTTTTGATGCACTTGTCGAGGATTTCGGCGCAACCACTTTGGTAGGAGATGATGGAAGGCACGCCGCACTGCATGGCTTCGAGGGGCGAGATGCCGAAGGGTTCGGACACCGAGGGCATGACATAGACGTCGGAGTCGCGGAACACCTCGTAGACTTCGCGCCCTTTCATGAAGCCGGGGAAGTGGAAGCGGTCGGCGATGCCGCGCCGCGCCGCGAGTTCGATCATGGCCTCCATCATGTCGCCCGAACCGGCGAAACAGAAGCGGATGTTGCGCGTGCGTTTGAGCACCAGGGCGGCGGCTTCGACGAAATACTCGGGGCCTTTCTGCATGGTGATGCGGCCGAGGAAGGTGACGACCTTCTCCTTGCGCTCGGAAGCGGGGCGGCGTTGCGCCACGATCTCGCGGATGTCGTCGGGAAGGGGGTAGACGGCGTTGTGCATCGCCACCACTTTTGCCGGGTCCTGGCCGTAGTGGTCGATGACCGTGCGGCGGGTGAGTTCCGAAACGCACATGATGCAGTCGGCATGGTCCATGCCGTCGCGCTCAATGGCGTAGACCGTGGGGTTGACATTGCCGCGCGAGCGGTCGAAATCCGTGGCGTGGACGTGCACCACGAGGGGCTTTCCGCTCACTTGCTTGGCGTGGATGCCCGCGGGATAGGTGAGCCAGTCGTGGGCATGGATGATGTCATACTCCTGCTGCCGAGCGATGACGCCCGCCACGATGGAGTAGTTGTTGATCTCTTCCTGCAAATTGTCGGGATAGCGCCCCGAAAACTCGATGCAACCCAGGTCGTCGGTGAGGCGATAGGAGAAATCGGCGTAAATGTGGTCGCGCAGGGCGAAATATTGTTCGGGCGTCATGCGATCGCCGAGGCGTTGGCGCACATAGTCGTAGTCCACGTCGCGCCACACGATGGGAGTTTCGCTCAGCCCGATGATGTTCATGAAACTTTTGTCCTCGTCGCCCCAGGGTTTGGGGATGCAGAAGGTGATGTCCATGTCGGGTTGTGCGGCCAAGCCGGCGGTCATGCCGTAGGACGCGGTGCCGAGCCCGCCGAGGATGTGGGGCGGGAATTCCCAGCCAAACATGAGTACTTTCATGGGAGTGTAGGAGATAGGGGAGTGGGGAGGTGGGTTGGATCAGTCGCGTTCGGCGGCTTCTTCTTCGAGGCGGTGCTTCTCGAGCTGGCGGAAGGCGCGCAGGATGCTGCTCACGTTCATGGCAAAGGAGATGGCGCCGCGACCCGAGAAGGGCGGATTGCCGTCGAAGAGTTCGGGAATCGTGCCGATGCAGTGGTAGAAGAGTTCTTCTTCGAAGCCGATGAGCTGCCGCTCGATGTAGTTCACGCCGCTCATGCGGTAGACGCGCAGGTAGGCCTCGAGGTAGAAGCCCGTGAGCCACGGCCAGGCGGTGCCTTGGTGGTAGGCGCGGTCGCGATCTTCCTGACGGCCCACGTAGTAGGGCGTGTAACCTTGGCTTTTGGGCGAGAGCGAGCGGATGCCCTTGGGCGTTTTGAGTTCGCGGGTGCAGATGTCGAGCACGGCTTTGCGCTCCCGCAGCGTGAGGGGCGAGAAGTCGAGGGCGATGGCCAGCAGTTGGTTGGGCCGAACGCTCCAGTCGGCGTTGCCCCCGTCGACGTAGTCGAAGAGATAGCCGCAGTGGTTGACAAAGGTGGCGCGGAAGCTCTCTTCAAACTGCCGGCACTCGGCCTCGATGCGTTCGGCGGTGATGAGGCGTTCGGGGCGGCCGTCGTCGACCAGCAGCTGTTGGTAGAACTTTTTGGCGTTGTAATACAGGGCGTTGAACTCGACGATGTAGCCCGAGCGGGGCACGATGGGTCGACCCCACGCGGTGGAGTTCATCCACGTCACGGCGCGGTCGCGACCGTTGGCGTAGACCAGGCCGTTGGTGTGGCCAAAGAGGTTGGGGTGGCGGCCTTCGAAGATGAACGACATGATGCGGTCGATGAGGGCGCCGTAGCGTTCGCGGCAACGCTCACGACCCACGTATTTGGCATACTGTTGCAGGCACCACATGGCCCAGAGCAGCGTGTCGGGCTGTTCGGTTTCGTAGATTTGCACGCTCACCGGGCGCCCGCCCATGAAGTCGTCGAGCGCGAGGGCGGCGGTGTCCATGTATTTCTCGAACTGTTCGGTCTCGCCGATGGCCAGCGTCAGGCCGGGCATGGCGATGAAGGTGTCGCGCGCCCGGGGTTTGAACCACGGGTAGCCCGCGATGATGTAGTCCAGGCCGCCGAGTTGCTGGCGGAACTGGTGGGCGGCGTTCACCAGCGTGTGGTAGAACGAGTCGCGCGGGTCGTGGGCCTCGATTTCGTCGGCGATCAGCGGTTTGAGCGTCGCGGGGTCGCGGGCGTCGAGCGAGGCGGTGAACACAATGCTCTCGCCCCGCGCAATGGGCATCTCGAAATAGCCCGGCACGAAGAGGTCTTCCGGCTCGTCGTAGCCGCGTTCGCGCTCTTTGGGGTAGTCCAGTCCCCGATACCAGTCGGGCGTGTGGTGGTAGACCGCGGCCGGGCTGTCGAGCTGCATCACCAGGTCGGGATAGCCCTCATAGAGCCGGAACGACACGCCCTGTTCGACGGCGTGGGCCTCGGTGCGCGCCGTGCCGTTCTCGTGCGTCCACTGGCGCACGGAGCGGAAGGCCAGGAAGGGGCGCAGCCGCAGCGTGGTGGGCGAGTGGGCCTCGAGCAGCGTGTAGCGAATGAACAGCCGGTCGCGCTCGTTGCGGAAGATGATCTCCTTTTTCAGTACCACACCGCCGATGCGATAGATCCACGTGGGCACTTTGTCCCACTCGAAGCTCTGGATGTATTTGTGGCCGCGGGGACTGAAGTTGTCGCCCACGTATTTGTGCAGACCGAGGTTGAACTCCGCGCCGTGTTGCACCACGGTTTCGTCGAGCGAGGAGAGCAGCACGTGGTTTTCGTCGTCGAGCGAGGGCACGGGCACCACAAAGAGCCCGTGGTATTTGCGGATGTTGCACCCCGTGAGTGTGGACGAGCAGTAAGCGCCCGACTTGTTGGTGAGCAGGAATTCCTTCATGAGGGATTCTTGCAGGTTGGTCATTTGCGTTTTGTCGAAACGAAGGAAGGACATAAGCGTGCGGTTGGGGCGAAGATGGGTGAATGGGGCGGCGTGCAGGCCGGCATTCCGTCGGGCGGACGCGGCGAGGAGCCGAGAAGGCGGCGGTGCGTTGTGAACTGTTCACGGCCGGCCGAGTCGAAAAAGGACGACTGCGGGCGATATTGGCGAGTTTTGCAAAGCCGACTTTTTATTTACGCTCCAAAGATAGCGCTTTTGCACGATATGCAAAAGACATTACTTAAAAAAATGGGGAAGAAGATGAAAAAACTCCCCGAGTTTCTGTCGAAACTCAGGGAGCCGGAGAAAGTGGAGACGATGGGGCGCACCGCCCGACGGCGGCAAGGTGTGTTTTTCGGGCGGTTGGGAGTGCCCGAGCGCAGCGGCGCGGGCGCTGCCGGGTCGGGGCGGTGCGCTGTGGGGTGTGTTTTTCGGAGAGGGCGGCGGCAGGGCGGTGTGCAGGGCCCGCAGTGAGGGGGCGATGCGGCGCGGGAGCCGGCGCAGAAAGCCGCCGCGGGGTGTGTTTTTCAGTGAGGGGCGGCGAGGAGCACGGCAGGGGAGGTGCGGGCGGCCGAGGGGAGCGGCGGCGAGGTCAACGCGGTTGGGACGGCTGTGCGGGCATTAGTCGAAGCCCCAGTAGGTTTCGAGAAAGCCCTCGAAGGGATCGGGTGCAGGGACGGCGGTGTCGGGCGCGGCGTCCTGCATGGCGTTCAGGCAGTCGGCCACCAAATCCGCCTCCTTCATCAAGCACGCGCCGAACGCGCCTTTCTGCACGCGCGGGCTGGGGCAGCCGCAGTTGAGGTTGATTTCGTCGTAGCCGTAAGCGGCGGCTTTGGCGGCTGCTTTGGCCAAATCCTGCGGCTCGCTGCCGCCCCGTTGCAGTGCGACGGGGTTTTCGCCGTCGTTTTTCAGCAGAAAACGGTCGGGGTCGCCGTAAATCACCGCGCCCGCGTTAATCATTTCGGTGTAAAGCCAGGTATGGCGGGTGATTTGGCGCGCCATATGGCGATAATGCCGATCAGTCCAGTCCAGCATGGGGGCTACGGATAGGCGGCGAGGTGGCAATGTATTGTTTTTCATTGTCTTGTCAAGCCAGGAATTGCGCTTCGGAATCGGCGGCACGGCTGTTGAGCACGCGGTTGCCGTCGATTTTCAGACGGCCTGCGGCAAAATCGGCCACAGCCTGCGGCAGCAGTTGGTGCTCCACTTTCAAAACGCGCGCGGCGATGTCGTCGGCCGTATCGCCGTCGAGAATCGGCACCACGCCCTGCGCAATCACGGGCCCGCAATCGAGTTCGGGCGTAACGAAATGCACCGTGCAGCCGGCCACGCGGCAGCCGGCGGCCAATGCGCGTTCGTGGGTGTGCAGGCCGGTAAAGGCGGGCAGCAGCGAGGGATGGATGTTGATCAGGCGGCCTTCGTAATGGGCGCAGAAGGCGGGCGTGAGGATGCGCATAAATCCGGCCAGCACGACCAAGTCGGGCTGATGGCGGTCGATCAATTCCATCATGGCGCGGTCGAAGGCTTCGCGGTCGGGGAAGTTTTTGTGGTTCAGTGCGGCGGTGGCGATGCCGCGCGATGCCGCCCACGCCAGTCCGGCGGCGTTTTCGTTGTTGCTCAATACGGCGCGGATGTCCGCATTCGGAACGGCGGCCTCGACGACGGCCTGCATATTGCTGCCGCGTCCGGAAATCAGGATGACGATGTTTTTCATAACGGGGAAATCGGATTGGGAAAGATGATTCATGGCTCTAGGGCGGCGTATTTTAGCCGAAAGGCCGTCTGAAAACACCTTTAAATCG
>ERZ772928.1240-NODE-1240-length-11200-cov-3.006550_pt1 | contig 11200 bp, 9 predicted proteins | sample MGYA00511686_ERZ772928 | MGnify/ENA primary metagenome ERZ772928 (study PRJEB29015, sample SAMEA2738063) | human oral metagenome | biome: human oral; feature: human-associated habitat; material: saliva | place: China | collected 2219 ... | reverse complement strand
AGGAGCCCACCACCAGCTCGAGGATATCCCCGCCACGGACTACCGCGTCGTCTACTTCATCCCACAGGGGGCTATCAACTCCTACCCGGGCAAGCTGACGCAGAACGCTACGCACAACTAGCCGCGCCCCCTCCCGCTCGAGGGTAGTCCCCTCACTGCCCCCCGAGGCTGACCCAATAAATAGGCCCCCAGCGACAGAGCTCTGTCGCTGGGGGCCTTACTTTTGCACCCTCCTCTAGCCCTCACCCTACCTCCTCCTCAAGTACCCCACGTCTTCCTCCTCAGCATCCCCTCCCCCAAGGAGTAGCGCTCGTGAGAGATACCACTCAGGGAGGCTGACCGATATCCCTCACGCGCGGCACGGACATCCCTCAGCGCCCCCACTGATATCCCTCAGCCTCGTCCCCATTAGTTTACGACTTCGGGGAAGCTCAGAGAGAGCGGAGTTGAGGCATAAGGAAGAATGAACCTGTAGTGTACTATAGACTAGCAAGAGGAGGGAATATGGGTCTTCCAGCCCGCACCCGAAGCCCCAAAGCAGTACTACACGAACACGGATGTCTCACCGAACTGCAGGGGCAGCTCACCAAAGCTACTGAGCTGCAGGAAAAGAGGCCGTAGGGGAGGACGGATGCTGCGCGCGCCGTGCCCACCATCCTCAAGTAGCGCGAGGAGATCAAGGCCAAGAGCCACAGCTCCCCCACGCCTCCCACGCCCCCTAGCCCTCCAAGACCCCAGCAGCCAGCTATGGCATACATCGTCCTCGGGCTCAGCGTCAAGTGGCTACCTGCAAACTCGACGCCACCAAGCCCGAGGAGTTCGACGACTACTATGCCTGGGGAGAGACCGAGCCCAAGAATCTGGAACTTCTCGTCGATCTCGGGTTAGCAGTAATGGAACGTCGCGTTAGGCCTCCCCATCCGTCCCGTCCGCCCCTAGCCCGCCTTGTGGCTAGCCCCCGCCCTCACGGCGGGGGGACGAGCGCAGCAGCTCACCCGATAGGCCACGCGGCCTATCCCTAATGCATGTCCGCATCGCGAAGCAAGGCGTATGCTCTCGTGCAGTAGGATCATGAGCACCATCGAGAGGACACTCTGTACCCTAGCACTCGTCCTGGAGCGAGCCCTATAAGAAGGCCCCGAGCAGAAGCTAGACTTCTACTCGGGGCCTTCTCTTGAATATGTCCTAGGCTACGCAGGCTATCGAGGCACAGCGTAGCCGAGGAGCATCTTCACCATCTCGGGATCATGGTGATCGAAGAGCAGGGGACGCTGTACATCCAGTCCCTCCAGCAGCGCCATGTCTGAGGGCGAGAGCTCGAAGTCAAAGATGTCCATATTCTGAGCCATACGCTCGCGGTGTACAGACTTGGGGATGAGGATTACCTGGCGCTGCAGCAGGTAGCGCAGGGCTACCTGTGCGGAGCTCTTGGCGTACTTCTTGCCGAGCTCCACCAAGGCAGGTGTATTGAAGAAATCATTCTGTCCCTCGGCGAAAGGCCCCCAAGACATCAGCTTCGTATCCGTCTCTCGAAGCATCAGCTCCTGCAGTCCACGGCGCTGATGAAAGATGTGCGTCTCTACCTGATTGACCGCTGGCGGGATCTCGACAAAGTGGATGAGGTCGAGGTAGCGATCCTCGTAGAAGTTGCTGAGCCCTATCGCGCGGAGCTGCCCCGCACGGTACGCCTCCTCCATAGCACGGTAGGTACCGTAGTAGTCCCCGAAGGGCTGATGGATCAGGAGCAGGTCGATGTAGTCGGTCTGCAGCCTACGTAGTGACTCCTCGATGGAGGCCTTCGCACGCTCGTAGCCGCTATTACTGATCCATACCTTGGTCGTGATGAAGAACTCGCTGCGCGGGATGCCGCTCTTGGCGATAGCACGCCCGACGCCCTCCTCATTACCATAGATCTGCGCGGTGTCAAAGGAGCGATAGCCTACACTGATAGCTTCGCTGACGACACGCTCACACTCCTCGGAGGCTACCTGATAGACCCCGTAGCCGAGCTGGGGCATCTCCACCCCGTTGTTTAGCTTGATGTACTGCATAGCTATAAGATGATGTTAGTTCGACGATCCTAGAGCTCCTGCATGTCGAGGACGAAGCGGTAGTGGATGTCCCCGCGCTCCAGACGCGCCAGCGCCTCATTCACCTGGCTCACGGGCAGCACCTCGCCCTCGGCGACGATGCCGTGCTGGTAGCAGAAGTCCAGCATCTCCTGCGTCTCGGCGATACCACCGATATTGGAGCCCGAGAGGCTGCGGCGGCCGTGTACGAGGAGGCCTGCCGAGACCTTGAGCGGCTCGGCGGGCAGGCCTACGACCACCACGCTACCATCGACGCTGAGCTGTGTTAGGTAGGCGTTGACCTCATGTCCCGCCGATACGGTGTCGATGATGAGATCGAGCTGCCCACGTAGGGCCTTCATCGCCTCCTCGTCCGAGGAGAGTACGGCGCGGTCGGCACCGAGGCGCTCGGCGTCGGCGACCTTGGCGGGCGAGGTGGTGAAGACGGTGACCTCAGCGCCCATGGCCTTGGCAATGCGCACCGCCAGATGCCCCAGCCCCCCGATCCCGAGGATGCCAGTGCCTCAGCGGCGAGTAGACCGTGATCCCTGCGCAGAGCAGCGGCGCAGCCATAGCGAGCTGCTCGAAGGGCGGCATGTGCAGCACATACTTATCCTCGCAGACGTAGCTCTTGGAGAAGCCGCCGTAGGTGTAGCCCCCCGACACGCGGTCGATCCCATTGAAGGAGAAGGAGACCCCCTCGGTGCAGAACTGCTCCAGGCCCTCCTGGCAGCAGCTACAGTGCCCGCAGCTGTCGACGATGCAGCCGACACCGACGAGCTCACCCAGCTGGAAGTCCTTGACCGCCGAGCCCAACGCCGTCACCCGCCCCAGGATCTCATGTCCTGGGACAAGGGGGTAATGGGAGCGGCCGAACTCTCCCTTGAGGCGATGCAGGTCGGAGTGGCAGATGCCGCAGTAGAGGATCTCGAACTCCACATCCTGCGGACGGAGCTCGCGGCGCTGTATCGTCATGAGCTCCAGGGGTGCGTCTATAGCCCGCGCACCATAGGCCTTAACATCTTTCATAGCGAGTCGAAGCAATGTAGGGTGACTTATGGAGGCAAAGGTAGCCCTTTCGCCCCACTCCCAGCCCGCAGCCGAGCGATCCGTCGGAGCACGAACGTTCGGGCTAGGCTAAGGGACTGAAGGACAGCCTTCCGAGGGCGGCCGAAGGCGTAGCGCCCTAGAGGGGACAGCCTACCCAAGCCAAGCCTCCGATGCGTCCCTAGCCAGCTCAGCCGCGGCGCTCAGCCCAGTGGCGCCACGCTGACGGATATCCCTCAGGCCTCTGACTGACGACCCTCAGCGCGCTGACTGACGACCCTCACGGAGCTGACTGATATCCCTCAGCGCGCGGAAGGAAGGACGAGGACACGGCGAAGACTTGCCCCCGAGGAAGGGCGCAGCAGCGGAGGCAGGAGGCCGAAGGACGGACGGGGGCTCTCGGCCTTTTTGACTACATTTGCTCTATAGACTAGCTAAGGATAAATACATGCGATTCAAGACCATCACCATATCAGGGCTGGGCGGTGTCGGCGGCTATTACGGCGCCATGCTGCTGCTCGCTGCCGCCCAGGAGGGACAGGGACGACAGATCCACTTCGTCGCCCGCGGAGCACACCGCGCAGCCATCGCCGAGCGCGGCCTACACATCCATACCCCCGAGCGGGACTTCACCGTCCACCCCGACGCCCTCGCGGAGGATCCCCGCGAGCTCCCCGTCACCGACCTGCTGATCCTAGCGACCAAGAGCTATGACCTCGCGGCCAACGTCGAGCAGCTCCGCCCCATCATCGGGCCCGAGACCATCGTGCTGCCGCTGCTCAACGGCGCCAACATCAGCGATCAGCTCCGCGAGCTGCTCCCCGGCATCGAGGTCTGGGACGGCTGCGTCTACATCTCGGCGCGCAAGCCCGCCGCGGGGGAGATCCTCCTCGAGGCCGAGCGGGAGCGCTTCGTCTTCGGCAACGCACAGCCCGAGCGCAGCGCCGAGGAGGCCGAGCTGCTCGAGCTGCTGGAGTCGGTAGGGGTGCAGGCGACCAACCCCGAGGACATCAGCGAGCTCATCCGCAAGAAGTTCCTCATGATCTCCGCCACCGCCACAGGTACCAGCTACTATGATATGACCGTCGGCGAGGCCCTCAGCCAGCACCCCGAGGAGATGCGCGGGCTCATCGAGGAGCTCTGCCAGCTCTTCACCGCCCTAGGGCACGAGCTAGGCGAAGACGCCGTAGAGCGCACCCTCGAGCGGCAGACCTTCATGATCCCCTCCAGTACGAGCTCGATGCACGTGGACTTCATGCACGGACGCCCCACCGAGCTGGAGAACCTCACGGGCTATGTCGTGCACACGGCACGCGCCCTCGGGCTGGAGCTCCCCCTCTACGAGCGCATGTACAGCGCCCTACGGGAGCGCTAGCCGCGACCCAGCTATTCCCCATACTTATCCACCATATCCACACTATGCACTACTACACTAGACTCCTGGTCCTCATCGCGGCACTGCTCACGGCTGGCAGTGCCTCGGCACAGGACTTCAAGCAGTACTTCGCCGACAGCACGCTACGTCTGGACTACATCCTCGCAGGCACGCAGACCGAGACCAAGGTCACGCCCGAGGAGGCGCACCTCCTACCCGTATGGGCGGGACGCCGTCATCACCTCGATAGCCTCGCCCTGCAGGGCAACGCCCGCCTCTGGGTGCGCGACGAGGCCACGGGGCGACTGATCTATTGTACCTCCTTCAACACGCTCTACCAGGAGTGGCGCCTGACGGATGAGGCCAAGGGCAAGCACAGCTCCTATCAGGAGGTCGTCCTCGTGCCCTGGCCCCAGCGCCCCGTCCTCGTGACCCTCGAGCTGAGCGGCGCACACAATGAGCTGATCGCTCAGCAGACGCAGCGCATCGACCCCAAGGATATACTTATCCACAAGCACAGCGCCCAGTCCAAGTACCGCCAGCAGTACCTCATCCACTCGGGCTCGGCGGCGGACTGCATCGACCTGGCCATCCTCGCCGAGGGCTACACGGAGGCTGAGCTGCCTACCTTCCTCGAGGATGCCAAGGCTGCCACCGAGGCGATCTTCTCCTACGAGCCCTTCAAGAGCCACCGCCAGCGCTTCAACGTCGTGGCTGTCCTCACGCCCTCCGAGCAGACGGGCGTGGCGGTGCCCCGCCTCGGGCAGTGGCCGCGCACGGCCTTCGGCTCGCACTTCGACACCTTCTACAGCGAGCGCTACCTGACTACGCGCCACCTCAAGACGGTGCACGATGCCCTAGCGGGGATCCCCTACGAGCATATCATCATCCTGGCCAATACGGACGTCTACGGCGGGGGCGGCTTCTACAACTCCTACCTGCTGAGCTCGACGCACCACAAGGAGTACCTGCCGGTGATCGTCCACGAGTTCGGTCATAGCTTCGGGGGGCTAGCGGATGAGTACTTCTACGAGCAGGACACGATGAGCGACACCTATTCCTCCGCCATCGAGCCCTGGGAGCAGAACGTGACGAACCTCAAGGCCTTCGAGGGCACGAAGTGGTCGGCGCTGATCCCCAAGAAGACGCCTCGCCCCACGCCCGCCGCTCAGGCGAAGAAGTACCCCGTAGGGCTCTATGAGGGCGCGGCCTACAGCAGCAAGGGCATGTACCGCGCTAGCTACGACTGCCGCATGCGTACCAACCGCACCAAGGACTTCTGCCCTGCCTGCCACCTAGCCCTAGACAAGCTGCTCCGCTACTACCTCGACAAGTAGCGACCCGAGCCTAGGCAAAGCAAAGGCGCTCCCCCCAGCTCACGCGGTGACACGTGAGTCGGGGGGAGCGCCTTATTTACTAGGAGGGAGCCTCGAGGCTCGTCCTAGCTAGCGGAGCTAGGGACTAGTAGAAGTTACCACCCGTGCGCTCGTTGGCGCGGGGAGCCAGCTGATTGTAGGTGAAGTCAGGGCCGATCTTGTCCCAGCTCTTGCCGAGGATCTTCTCCAGACGACGGGCAGCAGCCTTGACGAGCACTACTTCTTCGCCCTCGAGGTCGTCATCCTCTGCTTGTCCTGCCTTGATGTCCTCGATGGCACGCAGGGGCTTCTCGGCGTCGCTGGTAGCCGCATACTGTCTCATCGAGTAGGGAGCGAAGACGTAGGTAGGCACCGTGAGGTGTGCCAGGAGCTTCCCTGCCTTGACCGTCGCATTAGGAGCGTAGGAGGGCGACGCCTTACCGCCCTCAAGCTTCCCCTTAGTGGTAGCATAGAGGTCGATATTGAGGTCGAAGGCCGATCCCAGCGTGGGGAAGATGGCATAGCCCTTGTAGTTGATGGGGTCGGTGGCGGGACGGAACTTCGTCTGCCCACGGTGCGCGGACTTGTTGTAGACCTCAGAGTCAAGGCATACGTAGCTCATCAGGTCGCTGTAGTCGGCCTTAGGCGTGATGGCCTTACCCGTGTCGTAGTCCTTGGCATTGGAGGGGTAGAGGAAGAACTGGTAGGCGTCCTTGCGTGCCAGCTCCCCGAGGTTGAGCAGCTCACCCTTAGCATTGTAGGCCTCGAGGAGGATACCATACTGGGGGTAGGCACCGCCCTGCAGCTCACCCGTCAGGGGATTGGGACGGCTGGTGTCACGCCAGCGGTAGGCCAGCAGCTTGTCCAGGCCGTGGAGCGTCGTGTCCCCGGCAGAGCCCTTGACGGTAATGCTGGGCACCAGCGCCCACTTCTTGTCACGGAGCTCGAAGGTCAGCATCTGGTCGTCCTGTAGGTTCTTGTTGTCGAGGTCGGCTGTGCTGGGGAGGTGGTGGAAGCTCTTGACGCCGTGGAGGTGACCGATCTGGAAGCGGAGGACGATCTTAGAGACCAGCGCCTCCTCCTGTGCGGGGGGCTGTGGTGCGGGAGGCGTGGGGGTGTTGGGCTCATCCTTGCGGCAGCTAGCTAGAGCGAGGATGAGGGCGGCGGCAGCGAAGAGCTGCGAGGCGGCACGAAGATACTTGTTCATAGTCTTTATTGCTTGGGTTAATTACTTACGATACTTGGCGAGGCGCTCGTCCTTGCTACCTTTGTCCACGGTGATAGGCACGTCGATGGAGATGTCTGCCTCCTGGCTGAGGGTGAAGGCGTCGTTGTTGTAGAAGGGCATGAAGAGCGAGCGCTGCGTCTTGGGCTCGATGCGGTACTTGGGCTCATGGGCGTGCATGAGCAGGATCGTCAGGTGGAAGCGCAGGTCTGCCTCCGTGAAGCGGATCAGTCCCTTGAAGCCCATAGGATTGCTCACGCCCGTGAAGCGGCTCTCAGGCGAGGTGTAGGGCTTGTCCCAGGGCGTGATGTCGGCATAGCGATAGTCGTAGCCCAGCTCCTCGAGCTTATTGATAGGGTAGATGCGCGCCTTACCCCCGAGGACACGCTCGGTATAGCGTCGGAAGAAGTGCTGGTGGATGCGGTCCTGCCCATTGTCAATGAACTGGTGGTTCATCGGACGTCCCTGAGCGTCGGTGTAGAAGACCTCCAGGAGGTAGACGGTGCTGGGCGAGCTAGTCGTGCTCTCGACCTTGAACTCCTCGACGCCCTTGTCCTTGTGCGCCAGGAAGCCGTCGCGCGTCAGCGAGAGGCTCATCTCCTGCTGCTCTGTCGTGGGCTCGATGTCGGCCAGCGTAGGCTGCTCGGCCCACTTGCCGAGGTCCTTGAGCGTAGCCTTAGTGAAGCGGAAGCGCACGATCGCGGGGTCGTCGTGGAGCTTGTGCTCGGTCTCGTCCTTGGCCTTCTTAGGCTCGGAGGGCGAGCAGCTGGCGAGGAGGAAGCCCGCCCCTAGCAGCACGAGGGCGCTGCGTAGCATTGCTTTTCTTGTCATGATGTATAGAGATTAGTATTTGTAGATACGGCTAGAACTGCCAGATCAGGCTGGCACGGAGGTCACGCCCCGCATCGTGCGAATAGTAGCGCGCACGGTTGGTGTACTCCTTGTAGGATCGGTTGAGGATGTTGTCCCCAGAGAAGAGGAAGCGCAGGCTCCCCGAGGCGAGCTGCTTCGTCAGGCTGAGCTCCAGCCCCCAGAGGTCATAGGCAGGCGGAGATGTCGATCTCGCTGTCGAAGCGCGTCTGTCGTGCCACGTACAGGTGGTGCAGGCCGAGCGAGAGGTCAAGGCTGGAGGAGAGCTTGCGCTCCCAGGAGAGGCCCTGATTGACGCGGGGGGCGGGGATGTAGGGGAAGAGGGCGCCCGTCTTCAGCGCATTGGCCCAGACGAGCGAGACCTTGGCATCATAGCGCAGCCCCAAGGGCAGGCCGTAGCTAGCCTCTAGGTCCAGACCGCGGAAGAAGGCGTCCTGCTGGCGCCAGCTGAAGGAGGGGTAGCTCCCCGAGATCGTCTGGAAGTACTTGTGGTCAGGCGCCTCGTAGATGTAGCCATCGATCAGCTGGAGGTAGCCGTCGAGCGTGAGGCGAAGGCGCTCACCCTTATAGGCGACGGAGCTCACCCACTTGTAGCCCTGCTCCGTACGCAGCGTGCGGTCGCCCTTGATGAAGATGGCGGCGCCGTGCTGATTGCCCGCGCTGTAGAGCTCGTGGACGTGGGGTGCACGGAAGGCAAGGCCCAGCTGGCTCGTCAGCTGCCAGCCGTGACCGAGGTGATAGTGCCCGCCGAGGCTGTAGGTGAGGTTAGTGAAGGAGCGCCGCTCAGAGAGGTGCTCCCGGAAGATATTGTAGCCGTCGACGGCCATGGCTAGGCGGTCGACGCGCAGCCCGAGCTCGGCGCCCCAGCGCTCGGTCTGGTACTTCTGGATCACGTGGGCAGCGTAGTTGAGCTCCGTGTAGTTGGGGATGATGGGTACGATCCCCGTCCCAGGGCGGTTATAGTTATCCGTGCCCCTGAGGTGCAGGCCCAGCTCGGTGTCCCAGCGGCTATAGTGCTTGCGCCAGAGCCCATCCACCTGATAGCTGGTGAGGGTAAGGGCGAGCGAAGGGAAGGAGGAGCGGTCATTGCGGCGGATGTTGTACTCCTCTCTGTTGTCCGTCTGCACGGAGGCGTTGAGGGAGAAGTTCCCCAGCTGGTCGTCGGTATAGCGTCCCTTCACCAGGTAGAGACGGTGGACGACGTCGTGATGCGGGTAGTCGATGTGGTAGGAGAAGGGGCGGAAGGTCTGCGGCTGCCCGAGGTCAATGAGCGTCTGGATGTCATTGCTGTTCTTGAGGTGCCCCGAGGGCAGCAGGCCCGTCTTGTTCTGATACTGGCTGAAGTAGCCCTCCAGCTGCCAGGCCTCACGGCGCCAGCCGAGGGAGAGGGCGTAGTTGAACTCCCTGGTACCCGTATTCTCCAGCAGGTAGTGAGCCGTGCTGCGATCGCCCCCTTGGTTATAGGAGACCTGCGCGCGCCAGGCCAGCTGCGGGTAGCTCGGGAGAGCGCCCTGCAGCTTCAGAAGGCTAGCGTAGCGGCGTCCATTGCTAGCGAAGCTCCCCGCCAGCGAGCCCTGCAGCGTCCCCCCACCATAGGGCAAGGGCTTCTGCCCGAGTACGACGACCCCAGCGATGGCCTCGGAGCCGTAGGATACGGCTTCGGCGCCCTTGAGCACGTGCACTTCATCGTTGGCATCCACGCTCACCTCGGGGGCGTGGTCCTCCCCCCACTGTTGGCCCGACTGACGTACCCCGTTGTTGACGATGAGCACGCGTGTGCCGTACATCCCGTGGATGATGGGCTTGGCCGTCGTCGTACCCGTCTGTAGGGTGGAGACGCCGCTGACCTCGGTGAGGAGCTGGGCGAGGTTGCGTCCTAGGTTGCGCTCGATGGCCTCGCCCGAGACCTTAGCCGAGACGCTGTTGTTGGAGACGACACGGCGCGCTCCCGAGACGACGACCCCCGAGAGGAGGCGCTCCTCGCGACGCAGATACACGAGGCAGCTGTCGCCCGCAGCCTGGAGGCGGCTCATCGACAGATGCTCATCGTGGTAGCCTACGGCGTGGATGTGTAAGGCGTCCTTGCCGTCGGAGGGCAGGGGCACGGACGCCGTACCATCGGCGTCGGTCTGGGCGAACTGCTTGCCCAGCTGCAGGACAGCCGCTACCACCGGCTGGCGGTTGCGCTCATCCAGCACACGGATCAGCAGTCTACGTCCTTGAGCTGATAGGGGGAGGTGCATGGCGAGCAGGAGCACAAGTGCCGCAAGCATCACCCTACCACACCTCACTCTAGAAGCATGATACATAGTGAAGATAATGAATTGGTTAAGGTCTTGTACCCCCAGCGAGCAGAGCAGCGACGCGGCACAGCCTAAGGCAGGGCTGGAGCGTACTACACCTGGGAGGGGTACTATGGCGACTCCTCGGGGGAGTCAGATATTGGCTAACTAGTAGACAGGCGGCGCCCGCAGCTGCTGGCACAGCCTCGCGAAGCGCAGCCTATGCCCTAGCTCACGCTCCAGGAGCAGCGTCACCACGAGGAGGACGGCTACCAGTGTGGGGAGCGTCGTAAGGGATAGGAAGGGGGTGTGAATGAGCTGGCAAAGGCTACACTCGGGTTGATCCACATGGGGGAGGTCATCATGCAGGACATGAGACAGGGCAGTCTGCTGCACGCGGTCACTCGTGTGGCTGACCTCATGCAGGGTTACCATAGCCAGGAGACTCACAAAGAGTGTCAAGAGCATGGTAGCGATACGTTGCCTTCTCCTTTGTTGGATCATAGGGCAAAGGTATATAAATTCTTCGTACCCCGATCATCCGCTTTGAGAAAGCCCCTACAGTAGGGGGACTAAGGTCTACCCCAACCCCTTAGCCCGTCCCCCACGAGGCTGCTGTAGCGCCCCCACGAGCCCTTCACCGAGCGGCGACACAGCTGGGGTCGAGGTCCGAGCCTAGGGGGAGCGAAAAAAGTAATATCATATCCCGAGCAAAGTAATATAAGAATGCGCCGAAAGTTATATTACTTGTCAGGGAAAGTTATATTACTTTCGGCGCATTCTTATATAATAAATCTCCCTTCCCCTAGGCTGTGCCCGCGCCGAGGGACGTCAGTCAGCTCGCCCCGAGCCTTATGAGCCTACGCTGAGGGGCTACTTCGCCGAGGCTCCTACCTTATTATATACACCCGTCCCAGCTGCAGGGCGCCCAGAATCTGGTCGGTCTGCGCGTCAATCACGAACTTCATGATGCCGCG
>ERZ772928.1239-NODE-1239-length-11203-cov-2.445282_pt1 | contig 11203 bp, 7 predicted proteins | sample MGYA00511686_ERZ772928 | MGnify/ENA primary metagenome ERZ772928 (study PRJEB29015, sample SAMEA2738063) | human oral metagenome | biome: human oral; feature: human-associated habitat; material: saliva | place: China | collected 2219 ... | reverse complement strand
AACATACGAACCGGCCTCTACCTTACCCGAATAAACGCGGAAGAACACCAAACGGCCCATGAAGGGGTCGGTGGCAATCTTAAACGCGAGAGCCGCAGTCTTTTCGTCTTCCGAAACTTTACGCGTTTCGACCTCACCCGTATCGGGATTCGTTCCTTCGATTACAGGAGTATCGAGGGGCGAGGGCAGGAACATTACCACATAGTCGAGCAAAGTCTGCACGCCCTTGTTCTTAAACGACGAACCGCAAGTCATCGGAACGATGTCGAGCGCAAGTGTTCCCTTACGGATTGCTGCAACGATCTCGTCTTCCGTGAGCGAATTGGGATCTTCGAAGAACTTCTCCATCAGCGTTTCGTCCTGCTCTGCGGCAAGTTCGATCATCTTCTGGCGCCATTCATTGCACTCATCGACGAGTTCTGCGGGAATATCGTCCACTTCGTACTCAGCTCCCATCGTTTCGTCGTGCCAAAAGATGGCTTTCATCTTGATGAGGTCCACAATTCCCTTGAAGTTCTCCTCAGAACCAATAGGAACAGAGATCACGCAAGGCGTTGCACCGAGGACATCCTTCATTTGGCGTACCACTTCGAAGAAGTTGGCGCCCGAACGGTCCATCTTATTTACGTAGCCGATACGGGGAACATTGTATTTGTCAGCCTGACGCCACACGGTTTCAGACTGGGGCTCCACGCCACCCACTGCACAGTAGGTAGCTACTGCACCGTCGAGGACACGAAGCGAGCGTTCAACCTCGGCCGTGAAGTCAACGTGACCCGGAGTATCGATGAGATTGAACTTATATTTTACACCATTGTAAGTCCAGAAGGCAGTTGTTGCGGCAGACGTGATCGTGATACCGCGTTCTTGCTCCTGTTCCATCCAGTCCATGGTTGCGCCACCTTCGTGCACCTCACCGATCTTGTGGGTTTTACCGGTGTAGAACAGGATGCGCTCGGAGGTAGTGGTCTTACCGGCATCGATGTGAGCCATGATACCGATATTGCGCGTCAAATGGAGGTCTTGCTTTGCCATTTTAGTCTTATGCTATGAGGGGATTAGAAGCGGAAGTGCGCGAAAGCACGGTTTGCTTCAGCCATGCGGTGCATATCTTCCTTACGTTTGAAGGCACCACCTTGTTCGTTGTAAGCATCCATGATCTCGGCTGCGAGTTTGTCGGCCATGGTCTTACCACCGCGCTTGCGAGCGAAGCTGATCAAGTTCTTCATGGAAACCGATTCCTTACGGTCGGGACGGATTTCAGTAGGCACCTGGAAGGTGGCACCACCGATACGGCGCGACTTTACTTCGACTTGCGGAGTGATTTTGTCCAGCGCGATCTTCCAGATCTCGAGGGCGCTCTTTTCTTCGCTTTGCATCTTCTCACCGACGAGTTCGAGAGCGTGATAGAAAATCTCGTAGCTCACGTTTTTCTTACCGTCGTACATGAGATGATTTACGAACTTGGAAACTTTCTGGTCTCCGTAAACGGGATCGGGAAGGATCAACCGCTTCTTAGGCTTTGCTTTACGCATGGGAAATTTGGTTTTCTGTGAGGCTGCATGCTGTCTTCAGCACATAACGTGCTTACTCAACCTTATGCAAACCAACATTATTTTATATAGAAGAGGAGTGAGAAGAAGAAAGTGTACTTCTGTGACAGAAGAGTGCCTTCATTGCTCAGCAATTACTCTTTCTCCATTCTCTAACGGCTTAGCGTCAATTATTTCTTAGCCGCTTTGGGACGCTTCGCACCATATTTGGAACGACGCTGCGTGCGGTTGGCCACGCCGGCGGTATCAAGCGTACCGCGAACGATGTGATAACGCACACCGGGGAGGTCCTTCACACGACCTCCACGAACCAGCACGATGCTGTGTTCCTGAAGGTTGTGACCCTCACCGGGAATATAGGAGTTCACCTCCTTAGAGTTAGTCAGACGCACACGAGCGACTTTACGCATTGCCGAGTTAGGCTTCTTAGGCGTGGTGGTATATACACGAACGCACACGCCACGACGCTGAGGGCAGTTGTCCAGTGCAGGAGACTTGGACTTGTCGGCCGCCACCGAACGTCCCTTGCGCACAAGTTGTTGGATAGTAGGCATTTGATGTGATTTTTAATTGTTTATATATTGTATTTCTGATTGCGATATAGGGAGGCGTGAGTGCATACTACGCCATTTTGACTGCAAAGGTAGCCATTTTTTTTCGTGCCACCAACTCTTAGACGCATAAAGTCCCGACGGGACAGTATACTCACTCGCCGGCGTGCGCCACCACCACGCGGTTTTTGGATGGTTGGGCAGAGAAATAGGCGATTCCGTAGGCCGCGGTGCGCACTCTGCGCGCATCGATGCCGTATCGGCCTACGAGCAGTGCGCGCACAGCCTCAACTCGACGATGAGCCAAAGCGCGATGTTCACCACCCGAAACATAGCCCGCGAGACTCACCTTGGCCGAAGGATTGCGGCGCAAGTAAGCCACGAGACGCGCCACTTCGCCCAACGGTGCACCGCTCACGGATGCACTGCCGGCTGCAAAGTAGACATCGAATTCCTCCGCACGCACTTTCTTACCGGATTCACGGCGAGCACCTTGTTCTGCAGTGGTTTGCTGTTGGGATGTTTCGTCAACCGACGGCGCCGTGGGCACTGTGGGAGCGGGTGTTTCGCTTCCGGTGATCGGCAATTCGGGCACCGGCGCGACAGGATCGGGCGTTTCGATAACGATAGGTACCGGAGTCACCGCCACTTGGGGCTCATTCTTCCGCTCATGCTGCGACTGCAAGGGCCGCACGTGTTGTTGACCGGACGTTTCACGCGCTTTCTCCGGTCGCACAGCTGCTTCGTGGCGTTGCACAGTCGTGGCGACACCTTCTTCGCGATCGCGAGCCGTTTTCTCTACCGGCCGATCGGGACCGGTCGCCACCACTTTCCGCTCTTCGTGTGCCATGGCGGGCACAGTCGGTACCGCCACCGTGTGCGTTTCCGAACGACGCGGCGTTTGTACCACCGGACGATCGTGGACACGGCGCTCTGAAGCGCGGTCGGGCATTTGCGGCGTGGCGTGTTTCACCGGCGATGAAGATTCGGTGCCGCGGACTGACGGGGTGCTTTGTGCCGCAGCGACCGATGAGCCCACCGTCGCTCCGGACTTCGTCTCGGTCGACTTGGTCGGCTCCGTCGCTTTCTTGGGAGCATTGGCACCTTGAGGTGAGAGTGGAATCAACATTACATTCTCATTTCCGGGTTCCAGCGGGGCGCCGGTTTCATGTTCCTCGCCGTAGGTCACCGGTTCCGCGGGACGTACCGTTTCGGCCGGTTTGGCTTTGGACACCGTTCTTTTGGGCAACGGCACCACATATTCGCGATCGCCGGCCACGATATGTCCGGTGCTGTCGACATGATAGTTGCCCGGAAGTTCAGCTCCGGACACCACACGCGTGGTCGGCTGCAAATCGGCCCGCTGCACGGGGTTGAGCGCCATCGAAGGCGTGGGCAGTGTACGCGAACGCGAACGACGGCCGCGAGAAGCCAAGCGGGGGAAGATATACATGGTGCGCACCGTGTCGTTCACCACCAGATCTTCATCGTCATCATCCTCTTCCACACCATGCAAATAGGTATGTCGGCGGGCACGACGTCCGCCGGTCCAGCGATAGGTGAAGCCCACGGTCACCATCATGGCGGCTCTATGTATATTGTATTCGATCTGCGAATTTTCTTTTTCCGTGCGCAAGTCGTAGAACAGGGCCGGACGCACGTTCAGCGCCCAAGAGCGGTCGGCATTGAGGTACCAACTGAGATTCAGCCCCAGTTTCGACACCAAATAACTCGCTCCCAAATCGCGATTGGCCGCTTCTTCCTTGAAGTTGTGTCCCCAACCGAGCGACAGGATACCGTCGAGTTCAACGCGACGAGGTTCAACCGGCGGCGTGACAAACAAGTTTACGAGATTGATTCCGCCATAAACATAGACTTGACTTCGGGCACTGCGACTCAACAGGAGGTTTTGATTGGCCAACAACAAGTTGCCTTCCACACCCAGCGCGAGCGTAGGCGTGAATTGGCGTTTGAGATCGAGAGCAAACATCCCCGTAACCAATGAGGCATTGGGACTGTAAGACATTGGGTGGTAGGCTCCTCCACCAAAAGTGAAACCCCAGCTGCGTTTGAATTCGGGTCGCTCTGCCAAAGGCCCCACGAATTGAGCCCGTCCCGGCAAGAGAACGAGCAACGTGAAGAGGAAAAGCAACAGTCGTTTGTGCGTCATAATCGGAATAAGCGTATCATCGTCGGACGACAATATATCTATTAACGTGCAAATTTACGCTCTCAACAAGAGAACTCCAAATTTAGCGCGCGTTTTCTGCGCTCCGTTCTTGCACATTCCATTTTGTTTTGCTACATTTGCTCATGTAGAAGGCAAATGAGAGGTACAAATGACTTTTGGCACCCTTATTGCAGACACACTACCGACGACTCTCTCCAACAGTCGGAACAAACGCACAAATTCATTCATCAATATAACACACTACCCTCCCATGGCAAACGAAAAAGAACAGGGTCAGCAGCTCCAGATCGAGTTGACGCCCGAAATCGCCAACGGCACTTACAGCAACCTGGCCATCATCAACCACAGCCCCCAGGAATTCGTACTCGACTTCATCGCCGCTCTCCCCGGTCTGCCCCAGGCTCGTGTCAATGCACGCCAAATCCTCACTCCCCAGAGCGCTAAGCGTCTTCTCTTCGCCCTCCAAGACAACGTAGTGAAGTACGAAAATGAATTCGGCACCATCGATCCTTCAAGTCATGGTGTTCATGCCCAATGGCGACCGCCTCTTCGCACGCCTCAGCCCGCTGCCACGGAAGGTGTGGGTCGTACGGCCACGCCCTTCGGTGCTCCCGACGCCAAAGCGTAAGCGCCATTTCACAAAGTCGTCGACCCTGTCGGCCTACACTCCCTTTGCTTGTTCAAGCAGAGGGAGTTTTTTTTGGCACATGCCCGAAAACCGTTCGGTCTGCACGTGTTTTCGTCCGTCTCACGCGAAGCGGATCGTCAATTCGAATAAATCGCAGATGCGATCAAACAGATATTCATCTATCAAACAGATAATTACGTTCACAACCGAAGAAAAAAACAACGCAGTCGAGAAATAGCGGTGAAAAACTCCCCACTTTCTGCAGAAACACTCCGGTTTTCTACGGAAAACGGGGCAGAAGACGCAGAAAGTGGGGAAGCGATTTCGCCAACTTCCCGCTTCGTCCGCCGCTCACGCCCTGTTTCAGTAAGCCAATCGCCCTGTTTCTGCACGCTCTGCGCACAAACGCAGTCCGGATACCCGGTGGAGATTGACGCCCCTCCCCTTTCGCCGGCCGCCGTTCGCACTACTGAGTTTGACATGGCCTCCGAATGACGTCCAAACGGCTGACAACTGACAAAACTGCCGATCTTTGCGCCAAAACGTCCTTTTTCTGACACATGGACTAAGAAAAAAGCGGAATAGGTCGGGGCATCTTACAAACATTTTTTATCTTTGCTCATGAAATGCTCCGCCTTCGACGAGTTAAACCGTTCGTGCCCTCCTTCGCTTCGCATGCAACGGAAACTTTTCGGCCGTGCCTTTCCCTTCCTTCGCACTATATATATAAATGTACGCGCGCGAGAACGCTGTTTTTCTCGCCCGACCAAGATCTGTTTCGCTCTACAAATGAAACGCATCACACTTCGCTTCGGCGCGCTCTCCATGCCTGCCGCCTTTTTTCTCAATCTCTTGCTGGTGTATGTGGTCTATGCGCTCTGTCGCTTGGCCTTTTTGGTGACCAACTGGGACACCTTCGCCCCGGGGTTCGCCCAACTCGACACGTGGCGGGTGATCAAGGGGACGCTTTTCTTCGACACTTCAGCCATTCTCTACACCAATGTGCTCTATGCCCTGTTGATGCTGCTGCCCCTGCACTACAAAGAGCGGGCGGCTTGGCAACTGGTTTGCAAATGGCTCTTTGTGCTGACCAACAGCTTGTGTGTGGTGGCCAATATGGCCGATGCGGTCTATTTTCAATACACCGGCCGCCGCACCACTTGGACCGTTTTCGGAGAATTCGGCCATGAGGGCAACATTTTGTCGATCGTCGGCAAGGAAGTGCTCCACCACCCTGTGGTTTTGCTCATCGGCATCGCCCTGATCGCCCTGCTTTGGTTGGCCTATGTGCATCCGCGCTCGCTCAGCAAGGCGCCGCGCCCGGCCACGCCCTACTACGTGACTCAAGTCTTCATGTTGGGGCTCTTCGTCCCCCTCTGTGTGGCCGGCATGCGCGGTGGATTCACCACGGCGGTGCGGCCCATCACCCTGAGCAACGCCAATCAGTTTGTCAACCGCCCGGCCGAGGCTGCTTTGGTGCTGAACACGCCGTTTTCGATGATACGCACCGCCACGAAAAAGGCCTTCGTCGACCCGAAATACTACACCCCCGACGAACTCAACGCCATCTATTCGCCGCTGCACCGACCGGGCGATGCCCTCACCCCCCGACACAAGAACGTGGTGGTGATCATTCTCGAAAGCTTCGGACAAGAATTTGTGGGCGCCCTCAATCCGCAACTCGACGGCGGGCGCTACAAGGGCGTGACCCCCTTCCTCGATTCGCTCATCGGGGTGAGCACGACCTACGAAAACTCGTTTGCCAACGGACGCAAGAGTATCGATGGCATGCCCTCGGTGTTGTCATCGATACCCATGTTTGTCGAACCGTTTTTCCTCACACCCGCTTCGCTCAACCACCTGAGTGGATTGGCACGCGAACTGAATGGCGAGGGCTATCACACAGCTTTCTTCCATGGTGCGCAAAACGGTTCGATGGGGTTCGAGGCCTTTGCCCGCTCCACGGGATTCGGCCAATACTACGGCCGCACAGAGTTTGACGCTGACCCACGTTTCGGCGGAGAAAACGAGTTCGACGGCACTTGGGCCATTTGGGACGAGCCTTTCCTCCAATTCTACGCCAAGAAGATGAGCGAAATGAAACAGCCCTTCATGACGGCCGTCTTCACCGCCTCGTCCCATGCGCCATATAAGGTGCCTGAGCGCTACGCCAAGCAATTCCCGGAAGAGGGGGGCACTCCTTTGCACAAATGCGTGCGGTATAGCGACATGGCACTGCGCAAGTTCTTCGAAACCGCCCGACGCCAGCCGTGGTACAAAAACACCATATTCGTCCTCACGGCCGACCACACCAGCCTCTCCACCCACGAAGAATATCAAACGCCGCTCGGACGCTTCCGGGTACCCATCATTTTCTTCGATCCCTCGGGCGACATGAAACCGGGCCGCCGTCCCGGCATCGCCAAACAGATCGATATCATGCCGACACTGCTCGGTTACCTCGGTTTCCAGCACCCGTTTGTGGCTTTCGGCAACGACCTGACGCACCTCCCCGCGACCCTCAATTATGAAGTGGCGTATTTGAACGGAATCTACGTGTTTGCGCAAGGCGACTACGTGCTGCTCTTCGACGGCACCCAGACCACTGGCGTCTTCGACTACAAAAAAGATCGGCTCATGGTGCATAATCTCAAAGGTCGCGTGCCGCAACAGGCCGCGATGGAGCGACTGCTGAAAGCCATCATACAATCGTACATGCAACGCATGCTCACCGATCAACTGACGGTGAAATGATCTGCCCCAACGACTTATGACAAGAAAAAAGAAAATTACGCTCGGCTGTCTCGGGCTACTGCTCGCGGGACTAGCCATACTGTCCTACGTGCGCTGGAATGTGTGGTTCGGCAATCCCCCCGAAGCGCCCTATGCCCCCCAGCCCACGCCTTCGCGTGTGCTGCTCACCTTCGGCAATGACGGTGCACTCTCGCGCAACGTGAGTTGGCAATGCGATTCGGTGCTGCACACCTCGCATTTGGAGCTGGCTGCCGACGACGATACGGCGGTGATCTGCATTCCGGCCACCGGCGAGGTGTTTCAATCCCGCAGCGGCAAGGGCGCCTTCTACGTGGCACGGCTCACACACCTGGTCGACGGGCAATGTTATCACTACCGTGTGGTGACAGACGGGAAGGCCTCGCCGTGGTACCGCTTCATAGCCAAAGATGCCGGGGCAGACCGTAATTTCTCGTTCCTTTATTTCGGCGATGTGCAAGACACCATCGGCGGCATTGCGCACCGCGAGATCATGAAGGCATGGCAAGCGCATCCGGAAGTGGATTTCGCCGTGTTCGGCGGGGACCTCACCGAGCGACCCACCGACGAATATTGGAATGAAACCTTCTGCGATCTGGACACCATCGGCCAACAACTGCCCATCCTCTGCGCCACCGGCAACCACGAGTATTTGAAATACCCCATTCGCAAACTGGAGCGGCGCTTTTCGCTGGTTTTCTCCTATTTTCTCCAATCGATGGTGGGAAAGAACCAAGTTTACGCCCTTCGCTTCGGCAATCTCCAACTCTGCCTCCTCGATTCTAACCGAGAACTGCCCTATTTGCTGCAACAAAACAATTGGCTCGAACAGCAAGTCAAGGGCGACGGCGCACGATGGAACGTGGTGGTGCTACACCACCCCATCTATTCCGCCAAATCAGGCAGCAATAACCTGATGCAACGCTGGGCTTTCGCCTCGACGCTCAACGACTATGCCGACCTTGTGCTCCAGGGGCACGAACACGCCTATGCCCGCATGACACGCCACGACGAAGACGGCCACCCCACCACGCCGGTCTACACCGTGAGCCACTGTTCGCCCAAACAATACCGCATTGAATTCGACGAACGCTTCGACCGCTTCGGCACCGGCACCCAGTTCTACCAGCTCATTGCGGTGCGCGGCGACACCCTGCAGATGAACACTTTCGACGCCGCCACGGGACGCCTCTACGACCGAGTCGACATCGTGAAAGGGATGCACGAACAAGTTCGCATCGTCGACGAAGGGAAACGCATCCCCGAGATTCTCCGCTTCACGCCCCGACCGGGCAATAAAAAAGATGCGGCCTTTGCCGACCGCATTCGCGACTACAAACGCCGCAAGGGCATTCGCTAATTCCATCACATGCAACAACTTCTCATCATCACGCCCGTCAAAGACAGCATCGACCACACCGTGCGCACCATGGAGGCCGTTGTGCAGTCGGAACTCGACGTTCCGCACCGCTACGTGGTGTTTAATGACAATTCGACGCCCGAAAACACCGCACGCCTCCACACCGAGGCAGCACGCCTGGGCGTGGAGGTCGTAGATCTGGCCACCCTCACCGATCATCCCTCGCCCAACTACCTCTTTGTGCTGCGCCGCTGTCGGAAAGAAGCCTTGGTCGACGACGCAGGACTGCTGATTGTGGAGAGCGACGTGACGGTGCAACGCGACACGCTGCAAAAACTCTTCGACGGTGCAACGGCGCGCCCGAATTGTGGCATTGCCGCTGCGGTGACGGTGGACGAGGAGGGTAAAATCAACTACCCCTATCTCTATGCCCGCGGCAAAGAGGGACAAGATTACGACTGCAAGAAACATTGCTCCTTCTGTTGCTCGCTGCTCACCCCCGCACTGCTGAAAGCTTGTGACTTCGACCAACTCGACGACACGAAAAACTGGTTTGACGTGACAATTTCGCACGATAGTCTCGCAGCCGGACTGCACAACTACCTGTTCTGCTCGCTCCCCGTCGTGCATCGCCCACACGGCAGCCGCCCGTGGAAACAATTGAAGTATACCAACCCCATCAAATACTATTGGACGAAATGGACGAAGGGATTCGACAAGATCTGACCGCCCCCACTTCGACAGCCGACGGCTCGACGCCGCTCGTGTCGGTGATCATGCCGCTCTACAATGCGGAGGCCTATGTCGAAGCCGCCATCCAGTCGGTGCTGGCTTCCTCTTTTCGGTCCTTGGAAGTGGTGGTGGTAGACGATGGTTCGACCGACGGTTCAGCCAAGGTCGTGGAAACGTTGGCCGAAACCGACCGGCGCGTTCGTTTGCTCCACCAAGCGAACGCGGGTCCCTGTCGCGCACGCAATGTCGCGGTGGCCGCCTCGCGGGGTCGCTACATTCTGCCGGTCGATGCCGACGACCTGCTCGCACCATCCTTCATTGCAGACGCGGTCGCCGTGCTCGACCAACAACCGGAAGTGAAAGTTGTGCGCCCCACAATTGATTTCATCGGCGGACGCAGTGGGCGCTGGCACCTCCCCGATTTCTCGCTCCGACTCTTGGCACGTCGCAACCACATTGCGGCCTGCGCCCTCTACCGACGCGAAGACTTCGACCGCGTGGGAGGTTATTGTGAGGAGATCAAAGCGCGAGAGGATTGGGATTTCTGGATTTCGATGCTCAAACACGGAGGAAAGGTGGTGCGCCTGCCCGAAGTGGGTTACTACTACCGCGTGGTGGCGCAGTCCAAACGCTTCCGCGATCGGAAACTCGCCGCTCACGTCATTCACACGCTCAATATTCGGCACGCAGCCTTCTTCGAACAACAACTGGGAGGACCTTTGCGCCGCATGCGCTCTTGGTCTCGCTGGATCAATGCGCTCACCCGTCCGCTCCGCTACCGCAAAACGGTCACGGCCGAGGTGGCGCCGCCCGTAAAACAGTTTGTTGAAGAACTGCCGTGGCGTTTTGCAGCGGAAGGTCGCGAGATTTTCAAAAACAGGAATGCGATTCGCCGCTTCGAGGTGGGGGAAGACACGCTCGTGGTAAAGGAATTCTGCCTGCCCCACGCCTTCAACCGCTTTGTCTATCGGTGGTTCCGCGCGTCGAAGGCACAACGCTCTTTCGAATATGCCCGCGCGCTGCGTGCTCACGGCATCGGTTCGCCCGAACCGCTGGGCTACTGCGAGACCGGCACCTGCTTTGCACTGGGCTACAGCTACTACGTTTCGCGCTGTTCCACCTTGCCTTACAACTTCCGCCACCTGATTGGAGTGGAGTCGGAAACGGAAGAGAAAGCCTTGCGCGCCATCGCCGAAACCACCGCTCGCCTGCACGAAGCAGGATACTGGCACAAAGACTATTCGGGCGGCAACATCCTTTGGGGCGAAACATCGAACGGCATCGCCGTGGAACTGATCGACCTCAACCGCATGCGACTCGGAACGGTATCGCTCGAACGAGGTTGCGCCAACTTTGACCGACTGGAAGCCACTCCACGACAACAACGCATCATGGCCGAAGCCTATGCTGCGGCAC
>ERZ772928.1238-NODE-1238-length-11208-cov-3.509997_pt1 | contig 11208 bp, 7 predicted proteins | sample MGYA00511686_ERZ772928 | MGnify/ENA primary metagenome ERZ772928 (study PRJEB29015, sample SAMEA2738063) | human oral metagenome | biome: human oral; feature: human-associated habitat; material: saliva | place: China | collected 2219 ... | reverse complement strand
CGCTGACCAACGGTAAGGCTGACAAGAAGTTCGCTTACCGTCACTCCGGTCGTCCCGGTGGTCTGACCGCCACCAGCTACCGTGAGCTACTGGCCACTCGCCCCGAGTTCGCCGTAGAAAAGGCCATCAAGGGCATGATTCCCCACACCAAGCTTGGCCGTGCCCAGCTCAAGAAGCTGAAGGTTTACACTGGTAGCGAGCACCCGCACCAGGCCCAGAACCCTCAGGTTTTCGAGATCACCCAGGTCGCTCAGTAAGCGCTCAGCGCACGAGCCTCATAACGTAAAGGACATATCGTGGCTGAGACCACCATCGACATTGAGGTACTGGACGAGGAGAACGCTCCCGCCAGCTACACCACTGAAACCGAGACCACCGGCGAAGGCCGTGGTCAGTCCATCACCGCTCCCGGCGCCGGCCTAGGCCGCCGCAAGGAGGCCGTTGCTCGTGTACGCCTAGTGCCCGGCACCGGTAACTGGACTCTAAACGGACGCACCCTGGAGGACTACTTCCCCAACAAGCTGCACCAGCAGCTAGTGCGTTCCCCGTTCACCATCTTGGACATCGAGGGTCGCTTTGACGTGATCGCTCGTATCCACGGTGGCGGCGTTTCCGGCCAGGCCGGCGCTCTGCGTCTAGGCATTGCCCGCGCCCTGAACGAGATCGACCGTGAGGCCAACCGCGCCACCCTAAAGAAGGCCGGTTTCCTCACCCGCGACGCCCGCGCTGTTGAGCGTAAGAAGGCCGGTCTACACAAGGCCCGCCGCGCTCCGCAGTACTCCAAGCGCTGATCGCGTTTCGCGCTTTATCTGCTCACACCCCGTCACCTGTACATGGTGGCGGGGTGTGTTGCGTTTTAACTGGTTGTGGGATAATTGCTTTATTAATTGAGCTTTTGCAGGAGGAAATCAATGGCTCGTCTATTCGGTACTGACGGTGTGCGAGGCCTAGCTAACGACCTACTCACCCCCACCCTGGCGGTGCAGCTAGGTGAAGCTGCTGCCCGTGTACTAACGGAAAAGTCGCCAGCTAAAGGCAACAAGCGTCCGCGCGCCATCGTCGGTCGAGACACCCGCGCTTCAGGAGAATTCCTAGACCACGCTATCTCCGCAGGTTTGGCGGCCTCCGGCGTCGACGTCACCCGCGTCGGGGTTCTTCCCACCCCCGCCATCGCCTACCTCACCGCCGCCCATGACATCGACCTGGGCGTTATGATCTCCGCTTCCCACAACCCCTTCCCTGACAACGGCATTAAGTTCTTCGCCCGTGGCGGCTTCAAACTGGAAGACGCCGTCGAAGACCGCATTGAAGCCCTACTCACCGCCGAGCACGAGCGCCCCACTGGCGCCGCCGTCGGCCGTGTAATTAAGGGTGAAACCGTAGCTGACCAGGCCTACATCAACCACCTGGTGGCTTCCACTGGCACTGACCTGTCCGGCCTGCGTATCGCCGTGGACGCCGCCAACGGCGCTGCCTCTAAGGTAGGCCCCGCTGCGTTGCGTGCAGCCGGTGCTGAAGTGCTGGTTATCAACGCCTCTCCTGACGGCCTAAACATCAACGCCCAGGCCGGCTCCACCCACCCCGAGCAGCTACAGAACTACGTTAAGTTCGTGGGTGCGGACATGGGTGTGGCCTACGACGGCGACGCCGACCGCTGCATGGCCGTTGACGCTGAGGGCACCTTGGTGGATGGTGACCAGATCATGGGTATCCTCGCCATTGGCGCTAAGGCTGACGGCACCCTGGCCTCCGACACCCTGGTAGTGACGGTTATGAGCAACCTGGGTCTGCTGCTGGCCATGCGCAAGCACGGTATCCGCACTGTTCAGACCGGTGTGGGTGACCGCTACGTGCTAGAAAAGATGCTCTCTGGCGGCTACGTGCTTGGCGGTGAGCAGTCCGGTCACGTCATCGACTCCATCCACGCCACCACCGGTGACGGTATCCTCACCTCGCTGCGTTTGGCGGCCCGCCTCAAGCGCTCTGGCAAGTCCCTCAAGGAACTGGCCAGCGTAGTTGAGCGCCTACCCCAGTCGCTGATCAACGTCCCCAACGTGGACAAACACGCCGCCTCTACTAACGACGCCGTCCAGAGCGCCGTGGCTAAGGCTGAGGCCCGCCTAGGTGAGACCGGCCGTGTGCTGCTGCGCCCCTCGGGCACTGAGCCGCTGGTACGTGTCATGGTTGAGGCTGCCACTCAGGAAGAGTCCGACGCCGTCGCCGCTGAGTTGGCCCAGGTGGTTAAGGACAACCTGGCTCTGTGACGCGCTAAAATCTAGCTGCGCACTTAGCGTGCTCAACGCGCTGGCGTTCGCCGCGCTGCCGCGTTCAGGCGCCAGCGCTTGACGTACTTAATGTGCCAGCGCTCACCGCCCTAAAAGCAGCAAATGCGTTAAAGCGCGCAGCTAGGCACTGCAGCTAGACACTAAGGCCGGCCCGAAATTTCGGGCCGGCCTTTGGTTTGTTTGCGTCCGCGCAACCCTACTCTTTGCGCAGGCGCATATAGTCCATGTGGTGGTTGGCGTCCTTATGTAGCAGCAAGGTGGCACGGGGGCGGGTGGGCTCAATGTTTTCAATCAAATTGGGCAGATTGACGGTATCCCAAATCTGGCCGGCCCCAGCCAAAGCGACGTCGTCGTCAATATCAGCATATTTACGGAAGTAAGAGTCAGGCTGAGTAAAAGCCGTGTGCTTCAAAGTCAAAAACCGCTCCAAATACCAAGAGCGAATGTTGGCAGCGTCGGCGTCAACATAGATAGAAAAATCAATAAAGTCACTAACTGCCATAACCGCCTGGTTGTTAGAGGCACGCGGGGCTGGCTGGAGCACGTTTAGGCCCTCCAGCACCAGCACGTCAGGCTGACGCACATCCACCTTACGGTCAGGTACCACGTCATAAATCGTGTGGTCATAAAGGGGCGCCTGCACCAGGGGAGCGCCAGATTTAACCGCACTAATAAAATCAAGTAGGGCGCGTCGATCATAAGACTCCGGGAAACCCTTACGGGCCATCAGCCCGCGCCGCTCCAACTCGCTGTTAGGTAGTAAGAAACCGTCAGTGGTCACCAAAGACACCTTGGGGGTGGCCTCAAACCGCGCCAGCAGGTGAGCCAGCAGGCGGGCGGTAGTGGATTTACCCACCGCCACCGATCCGGCCACCGCAATCACAAAAGGCACATGTGTAGGCTCAATCCCTAAAGTGCGCGCCACCGCCTGGCGGCGCATCTGCGTGGATTCAATGTAAGTCTCTAAAAGTGCCGATAGAGGCCGGTAAACCGCATCTACCTCAGGTAGCTCAATGGGGTCATCTAAAGAACGCAAACGTTCCAGATCGGCTTCAGTTAGCGGCAGGGGGGCGTTAGCGGCTATACGGCCCCAAGCTTCACGTTTAATCTCTATAAACGGGCTGTTCTTATGCCAGATGGGAAGCCAATCTAGGGGGTTAGCAAAATCGCTCACGGCTCTAGTTTGGCTTACAAACCAGCCAAAGATAAAGCTCAGACCTAAGCGGCCTGGGTCATATGGCCGCTACGCTGTGGGAATAGTAAGCAAACTCGCGCCTTTCAATCATTGTTTTGCGCATTAGGTACATGATTCAATCAAGCTCATGTGTGGAATCGTTGGACATGTTGGACCGGTAGCGGTCCCCAGTGAACGTAGCCTAGAAGTACTACTAGATGGTCTTAGCCGCCTGGAATACCGTGGCTATGACTCCGCTGGCGTAGCCCTACTGACGGATGAAGGTGTATCCGTACGTAAGGAAGCCGGCAAGCTAGAAAACCTGCGGGCGCAGATCGCCGCCCACCCCCTGGCCCCGGCCACCGCCGGTATTGGTCACACCCGTTGGGCCACCCACGGCAGCCCCACTGCCGCTAACGCCCACCCGCATGTGGCCGGACACATTGCCCTGGCACACAACGGCATCATTGAAAACTTCCGTCCCCTGCGTGAAGAGGTAGAAAGCCTCGGCCGTACCCTACTGTCTGAAACTGACTCTGAAGTTGTTGCCCACCTGCTAGACATCGCCTACAGCGCCCTGCGTGAAGCCAACCCCGCTGGCGACCCGGCCCTGCAGCTGCGTGAAGCCATGGCCCAGGTGACCCCGCGCCTGGAGGGTACCTACGCCCTGCTAGCCATCACCGCCGACGCCCCCGGCACTATCGTGGCCGCGCGTCGCTCCTCCCCGCTGGTTTTGGGTGTGGGCGAGGGCGAAAACTTCGTTGGTTCCGACGTCGCCGCTTTCGTAGCCTTCACCAAGCAGGCCGTGGAAGTGGACGACAACCAGATCGTACTGATCACCGCCGCTGGCATTGAAATTACCGACGCCGCCGGCCAGGTAGTGACCGAGCCGCACGGCTGGGAGGTCACCTGGGACGCCTCCGCCGCCGTCAAGGGCGGCTACGACACCTTCATGGACAAGGAGATCCACGAGCAGCCCGCCGCCGTGGCCGACACCCTGCGCGGCCGCGTCGACGAGCGCGGTGAGCTCCAGCTCGACGAGATGCGCATCGACCCCGCCGTCCTGCGCAGCGTCGACAAGATCATCGTCATCGCCTGCGGCACCGCCGCCTACGCCGGGCACGTCGCCAAGTACGCCATCGAGCACTGGTGCCGCATCCCCGTGGAGGTCGAGCTCGCCCACGAGTTCCGCTACCGCGACCCGGTCGTCAGCGAGAAGACCCTGACCGTGGCCATCTCCCAGTCCGGCGAGACCATGGACACCATCCAGGCCGTGCGCCACGCCCGCGAGCAGGGCAGCAAGGTCCTGGCCATCGTCAACACCTACGGCTCGACCATCGCCCGCGAGGCCGACGCCGTCCTCTACACCCACGCCGGCCCGGAGGTCGCCGTGGCCTCCACCAAGGCCTTCCTCGCCCAGATCACCGCCTGCTACCTGCTGGGGCTCTACCTGGCCCAGCTGCGCGGCAACAAGTGGCCCGACGAGGTCGCCGAGTACCTGGACAACCTCGCCGCCATGCCGGACCGCATCCAGCACGTCCTGGACCACCAGGAGGCCGGGGTGCGTGACCTGGGCGCTGAGCTGGCGGACAAGTCCTCCTTCCTGTTCCTGGGCCGCCACGTCGGCTTCCCGGTGGCGCTGGAGGGCGCGCTCAAGCTCAAGGAGCTCGCCTACGTCCACGCCGAGGGCTTCGCCGCCGGCGAGCTCAAGCACGGCCCGATCGCGCTCATCGAGGAGGGGCTGCCGGTCTTCGTCATCGTGCCCACCCCGCGCCGCCCCGTCCTGCACGACAAGGTCATCTCCAACATCCAGGAGATCCGGGCCCGCGGCGCGCGCACCATCGTCATCGCGGAGGAGGGGGATACCGACGTCGAGCCCTTCGCCGACCACATCATCCGGGTGCCCGCCACCCCCACGATCCTGTGGCCGCTGCTGACCGTGGTGCCGCTGCAGATCTTCGCCGCGGCGCTGGCCGGGGCCAAGGGGCTGGACATCGACCAGCCGCGCAACCTGGCCAAGTCCGTCACCGTCGAGTAGGGCAGAGACTGAGCCGTCGACTCGACCCTCAATGGTGCCGAGCCCGTATCCCGGGCTCGGCACCGTCGCCTACAGGGCAGGGCGTAGAGACTTGATCTGCTGCTTCGTGCGGGCCTGTGAACGCTGAGAGGACAGAGTCAGGTCGTCGTCGTTGTCGACGTGATCGGCCTGGGCGACGACGAAGGCCTGGGCCATACCGCCGTCGTGGGCCAGGGAGAGGTGCCAGTGGCCGATGCCGGCCTGGCGGGCGGCCATCGCGGCCGCCCCGGTCAGGCGCAGGCGCGGTGGGGTACCGGGCGTGGAGGTCACCTCGATGTCCTGGTACTCCCAGCCCTGGGGCGCGTCCAGCCCGAGCTCGGCGTAGGCCGACCCCAGGGCCTTGAGAACCGCCTCCTTGGCCGCCAGGCGCGCCCCGAGGGAGGCGGCCCGCTTCTGGCAGGCGGCCAGCTCGGCGGGGGTGAAGAGCCGCTCGCGCAGGCCGGGTACCCGGTCCATGTAGCCTTCGAGGCGGGGGATATCAACCAGGTCGGTCCCTACAGCGCGGATCACTCGGCCATTGTGCCGGGTGAGCGGGGGCGGTGAGGGGTGAACGCGCCGCCTGGTTCTGGAAACAACAACTTCATGCCACGTGTCTGAAGACGACCGAAACGGACCGGCAGCCACCCAGTGAGTCTCGTTTCGTGAAACCTTCTGTCTCACAGTCGTGTTGGAGGGGCGAGGAGTGATGAGCGGAGGACAATGGGGTGGATGAGTGACCTCAACGACCTCCCGCGTTCCGACGACGTCACCGACCCCACCACCTGTGCCTGGCCCGCCCGGGAGATAGCGGCCGCGGAGGCCCCCGTCACCGCGGGCACCGACCGCTACATGAGAGCCGCCGCCCACGCGGTGGCCCGGGCGGCGCTGCGCGAGCTGCGCCAAGGAGCCGGCACTGCGAGCACCGCGGTGGCCCCAGCCCGGCCGGTTCCGGCGCCGCTGACCTCGATGAGCCCGACGGGGTCGGCCGCCACCCCCGCCTCATCGCTGTCCCCGGCGATGCCGCTGGGAGGAGCAGGTGAGGCGGCGGGGACGCAGACCGGCCCCGGATGGATCTCCGGGGCCCCGGTACTCCTCTTAGTCGGCGGCGGCCACAACGGTGCCGACACCCTCCTGGCCGGAGGTCTGCTCGCCCACAGCGGCTGCGCGGTCAGCGCCGTGCTCGCCACCGAACACCCCCATCCCGTTGCCCTGGAGGAGGCCCGCAGCCACGGCGTCACCATTCACGGCGCCGGATACCGCAGCGACGACGCAACCGGTCAGGACGCCGCCGAGGCCATCGCCGCTATCGACGCCTTCCTCGTCCACGGCGGACTCGTCCTGGACGGGCTCACCGGCATCGGCGCCACCGGGGCGCTGCGACCCGACGCCGCCGCCCTCATCGCCCCGCTCATCGCCGCCGGGGAGCCGGGGCGTCGCCCACTGCGCGTCATCGCCGTCGACCTGCCCAGCGGAACCGGCGTCGACGACGGCACGGTGAGTGGCCCGGTCCTGGCCGCCGACCGTACCGTCACCTTCACCTGTCTTAAGGGATGCCAGTGCCTGCCCCCGGCCCGGCACCTGTGCGGCGTCGTCGAGGTCGTCCCCCTCGGGCTGCCCGCGCCCACGAGCCGTCCCATCGCCCGCCGCCCCGTCGACGGCGCGCTGGGCGACTACCTGACGCGAGTGGTCCCCGAGCCGGGTGCCAATGACCACAAGTACACCCGCGGTGTGGTCGGCCTGTGGGCCGGCAGCGAGACCTATCCCGGTGCAGCCGTCCTGGCCGCCAGCGGTGCGGTGCTCGCCGGAGCCGGCATGGTGCGCCTGACCGCGCCCAGGCGGGTGGAGGACCTTGTTCTGGCGGCTCGACCCGAGGTCGTCCCCGCCGCCGGCCGCAGCCAGGCGCTCGTCCTGGGGCCGGGAGTCGCCCCCGCCGACACCGTCCGGGCCGACAAGCTGCGGGAGGTCCTACGCCCCACCCTGGCCCCCGCACGCGACAGCGGGGGCGGGCGGGTTGCTGACGGCGCCAGGACCGGTGAGGAGGCAGCAGACAGTGCCGCTGGCGCAGCTCCTGCCGGGGCCCCCGTCGTCGTCGACGCCGGAGCGCTGAGTATCCTGACCGAGCTCCTCGACGAGGGCCTGCGCTGCACGCCGCGTCATGTTCTGACCCCGCACGCCGGCGAGGCCGCCGCCCTCCTGACGGCGCTGGCGGACTCGGGGACGCCCGAGGAGACGGCCCGGCAGTGGAACCGGGAGCGCGTCGAGGCGCACCCGGCGCACGCGGTCCGCGAGATCTGCCGCCTGAGCGGCGCCACCGTCCTGCTCAAGGGGGCGACGACGCTCATCGCCGCGCCGCACCATCCACTGGTCAGCGTGGACTCCGGCCCAGGGTGGATGGCGACCGCAGGAAGCGGGGACGTGCTCGCCGGCGTCCTCGGCGCGGTCCTGGCCGGAGCCGCGGCCCGCTGGGAGCGAGAGGCGGCGCGTGCAGCCACAGGTGCGGACTCGGCTCAGGGCGTTCTGGTTGACTCGGTGGCCGCCGGAGTCCGGCTGCACGCGCTCGCGGGCGCCTACGCCGCCGCGATGCCGGGAGCCGGCGTCGTCGGTGCGGGTGGTCACCCGGTTGCTGCCCTCGACATCGCCGCGGCCCTCGGCCCGGCCCGCCTTGAGCTCAACTGGCTTCAGGCGGTCCCGCACCACTGAGACATGTCAGCCGATCGGTCGTCGCCGGAGGAGGTGAACAGTCGAGTGCGAGAGCCAACAGCCTCGCCTTCGGCCACCCAGTGCGACAATCGCGCTGTGACCACTTCCGCGGACTCAGTAGCAATGCCCCCCTCCACCGCTCCGGAAGCCTCAGCAGCCCGGCCCTCGCTGCCCGGGGCGGCCACCTCACGGGCCGTCATCGATCTGGCGGCCGTGGCCCACGCCTGCCAGGCGGCCGGGCAACTGACGCAGTGCTCGGCGGCGTCCTTCGCAACCGGTAAGGCCCGCGCACAGTCGATCGCGGCGAAGCTGGCCTCCGAGCTGTCGATCCCACTGCCGCGCACCGACGTCTCGCTCCTGGCGCCCGGCCCCGACGCGACGCTCGTCAAGGCGCTCGCAGCCTCGGGCATCACCGGCGTCGTGCTGCCCTCCAGCGAGATGCCCCTGGCGGACGGGACGTCGTCGAGCGTGTCGGCGCTCTCGACCCTTCCCAGCGGAAAGGTCTCCGCCGTGACGAGCGACACCGCCATGAGCGCGGCGTTCGCGGGTTCGATGCCTTCCAGCGGCCAGGCCGACGCGACGCAGAAGGCGGGCTCCATGCCGGATATGGACCCTCTGCACTCGAGGCAGCTGGTGCTCGCGCTGTCCGCCGCCACATATCGCGAACGCCCCAACGACGCCCGGGCGACGGTGATCCAGGCCGACCGCCCGAGCCTGCCGTCGATCAGCCCGCACGACCCGGCGAGAGCGAAGAGCGGCAGCCCGCTCGACCCGAGCGCCATGCGGGGAACGGTCGAAGCGCTCATGGGTGCACCGTGGGTCGAGCCCGCCACGATCGACAAGGTGCTCACCTCCACGCCTTCGAAGGTCAAACGGGAGGCTCTGGACGACACATCCAAGGCCGCCGGAGAGATCCAGCCTTCCCAACTCGGGCAGGTGGATTCGGCTCTCGCGCGTTTCACGTCGATCGGAGGAATCACCCAGACGCCCGAGCTGGTCACCACGCCGGCACGGGATCGCGGCTTCCAGCTGACTGCGAATGCATGGCGATCGGCGCCGGGGGCCCGATCGAAGGCTCTGAAGGCCTATTCCACCGAAGCCCGGGCGTTCGGCGAGGCGGTCAGCGCGAAGCCCTCCTCGACGGTCAACGTCATATCGCAGGAGACGGAGATCCCCCTCGACATCTCGAATTCCCTGCCGGTGCCCGTCACCGTCACCGTCGCCCTGGAGACGAAGGATCAGCGCCTGAAGATGACGAAGGCCGTCACCGCGACGCTCTCCGCCCATAACACGACGAAGGTCAGAGTCCCCGTCAAGGCACTGGGGTCGGGGAACATCACCGCGAAGGTGCGCATCCTCGACGGGAGCCTGCAGCCCCTCGGCTCGCCTCGGGCTCTGGAGGTGCGCGTGCGCGCCGACTGGGAGAACATCGGAACTTTGGTGTTCTGCCTGTTCTTCTTCACGCTCCTGATCATCGGCCTCGTCAGGTCGTTCCGCCGCGGGCGGCGGTCGTACCCCATCAGTCCGCTGGAGCATCGCCGCAAGTTGGGCCGGCATTCAACATAGTTTTTCGCCATGTGCCAGGTAGGATGGGCCGCAGTGGGTTCCCCCCGTTCCCCGCACGTCGCAGGCCGCGCACTTGGCAGGAAGGATTGACACGTGAACAGCTTCGTCGAGGCTGGTCAGCTGCTATCGGAACGCTATCGGCTCACCAGTCTTTTCCCCGAACAGCTTCCGTACAGCGGGATATCCGTGTGGAGTGCGATCGACACCCTTCTCGGCACGTCCCTCAGGCTCATCATACTCGACCCCGGCGCGCCGAACACCACCGAAGCCCTCGACTCCGCCCGCCGCAGCTCGCTCATCGACGACCCCCACGTCGTCCGCATCCTGTCCGTCGGGCAGGATGCATCGGCCTGCTACATCGCCACCGAAGTTCCCCTGGGAACGCCGCTTTCCCATTTCCTCCACGGCACGCCTTTCTCTCCGGAGCAGGCGCACGCGCTGTCCGGCGAGATCGCCTCGGCGCTCAACTCGGCCCGCTCTCGCGGCGTCCGCCACCTCCAACTGACGTCCCAGCAGGTGCGCGTCGGGGTCCTCGGCGAGGTCTTCATCGACGGCCTGGGGGTCGACGCCGCCTTGGCCGGGATGCACACCGATTCGATGGAGACGGCTCAGGCCGACAGGATCGAGGCCCGTGGGCTGAGCCTCCTCCTCGCCTGCCTGCTGACCGGCCAGCCGGGGGGCAAGCCCGAAGCCCTGCTCCGCGGCGTCGCCGACAACGACCGGCTTCCCGAACAGCTGCGCAATGTGTGCGCACGCGAACTCAAAGGGGTGGGGGCGCTTTCGCCCAGCGACTTCGTCCGGGAGCTCGCCCCCTGGGGCGTCATCTCACCAGGGGCATTCCCGCAGCCCGTCGGCGGCGCCTCGGCGCCGCCGAGCTCGCAGGGCGCGGCCTCCGGGCCGGCGGGAGCGGCGCCGTCGACTGGACCGGCCCCGCAGAGACCTCCCGCGCACGACCCGTCTGCCGGCGGCGCATTCCCAGCGAACGCACCGACTCCGCCGGGAATGCCGGGAGCCGCCGAGCCCGGGGCTCAGCCGCCGGCTCCCGCATGGAATCCGGCGGGCGCAGCGACGGGTCATCGCCGCCCGATGGTGGATCCGCTCTCGGAACACGCCATCGCCCCGAGCGGGATGAACCCGGCGTGGGTGGGGCTGGACCAGTTCGCCGAAGAGCACCCCGAAGCCATCGATCCTTCCGCCACTGCCATCTTCACTCCCGAGGACTTCGAATCCGCGAGCCATCACTACTCGGATCCTCGTCTGGACGTCGATGCGCCGGGACAGGCCGACGCCCCGAAATACGAGGCCTCCGGTCGCACTCCGCCCTCCGGCCAGGCGTCGACGGGGCCACAGGGCCGCCCTGAGTTCGCGCTCACTCCGGCGGAGCCAGACTCCGAGCAGAGGGCCGGGGCCGACGACGCCTCGGCCCC
>ERZ772928.1237-NODE-1237-length-11210-cov-3.299686_pt1 | contig 11210 bp, 7 predicted proteins | sample MGYA00511686_ERZ772928 | MGnify/ENA primary metagenome ERZ772928 (study PRJEB29015, sample SAMEA2738063) | human oral metagenome | biome: human oral; feature: human-associated habitat; material: saliva | place: China | collected 2219 ... | reverse complement strand
GTACAGGACGCGGCGGTGCACGGGTTTGAGGCCGTCGCGCACGTCCGGGAGGGCGCGCCCCACGATCACGGACATGGCGTAGTCGAGATAGGACTTCTGGATCTCTACCTGGAGGTCGACGGGGGTGGTGTGCCCCTGCATCATGGAGAGGCCCTGCGCCTCGGCCTCGAGCTGTTCGTCGACGCCCTCGGGGCGCTCGGTCTCGTCAGCCACTTGGTAACTCCTTAGCCTTCGGGTCGCGGGGATCAGATGTCCAGGAACCGGACGTCGCGGGCGTTGTGCTGGATGAAGCTGCGCCGCTGCTCGACGTCCTCACCCATCAGGACGGAGAACATCTGGTCGGCCATGGCGGCGTCCTGCAGGTTGACCTGCAGCAGGATGCGTTTGGCCGGGTCCATGGTGGTCTCCCACAGGTCGTCGGCGTTCATCTCACCGAGACCTTTGTAGCGTTGTAGCGTAATGGAGTTTTCTCCCTTCGTAGGATCGCCATATTGCGCGATGAATTCGTCCTTTTCGCGATCGTTGTAGCAATATTCTTCCACTTTGCCCTTGCGGCAACGGTAAAGCGGGGGCATGGCGATGTACAAATGGTTTTCTCGAATCACTTGCGGGAAGTAACGATAGAAAAGCGTCATGATGAGCGTGGCAATGTGCTGTCCGTCGACATCGGCATCGGCCATGATCACAATTTTGTGGTAGCGCAATTTGTCGATATTGGCCTCTTTCGAGTCCACTTCTCCACTCTCGCCTTCTTTTTGCACCCCGAAACGGATGCCCAGCGCCTGGATAATGTTGTTCACCTCGTCGCTTTCGAAGGCTTTGTGCCACATGGCTTTCTCCACATTGAGGATCTTACCGCGCAAAGGCAGGATGGCTTGTGTGGCACGGCTGCGACCTTGCTTGGCAGAACCGCCGGCCGAATCACCCTCGACGAGGAAGAGTTCGCACTCCTCGGGCACGCGGCTCGAACAGTCGGCGAGTTTGCCGGGAAGTCCACCGCCCGCCATCGGATTCTTGCGCTGAACCGTCTCGCGAGCCTTGCGGGCGGCAACACGCGCCGTGGCGGCAAGAATCACTTTGTCCACAATGAGCTTTGCTTCTTTGGGATGCTCTTCGAGATAGTTGGTCAAAGCTTCGCCGACAGCCTGGTTTACAGCGCCCATTACTTCGCTGTTGCCGAGTTTTGTCTTGGTTTGTCCCTCAAACTGGGGCTCCGAGACCTTGACACTGATAACTGCGGTGAGTCCTTCGCGGAAGTCTTCGCCGGTGATTTCGATCTTTGCTTTCTCGATCTGCTTCTGTGCGGTGTCTTCGGCGTATTTTTTGAGCACACGTGTCACTGCGGCGCGGAAACCCGCGAGGTGTGTGCCGCCTTCTATCGTATTGATGTTGTTTACATACGAGTGAAGGTTCTCACTGTAGCTCGTATTGTAGACAATAGCCACCTCCACCGGGATGCCTTCCTTCTCAGTATTGATGTAAATCACGTCGGGAATGAGCGGCGTGCGCATGGAATCTTGGTAGCGCACGAACTCTCGCAGTCCACTCTCCGAGAAAAAAACTTCGCGGCGCGGGTTGCCATGTTCGTCCTCCTCGCGTTCGTCGGTCAAAGTAATGGTGAGTCCGGCATTCAAGAAAGCCAATTCGCGAAGGCGGTTGGCGAGGATGTCATATTTATATTCCGTGGTGGTGAAAATTTCGGGGTCGGGCCAGAACTGTTGGCGCGTACCTCGCAACGAAGTTTCGCCGACCACCTTCACAGGATAGAGGGGATGTCCCTTTTCATATTCCTGCTGATAGATTTTTCCGTCACGAACACCTGCGAAAGCATGTGGGTGGAGAGTGCGTTCACGCACGAAACGCCCACACCGTGCAGACCGCCGGACACTTTGTACGAACCCTTGTCGAACTTACCGCCGGCATGCAGCACCGTCATCACCACTTGCAGCGCACTCACGCCCTCTTTTTCGTGGATGTCGACGGGAATGCCGCGACCGTTGTCCTGCACTACGATGGAACCGTCCTTGCAAATCGTCACTTCGATGTGGGTGCAATAGCCGGCCAAGGCTTCGTCGATGGAGTTATCCACCGTTTCATAGACCAAATGGTGCAGGCCTTTCTCGCCAATGTCGCCGATGTACATCGCCGGACGCTTGCGAACGGCCTCCAAACCTTCGAGTACTTGGATATTCGATGCGGAATAGCCCGCGGGTTTATGCTGTTGTTCTTCCATGCGGATTGTCAATTATATTGGAAGCAAAGATACATCTTTATTTCGGATTGGCCAATTTATGCCGCTTGAACACACGACGATAGACCACAAACCCCGATATCACCACACTGAGCAAGAACAAACCGGAAAGAAAGATGAAAAGTTGCACGAGCAGTGTGGGCAAAAAGGTGTAGATGCGGCCGGTGTGCACCTCGAGCGCCAGACGCCAGAGCGACATCCGATCGGATGCGGGCGAAACGGCCGACGACTGCGCCGGCATAGGCGCAGCGGCAGAAGCGCCGGTCGACCCGTCGCGCGCCGGTGCCTTGTAGGCGATCGCTACGGGGAATTCTGCACCGCGATTGTAGTCGAACACCACGGCACGCACGCCGAGGTCGGTGCTGTAGCCCGAAACGGAATAGGTGAAATCGGGCATGACGGCTCGCTTCGGTGCCACATAACGACAGCAACGCATCAGGTCGTAGCACTCGCCGGTGGTGCGATTCCATCGATACAAGCCGGCAAACGAACCCACCGTCCACTCATCGCGATTCTCCTGTCGGAGCACGTTGGGGCCCATGAAGCCGGTTGGGGGCTCGTGGCGGAGGCGGTGAGGAGGCAACGCGAGAGATGGAGTGGCGTAGAAGCCGTGAGCGGTGTAGAAAAGCCATTCGCCGCGGGCCGTATCGCGACGCACCATTCGCAGTTCGTCCCACCAAGCGTTGGGCACGTCCTCGACGGTGTGGGGAACGGGGCGATGTGTGCCGCCGGCCACCAGAATGAGCAACGGCGGGCGGAGAAACATGCCCGAAAGCGTGAGCACAAATACAAATACCAGCGTGCCGACGCCAATGCGATTGTGCCAACGCAAAGAAAGGAGCGTGAACCGATTGGCCGCTCGCCGACGTTGGATTTTCCAACGCCGAACCAGTCGCGGCATGAAGGTGAGAATCAGTCCCGTGATGCAGAGCGCCAACAAACAGAGCGCCAAGGCATCGACGGCAAAACGACCGATTTCACCGAATAATTCCCCACTATGCAAACGCCATATTGTGCGGAGGGTGAAGCGCCCGGGAGCACCTTCGGCGGGTGCGGGAAGTTCGCTGCGCGTGAAGCGGGCGTAGGGCGCAGTGGCGGTGTAAACGGCCGAACGGCTCAGCACCACGAGGGTGTCTCCGGCCACAGCGGCCGAAACAAAACGATCGTCGTGCCCCAGGGCGGGGGTGGCGATCTGCCAACGCGAGGCGGCGGGACGCAACACGTAGACTTCGTAAGAACTCACCGCGAAGACCTCCCCGCCGGGCAGCCGAACGGCGTCGCCGAAGGAGCGATTTTCGACCCCTGCGCGCAGCCCCTCGTTGAAAGGGCGGATGCGTTCGCCCCGCGCATCGGAGAGAAAAAGGCCGTTTTCACCGTAGAGCAAGATGCGATTGGCCGACAGCGGCAGCGTGCCGCGCACCGTGCCTTGGTTCCAGTTGTGGAGCCGATAGGAAGGTGGGAGATAGGCGCGCGGAACATCCACACCGCGCAGCGCTTCGCGGTGATTGAGCACAAGCCCCGAGAGGAGAAACGGAATGAGAAAGCAGGAGAAAAACAATCCGCCCCACTTGTGCCAGCGACGCCAACGGCGGACGCGGCTCACGGTGCGGACGGGAGGACCGGAAGGAGAAGACATAAGCAGGAAATGGCCCCATCGGGCACAGCCCGGAGGCTTCTTATCGATGAAAAAGGAGGAGTGTTCGACAAAGATACGCATTTATCGTCACGCGGGGCACACGCGATTCGGCTTTTTCGCCAACCGAAACGAGCGCTCTCCCGGGGTTCATCGATGGATTCGGCGAGAAGAGCGAAAACAGGCCGAAAAAGGCGAATGAAAACACGGAGGGTTCGGCGCAAAACGCGGGGCTTTCGACCAAAATCCTCCGCTTTTTTCCCGAAAATTCCCCGCTTTTGCTCCGTACACGGCGATCGAGCGATCCGAAAGCGAGTGAAAACGAGTGCACGCTGCCGACGATGGGAGGAGAAATGCCTACAACGCCACGCCCAAGCCGCGATTTCATCGGCAGACATCGCCGAAACGAAGAGCCACACCCCACATTTTGACAACTACACTAAGCACATCCCGTTATTTATTTGTAGATTTGCACACCATGACAGACAACGATCCTCTGGCGCTCCAACTGAAACTCATCGAAGTCCTGGCCGAAGGCAGCTACCTTGACGTGCCTCGGCTGGCAGCGCGCACCGGCATGCATTCTCGCCGCATCTATCGTCTTTTAGAGAAGTTTCCTCGGCTCGGGCTCCCGCTCGAAAAGTCGGGGCATGCCTATCGTCTGTCGCCCGACGCCCCGTTTTTGCTCCGCGTGTCGGAGCAGTTGCACTTTCGCCCCGATGAGGTGCAAACCTTGGCCGAGGTGCTCGAAAGCGCCACCGACTCGTCGACCCCTGTGCGCCTCTTGCGCGACAAGCTCCACCGCCTGCGCAACGACCATGTGCTGGTGCCCGACGAAGCCGACCCGCACACGGGGCAAAACATTCGCCACATTTTCGAAGCCATCCGCCAAGAACGCACCGTGGTGCTCAAATCCTATCTTTCGGCCAGCGGGCAAAACATTGTGGACCGCGTGGTCGAACCCTATCTTTTCCTGCCGGGCAACCGCAACGTGCGATGCTACGAAATCCAATCGGGGTGCAACAAAACATTTAACCTGGCGCGCGTGGAATCGGTCGAACTGCTCGATTTGAACTGGAGTCATCGAGCGCAACACGACACAGATTTCGTCGACTTGTTCCACTTTGCCGGGGCTTCGCGCACCCGAGTTTGTCTGCGCTTGGGCTATTTGAGCCGGAGCGTATTGCTCGATGAGCATCCTCGCGCCGCCAAATTCCTCACGGCCGAGGGCAATGGCAAATGGCGCTTCGAGGCGGAATTTTGTTCGATGCGGGGAATCGGCCGATTTGTGATGAGTATGCCCGCCGATATCGAAGTGATCGATTCGCCCGAACTGATTGACTACCTGAAAAAACAAGTGCGCACGGCCCTAAACAAATGGGGTGCGACCGATGAATCCGATTCTTAAAACCCAACACCACCCATGAACCGAAAACTACTCCTCCTGCCGGTCTGCTTTTTGTTCTTGTCGGCAGCGGCTCAAAAGGCCGATTTCAACGTTGTGCCCCTTCCGCGAGAAATCACCTCGCAACCGGGTGCGACGCCTTTCGTGATAGACCGAAACACTGCCATCGTCGAAGGACAAACAGCGGGAGAGCAACGCAACGCGCGCTTCTTGCAACAATATATATTGGAGCGCATCGGCTGGCAGCTCCCCATTGTCCGCAACGCGAAGGGACACGCCAGCATCACCGTGCGCACCCTTGCCGCCGACAAGGAGGCCGCTCGCGAAGGCTATCGGCTCGAGGTGGACGCTAAGCAGATTCGCATCGAAGGCAACGACGATGCCGGTGCGTTCTACGGCATTCAGACACTGCGCAAGGCACTGCCCCATCTTTCCGAGGGACAAAAAGGAAAAACCCCCGTCACCGTTCCCGCCACCCGCGTGAGCGATGCACCGCGCTTCGGCTATCGCGGCATGGAACTCGATGTGGCGCGCCATTTCGTCGCGCCCGACAGCGTGAAACGCTTCATCGATCTGCTGGCGCTCCACAACATCAACCGGTTCCACTGGCACCTGACCGACGACCAGGGCTGGCGCATTGAAATTAAGCGCTATCCACGCCTCACCACCGTGGGCAGCCGACGCGCGCAAACCGTGATCGGTCATAACACCGGCAAATACGACGGTTGCCCTCACGGCGGATTTTACACGCAGGAGCAGTGTCGCGACATCGTGCGCTACGCCGCGGAACGAAACATCACGGTAATCCCCGAAATCGACCTGCCGGGACACATGGTCGCGGCCTTGGCAGCCTATCCCGAGCTGGGATGCACCGGCGGCCCCTACGAGGTGCGCCAATTCTGGGGCGTGGCCGACGATGTGCTCTGTGCCGGCAACCCGAAAACCTACGAATTCATCGACAATGTGCTCGACGAGGTGACTAAAATCTTCCCCTCCACCTATGTACACATCGGGGGTGACGAATGTCCCAAGGACCGTTGGAAGAAATGCCCCAAGTGTCAGACCTTCATCCGGGAACACCATCTGGAAGCCGAGGGCGGACACACGGCCGAGGAGCGTTTGCAGAGTTATGTGATCCGACACGCGAGCGAACACCTCGCGCAACGCGGTCGCCGCATCATCGGGTGGGACGAGATTCTCGAAGGCGGACTCGCACCGGGGGCGACGGTCATGTCGTGGCGCGGAGAAAAGGGGGGCATAGAAGCGGCCAAGAGCGGACACGATGCCATCATGACGCCGAACTCCTACCTCTATTTTGACTACTATCAGTCGAAAAACACCGCCGAAGAGCCCGAAGCCATCGGCGGATACCTCCCGTTGGAGCGCGTATATGCCTACGAACCCATCCCCAACGGGACGGACGAGACGACGGCGCGCCATTTCATCGGCGTACAGGCCAACATTTGGACGGAATACATCCCCACCTTCCGCGGAGTGGAGTACATGGCGCTGCCGCGTGCGGCCGCTTTGGCCGAAATCCAGTGGCGTCCGCGCGGTGTGCGCAACTATCAGGAGTTTCTCGGCCGCTTGCCCCGGCTCTTCTCCTTATATAAAGAGCAGGGCTACAACTTCGCTCGACATTTCTACGATTTGCACACCGACTACACCTTGGTGCCGGACAGCGGCGTGAAGGTGACGCTCTCCACTGTGGACGATGCGGCCATTCGCTACACCCTCGACGGCAGTGAGCCCACGATCCATTCGAAGGTCTACACTGCCCCGTTCTTGGTGCGCCAAGATGCACAATTCCGTGCGGCGGCTTTCCGAACCGAGCCCACTGTGGTGGGTAAAATCGTGAACCGCAGCCACATTGAGCGTGAGGATTTCCATTTCAACAAGGCCACGGCACGCCCCATCACCCTGTTGCAGGGTGCGAACGCGCAATATAAATTTGCCGGTGCGCAAACACTCGTCGACGGCCTGCGCGCCACAAACACCAGCCACCAATCGGGACGCTGGATCGGCTTCTATACCGAAGACATGGAGGCCGTTATCGACCTCGGACACGAAACGCCCATCGACGAAGTAGCCTTCAACACCTGCGTGGAAAAGGGCAGTTGGATCTACGATGCGCGCCATATAGATATTGCCGTGTCGGACGACGGGAAACAGTGGACCACCGTGGCCGAACGCGACTTGCCTGCGCTCACCGAAGCCAACCGCAACGGCATCACCCGCCACACGCTCAACTTCCCCCGCTGCTCCACACGCTTTGTCAAGGTGCACGCTGTGCCCGAACACCGTATTCCCGAATGGCATACGGGAGCAGCAGGAAATCGCGCCTTCCTTTTCGTCGATGAAATCGAGGTAAAATAAGTATTCTGCACCAAGTAGAGAAAAAGCCCGCACTTTTTCGTCCAAAACATTTGGATGTTATCGACAAATACACTAATTTTGCACTCGCAATTGGGTCATGGTGTAATGGTAACACTACAGGTTTTGGTTCTGTCATTCTGGGTTCGAATCCCGGTGACCCAACAAAATGCGCTGATTGGCCGCGTCCTCGACGCCGACGATCGGCGCATTTTTTGGTTTACGCCCACTGACCGACGACGCCCCGAAGTGTGGGGGCGTCGGTCGGCACTTCTCAGACTTAGATTTCCTCCTTTCTCATCACACACATGGCTTCTCTGAAATCTCTGGCCAAAGACACGGCCATCTATGGCATGAGCTCCATTGTGGGGCGCTTTCTCAACTATCTGCTCTTCCCGCTCTACACGCATGTCTTCGCGGCAGCGAGCGGCGGCAACGGGGTGATCACCAACATGTATTCTTACACGGCGCTGCTGTTCGTGATTCTCACCTTCGGCATGGAGACCACGCTCTTTCGCTTCATCAACCGCGACGACGTAGAAGACCCGAAAAAAGTGTACACCACCGTGTTGGCGATCGTGGGCGGCGTGGGACTGCTCTTTTTCGCCCTCGTGCTCGCTTTCCTCCCCGGACTTTCGGCACAAATGGGCTACCCCGATCACCCGGACTACGTGTGGATGATGGCCGCAGTGGTGGCTCTCGACGCTTTTCAGGCAGTGCCTTTCTGTTATCTTCGTTATCAGCGCCGACCGGTGAAGTTTGCCGTGCTCAAACTTAGCTTCATTGCGCTCAACATCCTCCTCAATCTTCTTTTCTTCGTCGTTTTCCCTCATTTCATCGAAGGGTGGAAAATAGAAGTGGGACATGTGTTCCTCGTCAACCTGATTTGCACCGGATTGATCACCTTCGGTTTTTGGAAAGAGCTCTTCGGTGTGAAATGGCGCGTCGACCGCAGTTTGGTACGCCCCATGCTTTCCTACTCCTGGCCCATTCTGGTACTCGGCATTGCGGGGATTCTGAACCAAACCATCGATAAGATTCTCTTCCCCAAGCTGGTTCCGGGGCACGAAGGCATTGTGCAACTCGGCATCTACGGGGGTGCGGTGAAAATCGCGATGATCATGGCGCTCATCACCCAAGCTTTTCGCTACGCCTACGAACCTTTCGTGTTTGCCGCGGCGAAAAAGAGCGAATCGACCGACAATCGCGCCACTTACGCGCTGACGATGAAATATTTCCTGATCTTCACGCTCTTCGCCTTCCTGATGGTGATGGCCTATATCGATGTGTTCAAACACATGATGGGACGCGACTACTGGGAAGGGCTCAAAACGGTGGCCATCGTCATGGTGGGCGAAATCGTAAAGGGCGTGTATTTCAATCTTTCGTTCTGGTACAAGTTGACCGACCGCACGATTTGGGGCGCATGGTTCTCAGGTGCCGGCTGTTTGGTGCTTGTGGCGTGCAATTTGCTGTTTGTTCCTCGCTTCGGCTACATGGCTTGCGCCTGGTCGGGCGTGGCCGGCTACACCGTCGCCATGCTTTTGAGCTACTTCACGGGACAGAAATACTATCCCATCGCTTATCCGCTCAAACAGATCTTTGCCTACGTGGGGTTGACGGCCGTTCTTTATGCTGTGATGTCCATTTCTCGCGATTTCATCGGCAGCGACGGTTTGCGCATCGCTTTTAACTCGATCGGCATCGTTCTTTTCCTCGTCTACACCGTGCGCAAGGACTTTCCCTTGGCCTCTCTTCCGGTGATCGGCAAGTATTTCCGCAAATAAACTCCCTGCACCACTCTATTTCACTCTATAATCATGTACACCGCTTCGCTCGACAACGGTCTTCGCATCATCTTTCAACCTTCGGAATCGGAGGTGGTCTATTGCGGCTACGTGATTTGCGCCGGCACACGCCACGAAGCGGCGGAAGATTCGGGCATGGCGCATTTCATCGAGCACATGTCGTTCAAAGGTACGCAGCGACGAAAATCAAGACAGATCAATGATTACCTGGAACGCGTGGGAGGCGAACTCAATGCCTTTACCAGCAAACAGGAAACGGTGTTTTGTGCCACAGTGCTCCGACGCGATGTGCATCGTGCCGTCGATGTGCTGACCGACATGGTGTTCCACAGCGTTTACCCGCAGAGCGAAATCGAAAAGGAGGTGGAAGTCATCATCGATGAGATCGACAGTTATAAGGATTCTCCCTCGGAACTCATCTTCGATGAATTCGAACAGCAGCTTTTTGGCCGTTGTTCGCTGGGAAGAGACATTCTGGGCGACAAAAACCGCCTGCGCACCTACACCACGGCCGATGCACTCCGCTTCACCGGCCAATATTATCGGCCGGACAATGCGGTGTTTTACCTCTACGGCAAGGCAGATTGGGCTCGACTGGTGCGCTTGCTGGAAAAAGCCCACGGCATAGGCGCGAAGCAGGCCGGCGCCGCCGATGAAACGGGGGAGAAATTCACCCCGGCCGCGCAACCTCGGGCATTGTTTGCCGAGCCGTCGACGATTCGCGTGAACCGCGGCACACACCAAGCCCACGTGATGATGGGAGCTCCCACTTTCGCAGCCGACGACCCCAGGCGCTATGCGCTTACCCTACTCAATAATATAGTAGGTGGGCCGACGATGAATTCGCGCCTGAACATGGTGGTGCGCGAACGGCACGGATTGGTGTACAGCATCGATTCTTTTTTGAACAGCTACCCCGATACGGGATTTTGGAGCCTGTATTTCGGTTGCGACGCGGAAGACGTGGCGCGTTGTCGGCAATTGGTGGTGCGCGAACTGCAACGCCTTTGCGACAAGCCCCTCACCACGGCGGCACTCCGGACGGCCAAAGCACAGATCTGCGGTCAAATCGGCATTTCGTGCGACAATTCCGAAGCTTTTGCGGTGGCAATGGCGAAACAATATGCACATTTCGGCACGCAGCGCGACATGCAACGCATCATGGAGGGTATCCAAACGGTGAGTGCCGCGGAATTGCAAGACATGGCGCGCACCATTTATAATCCCGATGGGCTCTATACACTGATTTATCGATGAAAACGCATCCTCTCGCCCTGTTTCGCTACTGTCCTCGCTGCGGAAGTGCCGCTTTCGCGGTGCATGACCATCGTTCGAAGCGTTGTGACGATTGCGGGTTCACTTATTATGCCAATGCTTCGGCCTCTGCAGCGGCAGTGGTGCGCAATGTGCGAGGCGAACTTCTCTTGGTGCGTCGCGCTTTTGCCCCTCATGCGGGCACACGCTGCTTCCCCGGCGGATTTGCTGAGCACGACGAATCACTCGAAAGTACTTGTCTGCGAGAACTTCGCGAAGAAACGGGGCTCACGGGGCGAGATCCGATTTTTTTGTTCAGCCTGCCGAATCTTTACACCTATTCAGGCCTGCAAATCCACACACTCGACAGCTTTTTCTCCGTGACGGTCGACGATGAAACCGCGCTTTTTGCGGCAGACGACGCCGCTGCCGTGGAATGGCACCGGCTTTCGCTCGATTTACTCAAGACTATTGCCCTCGAATCGC
>ERZ772928.1235-NODE-1235-length-11216-cov-3.192187_pt1 | contig 11216 bp, 10 predicted proteins | sample MGYA00511686_ERZ772928 | MGnify/ENA primary metagenome ERZ772928 (study PRJEB29015, sample SAMEA2738063) | human oral metagenome | biome: human oral; feature: human-associated habitat; material: saliva | place: China | collected 2219 ... | reverse complement strand
TTTCCCCTAGATTATCATCTTTTGACATCTACATATAAAAGGTATTAAAATACATCTATATTATATGTAGCTTTTGTGCAGCATTAGTCTGCTTTTTATTTGAGGGATATATATGGAAACTTTATTCGACAGTATTTCGAGCTTCAACCAGCCACTTGCGGTAAGGGTTAGACCAAGGAACCTAGATGAGTTCTTCGGACAGAAGCATTTGATAGGAAGAGGAAAGATTTTGAGAAGGATGCTCGAGCAGGAGCAGATGTCTTCGATTATATTTTGGGGACCTCCAGGCGTTGGAAAGACAACTTTGGCAAACATCATCGCTAAACAGTCTAACGCTAGGTTCATAACCTTTTCTGCCGTGACATCGGGTATCAAAGATGTTAGAGCTGTAATGCAGGAAGCCGAGGAGAGCAGGCACTTCGGCCAAAGGACTCTCGTTTTCATAGATGAGATACACAGATTCAACAAAGCGCAGCAGGATGCATTTCTTCCTTTCGTAGAAAAGGGCTCCATCATTTTGATTGGTGCGACTACTGAGAACCCATCTTTTGAGGTAAACTCCGCTCTACTTTCTAGGTGCAAGGTTTTTACGCTCAAGCAGCTTGAGACAGATGACATGATTGAGCTTCTAAGACATGCGACAGAAGACCCTCGTGCCTTCCCAACAAAAAAGATAAATATCTCGGATGAGAACCTCAGCAAGATAGCCATTTACTCAAATGGAGATGCTAGGACGGCTCTGAACACCTTGGAGCTTGCGGTTCTAAATAGCGAGGACGTGGACGGAGTCATAGATGTTTCTGATGACATCATGCAGGAGCTGATTGAGAAGAAGATGCTCTTTTACGATAAGACTGGCGAGGAGCACTATAACATTATATCCGCCCTGCATAAGTCAATGAGAAATAGCGATCCCGACGCAGCAATATACTGGATGAGCAGGATGCTCGATGGAGGAGAAGACCCTCTTTACATCGCAAGAAGGCTTATAAGATTTGCTTCAGAGGACATAGGCCTAGCCGATACACGCGCGCTTTCACTTACGATAGAGACATTTCAGGCCTGTCAGTTTCTCGGGCTTCCCGAGTGCGATGTCCATTTGACCGAAGCAGTTATCTACCTTTCTCTCGCCCCTAAGTCGAATGCTGTTTATGAGGCAAGAATGGCTGTTTTAAAGGATGTAAAGGATAGTAGGAACGAGCCCGTTCCTCTTCAGCTTCGCAACGCCACAACAAAGCTAATGAAGAACATCGGCTATGGTGAAGGCTATAAATATGCCCACTCATACGGCGAAAAAACAACAAATATGCAGACCATGCCAGATAATCTAGTAGGACAGACTTATTATCATCCATCAAAGGAAGGCAACGAGCTCAGGTTCAAAGAGCGACTTGAGCATCTAAGAAAACTTAAGAGAAATCTCAAGTAATCGAAACAGAATAAACAAGAAAAGAGGCTATCCTGCATTTGCAAGATAGCCCTTCTATTAAGCTATTTGTTGAATTTCTCTTCTATTTCCTTTGCGACTTCCTCAGTTGAATGGCATCCGTCACACGAGCATCCGCCTCCGCATCCGGAACAAGTGCTCTCTCCTTTAAGTTGACTTCTGATATTTCTTATTACAACTCGTCCGCTAAAGAATACGATGACGGCGAGTATTCCAATCGCAATTGTATATCCTAAATATGGAGACATATCTCACCATCCTTTCTTCTACCAATACTCGGTAGAAATTTATTTTGCGTCTGCAGCCTCAACTGCAGTAACTGACTTGCTTGAGTGTTCTGGCTCTGCGCCCTTTCTCACTAGCAGATATACTATACCCGCAATTAACACTATTGAAACGATAGGACCTACTCCGAAACCAAACTCTCCAGTTATGACACCACCAATATTGTATGCGATTAGAGATATGCAATATGCCCATCCAGTTAGCCATCCGATTGCAGCCCATGTCCATTTACCATTACCCATCTCACGCTTGATAGCACCGATAGCAGCAAAGCAAGGAGCGCATAGTAAGTTAAATACTAGGAATGCCATTCCAGCAGGACCACTATAATCCTTTGCTACATTTGCCCAAATCTGTTCACCATTATCTCCGAGTGCTCCCTTAGAGTCGTCGTAGTTATATAGCACACCAAATGTACCTACAACCTGTTCCTTAGCAACAAGACCTGTTACTGTAGCAACAGTTGGTTTCCATGATCCAAATCCTAGAGGTCTGAATATAGGTGCAACTGTATTACCAACGCTTGCAAGAAGCGATGCGTCCATAGGGTTAACCTCATCTAGGCTTATATGTCTCTTCTGAGCTAGTTCCTTCTGGTATTCAGCTGTTGCAACATCCTTGTCCTCGAACAAAGTGGCAACCTTACCGAACTTACCATTTACAAATCCGTAGCTCATTAAGAACCATAGGATTATTGAAGCAATAAGGATAACTGATCCAGCTCTCTTAATAAATGAAAATGCACGATCAAATGCAGTACGAAGAATGTTCTTAACCGATGTGATGTGATAAGCTGGAAGCTCCATTACAAACGGTGCAGCATCTCCTGCAAAAGCCTTGAATTTCTTTAAGATTATAGCTGATAGTATAATTGATACTATTCCAATGAAGTAAGCTGATACAGCAACATAAGCTGAGCCATTGAATATAGCACCTGCGATAAGTCCTATCATAGGAAGCTTTGCTCCGCAAGGCATGAAGGTTGCAGTCATAACTGTTAGCTTACGGTCTCTTTCCTGCTCGATTGTACGTGAAGCCATAACGCCTGGTACACCGCAGCCTGTTGCAACCATGTAAGGGATAAAGCTCTTTCCTGAGAGTCCGAAGTGGCGGAAGATTCTATCCATAACGAAGGCTACACGAGACATGTATCCGATATCCTCAAGTATTGAGAGGAATAGGAACAGAACGAACATCTGTGGAATGAAGCCCAAAACAGCTCCAACACCGGCGATGATTCCGTCATTTACTAGACCGAAGATCCAGCTTTTGTCTGAGATGCCAAGAGCTCCGAACAATGCTTCAAGGCCCTTAGGAACCCACTCCGCAAAGATTACATCGTTGGCATAGTCTGTCATCTTCTTACCAATTGAGATTTTCCAATCACCCATTGATATAGCATAGACAAAGAACATTATCAGAACAAATATAGGCAGACCAAAGATTCTGCTTGTAACGACCTTATCAATCTTATCAGATGTGGTCATATTATCCTTTGTTCTAATCTTATGAACTGAATCTGCTGTTATATTTGCAATGTATGAATATCTTTCATTTGTGATGATGCTCTCTGAATCATCGTCCTCAGCCGTCTCACATGCCACAGTAATCTGCTCGATTTCATCAGCCTTATCGCCAAGTGAAATAGATTCCATAACCTTAGGGTCTCTCTCGAAGATCTTGATAGCATACCAGCGTTCTAGCTCTTCAGGTACGATGCCCTTGATGTCAGCTTTAATCTTAGCAATAGTTTCTTCTATTGCATCAGCAAAGTTTCCATCCACGTTCACCAGCTTATGCTCTTCAGCAGCTTTAATTGCTAGCGCTGCAGCTTCATTGTGACCCTCTCCCTTAAGAGCACTAATCTCAATAACAGGGCAGCCTATGCTCTTGCTGAGTGCATCTACGTCAATAGTGTCACCATTCTTACGAACAAGGTCTATCATATTGACAGCGATAACTACAGGGATACCGAGCTCAAGTAGCTGTGTTGTCAAGTATAGGTTTCTCTCAATATTTGTACCATCAACGATGTTCAAAATCGCATCAGGTCTCTGTGTTACGAGATATTCTCTCGAAACAACCTCCTCCAAGGTATATGGAGAAAGCGAATATATACCTGGAAGGTCCTGAATAACAACATCCTTGTTACCCTTATATTTACCTTCCTTCCTCTCTACTGTAACGCCTGGCCAGTTGCCGACGTACTGGTTTGCTCCAGTCAAAGCATTAAAAAGCGTTGTTTTACCGCAGTTTGGGTTTCCGGCTAACGCAATTGTAATTGCCATTATTTACTCCTTTCGATTAAAAGTTTTGTCCTAGAATTATTCTTCTACTTCTATCATTGCAGCATCTGCTTTACGAATAGAAAGCTCATAGTTTCTTATGTTGAGCTCCATTGGATCGCCTAAAGGAGCTAGTTTTCTAACGTAGATTTCTACTCCCTTTGTAATGCCCATGTCCATGATTCTTCTTTTAACTGAACCCTCACCATGAAGCTTTACTACCTTTGCGGTTCCGCCAACTGGTACATCGCGTAAAGTTCTCATCATTTTCCTCCTTAAATTAAAGCGGATTTACCACTATTTTATTTGCCATTTCCTTAGTGATTGCTAGTTTGGAATCCTTAACCTTAACAATTAAGTTTCCGCTCTGCGCCTGTATAATATCAATCTGAGTTCCCTCTACAAAACCCAAATCAGCCAGTCTCTGTTTGACCGCTGGCGCACCACCGACCCTTACTACTACCACTGTTTTTCCTGTCTCTACCATGCTTAGTGGCATATCACTCACCTCCACGATCTCTGAAATCCATTTTTTCGTTTACATCTTAGTTTATACTAACTAACTAGTATTTGTCAATGCTAACTAATGCACAAAAATTAAGGACCTCTAGCAATTTTTTTAAACTTAACCGAGGTCCTTTTTATTAAAATTTAGTTTGCATTAGAAGAGTTTTGATTCTACAGATTTAACCACGTATTCCTTGTCTTCTACAGCCTTCTTCAGAATATCATCGGAAACTTCCTTTGATAGCTTAACAACAGCTACACCCTTTTTGTGGTTAACATCTGCGCTCTTAACGCCATCTACTTCCTCCAAAGCCTTCTTTACAGTAGCTTCGCAGTGACCGCACATCATTCCTTCAATTTCCATCTTCTTTTTCATTTCACTTTCCTCCTCAATGAAATCATTTGTATTATTGAATTTTATTTTTTTATCCTTTGAAGCGCTATGCACATCAAAGAGGTTTAATCTTAGCGCATTTGATACAACACAGAAACTTGATAGGCTCATTGCTAGTGCACCGAACATCGGGTTCATTGTCCATCCTGTCAAATGAATCCAAGCACCTGCCGCAAGCGGAATTCCTATTACATTATATATGAAAGCCCAGAATAGATTTTCATGTATGTTCCTTAATGTCGCCCTCGAAAGCCTTATAGCTGCAGACACATCGCTGAGCTTACTGTTCATCAAAACCACATCGGCTGCATCTATAGCTATATCAGTTCCTGCACCAATGGCGATTCCCATATCTGCCCTCGTCAAAGCTGGAGCGTCATTGATCCCGTCTCCAACCATCACGACCTTGCCTCGTTGCTTTAGATTTGATACAACTTCTTCTTTGCCGTCAGGCTTAACACCAGCGATTACATTTTTGATGCCTGCCTGTTTTGCAATGGATTCTGCGACTAGCTGATTGTCGCCAGTAAGCATAACAACCTCAATTCCCATGTTATCGAGTTCTTTGATAGCCTGAGCGCTTTCCTCCTTAATCGGATCTGCCACAGCTATGACACCTGCTAACCTTCCGTTCTCACAGAAGTATAGAGCAGTTTTTCCTTCCTTTGATAGCTGGTCTATTCGTTTTGCAAAGTCTTCGTTTATATCCGCGTATTTCTCTATAAAATCACGATTTCCACCTGCAAGCTCTGTTTCTCCTAACTTTCCTTTGAGGCCGTTTCCGGCAACCGCAGCAAAGCCTGTCAGTTCGCTTGACGAAAGATCCACACCCTTGCCTTGCACATAGTCAGTGACCGCCTTTGCTAGAGGATGCTCGCTGTATTTTTCCAAGCTTCCTGCGATTTTGATGAGCCTCTCTTCATCAAATCCATCTGCAACAACAATATCCTTTACCTTAGGATTCCCTTCGGTTATGGTTCCAGTCTTATCTAAAACTACATACTGAGCTTTCCCGGTCTCTTCAAGAGACACCGCAGTCTTAAATAGTATTCCGTTTCTGGCCCCGACACCGTTTCCGACCATGATACTAACTGGTGTTGCAAGTCCAAGCGCACAAGGACAGCTGATTACGAGAACCGCTATTCCTCTAGCTAGCGCAAAACCAAGTTCTCTTCCGACTAAAAGCCATATTGCCATAGTTACAAGTGATATTGCGATTACAGCAGGCACGAATACTCCTGAGACTTTATCTGCAATTTTTGCAATTGGAGCTTTTGTAGCTGCAGCATCGCTGACCATACTGATTATCTTTGATAGTGTTGTGTCTTTTCCAACCCTAGTTGCTCTACACTTTATGTATCCTGCTTGATTTACAGTTGCTGCAGAGACCTGATCTCCAACCGTCTTATCCACTGGAATGCTTTCTCCTGTCAAAGCAGATTCGTCCACAGAGCTTTCGCCCTCTTCGACAAATCCATCAACTGGTATACTAGCTCCAGGCTTAACAACAAAGATATCTCCTATTTTAACTTGTTCAATAGGAACTTCCTTTTCCTCGCCATTCTCAAATAGTATCGCTGTCTTTGGTGCAAGCTTCATTATGCCTTTTAGGGCGTCGGTAGTTTTTCCTTTTGATCTTGCCTCTAGCATCTTTCCTACAGTGATTAAAGTCACTATCATAGCGGCCGATTCAAAATAGAATTCGTGCATATATGCTTCGACTTGAGCAGTATCTCCGGCAAGCTGTGCACCTGTCATCGCAAGAAGTACATAGCTGCTCCAAGCAAATGAAGCCCCTGAGCCAAGCGCTACGAGCGTATCCATATTAGGCGCTCCATGAATCAAGGACTTAAAACCACTTACGAAGAACTTTTGATTTATGACCATGATGATTCCCGAAAGAAGCATCTGCACTATTCCCATAGCTACATGGTTTCCATCCATAAATCCTGGAAGTGGAAAGCCCCACATCATATGTCCCATAGATACATACATCAAAACTAATAAAAATCCGAGCGATGAAATCAGCCTTTTTTTGAGCACTGGAGTTTCATGATCTTCGAGAATGCTCTCATTTACACCTGACTGAATAGCAGACTGAGCATCTTCTTCGTCTGCTACTTGAAGCTTTGCTCCATATCCCGCATCTTCTACAGCCTTTATTATCTCAGCGCTGGATGCACTTCCATCAACACCCATTGTGTTGGTCAAAAGGCTGACAGCACAATTATCCACATCCGGCAGCTTTGATACAGCCTTTTCCACTCGAGTCTGACACGCAGCACAGCTCATTCCCGTTACTATATATTTTTCCATAGTCTATACCTAGCTCCTTCCTGCATTACCTCATCATCTTCTGTAAGGTATTAACGAGTTCATCTACGACCTCGTCCTTACCATCTCTTATATCATCAACCACACAGCTTTTTATGTGATTGCTAAGAAGCACTCTGCTGAAACTGTTTAGTGCAGCCGCAGTTGCACTTGCCTGAACAAGAATATCTGGGCAGTATGCATCGCTTTCTATCATGGACTTGAGACCACGAATTTGACCCTCTATCCGGCTCAAGCGATTTATCAAATCCTTATATTCTTTTTCATCCCTATGTTTTGTCTTATGACAACATGTCTTGCATACCTTGTTACAATCAGTCATCTTCTTCCTCCGACTCTATATATCATACTTAGCATTATATACCCCCTGGGGGTATATTCAAGCATTTTTTACAAAAAACGACGGAACCTGTCCGTCGTCCTTTGCAAATATTGTTTTACTCTGATCTTTTGCCATGCTCAAGTTCTAACAGAAATACTTTCTTATCTAATCCTCCACCGTAGCCTGTAAGTTTTCCATCGCTTCCGATTACTCTATGACATGGAACTATGATAGAAATATCGTTATGTCCAACTGCTCCACCTACAGCTTGAGCAGCCATCCTCTCTATTCCTCTTCTGTGAGCAAGTTCCCTAGCAATTTCACCATAGGAAATCGTCTTTCCATATGGAATTTCTAAAAGTCTATTCCAAACCTCTAAACGAAAATTCGTTCCGATGAGATGAAGCTTTGGTGTAAAGCCCGGCTCCCTACCGTCAAAGTAAATATCTAGCCAGCTCTTTGCCTCCTCAATGAATTTAGCTGCGTCGCCATCTTGCATTTCGGCCGGCTTATGCCTAGCCTCCGCACTTTCGCCCTCAAACCAAAGACCCGTAAGCCCTTGATTATCAGCACACAGCACTATATCGCCAATTGGCGATACGTATTTTTCGCATACTTGCATTTGCAAATACCTACATTTTGGAGAGTAGGTAGTATACGCAGAATCTTACACCTGCACCGGTTCCGCCTTTATGGTTGTATCCCCAAGCTGATTCAGCATAGGAAGGTCCAGCGATGTCAAGGTGAAGCCACTTATCCTTGTACTCAGGCTTGATAAACTTATCTAGGAAAAGTCCTGCAGTGATTGCTCCGCCACTTCCACCTGAAACCGAGTTCTGAATATCAGCAACCTTTGACTTAATCAAAGGTCTTAGATGCCTATTGAACTCCATGATTGAAAGTAGTTCTCCACTCTTTTCACCATTCATCTTGAAATCATGCTGCAAGTGTACATTGTTTCCGATGATTCCTGTTGTATAAACTCCGATTCCTGTACTAATGGCTCCTGTTAGAGTTGCCATGTCAAAAATGTAGTCAGGCTTAATCATATCCTGCGTCCATGACAAGCAGTCTGCAAGCACGAGTCTTCCCTCTGCATCTGTGTTTGTAACCTCTATTGTTACGCCTTCACGCGATCTGATAACATCATCTGGCTTATATGCCTTGCCGCCGATTGCATTCTCTGTGCAACCTAAAACTGCGTGAACCTCAAAAGGTAGCTTTAGCTCAGCAGCAGCTTTGATTACACCTAGTGCTGCAGCAGCACCACCCTTGTCTGACTTCATTGTTAGCATAAAGTTGCTTGGCTTAAGTGAAAGGCCGCCTGTATCATATGTTAGCCCCTTACCAACAAATGCGTACTTACCCATGCATTCTCCGTTTGGCTTATATGTCATATGCACGAGCACTGGATCGTGTGGTGATGCCTGATTCACAGCAAGAAAAGCATTCATATTCTGCTCTTTTAGGTAATCCTTACCGAAAACCTCACAGCTAACACCTTCTAATTCAGCTAGAGCCTTTGCGTCCTCCGCCATCTTCTGTGGTGTATAAATCTGTGGAATTTCATTAACTATGTCACGAACATAGTTAGTAGCACCAGCAATCTTAAGTCCTCTGTCAAGGCCCTTCTGCGCTGATTCTAGATCTGAATCTGCAAGCTCACATAGAACAACTTCCTCTAGAGTTGATGCCTCTGCATCGCTCTTGTACTTGTCAAATGAGTACATTGAAAGCTCAAAACCCTCAACAAATGCAGCATAAGTATCCTCAGCTGAAGCATCGTTTGCAAGAAGCTTAGTCTTTAGGCTCTTAATCTTGTGCGCCTTAATTTTGCTAACAACCTTTGCTAGAACAAGTCTTAGCGATTCTAAATCCTTATCCTCAAGACTAGCATAAATTCTGCGTGATGTTGGCACATCCATTACATCTCCCTCGCTGAACTTACATAGCTCAAGAACATCCTTATCCGCTAGGTTCTCTATTTTGTCTCCATCTACAAAACAAAGCTCATAATCACAGCTTAGCTCTGAAAGAGGCTTGTTTGATAATTTGTACTGCATATTATTATCCTCCTTTTGTTAAATTGAGTTTTAAGAAAGACTGTGCACATGACCAAGGCCAGCACACAGTCCATTTTACATCAATTAGTGTTTTTGGTTGAACGCTCCAAGTCCTGCATACTTTGCATTCTCGTCAAGCTCTTCCTCTATGCGAAGTAGCTGGTTGTATTTAGCGACTCTCTCACTTCTGTTAGGAGCTCCTGTCTTAATCTGTCCTGCGTTAAGTGCTACTGCAAGATCAGCGATTGTTGTATCTTCAGTTTCTCCCGAGCGGTGTGAAACAACTGCTGTATAACCCGCCTTCTGAGCCATCTTGATAGCCTCAATTGTCTCTGAAACTGAACCGATCTGATTTAGCTTGATTAGGATTGAGTTACCGCAACCCTGCTCGATTCCCTTGTGGAGTCTCTTAGTATTTGTAACAAATAGATCATCACCAACTAATTGAATTTTCTTTCCTAATCTTTCTGTTAATAGTTTCCAACCTTCCCAGTCTTCTTCATCCAAGCCGTCTTCAATGGAATAAATAGGATATTTTTCGACTAGGGATTTCCAGTGGTTGACCAATTCTTCAGAGGTATATTTCTTACCGCATTTAGGCAAGACGTATTCGCCTGTTTTACCGCTCTTCCATTCGCTGGATGCGGCATCAATAGCCAGAACGAAATCTTTACCCGGTTTATAGCCCGCTTTTTCTACGGCAGCAAGAATGTATTGGATAGCTTCTTCATCGCTTGCAACGGCGGGAGCAAAACCGCCTTCATCGCCGACGGAAGTCGCTTTGCCGTCCGCCTTCAAAAGACCTTTCAACGCGTGGAACACTTCCGCCGTCATGCGCACCGCTTCGTGGATGGACTCGGCGCCGACCGGCATAACCATGTATTCCTGAAAGTCGATTTTATTGTCGGAGTGCTTGCCGCCGTTGATGATGTTTGCCATCGGTACGGGCATTTGCAAGGTGTGAGCGCCACCCAGGTAGCGGTACAGCGGCAATCCGATATAGTCGGCGGCAGCACGGGCAACCGCCATCGAAACGCCGAGCATCGCATTGGCGCCGAGCTTGGATTTGTTCGGCGTTCCGTCCAGATTCAGCATGGTCTGATCGATTTCAGCTTGTTCTAGGGCATCCATACCTTCAAGCTCTTCAGCAATCACCGTGTTGACATTATCGACAGCCTTTAACACACCCTTGCCGCCGAACCGCTTTGCATCGCCGTCGCGCATTTCCAACGCTTCAAATTCGCCGGTAGAAGCTCCCGACGGAACGCAGGCACGGCCGAAACTGCCGTCGCTCAATGCGACATCCACTTCAACGGTCGGATTCCCGCGGGAATCCAAAATCTCACGTCCTTCAATATAAACAATATCACTCATGTATGACCTCCTGACTGATAATCGTCTTTAACAGCTGATGTGTGTAAAGACCTTTTTATGGGTATAAGATATATTTTACACTTATTTTGTGATATAATCAAATGGTATGACATTTATTTTATCACCTGAAATAATCGATGACATTATGTTTTCGATGGAAAATCAGGATCAAATTCTTTCGTTCGATGCGCTTGAAGGTATTTGT
>ERZ772928.1233-NODE-1233-length-11224-cov-2.293222_pt1 | contig 11224 bp, 4 predicted proteins | sample MGYA00511686_ERZ772928 | MGnify/ENA primary metagenome ERZ772928 (study PRJEB29015, sample SAMEA2738063) | human oral metagenome | biome: human oral; feature: human-associated habitat; material: saliva | place: China | collected 2219 ... | reverse complement strand
AATTAAGTTTGTTAAATGGATAGCAGCAATGTTGTTTGCTTCTACTATATTGGGTGTGGTGGCTTATCGCTTCATACCCGTTTATTTTACGCCCCTGATGTTTTCTCGCTGCTTCGAACAGATAATGAATGGTGAGAAAATAAAGTTGTACCACGATTGGATTTCTTTAGAAGAAATGCCAAAATCAATGCCTGTAGCGGTAATGGCAAGTGAGGACCAGCGTTTTCTTACACATCATGGTTTTGACTATCAGGCTATTGAGAAAGCAGCCGAAGACCACCTAAAAAAAGGTAAGAAGCTACGTGGTGGCTCTACAATCTCTCAGCAAACGGCAAAGAATGTCTTTCTGTGGCAGGGACGCTCATGGGTAAGAAAAGGATTGGAGGTTTATTTCACTTTCCTCATAGAAACACTATGGAGCAAACAACGTATCATGGAGGTTTATCTTAATTCAATTGAGATGGGCGATGGAATCTATGGCGTTGAAGCTTGTGCTGAACAGAATTTCGGTATGGAGGCCAGCCAACTTAGTCGAAGAGATTGTGCACTCATAGCAGCGACATTACCTAATCCACGTCGCTTCTCCTCAAAGAATCCTGGGCCTTATATGCGCAAGAGAATTGGACAGATTGAACACCAAATGACTTTTATACCAGCTTTCCCAGAAGAACATTAAAACATCTGTATATTAGCCTATTAAACAATTCTGTTCGACAAAAATAAAAAGATAAGATGATAAATCAAGATAAGGAAGAGGCTATCCTCTCCGCACTGAATGAGAGCCAGCGTGAGGCAGTTGAATATTGTACAGGACCGTCACTGGTTATTGCTGGTGCAGGTTCTGGTAAGACACGTGTACTTACCTATAAGATTGCCTATCTACTTAATAAAGGCTTAGCCCCATGGAATATCCTTGCGCTTACATTTACAAACAAAGCTGCAAGAGAGATGAAAGAACGTATCGCACAGATAACAACTGCTAAAGATGCGCAACATCTTTATATGGGAACGTTCCATTCCATCTTTGCACGTATCCTACGTCGTGAAGGAGAGGCTATCGGCTTTGGAAGTAATTTCACGATTTATGACGAAAACGACTCTCGTTCGCTTATTAAGAGTATTGTAAAAGCCTTAGACCTTGACGAAAAAATCTATAAACCAGCCGCAGTGCATAACTTTATCTCAATGGCAAAGAACCATCTTATCACAGCTGCAGAATATGCAGAAGACCGTGCTGCCATTGAGCGTGACCGAAGTGCACGTATGCCTGCTATCCACATGATTTACAAAGCATACGAAGCAAGATGTCGTCAGGCAAATGCAATGGACTTTGACGATATTCTGCTTTATACTTTCTTGCTCTTCCGTGATAACAAAGAGATTAGAGCGAAGTATGGACAGCAGTTTGAATATATCTTGGTAGACGAGTATCAAGACACAAACTATGCACAGGTAAGTATCATCAGCCAGTTGGCTGAGACACATCGTCGTATCTGTGTTGTGGGTGATGACTATCAGAGTATCTATTCTTTCCGTGGTGCAAACATTGACAATATTCTTGACTTCAAGCATAAGTTTGACGATGCTAAACTCTTTAAGTTAGAGCGCAATTACCGTTCAACACAGCTCATCGTACAGGCAGCTAACTCGTTGATGAAACACAACGAACGACAGATTCCTAAGGATGTATTTTCTAAAGAAGCCGAAGGAGACAAGATTCTCTATAAACCTTGCTATAGTGATAGGGAAGAGGCTATGGTTGTTGCGAATGAACTGAAGCGTATCAAACGCAATGATGATTGTGATTATGGCAACTTTGCCATTCTCTACCGTACGAATGCACAGAGTCGTTCTTTCGAGGATGAATTCCGCAAACAAGGTATTCCTTACAAGATTATTGGTGGACTTTCTTTCTATCAACGTAAGGAAATCAAAGATATCATCGCATATTTCCGCTTGGTTTCTAACCCTAATGACGAAGAAGCCTTCCGGCGTATCATCAATTACCCAACACGTGGAATTGGTAACACGACCATTCAAAAGATTATTGATTGTGCCCAACGGAATTCTGTATCGCTATGGGAAACCATCCTCAATCCTATACAATATGGATTAGATGTCAACAAGGGTACAATGACAAAGCTTTTTGCTTTCAGAACACTTATCAGTGGATTTATTAAGAATGTAGCACTGAAGGATGCATACGAGCTTGGAAAAGAGATTATTGAAGAGAGTGGACTAAGTGCTGATATACGTTCGGGAAGTGAGCCAGAGGACTTGGCTCGTCGAGAGAACTTAGAAGAGTTTATGTCGGCTATGCAGGACTTTGTGAACTCTGGACGCGAAGAAGGACGAGAAGAGAATGTCTACCTTACTGACTACCTACAGGAAGTAGCATTATACACAGATGCTGACAAGGAAGACGATGACACTCCTAAAGTTACATTAATGACAATTCACTCAGCAAAAGGATTAGAATTTCCTACGGTATTTGTCGTTGGATTGGAGGAAAATATATTCCCAAGTCCTATGTCAGCAAGTTCAAAACGTGAGATAGAAGAAGAGAGAAGATTACTCTATGTGGCTATAACACGTGCCGAACGACATTGTATATTGACGAATGCAAAGAACCGTTTTCGCTATGGATCAATGCAAGTGGACAACCCAAGTCGTTTCTTAAATGATTTTGACCCTGCACTGATTCATGTAGAAGATGAAGCAAACAGTGCTTTTGGAGGTGAACGACGTAAGATGCCTTGGGACGAGGATAATAGTTCAAGAAACGCTTGGGGACGTAATCGTTCAGAAGATAATTTCCGTGAGTACGAACCAAACAAGGCATACACAGGTAGCAGACCTTGGGGACAAGAATATCGTCAAATGGGCTCGAGATGGCAGAATTCAAATCCTGTTGCAAGCCAATTTCGTGCTGATCCAAAGCCAAAGATAACTGAACGTAAACGTCCTGAAGCTGCTGTTGACCCATTCTCTGAGCGTGCTAAACGCAGAATAATAGCAGAGGGTGGTAATTTCAAACGCCTATCGTCTGCAATGACAAATGGCGGTAGAACATTATCTACAGAGAGTACTTCAATATCCTCGGTTTCATCGACAGCCTCAATAGCTGGACTCAGTGTTGGCGTGACCATTGAACATCAACGTTTCGGTATTGGAAAGGTATTAAACCTTGAAGGTTCTGGAGAAAATGCTAAGGCAACTGTTGAGTTCCGTAATGCAGGAACCAAACAACTACTGCTGAAGTTTGCCAAGTTTAAGATTATTGGTTAAGAACAATAGAAAACGATAGGCGGTCATAAATGTATTCGCATTTATTGACCGCCTATTATCGTTTATAGCTGTAATTATCGTCCACACATCTGTTTATAAGGACAGTATTGACAACTATCAGTATTGTCTGTTGGAGCAAAAGCTATATTAGGATTATGTATTTCTTCGAGTTTCTCCGTGAGATTTCTAAGAAAATCCTCTTCATATACGGTGACATCAGTAACTTCTTCCTTATCTATTGATAGTACAGGAGTATAATCTTCACTACCTGCATGTTGGATAAAGAGCAAAGCAGGACTAACAGCACGATGATTTGGATTATGTTCAGAATCGTTCTTAGCTTCAATAAGACTGTATAGCATCGCCTGCATTGTGTAGTCACTCTTTTTACTTAAATTCTTTGAGTCAAACATTTCATCAACACTTTTCAATGACTCCGCTGCTTTTCCACCAGTCTTATAGTCTACAACTCGTAAACGTGCGCTATCACTATCAACAAGAATCTCGTCTAAACGATCAATACGTCCACCTGTTTCTATTTGCTTCTCCAATCCATTCACATTAATTGTCAATGAGCGTTTAACAGGAAACTCATGCCCAATCACACGCAATGGGGCAGAACGTCGATCAATTCGCAGTAATTGATGAAGGTACTTTATGATAACTTCACGATTGATGAGTTGGAGTCCATTGAGCTTTGGATGTTTCTTTACTCCTCGCTGTTGATGAAATAGTTCAGTAGCAAATGCCTCGTCGACAATATCATCCAATGTAAGTTCTGCATTGCCTGATGTGAGTGACTGTGTGCTCTTACCTGTCTTCAACAAATAATCTATGTTCTTAGCTGTGATGACTTCTCTTGGCAGTAACTTTTCATACATAAGCTGTGCTGCTGTATGAAAGATATTACCAAACATTCGATTATCAACATCATCTACGTCGACTTCATCGAGTTCATTAATACCTGCAATATACTTAAAGTAATACTTTAGTTGGCAAGTTATATATGTATTAATAGCAGTTGGGGAGAAATAACTGATTTCATCGAGTCTATTCAGTACAGCTTCATTCTTTTCAACCACTTCTGCTTCACAGTGCATAGGCTCTTGCCCTGCTTGCAAAGTTAATCGATGAATTGGGTGATTCCACTCTACCATCAACTGTAAAATGAAACGACTCATCTCTCCTGTATGGCTACCTTGCGTGGAGTTATTATAAAGGAAAGTAACATCATTTGCCCGCTGAATCAGACTATGGAAATAGTAACTGTAGATAGACACCTTATTATCAATTGTTGTTAACTCGTATGCCTTACGAATAAGATGAGGTATGAACGATGCATCGTCTATTCCCTTTGGCATATTACCTTCATTACAAGAGAGTACAAGTACATGATCGAAATCGAGATTACGCGTTTCAAGAACGCCCATCACTTGTACGCCACGTGCTGGTTCACCATGGAAAGGAATACTTGTAGCAGCAATAAGCTGTGTTAATAAACGGCGGAAGATGATCTTATCTGCATCTAAATCCCCATTTATCATCAAATCAGACAGTCGTGTGAGTAAGGTGTACATACGAAAAACAGACTCTTCAAAGAGCGGGTCTTTGTCGTCTGCACCATTCATGCCGATGAAACGGATAGTTTCTGCCAACCAATTAACTAATACTTGTAGGTTCTGCTTATCACTTGGATAGTATTCAAAGATTGAGCCTTCTTTTGGCTTTACATAAAACTGTCGTTCACTATTCAATCGTTCGATGATTTCGGCAACTTTTGGTGTGAGATACTTCCCATAAGGATGTCGTAATACTCTGTTTACATAGTGAAGTCTATAACTCTGTTCTTGTACAGAATAACCTTCTGTCTGTAATGCCCAAAGCTGCGTAACCATCGATGCAATCGGGGTTTGTTGTAACGGATAACCCGTTGTGACATTCAGAGTTTCGACTTCATCAGGTATACAATGGATTACTGTCTGCAACAGATGTTCATCACAAAGAACAATTGCTGTTCGCTTACCATCTTTATATCTTTCATTCTCGCGCAACCACTCGGTGATATAACGTGCTTGTAAGTTCTCAGTAGGAGCAGAGATAATGTTTATTTCCTTCTCTTTACCTAAATTATCATACAATTCATCGCTATCGTTTGGTAAAGCATTGGGGAATATATCAAGCCAACGACAAATATAGTTACCTGCTTCATTTGTTGGCTTCATATAATATCGGTCATAATCCCAATAGAAACTTGCCTTTTCTTCCTTTAAGAAGCGTTTAAAGAGAAGCTGCTCAACCTTCTGAAGTACGTTGAAACCGATAAAAATATAGTGTTCATATTGTGCTTCTATCTTCGTATTCTCTACCACATCACGATAAAGCATACCTTCATATGCAAGTTTTTGAGATTTAAGCCTTTGCTTGAAATCATTATATATATCATTCAACTTATTCCAAAGACTTATAAAACGCTCTCTAATACCCTCTGGGTTATCGTCGAAATTAGCGAAGAAACGGCGTAATTCTACTTTCTGTTCATCGGTAAGATAACTAATATCATCTAACTCTTTAAGATTACTAATATTAGAGAACACAATCTCGGCATCCGCCATATTTTTATCAATATCATCGAAATCGGCTAAGAGCAGTTGCCCCCAACCATAGAAGTGGTCTAAGGTTTCATTCGTATTGCCTGTTACCTCGATGTAACTCTTATAAAGATCGCAAATACTTTTAATAGGATCAGCTATTGTTAGCTCTGAATGTTGACGAAAGAAGTCAGAGATGGTAATATATGCTGGACTCCATACAGGACCATCAGCCAATCGAGCTAATGCTTGATTCAGAAAGAGTGCAGCACGCTTATTAGGAAAGACAACAGCTATATGCGCCATGTCATTACCATACTTCTTCAGTAAATCAGCTGCAACGTGTTCGAGAAATGTATTCATAATTATATATCAGAACGCTTGTTAAGAATGAAATGAAGTTAAGTAATATAGGCTATTCGCCCTTTGATGGAAGAAAAGGGGTTGGTACAATCTCGTTTCTAACGACATACCAAATATAACCAGACACCTTCTCATAACCCATACGCATAAGCAAACTCATGTAGCGTTGTACTTGCTCATGATATTCTTCACGTGGTTTACCAAACTTGAAATCTACTACAATAATCTCCTTTCCATCGGTCATTACACGGTCAGGACGATGTTCATGAATATCTCCACTCTCCTTATCATAGTCAAGAATGGTGCACTCATTAAACAACTTCCATCGTGAACTAAACCAATCTTTTACTTTCTCATTCATCAGAGCATTGGCAATCTTATTCTGCAATTCTCTCGATGTAACCTCATCATTATAGATAACTCCTTCTTGTTCTAATTCTTTCAAGCGTGGTTCAATATCAGCCTCAGTAAGGATAGTAGAAAAGAGTTGGTGTAGTATATTTCCAACCTTTATATAACGATTTGCATCTGAAGGGTCAATATCCTCACCATTGATAAAGTCATGACTCTTATTACTCTGTCGGAAGCTAACAGGGTGGGGGAAAGTTTCTATCTTTAACTTATGCGTCTTAGGTGTAAGTTCAAAAGGATTCTCCGTAGACTTCTCCTTATCAACACGCTGTTCACAATCCAACAAAGTACCAAAATCGAAACTGATAGCCTCCTTATCACCAGCATCATCAACCGTTGCTTCTGGCAATTCATTAGCAAGATCATCAATAACTAATTGAATAATTTGTGAGCGATCTGTGGCTGTATTACCATTTTGCAGCTTAGTAAAAGTGCTTTTAGAAGCCTTTTTACCAGTAATAAATAGATTCTTTCCTGCACGTGTAAAGGCAACATAAAGCAAATTCATGTTATCTACAGTATTCTGAAGATGCTCTTCTTTGTAATCATCTTCAAAGACAGTACCTATCATCTTTTTAGAAAAATCTATCGGAATCAATGGTAAATCTCCATAAGGCTTCTCCTTATTATCACCTGGACACCATATTGTATTACCTACTGTTTTTTCTAATCCCCAATCACAGAAAGGAATCAGAACGTTATCATATTCCAATCCCTTACTCTTATGAATGGTAATCAAACGTATTCCATCAACTTCATCACTTTGAATTGTATTGCTTGAAAGACTATCTTCCCATTCTTCGATGAAATCATCAATATCTGCAGGATGGTCTCTCAAATACTCATTCAATGTATCGTAGAATGTACATACGTATGCACTTTGTCCTTCAAGACTACCGAGATTAAAAAGTGAGTAAATATCATCAACAAGGTCTACAAGTGACAATCTTAACAAAAAGTTAAACTTATCGATATAACCACTTGGCAAAAAAGACTTTAATTCTCTTTCACCTTCATCTACAAATAAAGCATTATTATCTCTATCCGTCTGTATTACTTGTTGTTGATAAAGCTTAACCAACTTACTTTCTGTTAGTTTATCATCTGGATGTGTAAGCAATCGCAGAGCAGCAATAATCACATTAACAGCTAACGATGCATCCAATTGGAATGCCTCATCAGAAACAATACTTACATCTGTACCAAACTCACCTTGGAACTTGTCGGCAATATCTTGTATTACTCCTTTTGATCGGACAAGAATTGCAATATCCTTTTGTTTATACCCACGTTTTAATAGTTCACGGATATTACTAACTAATTCATTGAGAACATTCTCTTTATATTCTGATACTGCCTTTTTATCATAAGGAAAGAGTTTTATATGAACAGATCCCTTACCATCATATTTTCTTGGTTTCTGTTCAATCTCTTTATAAGCTTCAATCAACTGAGAAGCACCTTTTATATCATCACTCTCTAATTCTTTAACTGTTTGAATAACGGCCTGCGTAAAGAAAGCGTTATTAAATCGGATTATATTCTCTTCAGAACGATAGTTGGTCTCAAGTGGTTCTATCTTTATTTGCTCTTCAGAGAAGTCATACTCAATATTGTTTAGTAATTTCCAATCACCTTGGCGCCATCGATAAATACTCTGCTTGACATCACCCACAATCAAATTGTGAGATTCTATTTGAGCCATACAGTTATCGAGTAACTTACGGAAATTAGTCCATTGAATAGTACTCGTATCTTGAAACTCATCAATCATGATATGCTTCAAGTAAGCACCCATCTTTTCAAAAACGAATGGAGTATCAGTATCTTTCATCAAAGTGCTAAGTAGTGACTGAGTGTTACTTAGCATAAATCGGTTCGTGTCTTTATTTATCTCATCAACAGTCTCAGAAATGGCATGTAAAAGACGAAGTTGAGAAAGATGTTTAAGTGTAAGATTACTGGATTGATACTCTTTCCAACATTCTTTTCGATATTGTTCTAATAGCAGTAAGTCATCATACCATGATTCGGAGATAAGAGCACTAATGCGCTCTTTCTCCCCTGCAGGGCATTTCTTCAGCAACCAATTATCTGGACTATCAAGACATTTCAACACATTTGCAGATGGTCCATCATCAGTAGGTTCATTCTCAAACTGCTTAGTAATATATCTACACAATCCTTTAATGAAATATCCTGTATCAACACCAGCATCACTTATTTTTTGAAGTAACTTCCCTGCCTGTTCTTTAACCTTCTTAGGACTTTCCTTTCGTATCTTACGCAAATCCGTGATGAAATCGTCAAAAAACGATTCTTCACGAAACCGACTATCAAGTTCTGCCTTATGCTCTTTATAGAAGTCCTTAAAAATATTCTTTCCAAAGTCTTTTATCTGTCCAATGACGTTCCACCCCTTGTCATCTTCAATATTTTTATCGATATAATCGCGAATCCAAGTCAAGACCTCTTCGCCTTCCTCAAGACTATTAATCAACTCATCGACAGCCTGAGCTTCCACTTGTTCATCATTGAGATCAATACGGAGATTAGCCGTAAGATTCAGTTCACGAGCAAGATTACGCAATACAGATTGAAAGAAGGCGTCAATCGTCTGTACACGAAACTCATTATAATGATGGGTAAGCAGCGACAAAGCTTCAGCGGCATTCTCCCTAATCGTGAGTTCAGGGAAACCAGTCTTCCGTAATACCTGTTCATAATATGCCTGAGAATCTGGCAACTTATGGGCAATACCATATAGCTGGGAAAGAATACGCGTTTTCATCTCCTGCGTTGCCTTATTGGTGAAGGTAACAGCAAGAATCTTCTTATAATCTTGTGGATTCTTTACCACTAAAGTAATATATTCCGATGCTAACGTAAAAGTCTTACCTGAACCTGCTGACGCTTTATAAACCGTTAATGCTTTTTCCATCATGAATATCTAAAGAATTGGAATTAGAGTCTGACACAATATGTGAACATTCCTGGGAAAAATTCCTTTATATTCGCTGGCTTTTGACCAAAGATACCAAAGATAGTACTACCACTACCTGACATCTGTGCATACAAAGCACCATTCGCATATAGTTTTTCTTTAACATCAGCCAACACTGGATATTTTGCAAAAATAGATTTTTCAAAATCATTTGTAAGCTCATCACGCCATGTATCAATTGGTTGGCGAACTATATCACGACAGCTTTTCGCAGGCTTCTTTGGTGTCACTCCAGCATATGCTTCGGCAGTAGAGACAGCTACATCAGGCTTTACCAATGCAAGATAATATCCTTCTAAACTATGATGTTCGTTATCTGCAGGTGCAAGAACATCACCTATTCCCGTTGCATAGGCTATTTCAGAACGAATAAAGAACGCACAATCGGCACCCAATTGGGCTGCATAACGTTGCAGGGTGGGGGAGTCGAGATGCAGCTGGCACAGCTCGTTGAGCAGTCGGAGCGTGTAGGTAGCGTCTGATGAGCCGCCTCCAAGTCCTGCTTGCGACGGTATATGCTTCTCCAAATCGAAGTCTACGTGCGGCAGACGATTGTCGGCAGCCAACAGATTGTATGCTTTCACTATCAGATTGTCGGCAGCGTTGCCCTCTATGGGATTGCCACTGAGCGAAAGCGAGCACGTGCCATCGGCTCCGTTGCCAACGGTAGCTTCGAGTTTGTCGGTGAGCGGTACGGGGTAGAACACCGTTTCAAGGTCGTGGTAGCCATCGGTACGCTTGCGTACCACGTTCAAACCTAAGTTTATTTTACAGTTCGGATATACTATCATTTTTCTTGCGTTTATGTTTTATGGTGGAAGGCAAATAGTTGGGGGTGTTCAGCCATAACCTTTTGCAAAGATAGAAAATCATTATGGATAAGTTGCGAGAGTTTGCAGAATTTTCATTAATTTTGTAGCTGTTATGCCAGAAAAGAAAAGTAATAGCGCAAAAAGTACCCGTAGACGCCCTGCCGCGCCTATCGATACATCGTTTGGGCACTTGCAGCCCCAAGCATTAGATATAGAAAAAGTAGTGCTCGGTGCATTGATGATAGACAGCGATGCCTTCACCGTCGTGTCGGAAATGATTCGTCCTGAAACGTTTTACGACCCTCGGCACCAGAAAATATATGGTGCGATACAGGCATTGAACCTCCACGAGAAGCCAGTCGATATTATGACGGTAGCGGAAGAGCTGAAACGCAGCGGCGAATTGGAAGAAGTGGGCGGCCCTCCCTATATCGTTGAGCTGAGCTCGCACGTGGCATCATCGGCTCATATCGAATATCACGGGCGCATATTGGCGCAGAAATTCTTGGCACGCCAGTTGATACAGTTCGCCTCAATGATAGAGACGGAAGCGTTCGACGAGACCATTGATGTGGACGAACTGATGCAGCGAGCTGAAGGAAGTCTGTTTGAACTCTCGCAAAAGAATATGGCGCAAGAGTACACACAGATAGACCCCATTGTAAAGCAAGCACACGAACTATTGCTCAAAGCAGCCAATAACCAGGAGAATGGCGGTTTGACGGGGATATCGACTGGTTTCACCAAGTTGGACAAGA
>ERZ772928.1225-NODE-1225-length-11258-cov-9.410247_pt1 | contig 11258 bp, 8 predicted proteins | sample MGYA00511686_ERZ772928 | MGnify/ENA primary metagenome ERZ772928 (study PRJEB29015, sample SAMEA2738063) | human oral metagenome | biome: human oral; feature: human-associated habitat; material: saliva | place: China | collected 2219 ... | reverse complement strand
CTTCTGATTATCCTGATCTGGCTGCCAACCACTCTTAAATACATGAAGAAGGCTCGGGAATATTACGGCGCGGTAGCTGCACAACAGCAGGAAAATCAGCCCGTCGATGCCAGCGCCCTCGCCGTGCCCGCATCCGAGGGACAGGTGCCCGCTGCACAGCATAATACCCAGCAGGCTCAGCAGCAGGGGTATGGATATGACCCGCAAGCTCCTCAGAATCCGCAGGCTCAGCAGAATAATGTGCCGCAAAACCCGCAAAATCCCCAAGACCATCAGGGCAATAGCGGGTACAATCTGAATTAGAGATTGAAAATTTCATAGGTTTGATGCACTTCGTGCATGCCTAACAATGTTCGTCGTGCACCTCAGACGGGGGCACGACGAACATTCTTTTAAGGAACTCTCAACGATCGAAGTGAGAATTCCGTAGCCCAACCACAAAAAACATTGTTGAGGAGGAGCCATGAGTCAAGATCCTTATGGTCAACAACCCCCATACCAGCCGCCGCATCCCAACGCGCCCATGCACCCGGCGATTCAATACGCACCCGTGCCAACGCAGAAACCTGAGCCCACTACCGTCGTCAAGATCGGCACCTACCTGATTTACGCCGTGGCACTGTACATGATCATGCGAGCCATCGTTGGCTTGGACGATTTCGGGTTCCAGACATACCACACGGAGAACGGCAAGACGACCGAAGTAAACTCTTCGACGGGACTCGGCTATGTCATCAGTGCAATTTTTGCTGCGTTTACTATTCTCCTCGGATTCTTCTACTCTAAGGGTCACGGGTGGGCGCGCATTACCGCCCTTGTCCTGGGGATTATCGGTACCATTCGTGATCTGCTCTACTTCTTGCTCACCCTTCTCGCCCAGTCGCTGGTACAGTCCGTTACATCTCAGATGGATGGGGCGCAGCAGGTATCTATAAGCCCTGCTGTATACATAGTTCTTGTATTGGGCATTATTTTGCAGATTGCGGTAGTGGTTTTCATGCTTCGTGGTGATGCTGCTCGGTACACGAGCGATAGCCGCCTCTGGCGCAGCTACCGGCAGGATCAGGGCCCGCAGCCCGTTCAACAGCCCACAGAATCCCAGCCTCAGCAAGGATTCGGTCAGGCTGCACAAAACCCGCAGGCACAGAACCCGCAATCACAACCAAACCCCGCACCGCAGAATCCTAATGACCGGTACGACAATGGTGATGGGTACCGTTTGAACTAGCCTATAAACACTCGGATGCGCCCTCAACAGCGCGGAAACGTTCGCCGTACACTACCATTGAAGTACGGCGAGCGTTTTGCGTTTTTGCACCATATAAAAGTGTTGCTGGCATGCATACGACCGCCATAGATATAGCACCGGTACACACGATAAGAGTCACCAGGACACACCATGAGCCAAAATCCCTATTATCAAGATCCGCAGTATCAGCCCTCATACGCCCAACAGCCTCAAGGACCTTATGGCCAGCCATACCAGCCAGGGGCTTATATGTCTGTTCCAGAGAAAAAACCCGAACCCAGCACGGTAGTAAAAACAGGTATTTATCTGATCTTTGGGTATGCGCTTTATGCCCTGGTATCAAGTATTTACAACTCGGTAACCCTTCGAGACAGGATGAATGCCCTGCTCGAACAGCAGAAGAACCAGTACTCTCCGTATGGGAACTACAGTAGCGTCAACTTTTCAGACTCGTTGATAACAACGAGTATTGTTGTTGGCATTCTGATAGCCGTCATCATAGTCGCTCTTACGGTCGTTATCGGTTATTTTTACGCCAAAGGGCACACTTGGGCGCGTATTACAGCTTTGGTCTTAAGTAGTATTGGTACTGCATTCGGTGTGATTACCCTGATCATGATCCTCATGGGTGCCGGCACAGGGTCGGTAAGTTATTCCCCGTATTCTACGATGAACGACCCTGTGTCAATTGGTATGACAATCTTCTCCACGGTTTTGCAGGGCGCCATTATCGTGTTCATGGTGCTGCGTGATGCTACGCAGTATACCGCTCAGAGCCGCATCTGGCGTATGTACCAGCAGAATCAGAGCGGTGTAAATCCCTACCAGCAGCAGGGTAGCCAACCCCATAACCATTAGGGTATATGCTTCGATAAGAATATAAGCATATAGCAGGGGGCGGCGAATACAGACTGTATTCGCCGCCCCCTTATGCATACGCAGAAGTTTGAGATTTCGATGCTCTACTCGGCTGCTTCGTTCTTGGCTTTGGAACGGCCGCGCAGGTATTCAAAAGTCACGGGCAGAACCGAAACCAACACAATAATGACCGCAAGCATCTCAATATTGTTGTGGATGAACTCGACACCACCCAACAGCACGCCTGCCATGCCAATAGAACCAATCCACAGGACGGCACCCAGGATGTTCCAGAGGTTGAACCTGCGGCGTGGATACGAAGAAATACCCGCCGCCAGCGAAACAAAGGTACGAACGATCGGTACGAAGCGACCTACAACAAGTGCGAAACCGCCTCGTTTAGCAAAAAATTCTTCCGCAGCGTGCAGGTTCTTGGTGCTCAGGATTTTTGCATCGTCTTTGAAAAGATTACGGCCATAGCGGGCACCCAGCTGATACCCGATCTCGCCGCCAGCTACCGCTGCAATGATAAGAACCGGGAATACTAACCAGAGTGGCAGATTCAGGCGGTCGTGGAGCATACCCAGAGCGAAGATCAAAGAGTCGCCCGGAAGCACCGGAAACAGCACGCCCGATTCGATAAAAACGATGATGGCCGAAACCACCAGAACCCACGGACCGGTGCTGATCAGCACATCTTCAAGCTTGAAACCGAGGAGCCCCAGCGGCAGATGGGCAAGAAGTACGGGGATAAAAAAAGCCATAGAAAAATCCTGAAGTAGTCGAACACAAGGCACGCGCGGTGCTTGCACACAATCCTATGCGGTCTGCCTGAGAGACCACTAAGGCAAAAATATGTGGAAGCTATGAAGTGTCTCGCAATATTCTACCGGGATTCTTTGTGAGAAACGATTAAGAGTGTGAACCTGCCTCATGAGCCTGGCTAACTGATGGAATCATGGCGTCTATGCCCGATGAAGAATATAAAGGATAGTGAAGTCAGTACCCATATATTCCGTGACCGTTATAGTATTCCCAAACCTGTATGCACGAGGTAACCGTACAGCATGTGCGGAGCCTTGAAATCTGCCATGATGGGAGAAACCCCTCACAAAGGAACCCCATGCCAACACTCCATGAAAACGCCCAAGCCCTGCTCAGAAAGCTCACCGCAAACCCGAATGCGAGCTTTCACCCCGGGCAGTTCGAGGCTATCGAGGCGCTTGTCACCGACCGCCGCCGCACCCTCGTGGTACAGCGTACAGGCTGGGGAAAATCTGCCGTGTATTTTATTTCGGCGCTTCTGATGCGTGCCCAAGGTTCCGGGGTCGCCCTTATTATCTCCCCGCTGCTTTCGCTCATGCGCGACCAGGTGCAGGCAGCCGAACGCGCCGGGGTTCGTGCCGCTATGGTGAACTCCGCTAACGTGACCGAATGGGAGGCAATACGCACCCGCCTTGATGCGAATGAGCTGGACGTTCTCCTCATTGGACCCGAACGACTCAATAACCCCGCATTTCGTGAAGAATGGATGCCATATCTGCAGCCGCGGCTCGGTCTTCTGGTGGTCGATGAAGCGCACTGTATCTCCGATTGGGGGCACGATTTTCGCCCCGATTACCGGCGTATCGGGGCGCTTATTCGTGAGCTTGATACTAACGTTCCCGTACTCGCGACGACTGCAACCGCGAACGAACGTGTAAGCCGCGATATTGCCGAACAGCTTGCCGCAGGTGCCAACCCCGAGGATGTTGTGGTGCTGCGCGGTTCGCTCACCCGCGATTCGCTGAGGCTGGGCGTGCTGCAGCTGCCCGACGAAGCGCAGCGTCTAGGCTGGCTGGTTGAACACCTTGATACGCTGCCGGGCTCAGGGATTATCTATACCCTGACGGTATCCGCCGCTGAAGACACCTCCCGGCTGCTGCAAACCGCCGGGCACAAGGTTCTTGCGTACACCGGAAAAACCGATCCCGATGAACGCCGCGAAGCCGAAGAAGCCCTCAAAGCCAACCGGGTTAAGGCGCTTGTTGCCACGAGTGCCCTCGGTATGGGTTTCGATAAACCGGATCTGGGGTTTGTGGTGCATCTTGGGGCGCCTTCTTCGGCGGTGAGCTACTACCAGCAGGTAGGCCGTGCCGGTCGCGGCACCGACCATGCGGATGTGCTTCTGCTGCCCGGGCGTGAAGACCGCGCGATCTGGGAGTATTTTGCGACCGCATCTATGCCCGACGAACAGAACGCCTACGCCGTGTGTGAGGCGCTGGCGGATGAGCCTGATGGGATGTCTATACCCGCGCTGGAGGCGCGTGTACAGTTACGCCGAAGTACCTTAGAGCTTCTGCTCAAAGTACTCGATGTTGAGGATGCGGTGCGCAAGATCGGCTCACGCTGGTACTCCACAGGTGCTCCCTGGAGCTACGATGCGCCACGATACCGTGCCGTGGCGCAGGCGCGCGTTCGGGAGCAAGAGGCCATGCTCGCCTACGAGAGTACCGAAGGGTGCCGCATGGTCTTTCTGGCACGCGAGCTGGACGATACCACGGCGGCTCCGTGCGGAAAATGCGATAGGTGCGCGGGCCCCTGGTACCCCGAACAGGTCTCTGAGCGCGCCGTGCAGCAGGCTCAAGGAACCCTCAACGCGGTTGGCGTAGAAATAGCCCCGCGCGGCATGTGGCCTACCGGGCTGCAGGAACTCGCGGGAGAGAACGCGCCGAAGGGTAAGATTCCGGTGTCAGAGCGCGCCGAACCGGGTTACGCGCTGGCACGCCTCAGCGATGTGGGGTGGGGCAGCCGTGTGCGTGAACTTTTGGCGACCGACGAATCCGGGGAACCTCTCGATACGCCCGTTCCCCAAGCCCTCGGGCAGGCCTGCGTGCGGGTTCTTGCGGCATGGGACTGGGGTGAAAGCGGGCGCCCCGAAACCGTACTCACGGTACCGTCTCCGGTGCGTCCCACGTTAGCGCGCTCGTTGGGGGAGGGGCTGGCCCATGTCGGCAAACTCGTGTATTTGGGCGAGGCTGAGCTGGCTGCCGAACCGCGCTTCTTCGGCGGCAACAGTGTTTTCCGATGTGCCGATGTCATGCGTTCCTACCAGATTCCGCCTGAGGTAATTGAGAGGCTGCGTGAGCATCCGGGGCCTGTGCTTTTGGTGAGCGATATTGTGGATTCTCGCTGGAGTATCACCGTGTTGGCGCAGCGGCTGCGGGCGGGCGGAGCATCTGCCGTATATCCTTTCGCGCTGGGTGTGACACACTGAGAATATGTATTTCTCATGAGGAATATATAGCTTTTGACAAGGACATATAGACGATATGGAATATAACGATAGTGGTGTTCATGCCGGTGACGGTGAAGCCCTCAGCACCATTGCGACATTGGCTGAGCATGAACGCTGGATGCGCCTGGCTCTCGACGAAGGAAAGCGCGCAGCATGCGCCGGTGAGATACCTATCGGCGCGGTGATGGTGAATGCCGAAGGCGAAATTATCGGCTCGGGGCACAATAGTCGCGAACACGATCATGACCCCACCGGGCACGCTGAGATCCACGCGATTCGCCAGGCGGCACAGCATCTTAAGACCTGGCGTTTGGAAGAGTGCACGCTCGTAGTGACCGTTGAACCATGCCTCATGTGCGCCGGGGCGATTCTGATGGCGCGCATACCCACGGTGGTTATGGGTGCTTGGGAGGAAAAAACGGGTGCGGTGGGGAGTCAATATGATGTGCTCCGTGACCGTCGTTTAGGGCTTGATGTGCAGGTTTACGCCGGGGTGCTGCGCGAGGAATGTGCCGGGCTGATGCGCACATTTTTTGAAGCACGCCGCCCGCAGCAAGGGGTCTAAGCCGCTGGGTATTTTTGCCTAAAATCCTTGTGCCCTCATAAAAGGCTCGTGATGTGATCAAACGGTTTCCAACGTTTTATTCACATCACGAGCCTTTTATTCGGAGAAGACAAGGAGGACGATAGGGGAGAGAGGAAGCGAAAGGGATCGGCACCGCTCACCCCCTTATTTGAACGAAAATCGCTTTTTCTTTGAAAAATAATCCATAAATTTCAAAAATAATATCGGAAATCGTCAAAAAATGGTCATGTGCACTGTTTCTGCGGATCTACGATAGATGAGGTAATTCAGGGTCCTGCGTGCCACTTAACGCGGGGACGCGCCAAGAATCCTGACACGTATTCATTTAAAGGTTCAGCACATATGTTAACCGCAGACGATATTTGGGCTCGGGGCCGCCATAAGGCGCTCTTCGGCCGTACCAGCTTCACGGTGGAACGCGGCGAGGTCATCCTGATACAGGCCGACAGTCAGATTGAACGCACTTCCCTGAGCTTAGCCCTTACCGGGCGGCTGAAGCTCAGCGGCGGAACTCTCAGCTGGGATCACCGAAGCCCCGTCAGCTTGCGCCACCTGCGCAGTATCTCTGACATTATTGATTCCCCAGAAGTTACCGCCCCCGAAGTGCATATGCGCGTGCATGATTACGTCTCCGAAATGCTCTCGTACTCTCTGCCGTTCTTCGGTCGGCCCCGGGCAAGCCACTGGCTGGAGCAGAACGATTTAGGCGAGCTCGACAGGCTCTGGACCGAACAGCTTACAGGTGAGCAGAACATCCGTCTGATGAGCGCGTTAGCGGCGCATACCCGCTCCGATCTTCTGGTATTTGATACTCCGTCACGGCATCTGGACCACACCCGCATGTGGCTGCCGTATCTGCAGGAAATCGCCGAAAACGAAGACGATCCGCGTGCCGTGATCGCCGTAGTTCCGCATATTTCCGAAAGCTGGGACGGCAAAACTGCCGTGGTTGGTGACGCCCACGAAGACCTTGAAGAAAACCCGCAGGATGCGCCCGAGAGCATCCGCCTCACCGTTGCGCGGGAGGAAACCGACTCGTCCCTGGATGACCTGCTCGGCGGCGACCACCACGACGACGATCATAGCGACCCGAACGATCGCGAGACGCTAGAGAGCGAGGATCCGGGCGAGAAGGTACAGACCGTCCGGTCACCGCAGGAAGACTCGGCGGCGAACGCATCCGAAGTATCCGAGCCTTTCCCCGAAGACCACGAAGAACAGCTCGAAGAATTATCAAACCCGAAGAATCCAGCAGAGAAGGAACAGTAACTGTGAGTGTAGTTCGTGTTGCGCTCGTCGAACTTAAGCGTCTAACCTCCGGAGTGCTTCCGGTACTGGTGCTTTTTGCTATGTCGTGTATCCCGCTGCTGTACGGTTCACTGTACCTGTACGGCAACTGGGATGCCTACGGGAATGTGAACGGTATTGTGGGCGCACTCGTGGTGGAAGACGAGGGCGCGAAAGATGCCTCCGGTAACGATCTGAACACCGGTGCGGATGTCAAAAAGAGCCTGCTGGATGCGGGAACCTTCGACTGGAAGAGCGTAGAGACCCGTGATAAGGCCGTCCAAGGCGTCAGCGACGGGACCTATGATTTTGCGCTCGTGATTCCGAAAGACTTCTCGGCCAGGCTCGTGAGTACCGGCTCGTTCAAACCTGATGAGAAAGGCAACACCGGTCCCATTAACCCGCAGGCCGCCGGGCTGGAAATTATCACGAACGACGCCAATAACTATGTGCTCACCAACATCGTGACGAAGGCGGGAACAGCCGTGCGGGATTCCGTGGCCTCCAAGGTGGGGGATAAGACGGCGAACGCTCTGCTGGCAAGCTTCACGACCATTCACGGCAAAATGAATGAGGCAGCCGACGGCGCCGACAAAATCAACGCGAACACCGTCAAACTTTCCGATGCGATGACCCAACTCGCTGACGGAACCGGAACCCTCAACGATGGTGCCGTCAAGCTCGCGGACGGGTCTGAGCAGCTGGTGGATGGTTCCAGCAGGCTCATCGAAGGGCAAAATAAGCTCGCCGACGGTTCGTCCCAGTTGGCTGACGGCGCAGGCACCCTCAACCAGGGTGCCGGAAAAGTCAATGACGGTGCGGTCAAGCTCGCTGACGGATCATCAACCCTGGCCAACGGTGCCTCTGACGCGCATAACGGCGCTTCCCAGCTGGCGGATGGCTCCGCAGCCCTCGCAAACGGCACCGGCAGCCTTAAGAAAGGCGCGAACGACCTCGCCCAAGGTGCCCAGCAGGTCGCCGACGGAACGCATTCGCTCAAGAATGCACTGGATCAGGACGGGGTGCGTCAACTTCCCGGAACGCTCACCGCCATGTGCCAAAACCTGAACTCAATCGACACCTCCGCCCCAAGCGGGGATTTTGGCACAGATCTGTCAAATACGGTGGTGTCTAAGGTTGCCGAAGATACCCGGCAGAAACTAGCGCCTCTCGTCGAATCCGGCTCCATCAGCCAGGAAACCGCCGACGCGATCGTCGCCAACATCAATTCCGAACAGACGAAATCGGCTGTAGCATCCGCGAACGATCAGGCACTCAAAAACCATCTGGCGCAGCACGGACAAGCCGGTTCAGATGTGTTGGCGAAGCTGCAAACCCTCAAAAATGACAACTGTGTGGCCACCGGGGAATCCGCTGCAGCGCAAAAACTCAGTACCCTGATTGACGGGGTGGATAAGCTCGACTCCGGCGCCACGGCGGTAGCGCAGGGTGCCGGAACACTGCGCGACGGCATCACCAAACTCGATTCCGGGGCAACCACCCTAGCGGACGGTTCAGCTAAACTCGCCGACGGCACCGGGAAAGTTGCCGATGGTGCCTCCACCCTCAATAACGGAGCATCCCAACTGGCCGAGGGCACCGGCGAACTCAAAAACGGTACCGGAAACCTGCACAACGGCGCACAGCAGCTTGCCGATGGCGAAAAAGAAGCCGTAGACGGCCAAAATAAACTGCACGAGGGCGCAACCACACTGCAGGACGGATCATCTCAGCTGGCTGACGGCACCGGAAAACTCAACAGCAGCACCGACCAAATCGCCGACGGCGCGGGACAGCTCAAAGACGGAACCGGGCAGCTCTCCACCGGACTGCAAAACGGCACCCGCCAAATCCCCAACCTGAACGAAGAACAGCAAAAAGACGTAGCCTCCGTCATGTCCTCACCCGTGGACCTCGAACACAGTTCCCTAGCCAACGGACGTAATTACGGCGAGGGTATGGGACCGTTCTTCATGTGCCTAGCCCTGTGGATCGGCGGCCTGATGCTCGTGCAAACCCTGCGCCCGCTCAACAACCGTGCACTGGCCTCAAAGGCACCGACAGCGCGCATCATCCTGGGAAGCTGGCTGCCGTTCGGACTGATCGGTATCGCCCAGGCAGTACTCATGTTCGCGGCAGTGAAATTCGGGCTCGGATTCCAGATGGCGCATCCGTGGCTTGCCTTCCTCTTCCTCTGCTTCGTTGCAACGATCTTCACTCTGTTCATTCACGGCGTGGTGGTGTTCTTCGGCTCGCCCGGCAAGCTCATAGCCCTGATTATTATGATCCTGCAGCTCATCACGGCGGGCGGCACCATGCCCTACGAAACCCTGCCGCACGCCATGAGGTGGATGCACGACTTCTTCCCCATGGGCTACGCCGTCACCGGTATGCGCAGGCTCAGCTACGGCATCAACGAATCCAGCCTGATGCCGATCATGATGTACCTGCTGCTGTGGGGTGCCGTCGGTCTGGTGCTGGGGTACCTGGGAACCCGCCGTGACCGCATCTGGTCCCTGAAAAAACTAATCCCCGAAATCACGGTGTAGGGCCTTAGTATGGAGAGAACAGCAACCGCCACGAAGGGAACCATCCCCATGCCCGATACGCCGAACCCCGCACGCCGACCGGGCCGCACCGGCAAAACCCAACGCAAACTCTTCACCGCCACGATGGAGATCATGGAGCATCGGGGAAGCGCCCACGTGAGCATTGAAGAGGTCGCTCAGCGCGCCGGGGTCTCCAAAGGCACCGTGTACTACAACTTCGGGTCGAAGAAAACCATGATCGACCGGCTTCTGCAATACGGCACGCACCTGCTCGTGGAGAGCATGAGCGAAGCTTCCGTCGCTCAGAGCGACCCGCGCGAAGGGCTGCGCAAAAGCATCTCCACGGCGCTCACCTATCTGCACGAACACCGAGGGTTCACCAGGCTCTGGGTGAGCGAAGTGTGGAAGGGGCTGGACGCCTGGACCGACTCAATGGTGGACAACCGCCAAGAAATCCTGGATTTCATAGAGTCGCAGGTACGCGCCCTGCGCAGCCGCTACACGATCGATACCGCCCAGGATACACGTGCGTTGGCGCTTTCTATTTTTGGTGCTACTTTTATGCTGGCGATGGACCGGGAGATACACGGGGTGCAGCGTAGCATCGAGGACTCCACCCGTGCGGTCATGCTGGTATTTGACGGCTATATTCGGCACTGACGGATGCGGCTTTCAGGCGATATTGGGGTGCACAGCCGCTATGGGTTCGCTCTTGACTGAAGGCTAACCCCCTGGGTGAGGAACTAAGATCCTCAGGCAGAATAAGCGGTACAATGCGCTTGTCGCTAAGGATTTGAGGGGTGTCCCCAACACCTTGGATGGAACCGAGCGAGGGGGTGGAGTTTTTGCCCCCTTGGGGCGGATGCGGTAGAATCATATCCTATTGGTGGTGTGTCCGAGCGGCCGAAGGTGCATCACTCGAAATGATGTTTGGTGTAACAGCCAACGAGGGTTCAAATCCCTCCACCACCGCATAACTAAACCCGTCGGGTCTTAGCGTTCTAAGACCCGACGGGTTTTCTGCTGTGCACCTTGTGTATAGAAAGCTATAGGCTTAGGTGAGGACGAAGTTTTTAGCCCACGTGAAATCTCCCGAGGCGCTCTGCCTACTGCGAAACTCCGGCCCGAACTCAGGACCCCCAGCAGGACAATACTCTTTCCCATACCCACCATGAGCTAACCCCGAAACCACAGGCACCTCTAAAAGACGCTGCACCCAATACTTATCCTGCATAAACCGCACCAAAACCTGAGCATCCTCACTATTATTCGGATCAGCCCAATACCCATAATCCAGCCGGAACGCCACCTGAGAACCCACATACCGGCACGGTTCTACATGCGGTTTAAACCGGTGCACCACCCCTGTGGTGTCGGTGAGTTCGAAGAGCCCGTTTTCATCTCCTAATAGGGTGAAATAACTAGAGTCAATCTGCCAGTAGTGCAGTGTAA
>ERZ772928.1218-NODE-1218-length-11281-cov-5.481383_pt1 | contig 11281 bp, 6 predicted proteins | sample MGYA00511686_ERZ772928 | MGnify/ENA primary metagenome ERZ772928 (study PRJEB29015, sample SAMEA2738063) | human oral metagenome | biome: human oral; feature: human-associated habitat; material: saliva | place: China | collected 2219 ... | reverse complement strand
AAGGCGAGGAGCTTGTGTATCACTTCGGAGAGGTATATCGGGGAGCTGGGTGTGCGATGCCTTAGCAGAATAAAATAAATAGAGGGCAGGACTCTCGGCAACAGTCTCATATAGGTCGTATCAGCGACCTATATAGGTTTATAGCCCCCCTCTCTACAACTACAAACACCCTACCCGCTATTCACTTATGCAACAGACATATAAAGCAAGCCCCCGACCTCAGGCATCTCATGCACTTCGGTGGGGGCTTGACGTATCAACGTAGAAAGGAGGGAGCTTACCTATAGGCTGTAGCTGATGCTCCCCGAGAGCCAGAAGCCAGGCTGCGGTACGCCAGCGATATCAGCGTACTGCGTGTCGGTGATATTATTCAGCTCGAGGCCAGCACGGAGGTGATTCGTCAGACGATAGTCGAGCTTGAGGTCAAGCGTCGCAAAGGGACTGGCTTGATTGACACGATCCTGATAGCGCAGCGCCCAAAGGGCTTCTATTCGAGAGCCGACGTTGTGTGCGAGCTGTGCCGTGAACTTGTGGCGGAGATAGTTCAGCGCATACTTAGACATCGCGACACCAGGAGCACGATGCTGCTGCGTCATATAGAGGTAGTCAAGGCTGAGACGTCCCGCATCACCAAGGAAGGGCAGGTACTCGCCAAGGCGAAGAGCCAGCCCAGCTTCGAGACCTTGGTTCGTAAGCTCAGCGATATTGTGCGAGGTGAAGGCCGTCTCCGTGGGGTCGAACTTCACCCAGTCAATGAGATTGCTCCCCTTCATCAAGAAGTAAGAGAGGTGCGCCTCTACGTGCGAGGTCTGGTACTTTGCAATAGCCTCGAAGGAGTGGGCATACTCGGGCTGGAGATTGTCTCCATGCTTGTGGACAGGGTCGGTGTACCAGAGGTCGTTCAAGGTCGGCAGACGCATCGAGCGACTCCAGGTAGCGACGAAGCTCCAGCGGTCGAGGGGATGATAGTTCACACTCACCGAAGGGAGGAAGGTGTACTTCCCTGAGAGGAGTGTATTATGACTCATAAGCGTCCCAGCGGAGATCAGCCACTTATCCAGCTTGACTGTATGCTCCAGACTGAGACTGACATTCGTTCGACTACCGAACTTCGTGTAGTAGCTCTCGGGCTTAGCGCGTGGCGTACCGAGCTTATTCCCGATGACCTCCTCATAGCGAAGCTCACCACCGAGTGTCGTCGTCCCGAGGAGGGAGCTGTAGTTGGCGATGAGCCCAGCACCATAGTTATTCACGATATGGTGGTTCTGCCCGAAGGTCGTCCCACGCACCAGCTCGAAGCAGTCGTACTCACGATCCCAATAGATAGTGGGGAGAAGATGCAGGCGCTCACCACCAAGGTCACCACGCAGCGAGGCGATCATACGCTGGGTATGCTCGTACTGATTGGGATACTTAGCCGAATAGAAGGAGTTGGCACCGAACTTTTTCTCATTGTAGCCGAGCTGGAGATCCATCTTGTTCTCCGCAGGGAGATTTAGGCGTGTTTGCCAGAGGGCATTATAGATCTCATAGTCGGTATTCGTGCGGTAGCCAGCGCTGGAGCGGCGGCTCAGTGAGAGGCTATTCTCCGTCTTGCCCCACGTCATCGCCCCACGGAGCTCTGCACCCACGAGGCGGTGCATACCCGCAGTAGCCTTGGCATAGAGGGAAGTCTCTGCGCTGTGCTTGGTGATGATGTTGATAGCCCCCGAGAAAGCACCCGTACCATAGATAAGAGCCGAGGGGCCACGAAGCACCTCGATACGCTCGATATCCGAGAGATTGATAGGGAAATCGAAGCTCAGGTGCCCCGACTTACTGCTGCTGACATTGACCCCATTGAGGAGGATGACGATCTGCTCGTGTGAGCCACCACGGATGGAGACATCAGCCTGCACTCCTTGGGCGCCGCGCTGAGCGACGTCGATACCCGCTACATAGTTCAGCAGCTCTTGGATACTTCGCGCAGGGGTCTGGGCGATCTCACGTGCCGAGATGACGGTGACGAGTCGCGTAGCTTCATTCAGCGGGGTAGCTGTCTTAGAGGCTGTGACCGTGACCCCCGTAAGCTCCTTGTCGGGCTCACCGAGGTTGTACTCAGGCTCAGACGCAGCTACATTCTGCGCGCTGACGGTGGAGGTGTAGGCACAAGCCAGCGCCAGGCTGGTGAGCGTGCCGATGTTGATGATACGGTGCATCGTGTTGAAGGCACCGTAGCTCTTGCGCGTCATACGCCGGAAGCGTAGCGCAACAGAGGTCTGCATGTTTGTTTGCTTCATCTGTAGATAAAAGATTGATTAGACGTGGACCTCACCTCGCTTGCCATCACGAAGGAGACACAAGCCGAGGAAGGTAAATAAGCCATTGAAAAGAAGGATCTCGTAGCCGACCTTATAGCCCCATAGGCTCTCCGCTGCCACAGCGACGCCGTAGCTCACAAAGGGAGAGAGGATACAGAGGTAGGGCGTGAAGCGATCACGTACTGCCCAGCGTGTAAAGAGTCCGAAAGCGAAGAGTCCTAAGAGTGGGCCGTAGGTATAGGAGACTGCTGTGAAGATCGTCTTCAGCAGGGAGCTCTGCTGGATCTGACTGATGAGGAGTACCATGAGGGCGAAGGCCACGCACATCGCTAAATGAATCCACCAGCGACGACGCTCCCCTACCGCATCATCCTCGAGCTTCATACCGAGGAGATCGGTACAGACCGAGGTCGTGAGACTGGTCAGAGCCGAGTCAGCATTGGAGAATGAAGCAGCAGTAATACCCAGCGTGAAGAAGATCAGGACCCACGGACCTAAGTGCCCTGCAGCGAGGAAGGGCAGGATATCATCTCCTCGCTCAGGCAGGGTCAAGCCATGCGCTGCGCCGAAGTGCAGGAGGAGAATCCCCAAGACGAGGAAGAGATAGTTCAGCGGGAGGAAGCCGAAGCCGTAGGTAAGCATATTCGTACGGGCCTCACGGAGTGTACGGCACGTGAGGTTTTTCTGCATCATGTTCTGATCCAAGCCCGTCATCACGATGACGATGAAGATACCGCTGACGAACTGCTTCCAGAAGTACTGCGGGCTCGTCCAGTCATCGAAGAAGAAGACTCGGCTATGGGGATCTTCCCCGACCAAGCGCACGATACCTGAGAGGTTAAGCCCCAGCTGTCCCGAGACGACATAGACGATGAGTCCCAGCGTGAGCACAAGGCAGACCGTCTGCAAGACATCCGTCCAGATGATCGTCCCCATGCCCCCGCGCTGCGTGTAGAGCCAGATGATGCCGACGACCCCGAGGACCGTGACGACATACGGCACGCCTATCGGAGCAAAGACAAGCTGCTGCAGGATAAGCGTGATGAGGAAGAGCTTCGCTGCTGCCCCGAAGAGCTTCGAGATGATGAAGAAGAGTGCACCCGTGCGATAGCTATGCCGCCCGAAGCGCTGCTCCAGATAGGTATAGATCGAGACGAGCTGCAGACGATAGTAGAGCGGCAGGAGGACGTAGGCGATGACGATGTAGCCAAAGAAGAAGCCCAAGACCAGCTGCATATAGCTCATATCCATCTGCTGCACCATCCCTGGCACCGAGACGAAGGTCACACCCGAGATCGAGTCGCCGAGCATCCCGATCGAGACGATCCACCAAGGGGTAGCACGCCCTGCAAGGAAGAAGTCCGCATTCGTGCCTCGTCTACGCGTCCAGAAGGTGATAAGGAAGAGGAAGAAGAGATAGAGGACGAAGGTAATCAGTACACCCTGTACCATGATGATAGATGATAGTGGCGACTAATAGTTGTAGTGAACTTCCCAGTCCTCGGGCGTATTGACCTTACCGCAAGCCTCGATCATCTTCATATCGTCCTCAGCTTGACGGCCAATGGTCGTGAGCAGGTCACCCGTGATAGCGGCATTGATACCGACGTAGATAGCCTTGTATTGCGTCTCGGGGGAGAGCTGTGCGCGTCCACCAGAGAAGCGAAGGAATGCCCGAGGATTGACCATGCGGAAGACTGCGATAGCCGAGAGGACTTCATCCTCAGTGAGCGGAGTGGAGTTACCGAGCGGAGTACCAGCGATGGGCTGGAGGATATTCATCGGGATACTGTAGCTCTTCAGGCGCTTGACGTAGAAGGCAAGCTCGACACGCTGCTCCAGCGTCTCACCCATGCCGATGATACCGCCACAGCAGATACGCATACCCACACGGCGAGCGGCCTCGAGAGTCGCTTCCTTGTCCTCCTGCGTGTGTGTCGTACATAGCTCACGGAAGTAGCTGGGAGAAGTCTCCACATTGCAATGGTAGGTCGTCACGCCGCTATCAAAGAGCTTCTTCAGCTGTGGCTCGGTGAGTAGCCCCAGCGAAGCACAGCACTTGAGCTCAGGATGTGCCCGCTTGATGGCGCGGTAGCTGATGCTCATCATATCGATCTCTCGATCGGTCTGGCGACGCCCACTCGCCACGAGCGAGAAGCGCCCGATACCCTGCTTGCGATTGTAGCTGGCCTGCGCTACACAAGCGCTGGGGCTGACGACAGAGTAGCGCTCTGCGGAGGTCGAATAGTGAGCGCTCTGTGCGCACCACTTACAGTCCTCGGGGCAGTTCCCGCTCTTTGCATTGATGATAGAGCAGGTGTCGAACGCCTTCCCCATGAAGTGCTCGGTGATCTCGTGTGCTGCTTGGTATAGCTCCTCCTTGTGAGGAGTGGTAAGCAAAGCAAGTGCTTCCTCTTCGGTGATCTCACCGCCAGCGAGGATACGTGCTTTGATGTCTTGTATCATAGTAGTCTTATCGTGTGATCTTATCGATATATAAAAAGCGCTGTCTCGCTACACACCCGCCTCCTATCGTGGAGTGGGTAGTAGCGAGACAGCGCTGTGTCAGCTGCAGAGAGCTACACTGATATAGCCTGCAGGATGTGCCGATACGGTGGACTGAGGAGTAAGCGTGAGTGCGAGGTGCAGCTCTGAAAGCATACCGCCCTCGAGGACTTCAGCCTCCTCACGGCTCCCTTCGGTGGGAGCAAGCGTGCCACATACGGCGAGTATGGTAGCGAGCGTCGTCGTCTTTGCCGAGAGACGCTCCAGGACGCTTGACGAGAGATGCCCGATGGTGACGCAATGCCCGAGGCTGTGGAAGACAGCTGCGCTACTACGTGTCCAGCGACGGAAGTAGAGGCGAGCTGCGCTCAGCGAGCGGGGTTGTGCGGAGTACATCGGAGTGGGTCAGCGTCTTGTGTGAATTACTTAGCTACGCGCTCGAGCCACTTGACCATAGCGAGCATCGTGATCATCGAGGCAGCGCAAGCACCTACGAAGACCAGCCAGCAAGCCCAGAGAGGCACGCTCGTATAGAGGATACCACCGATGAAGAGGAGCGAGTTCCCGAGAGCCGTAGCTGCGAGCCAAGCACCCTGCATAACACCCTGGAGGTGGGGAGGAGCTACCTTCGATACGAAGGAGAGGCCGAGGGGCGAGATGAAGAGCTCAGCGAGCGTGAGGATGAAGTACATCCCGACCATGACCCAAGGCGTGAGGAGCATTTCGTGCTTTGCAGCCTCCGTCATGCTACCGAGCGTGCTCTGATCGGGCAGACCGAGTGAGCAAACCATCAGGAAGACATAAGCGAGAGCAGCGATACCCATCCCGATAGCGATCTTGCGGGGAGCAGAGGGTTCCTTACCCTGATTGCGCAGACGACCGAAGACGTACATCACGAGAGGCGTGAGGCAGACTACGATCAGCGGGTTCACAGACTGGAAGATCTCAGCACCCTTAATCACCGTGAAGCCGAGGTCGATCTTGATGACACTCAGGTCAACGTAGTCACGAGCGAAGTATGTGAGCGAGTAACCATTCTGGTGGAAGGACATCCAGAAGAAGATGACGACACCGAATACTGCGAAGAGCGCGTAGATACGCTGCTTGATTTCAGCGGCACTCATCTGAACTTCGTTCTGTGAGGGAGCACCATCCTTAGTTGCAACTTCCTTCTTGCTTGGATCGGGGAACTTCTTCTGGTTAATGAGGAAGATCACCATTGATACGCAGATCATCACGACAGCTGCGATGAAGGCGTAGTGGAAGCCACGGTTGAAGACATCAAGGTACTGACCGACGAAAGCCTGAAGGTCGGTGACTTCATTACCCAGCGATACCTTAGTGGCAAGGCTCTGGAGGTTCTCCATAGCCTGTGCTGGCATGTTAGCACCTTCACGCAGATACTGATGGCAGAGAGCAGGAAGCTCGGCGCTATAGTCGAAGCCATTGCGACCCAGCCACCAGTTACGGATACCTACAGCCATGAAGGGTGCGAAGATCCCCCCGATGTTGATGAACATATAGAAGATCTGGAAGCCAGCGTCACGAGCGCTCTGGTAGCGGGGATCATCGTACATCTGACCGATGAGCACCTGCAGGTTCCCCTTGAAGAGACCATTACCGAACGCGATGACACCCAGACCAACGCAAGTAAGCGTGAGGTAGAGGGCGAGGTTAGGTACTGGCGTAGGCGTGGGGATAGCGATCAGCACGTAGCCGAGAGCCATGATGACCAGACCAGCGACGATCGTAGCCTTGTACTTCTTCGAGCGGTCAGCGATGACGCCACCGACGAGAGCCAGCAGGTAGATCGAGGCGTAGAAGGCCGAGTAAACGTACCCTGTCGTCTGCTCACTCAGACCGAACTTGGCCGAGATGAAGAGCGTCAGGATCGCCATCATGATGTAGAAGCCGAAGCGCTCTCCCATGTTCGCGAGAGAGGCTGCGATCAATCCCTTAGGATGATTTTTGAACATAAGTTTGGGGTGTTAGGATGAGTATTGTTAGTTGCGATTTTCCGTCTTGATTGGAGGTTCATACAGCAGAGCTCCGCTACTCCTGACGCACATCAAGGATAGCTCCCGTACGTGTATCGAAGTAGATAGCCGTGGCTGCATTGGGTGTCAGCTGGAGCATCTTAGGAGCTAAAGCCTGTAGGGTACCGAGCTGAGCGAGGCTGACCTGCTCATCGGCGAGCTTGCGCCCCTCATAGAGGAGCGTGATACGAGCCTGACCAGGCTGCACATAGACGATGCTATGCTCGAGCATCTTATCCTTCTTGCGCTGGTCCTTTTCGTTGAGCTCTGGAGCCTGCTCCTGCACGGAGATCACGAGGCGCAAGGGTGCACCACTCAGATCATCCGCCTCCGTCATCCCTGCCACTGGGGAGAAACGAGCCAAAGTCAGCTCACCCTCCTCACGCCCCGTGGGGGTGTAGCGAAGGATGTACTCACTGACGAGCTCGGTCGTATCCCCGAGGAAGAGACGCTGTGTGCGCTGCTCCTCACGGCGCAGCTGCTCGAGAGCCAGACGCATAGACTCGCCGTCCTTAGGCATATTATCTACGGAGCCCGTGACGATGTTCATCAGATTCTCACGCAGGTCGTAGAGATAGCTCGATGCGATCTCGGCTTGCTTAGCCTTGGAGCCAGCCTGCGAATACTCACGAGAGAGGGCGGGCTGAGCTGTATCGATCTGCTTCTCAGAGACGACACGAGAGTGACGCTCTTCACTCAGGCTGGCAGGAAGCTCGCCTCCACCATTGATGGAGAAGAGGACACCCGCATCTGTGAGCTTGACGAAGGGAGCCAGCGTCTTGCGGTCAAAGGAGACCAAGTACTGCTGGGTCGAGTCGGGACGCCCTACGGTATAGAGGCGAGCCGAGACCAGCTCAAAGGTATGGCGGGGCTTATCTGATGCTTTCTTATTGAGGTACCTATCAGCATAGGCCGATAGAGGTCCAGGCGTATAGGTACGCTCACGTACCGTCACCACCGCTTCGATCTCGGTGCGGGGCAGGCGGTAGACGACCCCATAGTCCGTCTCCTTGGTAGCGTCATAGCGACGCACCTTCGTCTGAGCCCCAAGTTCGGGTGCAGCGAAGAGTAAGAGTCCGAGCAATGCGATCCAGCGCTCTAATCGATACATGTAATGTCTGTATATGAATGAGTGAACTGACAATTCAGAGCAAAACTAATAAAAAAGCGGGGACATTCAAACGGTTAGCCCTCGCGAGGAGCCTTATGCAGGACGGCTTTCGAGGGGAGTGACTCCCTCGAAAGCCGTCGCATCTGGAGCGGCAGTTCCCTACCGTCCTCTAAAGAGATGGGCTATTACTCAGCCAGGATATGGATCTCTGAGCCAGAAGCGTAGTCCTGTCCGTCGTGAGCAGAGAGCGCCGTAAAGCGCAGATAGCGAGCGCGAACGGGCTTCTTGAGAAGGGCTTCCTTGAGCTTCTTATCACTGCCGAAGGTACCACGCAGGACCTCGGTCCACTGCTTCCCGTCATCACTCACCGAGAGGGCATAGTCCTTGACATCACCCGTGGTGCTCTCATCCTGACGAGGCAGATAAGTGAGGCCACTGATCGTCTTCACCTTGTACAGATCGAAGTCAATCCAGTGGGGGTGCTTTGGTACGGTGAGCGTCCATACGGTGTGCCACATCGTGTCGGGGCTCTCATCAAGGAGATCCTGTGCCTCATAGCCATACTCCTCACTGCTGCAGAAGACGATGCGGCAGGCAGCGTACTTCATACGACCGAAGGACATCGTCGAGATGAGGCGGCGCTGTCCTTCAGCCCATGCTGAGACCTCTCCACCCTGAGAGAAGTCGATAGGCTCGGTATAGCGCTGAGGACGGCCACGACCGACGGTGTACCAGAGGGCTTCCCCAGGAGTACCCGTGATGACGAGGTCCCCGTGAGGATCTCGCGTGATCGAGGGAACTACGGGGCCATCAATCTTCGCCTTAGCCTGCTTGACGGCTGAGTCACCAGCACGGAGCGGACGGATCATCAGGCTGAAGAGCTGTGGAGTGCCGAGGCTCTGAGCGGATACCAGCGGGCCACCCTGACCACAGCTGGCACCACCAAGCCCCGTCGTGCTACGGGAGAGTACCAGATGGGTGTCACCAGCAGCAGGGAGTTCGTGGGGATGAGGAGCCATCATCAGCTGCATCGCAGAGTAAGGCAGAGCAGAGCTCGTCATCACGCTATCCGTGAGGAAGAGCATACCACGTCCAGAGGCATTCGTCAGGCTTACCCAGCGCACATCCTCGCGGTTAGCCATCGTCTGAGGCTTGGGGAAGGAGACGAACTGCTCGGCTACCTTGCTCTTGTGCTGCTCGATATACTGGCTGGCCTTGCGGTCACCATAGTTATTGATGGGGCCACGACCATAATAGGTGTAGTTGTCGTAGGCACGGGGCAGGACGAACTCATAGCCGAGACGACCGAGAGGCAGCGCGGGCTTATTCGTCGTCAGGTTCGAGCGAAGCTGGATGCTTCCGTCGGGATACACTCGCCAGATAGCCTGCGATGTGATAGCGAAGTCATTCTCACCGAAGGGATGTGCCTTATCCTCCGTGAGCTCATACTTACCCGAAGCCTTGTGCATCGTGAGCGTAGCGCCATAGGGAGCCTGTGAGCGTACGGTGAAGAAGAGCTCTACCGAGCCGTCGGGGAGCTTAGTGACCTGCTGCTTGAGGACACGGTGCTTGAGGTTGTGCAGACCATTCGTCGTCCAAGCCGAGCGCACCCAGATATCGTTGTCAGCGGGAGCACGGAAGGCCGTGATACGAGGCCCATTGCCTGGGAAGACAACCGTATCACCAGCATAGATGAGCTGGTGGATCGTCCCTTCACGGAGGTCGTACTGCACGGAGAAGTCGCTACCAGCGACCTCATAGACCTCCTTCGTCAGGCTCTTCGCACGGAGGCCCTTGCCCCCTTGCAGGGCATCTCGCTCACGGAGCGACTGCAGGGCGAGCTGCTCATCAGCGGCTACATAGCCGGCCTTAGCCCAAGGCTTCTCAGAGCGCAGACGGCACTCGACCTTGACGAAGTACTCACTATCAGGCTGGAGGCCTGAGGTAGAGAGAGGCAGTGTGATGGTCTCAGCCGTACGAGGAGCGATAGCAGGGAGATCAAGGACGCCCGAGCGCTCCTCTACCCCATCGCGGTAAAGACTCCAGCGGAGGTCGAAGTCTGCGAGGGAGACGAAGTAGTGCTTATTGAAGATGCGCACACGCCCTGCCATCAGATCCTCGGCTTCGATACCGATCTGCTGATAGACCTTCTTCACCTCATAGTACTGAGGCTTAGGCTGGAGGTCGGCGAACATGATACCGTTCATGACGAACATACCATCATTGGGGAAGTCACCGAAGTTACCCCCATAGGCCAGATAGCGAAGCCCCTCGGACGTGTGGTTGTACAGCGCTTGGTCTACCCAGTCCCAGATAGCACCACCGCAGATGTAGTTCGAGCTCTCGATAGCCTTCCAGTAGTCCGCCAGACCACCACAGGCATTCCCCATAGAGTGAGCGTATTCGGAGATATGGAAGGGGTACTTGATCTTATACTTACCCGTAGCAGCCCCCTCGACCCAAGCGATAGAAGGATACTGATTGGAGCCCATATCGACGATGTCGTTATTGCGCTCATACTGCACGGGGCGTGAGGTATCGACACGCTTCGTAGCCTCGTAGCTCTTGACGAAGTTCACACCAGGGCCAGCCTCATTACCCAGCGACCAGATGACGATGCTGGGATGGTTGATGTTGGCATGCACCATCTCGAGCATACGAGAGACGTGCTGTGCTTCGAACTCAGGCACGTGCGAGAGCGAAGCCTTGCCGTAGTAGTACTGATGCGACTCGATATTCGCCTCGTCCTCGAGGTAGATACCATACTTATCGCACAGGTAGTACCAGTAGGGAGCAGGAGGATAGTGGGAGTTGCGCACGTGGTTGATGTTCGCACGCTTCATCAGGAAGACCTCACGCTCCATCTGCTCATGCGTGATAGCATGCCCACGGGAGGGATCCGTCTCGTGGCGGTTCGTCCCCTTGAACTTCACAGGCTTGTAGTTGACGTAGAAGTAGCGACCCGCATGACCGAACTCATCTTGGTCGGCTGGTGTCTCGCGGATCTCGACCTTACGGAAGCCCGTATAGATGGACGCACGATCCAGCAGCGTCTTCCCCGCCTTATCATAGAGCTCGGCGACCAAGACATAGCGGTGGGGAGCCTCAGCAGACCAGAGCGCAGGGCTCTGGAGCGTGAGTGTCGTCTCTGCCGTGCCCGTCGAGGTGCTACGCCCTTCGGCTGTAGCCACGGGAGCACCGCTCACCTCATCGGAGTAGAGAGGTAGTGCATAGAGCTTGTAGCTGAGGCGCAGGTCGGGACGTACCGCCTTCGTTCCTTGGCTTCGTAGCTCAGAGGTGATGCGCAGGCTACCCTCCTTGAGGTCGGA
>ERZ772928.1216-NODE-1216-length-11285-cov-4.817453_pt1 | contig 11285 bp, 9 predicted proteins | sample MGYA00511686_ERZ772928 | MGnify/ENA primary metagenome ERZ772928 (study PRJEB29015, sample SAMEA2738063) | human oral metagenome | biome: human oral; feature: human-associated habitat; material: saliva | place: China | collected 2219 ... | reverse complement strand
TATCTTCAACAGTCTTTTTCTAAAAAAGCTTGTTAAATAATCAGGTTTTACTTGGGTTTGAATATACAATCCATAACCGGATAAAAAGAAGAAAATAGAAACAATATAAGTACCCATATATTGAAAATTAGAAAAAATCTCCCCAGAAGATATCCACTGAGATAGGTGATGCAGTACTATACCAATAGCTAATAATCCTTTTAAGCCGTTTGTTGAATTCTTATCTAAGTAATCTTTATTACCCTTTGGGAGCAAAAATATTAAAACTGAAAATAATAATAGTATTATTATATCCATAGCGTCCTCCTTAATTTTATATAGAAATTGTATCGCATATCTTTTTATTATGCAATACAAGTTTAATTATTTTCTATCAGATAGTAGATTTCATTATCATTTCAATTCCTTTATTTTGTATGATATAATTAAAATGATTAACAGATAATAAAACAAATTAAGGAGAATCATATGATATACGCAGGAATTTTGGCTGGGGGAACAGGAACAAGAATGGGAATAAGTAATATGCCAAAACAATTCTTAGATTTAGGGAATAAGCCGATAATAATTCATACAATAGAAAAGTTTTTGTTAGAACCGGAAATTGAGAAGATTGTGGTTGGAGTTCACGAAGATTGGATAAGTCATGCAGAGGACTTAGTAGAAGAATACATATCAACATTTAAAGACAAAATAATTATTGTTTCAGGTGGTGCTGATAGAAATACAACTATTGAAAATATTATCAAAGCTATTAATGATTACAAGGAATTAACAGATGAGGATATCGTAATTACTCATGATTCAGTGCGCCCATTTATTACATTACGCATAATAAAAGATAATATTCGCTTGGCAAAAGAATGTGATGCGGTAGATACTGTAGTTGAAGCGGTGGATACAATCGTAGAAAGTACAAATGGGGAATATATCACCAATATTCCTAACAGAGCTCATTATTATCAAGGACAAACACCACAAAGTTTTCGTTGCAAAGACTTTTTAAGTCTATATAATTCATTAACTAATGAAGAAAAACAAATTTTGACAGACGCTTGTAAAATTTTCGTTATTAAAGGGAAAGAAGTCGCTCTAGCTAAAGGAGAATATTCAAATTTAAAAATAACAACGGTAACAGATCTGAAAATTGCTAAGAGCATGTTAGAGGACGAGTAATATGATAAATCAAATATATCAATTAGTAAAACCGAAATTTATTAATGTAAAATATAATGAAGAAAACTTGAACGAAAAAGATAAAATAGTAATTCGTCCGAATTACATGGCGTTATGTCATGCGGATCAAAGATATTATCAAGGGAAGAGAGATCCAAAAGTGCTTGCTAAGAAATTACCAATGGCACTTATTCATGAGTGTGTGGGTATAGTAATTGCGGATCCTACAGGAACTTATGAAGTAGGGCAAAAAGTTGTAATGATTCCTAATCAACCGCCAAGAGCAAGCGATGCCGAATTTTATGAAAATTATATGCAAGGGACACATTTCTTATCAAGTGGTTATGATGGATTTATGCGAGAATATGTGTCATTACCAAAGGATAGGGTTGTAGCGTATAATGGTATCGAGGATAATGTTGCGGTAATTAGTGAATTTATTAGTGTAGGAATGCATGCAATAGATAGATTTCAAAAACTAGCTCATAGTAAAAGAGATAGAATTGCAATAATTGGAGATGGAAGTCTTGCATATGTTATGGCGAATATTGTGAACTACGTTTTACCGAATGCCGAGATAATAGTTATAGGGCGCCATTGGGAGAAATTAGATTTATTTAGTTTTGCTGAAGAGCGTTATTTGACTGATGATATTCCAGAGGGATTAAGCTTTGATCATGGAATAGAATGTTGTGGCGGAGATGGCAGTGGTTATGCGATTAACGATTTAATAAAATATATTAAACCACAAGGTAGCATGATACTTATGGGAGTAAGTGAATACAAAGTAAATATCAATACTCGTGATGTATTGGAAAAAGGTCTTACATTAGTTGGTTCATCACGTTCAGGTCGCGCTGATTTTGAGAAAACAATTGAAATGTTAAGTAATAAAAAATTTGAAAGAAGATTTAAAAATATTATATATTTAGAAGAGTCTGTGCGAAATATTCAAGATATTCATCGCGTGTTCGCAACAGACTTAAATATAGCATTTAAGACAGTATTTAAGTGGGAAGTGTAAAGTTGTAAAATAAGGGTACTATTACAGTATCCCTATTTTACATAGTAAGTATAGAAATTTCACATTAGCACTGAAAAACTTTTGATTTTATGATATAATAAAAAAATACTAACGTAATACAGAAATGGGGTTTATCCATTGAAACAATTAATTAAAAACAAAATAGTAAAACTACTTTCTGACTCAGAAGAGATAGAGAGTGTAGAACGCCTAGGTGGGATGACTAATAACAACTATCTAGTTGTAACTACGAATAAAAAATATATAGTGAAGTTCTTCGGAAAAGGAACGGATAAGTTAATAAATAGAATTAATGAAAAGAATAATTTGGCAAAACTTCGTGATTTAGAGCTTGATGTTGAAAATTATATTTTTGATATTGATGCTGGCATAAAAGTTAATGAGTATATAGAAGATGCGATTACTTTTGACGCTCATTATTTAAAAGCTAAAACAAAAGAAGTTGCTAAAATTTTACAACGAGTACATGGTTCAGGAAAAGAATTAGATGGTGAGTTTGATGTGTTTTCTGAGATTAAAAAATATGAGAGCCTAATTACAGAAGACATTAAGTATGCATATTATGATAAAATACGAGAGAAAATCTTTTCTCTAAAAAATCATCTTGAAGAATTAGGTGTAGATAGAAAATCATGTCATACAGATTTAGTACCGGAAAACTTTATTGAAGCACCAGATAAAAGAGTTTATCTTATTGACTGGGAGTATGCTGCGATGAATGATCCAATGTGGGATTTGGCAGCATTGTTTTTAGAATCTAATTTTAAAAAGGCAGAAGAAGGAGAGTTTTTCAAACATTATTATAGTGAAAAGACACCTGTCAGTATTGCTAAAGTTATGATTTACAAGATTCTTCAGGACTTTTTATGGAGTTTGTGGACTATTTATAAAGAAGAACAGGGAGATGACTTTGGTAGTTATGGTCAAGACAGATATAATCGCTGTCTTAAGAATTTGAAGGAGTATTTAGAAAGCTATGAAAAATAAATCAGGAATATCATTCGGCTTGTTTTCAGGATTATTTTGGGGATTAGGTTTAACGATAAGTGCGTATATATTTTCTTTATACAATATTTCGCCTTTTGTCGTTGCGGTTGTTCATGACTTTATTAGTATTTTTATACTTGCGTCAATTTTATTAATAAAGTATAAAAAGATAGACTTTAAAATCTTCACAAATATTAGAAACGTAAGTGTTATAATTGGTGCCTTACTTGCGGGGCCGATAGGAATGCAGTGTAATCTTTATGCGGTGAAATATATAGGTAGCGGATTGACTTCATCAATCACAGCAATTTATCCAGCAGTGTCCGTTATTTTAGCAGTTATTTTCTTGCGTCATAAAGTCTCTACAAAGACAATTGTAGGGATTGCACTAATAATAACAGGTATCTTTATTCAAAGTTATAAGAGTGAGCAGGTTAATTCTTTTTATATAGGATTTCTTTTTGCGTTAATTTGTGCAGTTGCTTGGGGGAGTGAAAGTGTCTTAAGTTCTTATGCGATGAGTAATCATTTAACAGAGATTGAGACGTTATTAATAAGACAAGTGACCTCGTTTTTAGCGTATTTAGTAATTGTTATGTTTAATGGTTTTACTATAGGAGAAGTAGCAGATATTAAGCTAGGAGGTTTGATTTTCTTCTTTGTTTTAAGTAATATGGTATCATATATTATGTACTATATCGCGATAAATAGATTGCAACCAGCAAAAGCAACAGGATTAAATGTTAGTTATGTTGTTTGGACTGTAATCTTTTCTGCAATTTTCTTAGGTATAGGACTTAGCTTCCAAGTAATAATTACATCATTGATTATTATCTTTGGGGTATATATAATTATAAAAGACTAGGTAAAAATTTTAGGAGGATAAATTTTGAGAGCGATAATTTTAGCAGCAGGATTAGGCACTAGGCTTAGACCTATGACTAACAGCACGCCGAAAGCACTTATCAAGGTGAAAGATAAGCCATTGGTAGAATATCAGATAGAATATTTAAAAGAAAAAGGAATAGATGAAATTATAGTTGTAGTAGGATATCTACATGAACAATTTGATTACTTAAAAGAAAAATATAATGTAAAGCTAGTGTTGAATGACAAGTATGCAGAGTACAATAATTTTTATTCGCTATATCTAGTAAAAGATTATTTATCAGACAGTTATGTAATAGATGCGGATAATTATTTATTTAAAAATATGTTTAGAACAGATGTAACACGTTCTACATATTTTAGCGTTTATCGTGAAGATTGTGAAAATGAATGGTTCCTTCTTTATGGAGATGATTATAAAGTTCAAGATATTATAGTCGATAGTAAAGCTGGTAGAATATTGAGTGGAGTATCATTTTGGGATAAACCTACAGCTAAAAAAATTGTTAAATTTATAGATAAAGCATATAAGAGTGGAGATTTTATAAATTTATATTGGGATAACATGGTTAAAGATAATATTAATGAGTTAGATGTTTATGTCGAAGAATTAGAACCGAATAGTATCTATGAAATTGATAGTGTTAAAGATTATAAAAAATTAGAAGAAATATTGAAAGAATACGAGTAATAAATTCGTATTCTTTTTTTAATATAATTATAAAAGATACTCTATAAAATTAAATAAAATATGCTTTAAGTACTATTGTTATAATGTTTAATAGGGGAGGCCATTTGTAACCAAATTGTAAAAGGGTTAGAGGATAGAGTATGTTATAATTTTATATGATTGAAGAATAAACCAAATTTAATAACAAGTTAAAAAATTAGTATATAAAGAGTAACAGTAGATTTAGGAGATAGAACGATTATGAGAAATAATGTAAAATTAGGGTTAGGATTTTTAACAGTCTTAGCGACCCCGTTCGTAATAGGGGAAGTATCTGGTAACGAAGCACAAGCAGCACAAGGCTGGGTCCAAAGTGGAAGTACATGGTATCATTACAAAGCAAACGGAAGTCTAACAAAAAACGCTTGGGTAGGAAACTACTGGTTAGGTGCAGATGGTCGTATGATAACAAACAGCTGGGTAGACAATAATAACTACTATGTAGGACATGATGGACTATGGATAAAAAATGTAAAAAAAATAGGTTGGATTGAAAACGGAAGCGCATGGTACTACTATAACAGCCAAGGTCAAATGGAAAGAAATGCGTGGGTAGGGGACTACTGGGTAGGCTCAGATGGACGCATGGTAACAAACAGTTGGGTAGATAACAATAATTACTATGTAGGAAGTAATGGAGTATGGGTAAGAAATGCCAAGAAGACAGGATGGATTCAAAGCGGAAGCACATGGTATCACTATAATAGTCAAGGCCAAATGGAAAAAAATAAATGGGTAGGAAACTACTGGGTAGGTTCAGATGGACGTATGGCAACAAATAGTTGGGTAGATAACAATAAATACTATGTAGGGGCTGACGGATCCTGGGTGAAAGATGCCCAAAAACCAGGATGGACACAAAAATCAGGCGCATGGTATCACTACGATAACAAAGGGAACCTGACAAAAGATGCGTGGGTAGGAGACTACTGGGTAGGTTCAGATGGGCGTATGGCAACGAATAGTTGGGTGGATAATAACAACTATTATGTAGGTAAAGATGGATTATGGGAAAGAAATGCTAAGAAGCCAGAAGAGAAGAAAAGTGGTTGGGTATCAAGTGGAGGCGCATGGTACTACTATAATAATCAAGGTCAAATGGTAAAAAATGCCTGGGCAGGAGATTACTATTTAGGTTCAGATGGGAAAATGGTAGTAAAAAGTTGGATATATGATAATGCGTACAAAGCGTGGTATTACCTAGGAGACAATGGGGTTTACAAGAGAAATACATGGATAGGAGACTACTGGGTAGGAGATAATGGAAAGATGGCGACTAATAGTTGGGTAGACAACGGTCGTTATTATGTAGGACCTAGTGGTGCTTGGGAGAAAAATGCAGGGAAATCTGCTACTGGTAGGGCTAGTCTAGATAGTGTTCTAAACATTGCCCGCAATTATCTTGGTGTTCAATCAGGAAGTGAAGAACACAAAAAAATAGTTGATGCATATAACTCTGTTAATCCAAAACCTGTAGGCTATACTGCAAAATATTCAGACGATTGGTGCGATATCTTTGTAACAACGGTATTCCAACAAGCTGGACTTAGTCATTTAATAGGTCGTGAGTGCGGAGTTCAACGTCATATCGGAATATTGGAACAAAAAGGAATCTGGAAAGGAAAAACACAACCCAAAGTAGGAGATATAGTAACATTTGACTGGGATGGTGGTGGTTGGGCAGACCATATCGGTATAGTAGAATCTGTAAATAATGGAGTAATTACTACTATCGAAGGAAATTCAGCTCAATATGCAGGAGATACAGCGCCAACAAAAGTAAATAGAAAAACTTATAACTGGAACTCTCGTTATATTAAAGGATATGCAAGACCAATGTACTAAAAATTAAGTTTTTTAAAATTAAAAAGGTGAATTTTGATTATTATCAAGTTCACCTTTTTCTAGTGACAAGAATTTGTTAAAAATTTGAAATCATAGTATAATATAAAATGTTATAAAATAAATTTTAAATTTGAGAAGGTAGGAGGTGTACGATGTGAAGAAGTTTATTGGAATTACTTTTATTTTTGTTCTATTTTTTGGAAGTGCTACTCAAATAAAAGCAGAATGGTTAAAAGATCAACAAGGTAAATGGACTTATTATGAAAATATATCAAATCAACTTGTTTATGAAAATAAGAATCTAGTTGTACAACCTACTGAATTTCCACAGTACTATCAAGCGGATGCGCGTTGGGGCGATAAGAGATATGGGATATCTAATATGAAAATTACTGGTTGTGTGCCCACTTCTTTAGCAATGGTAATCTCTGGATTAGTGAAAGATGTTACACCTGTTCAGGTGGCAGATTATATTTATGATACTACTATGGAAATGAATACTATGTTTACAGGGACTTCAAGTCTAGGAGCGCGTGATGCAATTACTTATTGGGGTTTAAAATACCAAGTAATTGATTCAAAAGAAGATTTAATAGCAGCGCTTAAAAATGGTAAGATAGTTTACGGAGCAGTTGGTCACGGAATTTTTGTTAAAGGGTATAGTACACATGCAATAATACTTAGTGGCTATGATCACGGTAAAACAAAAGCGATAGATCCGGATAATATGAGTAAGACAAATCGTTGGTATAGTGTTGATGATATTTGGAACGAACGCAGTCTAGAGTTAGAGGACAATGCCGTAGGGGGCCCTTTTATGGCAGTTTACAAATAGATTTTAATAAAAAAGCTTAGGATAATATTTGCTCTATCCTTCAAAAGTTAGACTTTTTGAGGATTGTTAATTATCCTAAGCTTTTTATTATATTAATTTTAGTTATAAAATTTTTTATTCATCAAATCCGTTTGGATGTTTACTTTGCCAACGCCATGAGTCTTCACACATACGTTTAACATCATATAAAGCTTCCCAACCAAGCTCCTCTTTTGCTTTTGTTGCATCAGCATAACATGCAGCGATATCTCCTGCACGACGAGGGCCTATAACATAAGGTAAGTCACGGCCAACAGCAGCTGAAGCACTCTTAACTATATCTAGAACAGAGTATCCAATACCTGTACCTAGATTATACTTAGTAAGGCCGCTACCTTTTTCTAATTTTTTAAGAGCAGCAACATGTCCGCGTGCTAAGTCTACTACGTGAATATAGTCGCGTACCCCTGTTCCGTCGTGAGTATCGAAGTCATTACCAAAGACATTAACTTTTTCTAATTTTCCAACAGCAACTTGCATAACATAAGGAAGCAGGTTGTTAGGAATTCCTTTTGGATCTTCGCCTAAATCTCCGCTTTCATGTGCTCCAATTGGATTGAAGTAACGTAAAAGAACGACGTTCCACTCGTTATCTGCTTTATAAATATCACCTAGAATTTCTTCTAGCATTAGTTTAGTACGTCCATAAGGGTTAGTTACTGATAATGGGAAGTCCTCTCTAATAGGAAGTGCATGAGGATCCCCGTATACAGTTGCAGAAGAACTGAAGATAATGTTTTTACAATTGTTTTTCTCCATAACACGACAGAGTGTAGTAGTTCCTGCAACGTTATTGTCATAATATTTAAGAGGTATCTGGCATGATTCTCCAACTGCTTTTAACCCAGCGAAGTGAATTACTCCAAAAATATTTTGTTCTTTTTCAAAAACTTCGTTTAATTTTTCTTCATCACGTATATCAACCTCATAAAAAGTTACTTTTTTCCCTGTAACTCGCTCTACTACTTCTAAACTTTTTTTACTAGCGTTGTATAAGTTATCTACAACAACTACTTCGTTTCCATTATTTAATAATTCAATACAAGTGTGAGAACCGATAAATCCAGCTCCCCCTGTTACTAAGATTTTAGTCATATCAATTTTATTCTCGTAAATACGAGCCCTTTCTATGATTTATATTTATAATTTTAAAGGAAGGAAGTGTAATTGTCAATGAAAAGTCGGAGAGGTACAAAGATTATAGAGAATATAAGTATTTTTATGGCTTCATTTTAGTTTACAATCCTTATGAAGTATAGTAGAATCTAGTAGTAAATAATAGTGGTTATTTTAGGAGATAGATTAATGAGAAAAAATATAAAATTAGGAGTTGGATTACTAACAGTTTTAGCAACTCCGGTAGTTATAAATACAGTTGATAGTAACGAAGTACAAGCAGCAAGTGGTTGGGTAAAAAGTGGCAATACGTGGTACTACTATAATACTCAAGGACAAATGGTAAGAAATGCGTGGGTAGGAAACTATTGGTTAGATTCAGATGGTCGAATGGCAACAAATAGTTGGGTAGATAACAACAAGTATTACGTAGGGGCTGACGGACTGTGGGATAAAGAGGCTAAGAAACTAGAAGATAAGAAAATAGGATGGTTATCAAATGGAGGAGTTTGGTATTACTACGACAATAAAGGTAACTTAGTAAAAAACGCGTGGGTAGGAGACTACTATTTAGGTTCAGATGGTAAGATGGTTGTAAAAAGCTGGATATATGACAATACCTATAAAGCATGGTATTACCTAGGAGAAGATGGAGTTTATAAACGAAATGCATGGGCAGGAAACTATTGGTTAGGTGCTGATGGTAAGATGGTTCTAAGTAGTTGGGTAGATAACGGACGTTATTATGTAGATTCAACTGGAAAATGGATACCGAACTATGGAAAAGAAAATAACGCTCAACCTCTTGAGATGCCCCAATACTATCAAGGTGATTCTCGTTGGGGAAGCAAACGCTATGGGCTTTCAACTATGAGAAATACAGGATGTGTACCAACATCCTTAGCTATGGCCTTTTCAGGTTTAGGAAAACAAGTTAAACCTACAGATGTGGCAGATGTAATTTATTATAATACTAACGAGTTTAACAAGCGAGAAATAGGTACTTCAGGTAGAGGAGCGGCTTATGCAATTCGTCATTATGGGTTCAACTATAGTGTAATTCAATCAGAAGAACAATTAGTTCAAGCATTGCAAAGTGGTCGTCCAGTATTTGCAGCGATGGCGAATGGTTATTTTGTAAAAGGAAATTATTATACTCATGCGGTAATTTTAAGTGGTTATCAAAATGGGAAAACAAAAGCAATGGATCCAGATAATGCTTATACTACTGGGAAATGGTATGATGTAAATAATATTTGGAATCAACGTAGTTTTGAACCATCCGATACAGTAATGGGTGGATCATTTATGATGATAGGAAATAACTAATTAATAAAAACTAGTCTAAAGTTTGATAAAATATCAGTTAAAAGTTAGAGTTCTTGTCTAATTTCTAGATGATAATAAAAAATCAAATTTTTAGGCTAGTTTTTATTTTGTATTAAAAGTAAGTATTTCCGCTAGCTTTTCTATTTCGGTTATTGCTAAATAAGGGTAAAATTGGTATACTATAGAGTATAGAATTTGTAGAGCGAAGGAGTGTGCTAAATTTATGGTATATAATCACAGAGTTATTGAGAAAAAATGGCAAAAATATTGGGATGAAAATAAAACATTTAAGACATTAGATGATCATACTAAAGAAAAATTTTATGCATTAGATATGTTCCCTTACCCATCTGGAGCAGGGCTTCACGTAGGACATCCAGAAGGATATACAGCGACTGATATTTTAAGTCGTTATAAAAGAGCAAATGGATATAATGTTCTTCATCCAATGGGATGGGATGCATTTGGATTACCTGCGGAGCAATATGCGCTAGATACAGGGAATGATCCGAGGGAATTTACCAAACAAAATATTGATACATTCCGTCGTCAAATTAAAGAATTAGGATTTTCTTATGATTGGGATCGTGAGGTAAATACAACTGATCCTAATTATTATAAATGGACACAATGGATTTTCAAAAAACTTTATGAAAAAGGGCTTGCTTATGTTGATGAAGTGCCTGTAAACTGGTGTCCCGCATTAGGAACAGTACTTTCTAATGAAGAGGTTATTGATGGTAAGTCTGAACGTGGAGGACATCCTGTTGAGCGTCGTCCAATGCGCCAATGGGTGCTTAAAATCACTGATTATGCAGAACAACTATTACAAGACTTAGATATTCTTGACTGGCCTGAAAGCCTTAAAGCAATGCAACGTAACTGGATTGGGAAATCTGTTGGTGCGGAAATTGATTTCAAAATAGAAGGAACAGATGAAAGTTTCACAGTATTTACTACACGTGCCGATACTGTTTTTGGAGTATCTTACTGTGTACTTGCACCTGAACATAAACTTGTTGAAGAAATCGTTACTGAAGGTCAAAAAGCTGCAGTAGACGAGTATTTAGATATTGTTAAGCGCAAATCTGACCTTGAAAGAACAGACCTTAATAAAGATAAAACTGGTGTTTTCACTGGTGCTTATGCAATTAACCCGGTAAACGGAGAAAAAGTAGAAATTTGGATTGCTGATTATGTACTTGCATCTTATGGAACTGGTGCTGTTATGGCTGTTCCGGCACATGATGAGCGTGACTTTGAGTTTGCGACTAAATTTAATCTAGCGATTACTC
>ERZ772928.1214-NODE-1214-length-11291-cov-3.238875_pt1 | contig 11291 bp, 6 predicted proteins | sample MGYA00511686_ERZ772928 | MGnify/ENA primary metagenome ERZ772928 (study PRJEB29015, sample SAMEA2738063) | human oral metagenome | biome: human oral; feature: human-associated habitat; material: saliva | place: China | collected 2219 ... | reverse complement strand
AAGCTGGAGACCCACTACCGCGACCTATGCGACATCGAGTTCACCATTGAGCGCGGCAAGCTGTGGCTGCTGCAGACCCGTGTCGGTAAGCGCACCGCTGCCGCCGCCTTCCGTGTAGCCAGCCAGCTAGTTGACGAAAAGCTCATCACCCTGGACGAGGCTCTCACCCGCGTTACCGGTGAGCAGCTAACCAAGCTGATGTTCCCGCAGTTCGCCACCGATGTAGAGCGTCAGCTGCTGACCAAGGCTATGCCTGCCTCCCCGGGTGCGGCTGTAGGTGGCATCGTCTTCGACAACGACGAGGCCGTCTCGCGCGCCGCTGAAGGCCAGAAGGTCATCCTGGTTCGCCGCGAAACCAACCCTGACGACCTGCCCGGCATGGTTGCCGCTGACGGTGTGCTCACCGCCCGCGGTGGTAAGACCTCCCACGCCGCCGTCGTCGCCCGTGGCATGGGTAAGACCTGTGTCTGTGGCGCTGAAGAGCTAGAGGTCGACGCTGAAGCCCGCACCCTGACCGTTAACCGTGACGGCAAGCAGATTGTGCTGCACTCTGGCGACGTAATCGCCGTAGACGGCACCACCGGTGAAGTATTCCTAGGTGAGGTCCCGGTAGTTGACTCCCCGGTTATGACCTACCTGCGTCGCGGCCTAGACGAGGCCCTCTACCGCGCCGAGGACGCCGACACCCGCGAGCTGGTTGCCAGCGTGCACCGCCTGATGCGTCACGCCGACGAGCGCCGTCACCTGCGTGTACGCGCCAACGCTGACACCCCCGACGACGCCCGTCACGCAATCCACCGTGGCGCCGAGGGCATCGGCCTGTGCCGTACCGAGCACATGTTCCTCGGTGAGCGCAAGCAGTTCGTACAGGACCTGATCCTGGCCCAGACTGACGAAGAGCGTGAGCAGGCCCTGGCTGCGCTGCTGCCGCTGCAGAAGGGTGACTTCGTCAAGATGCTCGAAACCATGGACGGCAAGTCCATGACCGTGCGTCTAATCGACCCGCCGCTGCACGAGTTCCTGCCTGACCTAACCGAGCTGAGCGTCAAGGTGGCCCTGGACCGCGAACGCGGCACCCTGGACCCGGCTGACGAGAAGCTGCTGGCCGTTGTCCGCAAGAACCACGAAGCCAACCCCATGCTGGGTCTGCGCGGTGTGCGTCTGCTGCTGACCATGCCCGGCCTGATCGAGCTGCAGGTCCGCGCCATTGCTGAGGCCGCTGTGGAGCGCCTGCGCGCCGGTGGCAGCCCCCAGCCCGAGATCATGATCCCGCTGGTGGGCTCAGTACGTGAGCTACAGATCGCCCGCGAGCGCGCTGAGAAGGTGCTGGCTGAGGTTAGCGAGCAGTCCGGCTACAAGCTTGACTTCCCCATCGGCTGCATGATTGAGCTGCCGCGCGCTGCCATCAGCGCTGACACCATCGCTGAGGAAGCTGACTTCTTCTCCTTCGGCACCAACGACCTGACCCAGACCACCTGGGGCTTCTCGCGTGACGACGTCGAAGGCGTGTTCTTCGGCCACTACATGGACGCTGGTATCTTCGGTACCTCCCCGTTCGAGACCATCGACGAGCGCGGTGTGGGTCGCCTAATGGAGACCGGTGCTAAGCGCGCCCGCAAGACCAAGGCTGACATGAAGCTGGGTGTATGTGGTGAGCACGGTGGTGACCCCGACTCGATCGACTTCTTCCACCGTCTGGGCATCAGCTACGTGTCCTGCTCTCCGTTCCGCGTGCCGGTGGCCCGCCTGGAGGCTGGCCGCGCCGCTGTGATCAACGGCTGAGTTTTTAACTTCAGTTAGGTGACCGTCGTCCTATGGGCGGCGGTCACCTATCTTTTGGCGCTAATGCCACACACTCAGCTTTAGCGCTGGCTGAACACAGGCTGCCCCAGTGTTTAGGAGTGTGAGATGATAAGGGCGGTCAGGAATCTACAGATGAGGCAAACGTGGCGATTTTTGAAATCCGACAGGGAGCGCTAGTCCCGGCTCAGCTGGGTGGGGTTGCCGATGAGTCCGCACACCGTCAGGCCCTTGATTTGGTGCGTGAACAGGTGGCGCAGGTGCTGCGTAGGCCGCTGTTTCCGGTTGCTTGGAAACAGTTAGACGCTGGCCACTCGCTAGTGGCTATTGACGGCTCTGGCCAGGTGGTGGCGGTGGAGCTACTACCTAAGTTGGATTCAACCACGGTTGTGGCTGCGATGGGCCGCCTAAACGCTACTTCTCACCTAGGCTGGGCGGAGATTGCTAGCCTATATCCGGCGGGCCCCACCGCTTTTCAGAAGGATTGGACGGCGTTCCGCGAGACCATGCCGGCCCGTATTAACCCTGGCCCGCGTTTAAGCATTGTGTCTCCCTCTGTTTCTCCTGACGTACTTTCTTCCCTGTCGGTGCTAAGCGACTCTGGCCTGGAAGTATTCTCGCTTTCAGTGCGTTCGCTTTCTAGCGGCCGCAATTTCGTGGAAATTGACCGTATTGACTCCCACCACCTGCCGGTGAGCGCTAAGCTTTTGCCGGCTGGTGACCCCATGGATGAGGGTATTGAGGTGGGTAAGTCTGAGGCCACTGCTGCTGCCTCTGCGCCTACTGCCGCTACCTCCACATCTGCCGCTGCTTCGGCCCCCTCGGTGGCCACCCCGGCGGCTCCTGTACCTCCCGCTGCCCCCTCAGCTCCTACTCCCGTTGCTTCTCATTCTCAACCCTCGGCTGCGCCTGCCTCCCCGGGTGCCGCTGCTTCCCGGGGTGCTACTTCTCAGGGCAGTGCTGCTTCCCAGGGGGCTGGCTCTGCTGCGGGCTCGACGACGTCGCCGTCGCCGGTTTCTCGACGTAGCCGCCGCGCTCAGCGGGCAGCTAACCAGTACAGCCCCCACGCTCCTACAGCAGTTTCCCCGGCCGCTGTGTCTCCGACTGTTGTTTCTGCCCCCACCCCGACCCCTAGCCCGGCTGTAACTCCTGGTTATCGCCAGTCTGCTCCTTCACGTAATGGGCAGCCGGTACGTGCCACCCGCGTGCGGGCTCGGGTAACTGGCCAGGGACGCCTCTCGCGCCGCGACTCGGGGCAGTCTACGGTTTCACGTTCACACCCCAGCGGTGAGGACTCGCGTCTAGCTTTGAACGCATTGGCCTCTATTTTGAGCGAGCCGGTGCAGATCACCTGGCAGTCAGTAACCGAAGGAATTTTCCACACCGCCCAGCTGCGCCCGGACGGCATGATTAGGGTTTCTGATGGAACCAGCTTTGATGAACCCGGCCAGGCAGCCCACCACTGTGAACCGGCAAAGTCGGTTGATGGCTGGGATGTGTGGCGTTTTGGCGCCGATGGCCCCAGCCTGTATGAGTCTCTAGAAGAGCTGATCGCTGCTGCTGAGCGCAGTCCGCGCCGGCCGGGACGCCCCGTGCGTTCACGCCGTCAGGGGCGCTAAGCTAGCTGGCCGATTCTAACTGGCCCGGTTTAGCTGGCTGGATTGATTAGGGCCTGCCAGTTAGCTATTAGCCGCTCCGTAAAGTTAGCCGGATGGCTGGGATCTGGCTCGTTAGCCGGGGTGAAATCTATAGCCGTGTAACTGGCTAGCCAGTGATCAACTTGGGCCACTACCTGGTTACGCACGCTGGGGCGGGAGATATAAATGTCGTGAACCGCGTCAGCAATACGTAGTTGTGTGATGCATTGGCCCAGCTCATTGGCGCGCGCGCGAGTGCGACGCGCATCAATAACCGTGTCCTTATCGCGTTCGGGCAGGTCCCCATAGGTAAGCGTAAGGTGCGAGTGTTTAGAAGTGAGTACTAGCAGCGGGCAGTCAATGTTTAAGCCGCGACGCACATGCTGGTGACCAGTCATGATGGCACTAGCCCAACCGGCTTGAATATTGGGTAGTTTGCGCCATTTCCAATCCCAGTTAGTTTGCCAGCCACTGTAGTAGGGATCAGTCGGGTCAGCCCCTTCAGGCAGTGGGCCTTCTTTAGATTGATCCCAGCCGTCATAAAGTTTGAAAAATGAGTCACCTTCAACCGGGCCCAAATCGTTAGCTACCTGGGTAGGAATGATTACAGCGTGCGGTGTGGCCTGGGCTAGGCGGTGAATAACCGGTGCAGAAATTGAGCGGAACTGGGGTGTGGTTTGCAGTTCCAACCAGGGAGAGTTCAAAATCAGGCCAGCTAACTGCCCCGGGTGATGATGCGCCCATAGACAGGCAATCAGGCCGCCGGTTGAGTGGCCCAGCATTAGTACTGGCAGCTGGGGATAAGCTCGCCTAATAATCTCTAGGCTAGCGTCTATTTCTTCGTCATAAGTTTCTAGCCTGGTACACCAAAATGGAATCTGGTTTGGTCGTAGTGAACGTCCGTAACGGCGCAGATCAAGCGCATAGAAAGCACCACCCAGGCGCGCATATGAGCGAGCCATGCCGGGGTTTAAAAAATAGTCATTCCAGCCATGCAAGCTAAGCACCACAAAGCGGGTTTTATCTGGTTGCTGGTGCATATGTGGATCAGCAGCCGGCTCATGACGCACCAGGGTGGCTACGGGGCTGTCACCTTCGCCGTCGTCAGCTAAAGGCAGAGTGTAAGCGCTAAAACCGGGGCCAAACATATCCGGCCCCCACTGGTTGGCAGCCGGGGGAGTGTAAGGGGTTACCTGTAGCTTCCAGTCAATAGCAGCGGGGGAGTCGAAGGTTTCCACAGCACGATTTTCCACGGCACTATTTTGCAATATCTGCTCCTGGACCTGGTCAGCTTGTGAAACTGGCGGGCCAGCACTTGCCCTATCGCCTCTGGCCCTGCGCGGCGGTAAATCGTTTGCCTACACAGGGATATGTGCCCTGATCGCTGCTGGCGCCGCGCCCGCTCGCACACTGGTAAAGCTCTTAACCTAAAAGTGCTGGTAACAGGCGGTAAACGGGCTAGGGATGGATAATAGTGACGACAATTATTGCTTCTAAAAGATTAAAGGAGGCTTCATGCGATCGCTGGTTTCCCTAGCGCTAGCAGGGGCCCTCGCCTTAAGCGCTTTAGTTCCGACCGCTTTAACCCCCCAGGTGCAGGCGGCGGAGCAAACCCCTGAGCAGATCCTGGCCAAAATGAATCTGGACCAAAAAGTGGGTCAGCTGCTGTGGACCCACGTTTACGGTGACAGTGCAGATGACGCCACCTACGGAAGTGACAACCAGGCCATTTTTGGCACTGGCATATCCACCCCAGCCCAAGCGGTTAAGAAATACCACTTAGGTGGCGTGCTCTACTTCAACTGGGCCCACAACTTCAGCTCTGAAAACACTGACGTAACCAAGGTGGCAGCCCTATCAAACGGTTTGCAGGCTGCCGCTAAAGCTGACGGTAACGTGCCGCTAGGCATCACTATCGATCAAGAAGGTGGCATGGTTTCGCGCGTAGGCGCCCCGGCCACAATCTTCCCCGGCAATATGGCGCTCGGTGCCACCGGCAACCAATCGCTGGCCTACGCTCAAGGCCAGGTGCTGGGCTGTGAAATGCGTTCGCTGGGGATTAACGCTGATTTTGCCCCGGTTTTGGACGTTAACACCAATCCCAACAACCCGGTTATTGGTTTGCGTGCTATCAGCGATGACCCCAACCTGGTAGCCCAGCTAGGCGGAGCCCAAATCCAAGGCATCCAAAGCCAGGGCGTCTCGGCTACCGCCAAGCATTTCCCCGGTCACGGCGACGCCGACACCGACTCCCACCTGGGCTTGCCTCGCGTAACCTACTCGCGCCAAGTGCTAAACCAGCATTTAGTGCCCTTCAAAACAGCCATTAGCAGCGGCGTCGACATGATCATGACCGCCCACATCGTTGTCGACGCTATTGACCCAAAGCTGCCGGCTACCTTATCTAAGCCGGTACTTACCGGGCTGCTGCGCCAAGAGCTGGGCTTTACCGGGGTGATCACCACTGACGCCCTAGACATGGAAGGGGCCCAGTTGGCCGTAATGACCCCCGCTGAGCAGGCTAAATACAAGGAGCTCAAGAACAAGGAAGACAGCGCCAAACAAAAAGCTGATAAAGACCCAACTCAGGCGGACTCGGCCCGCGAGGCCTCCACAGAGTTTAAAAAATTCTTGGCCCCTATTCGCGCCAGGGTAGCGGTCAAAGCGCTGCAAGCTGGCAGTGACATTTTGCTAAATACCAAGGACGCCGCTGCAGTAGTTGACGGGGTCAAAGCTGCAGTTAAAGACGGATCGCTCACTAGCGCGCAAATTGACCAATCAGTTTTGCGCATTTTGAAGTGGAAGCAAAAGCGCGGAGTGCTCAAAACTGAGCCGATTGATACCGCCAGCGTAAAAGCCAAGCTGGGCACGCCCGCTAGTAAGGATGTGGCCAGGCAGATTGCCCGTGGCTCAGTTACCTTGCTGCGCAATGACTCTAAGGGTAAGGCGCCGCTGGATGCAGCCAAGGGGACGCGCGTGCTGGTGGCCGGCAGCTCCTGGGCTAACCCGGAACTACTGCCTGAGCCTCTTAAAGCCGCTGGTTTCAGTGTAGTTTTCACCCAGGATGCTGACGCTAAAGAAAACCCTTCAGATAGTGAGATTTCCGCTTGGGTGCACCAAGCAGCCAATGTGGATACAGTGATTTTTGCTAGCTACGCCCCTGGCGCCCAGCAGTTCAAAGCCATTGACGCGCTGGTGGCCACCGGCAAGCAGGTGATCGTCATTAACACCAGCTTGCCCTACCCGCTGGCTCGCTACCGTAGCGGGACGTCAGGCCCGCAGGTGGTGGCAGAGATTTACGCCAATAACTCGGTGGCCCTAGCAGCTGCGGTGGATGTGCTTAGCGGCCAGGCTAGCGCGCTTGGTAAGTTGCCAGTTAGCGTGCCCGGGGGTAGCGGGGTGGCCTATGCACGTGGGTTTGGTCTAGGGGCTGGTTCTGCTACGGCGACGGCGCCCGCGACTATGGCCCCATTGACGGCTGCCCCAACTGTGGCCACCACAGCGACAGCTGCGGCCGCCACGGCCCCAGCGGCGGCGCTTGCACCCTCCACTTGCGAAGCTGGCGCCACGAAGTCCACTACTAAACCCAGCGCTAGCCTCGCAGCAGCGCCCAGCCCCACCAAAAGTCCCAAACGTGGCTTAGCTCATAGCGGGGTGGAAACTGGGCTGTTCGGAGTCTTTGCGCTGGCGCTGCTAGGTGGCGGTTTGGCGCTGCGTAGCCGCACTAGGTAGTGCTAGCAGCCATTTTTGGTTGTGAATAGAAAAATTTTGAGGGGTAGCCCGTTTTTGGGTTGCCCCTCAATTTGTGTGCAAGGCCACTAAATAATAATTGAATCTTGAAGGAATGTTAAAACTGATAACAATGGTGATTATGTGAATTGTGATGAAACTGTTTCCTTTGGGGCTCCAGGGCATTAATCTAGGGCTAAATAAGCAGGGGCTGTACCCCGCAGCCATCAGTCAATATCCCTAGTCATTGGAGTCCTCGTGAGTCAGAACAAACGATCATGCGCCTTCCGCAGCACAGTTGCTGTGGTACTGGCGTCGATGGTGTTGTCCGCAAACCCCGTGGCCTTCGCAGATGGCCCCAGCCAAGACGACATCAACAAGTCAAAGCAGAAGGAAGCTAGCACTTCTGCTTCTATTGCTTCCCTGGAGGCGCGTTTGGCCACCCTTAAGGCCAACACTGAAAACGCCACCATGAAGGCCCAGATCGCCACTGAGGACTATCTGCAATCCCTTGATGCACTAAACAAAGCCAAGGCAGCCACCGCTGCTGCGCGAGCTAAGGCCACGGCCGCCACCAAGCAGACGCACCAGGCCCGCAAAACCCTCTCCGACGTCGTCGTACAGACTTACCAGGACGGCGGCAACCCCTTCGACATAGTCTCCCCCTACCTGACCGGGCGCTCGCTGGGAGACATTGCCAGCCAGAAGGCCGCGCTGGACCGTGCGGGTGAAAACACTGACGCAAAACTGCAAAAAGTGCAGGCGCTGCAATCGGTAGCCACCACTATGGAAGGCATTGCCGCGCAGAAAGAATCAGCTCAGCGCGCCGCCACGCAAAAAACTGAAGCAACCAAGAATGCTGCCCAGGCTGCCGCTAACGCTGCCCAGGCTGCCCAAAGCCAGGCCACCACGCAACGTGCCAACCTGATCAGCCAACTGGCAGCTCAGCGCAACACCACAGTGGCCCTGGAAACCCAGCGTCAAGAACAGCTTGAACAGGCTGAACAAAACCGTAAGAACGAGGAAGCTCGCAAGCAGGCTCAGCAGGCTGCCGCCCAGGCCAAGGCTAAGGAAGAGCAGGAAAAGCAGAACGAGGCTAAGGCCAAGGAAACCGCTTCGCCTACCCCCAGCCAGCCTGACCCTCAGCCCAGCCAAACTACTGCGCCCAACCCGCAACCTAGCCAGAGTGCTGCGCCTGATCCGCAGCCGAGCCAAACCACTACGCCTGAGCCGGCTCCCAGCCCCAGCGAAACCAGCCAGCCAGCACCTGCCCCGGCGCCTGAGCCCGAACCGGCCCCCGCGCCCACTCCCGAGCCGGAACCGGAACCTGAGCCCGACCCGACTCCCGCCCCTTCCGGTGGTGCGGATGTGGCAATCGCCAAGGCCTACACCTTCATCGGTGTGGACTATGTGTGGGGCGGCGAGTCCTACTCTGGTGTGGACTGCTCTGGTCTGGCCATGCTCTCCTGGGCGGCGGCCGGGGTGAGCCTGACCCACTCCTCACGCGCCCAGTACTGGGAAGGCACCCACGTCTCACTGGACTCCGTCCAGCCTGGTGACCTGATCTTCTGGTCTTCTGACGGCTCTGCTGGGTCTATCTATCACGTGGCCATCTACCTGGGTAATGACCAGATGATTGAGGCACCCACCTTTGGTGTGCCGGTGCGCGTAACCGGCGTGCGCTACTCGGGCATCATGCCTTACGCCGTGCGCCTGTGATCCTAACGGTGCGCTCGCGCTACGCGGATGGCGCGGCCTCACTGCGCGGATAGCGCGGGCCGCTGCGGCTGTAATGCCCCACGGTGACTGGCGCTGACCGCGCCGCGCGCGTAACCATAAACTTGTAGGCGGCGCCTGAGACCTGCAACCTTAAACGTGCGTCTACAAAGTAAAAGTACTGTCCCCCTGGCGCAGTTCATGTCGACACGCGGGGCACAGCCGCGTCCACAACGGGAAGCACCGCCCACTCTGCTCCGATTGCCGGCGCCTGGCCCCGGCCTCGTCGATAGGAGGGAATACAGCCCGCGTCTGTAGCTGCGCCTAGCGTGCTGAGAATTTCTTCATCTCTTCCTCGTTGAGGTCGAGGCTGGGGTCTGGGTCGAAGCAGAATGTGATGAACCGGGGGTTGTACTCGCGGGCGCCAGGTGTGATAGCGAGCAGGGTAAAGGTACCGACGCCGTCGACGACGGCAGATTGGCCGATGGAGAGATCTTTATTGACCCACGAGTAAGGCCCTTGCCCATTTCCACCTTTGAGAGACGTGCGCTTCTGGTTCCGGTCATCTGGCGAAGAGTAGAAATAGTACGCCGGGTCGGTGTTTGCGGCGCGCGGACGCACGAGAGCCTCCTCCTGAGCCTTGAGGAGGTATCCGGGGCATCCGTCCGTTGCGGTCGGTGTGCTGGTTGACGTGCTGGTCGGCGTGGGATCCGCCTGAGGCGTGGCGGGCGCGCAGGCGCCGAGGAGCAGGGTCAGGCCCGCGCAGGCGGCGGCCGCGTGCGCGAGCTGGCGGAGCGTGTGTGTCATGGGTTAGTGCGTGCGGGAGACTTCGAAGTCTGGGTCGGGTTCGAAGCAGAAGGTGGCCGAGCCGTGGCCGTAGACGGCCTGTGCGGTGGTGATGTCGAGGAGGGTGAATGTGCCGATGGTTGGGACGTGCTTCGGCTCGCCGACGTAAAGGCTGTCTTTGATCCAGCCGGGGTAGCCCTCGGGCCATCCGCCGACGATAAAGGCGTACATGGTGCCGTTCTCAATGCCAACGTCGGTGATGACGAAGGTGGGCTCGTTCGGGTTCTTTCCGGGGGCGAATTGTGCGGTTTCGTCGACGGTGGTGATCCATCCGTTGCACTCTGGCATGGGTGTGCTCCTCGTGGGTGACGGTGCGGGCGTGGGGCTCGCGGTGGTGATGGTTGGTGAGGGAGTCGGCGTTGGCGTGTGGGGTGTCGGCAGGCATGCCGTGAGCAGGGCTCCTGATGCCATGCACGTGGACGCGACGGCAGCTAGGAATGGGAACACATTGCGCATGGCCTACCGACTTCCGATCGCCGTGTTGCCGTAGTACTTCTCGTAGTCGTCCCAGGAGAGCGTGAAGGTGGCGGGCGCTTCTCCACCCCCAGTTTTGTGGTTGCTACCGTGTGGATTACACAGGGTCACCCCATTCGTGTCGGCAGAAACCACGGTGTACGAGTGCGCTTCAACGAGATCAATTTGTGTCCTCTGCCCAGCGACCGTCGCATCAACTGAGGCGAATCCGTGTGTGTAGGTGGCGTCAGTGTTGATTGTGCTGGCCACCATGGGTTGGTGCAGTTTCGAAGCGGCGATCACCCCTGCTCGTTCGATGATGTTGTAGCTGTCGGGGCTCCCGTCCGACTCCACTGTAATAGCGGATTTCCCCGTCATAACCTTGAAAGAGTCGGCCGGCATTCCGCCGCCGATGCCTACCGGATTTTTCCCGGAGTCGTTTGAGCCTCCTGGGTGGTTTTGCCCCCACGCCGCTTCCAGGATGGAGTAGACGCCCACGCGCCCCCCTTGGGTGGCGCCGTTAATGTACTTGCTGTGCACGAAGACCTCGTTCGCCGGTGAGTCGTCGGGGTGAGCGGGGTCGGCTGGGAGTCGAACGAGGTAGCCATCGACGTGGTGGTGCTCGTCGTAGTGGGGCTGAATCATGGAAGCGAGCCTTGCTTGCCCCGCCGGGGTTTGGGCCAAGGCGGCCATGGAGGCCAGGAAGTAGCAGTCGCCGATGTGCCCCTGCTTCATTCCTTCCCAGTTGAACGTCCCATTCTTGAGTGCCTTGAGGTCCTCTTGGATCTGGGCGATCTCGTCGTCCGACAACTGCCCCATCTGCCCGCCTTCCGTGGGGTTGTTGTTGTCGTTTACCTGGACGGGCTCGATGTGCACGATGCGCGCGAGGTCCTGCGCGCAGGAGTCTGCGGCCCGCTTGACGGACTCGATTCGAATGTACGCCGCGAAGACGAGGGCGCTCGCTGCGGGGATGAGTGTCGCTCTGGCCAGCGAGGGGATAGGAGCCTTGTCCACCTCTTCGTCGAGCTTTGACGCCTGATACCGCAGGTTCTCGATGTAGCTCTGCCCCGCGCGTACCTCCCCCGCATAGACACTGAGAGCCGAGGACGC
>ERZ772928.1210-NODE-1210-length-11304-cov-3.591075_pt1 | contig 11304 bp, 7 predicted proteins | sample MGYA00511686_ERZ772928 | MGnify/ENA primary metagenome ERZ772928 (study PRJEB29015, sample SAMEA2738063) | human oral metagenome | biome: human oral; feature: human-associated habitat; material: saliva | place: China | collected 2219 ... | reverse complement strand
TTTACTTTTTTATCATTTAAACCAATAAACGCAAATCTTAAATTAGATCTTAATTTTGTTAGTTTATAAATTTCATTTGTTGCGTATTCTACATTTGTTCCTTTTTTTAATTGAATATATATATCTAAACCATTTATATCTGAATGACTTTTAACATCTGTTATAAATGGTAATTTTGCTGGAATGCGTTCTTTTTTTCCGTCTTTTTCAACAATTCGTTCTTCACTCATATCTGAAACTCCAGCAACGAACGAAGTTATTGAACCACTTATTGTATATGGTATTTCATATATATGAAGTGCGTTCTTTTTCTTATCGTATTTTATTTTACCTTCAACACATACTGTTCCAATACCTGTTTTGTAAATTTCTAATAATTCATCTTTATTAACAATTGTACCTTTTGTTGGAAAATCTGGTCCGTTTAATATGTTAACTAAGTCTTCAATTGAAGCATGTGGGTTTTGTAGATAATATTTATAAGTATTAACTACTTCTTGTGGATTATGTGGTAATATGTTTGATGCAATTCCTACAGCTAGTCCTTCAGATCCGTTAATTAATAATTGTGGTAATCTATTTGGTAAGAATACTGCTATTTGTTTTGTGTTATCATAGTTTGGTTCATATGGTATGATATTAGGATTTAAATCAACACCATATTCTTCACCTGCTTTTGTTAATCTACATTCAATATATCTTGCTGCACCATGTGAGTCTCCGTCAATAGAACCATAATTACCCAGTATTTCTATGTTGGGTTCGTTATTTTTCCATGGTATAGATAAATTTACTAGAGCTGTTGTAATTGAGGCATCACCATGTGGATGATATTCCCCCATTACATAACCAACACGTTTTGATACTTTTTCAAATGGTTTATTATGATATAGTTTATTTTCAAGCATGCTATATAATATTCTTCTGTGTACAGGTTTTAAACCGTCACGGATATCTGATATTGCTCGGTCTTTAACACAAAATTTTGCGTATTCTAAATAGTTTTCACGCATTATTTTATTAATATCCCCACGTGATAAATTGTTGAAATTTATTTCAGGTAATATTTCTTTATTTTCTTCACTCATAATAACCTCACTTAACATTATTTTTTTTAAGTTCCAATGCAACTCTTAGGGGCAATCCATTAATAGAATTGCCCCCTGTTTAAGAGTTATTATTTTTCGTTTTCACGTCTACGCATTGTCATAGCGTAACTAGCCATTAACATACTTACAAGTCCAAATCCAGTTAAATCTGAATTTGAATCACCTGTGTTAGGTAATTTACGTTCGTTAGCTTTAACAGTTGATTTTGGTGCACTTGCTTTACCAAATTTTGGTGTTGCTGTAGTAGTGCTAGTTGTTGTAACTTTAGTACTTGGTACTTTAGTTGTTGGTTTTTGAGTTGATGGTTTACTTAATTTATCTAATTCTTTAATATCGAATTCTGGTAACTCAAATACTGGAGTATCTTTTGTTACTGCCCAAGTTAAGTTTTCCATATCGTATTGACGTTTAACTTTTAAGTATGCGTCAAATTTTTCAGTAGCATCTTTTTGTAAGTCAGCTAACTCAACCATTGCTTCACTTACTAGTGAACGTGATACTTCTAAATCTTCTTTAGCTTTTGCTAATAATTTAACATTTTCAGCATACTCAGCTTTTAGAGTAACTAGTTCAGCTTTTTCACTTTCAGCTTTAGCAATTTCATTAGTTAATCTATCTAATTCATCAGTTAATGATTTCATAGCTTGTTTTGCTTGTTCTTCAAGTTTTTGAGCTTCAACTAATTCTGCTTTAGCTTTTGCAGATTTAACTTCTGCTTTTGCAACTTCATCATTAGCTTTTACTAATTCATCACGTAATGTTTTAGCTTGTGCTTGTTCATTGTCGATGATGTCTTGGATATCTTTAAGTTCTTTTTCAGCTTTAGCTAACTGAGCAACTTTGATATCTCTAGCTGTTTTTGCAACTTCTAAAGCTTTTGTAGCTTCAGCTACAGTTGATGGTTGACTTTCAATAGCTTTAAGTTCGTTTTCACGTTTTGTAAGTTCCTCAGTAGCTTTATCAAGTTCACCTTGTAGACTTGTAACAGTAGATTTAGCAGTAGCTAATTTATCTTTTAATGCTGATACATCTTTAACTTCAATTAAATCGATAGTTTGTGGTGATTTATATCCCCATTCTTTATCAAATTTATCAAATTTTGGATTTCCGTCATCATCATATCCAGTCATTCCGAAGTAAGGGTTGATACCTACTACACCGAAACGTACCCAGTTGTAGTACTCGCTTTTAGATGGTGTCATAACAAAGTAAGTACCAAATGTTTCATCTTTTGTAGTTAACATGTGTGCTGCGTGTAGGTAGTGACGGTTCATTCTACCTTCGTGGTAGAAACGTTGTACTGATTGGTATATTGAATCGAATAAGAATTGTCTAGCAACCATATTTGATTCAGATTTATCTTTATCAATTGTATTGAAATCTAAACTTTCAAATCTGTTGTATGCAGTACCTTTATCAGTTTTATCAATACCGTTTTTCAGTGCTGCACGGTTGATTGAACGGTTATCGTGATGTGTATCTTTATATCCACTTTCTTTAGTGAATTTAGCGATATCTTGTGCAAATTTTAATACGTTTAAGTTTGTTTTTACTGGTGGTAATCCAAATTGTTTACGTACTTGGTTATTTAAGTGGTTGAAGTATTGAGTTAATAAGATTTGATCTTTTTCAGATAAGTTATTAATATTAACTTTTTCACTGTTTGAATAATCAATACTATTTGTGTTTAAGATAGGGTATTTTTCTACAGCTTTACGTTCTTTTTCAATTACACCATTAAGTAATGTTTTTTGTGTTGCTGAATTTGCATTATTATATTCTTTTAATGCTTTAACAAATTCTGGGTCGAATTTGATTTCAGTACGTACACCTTCACCAAATGGGTTTGCTGATTCTTTAAGTTCTTTTTCTAATGCACTTACTTTTGTTTTTGCATCTTTTACTTCAGCATCTTTTTTAGCAACTACGTCTTTTTGAGTTTTTACAGCATCTTTAGCTTTTTCAACGTCTTTTGTTTTTTGTTCATCTTTAGCTTTAGCTTTTGCAAGTGTATCTTCTTTTGAAGTCACATCAGCTTTAGCTTTTTCAACATCACTTGTAAGTGATTTAACTTCATCTTTTTTGTCTTTTAATACAGTATCTGAATTTTCTAAAGCGTTTAATTTGTTTTCTAATTCAGTTACTTTTTCAGTTTTTGTAGCTAAATCTTTAGATGTTGCATCAACTTCTTTTTGAGCATCTTTAACGTTTTCTTCAGTTTTAGTGATTACTGGTTTAGCTTCTTCACCTTTTTTAGTTAAATCAGCTTTACGTTCAGTTAAAGAATTTACTTTATCAGTTTTTTCTTTAATTACTTCGTCAGTTACTTTTGCACCTTTTTCAGTTTTAGCTTCAAGTTCACTAACTTTTAATGCATCTTGTTTAGCTTTTTCAATTTTAACATCGCTTTTTGCTTTGTAATCATCAAATTTTGCTTTTGATTCATCAGCTTTAGCTTTTGCTGTATTTACTTCAGTTTGTGTTGTTTTACCAACTTCAGTTTTAACTACTAGGTTTGCGTCTGTTGATGGTGTTGCTTGTGCTTCACTTGCGTGTGCTTCTTGACCTAATACAGCTCCTCCTGCGATAGTAGTTCCTAATACTAATGTTGTTGTTACAATTTTTTTATTCATGTGTTTTTGTCTCCAATTCTTTTTATTTATTTAGTATTGTCTTATATATTATACTACATTTTTGAGTATATTTCAAAGATTTTTTTAATATTTTTTTCAAAATTTAAAGGGTGTTAGGTAAAACCTAACTATATTATAATTCGTGTACTCGAATTATAGTTTTGTCTTTCTTAGTTTTTTTCTTTTGTGGTTTGGTATTATTTATACCAAATAGGAAAAAGACCATTAAGAGTAATCCTATAATACCTGTTAAGGCTTCGTCAGTTTCAAACGATTTGAAAACATAATCAAAGCCAAATCTTATTATAAGAATGTTTGCTATGGTTCGTATCATGCCAATTTTCATGAGAGTGACTCCTTTTCATAGTGTTTATATTTAATTGTATTTATTTAATATTTTATAGTGTTATTATTATTTTATTAAGTTATTTTACTTACGTTAGACTATAAAAATAAAAAATTTTCAAATTTAAAAGGGTTTTAGGTGCTAACCTAACAAAAAAAAGTGGTTACGTATGTAACCACTTTAAAACACTAATCATTTATTGTAACAGCTTGTATTAGACCACGTTCATTAATAGTTTGAGCATAAGGTTTTGGTATCCCAAAAATTATACCAGCATCTTTTTTCGTTTTAGTCATTTTGCTTTCTAGTACGTCAAATAGTAATGAATTAGACATTTGAATATTTGTTTCTTTTGTTTTCTTATTATAATCTACACTATAATCTGTTAATGCTGTAAATCCACCACCTAAGAAGATTATAGCATCAAAGTAATCTTTTTGTCCATAAGCTTTTAAGATTGTATCAGTAACAGTTTCGACAAATTCTTTAATTTGTGGATTAATATATTCTAACCACATATCTTTTCGTTTTTGTCGTAATTTATTTGTACTTGTTAAAAGTTTTTGTAGTTCTTTTCTGCTTTCAATTGTTAAATCTTCTTTTTGTGCTGTTTTAATAGCTTCTTCTAATAAATTACCATAACCTCTTGTTACAGAGTATGAATATTCTGGGTTGAAATTCTTACCTCTAAACATTGCAAAGTCTGTTGTACCGTCACCAATATCTACAATTAAAAAGTCTTCAAAGTAATAAATTGGATTTTCTTCATGCCCTTTTAGGTTATATATATGATTCATGGTTTCTTGGAATGTTTGATCATTTTCATCAAGTAAACCATAAAATCCTGATTGTCCTTCGTTTAGTACTTGTGCTTTTTCAATTGTGATTGTAATTTTTTGCTGACCATTTTTAGTATATTTAATTATTTCATGTTTACCTTCTAATAATTTTTGGTAACGTTCAGTTAATCCTAGTGATTTAGATTCTACGATTGGTACTGAAACTGCTAGTTTAATATTAGTATCTTCATTTACTTGCTCAATTATAGATCCAAATAGTAACGCAGTTGTTATTTTATGGTCACTTTTATAACTTGTGCTTGTTACATCGTATTCAATATAGTTTGGTCTATCAAGAGCTGTTTTTGATATACATGTTATTTCTTCAAAATGCTGTAGTGGTGAATCAATTATTTGGAAGAATATTTCATCATTATGATAAGATAAGTATTTTTCATGATTAATTAAATTCACAGCACTTGGCTTTAGAATTTCATCAATTAATTCGTGTTCGTTTGTTAAAAATGCACCTTTAATTGTTGAATTTCCAATATCTATTGCTACTTTCACGTTAAACCTCCTAGTTGTTCATTATATAATTTTTCCTATATGTTGTATCTTTACCCATTAATAAATCTACTGTTTCAGAAAATTCATCAATATCTTCTATATATAATTGTGTTAATTTACGAGTATCTTTATCTAGGATAGTTTTTCGAACTTGTGGGTGTGATAATTCACCTAACCCTTTTTTACGTTCTATATTTATAGGTTTTGTTGTTTTTAAAAATTCTGTTTGTTCTTCATTTGAGTATGTATAAACTTCACCGTTTTTTGTTTTATTTACAAATAATGGTGTATCTAAGTAAAACACATGACCGTTTTCTATTATATCTGGTGCAAATTTATTAAATAATGTTGTTAATAAACTACGTATATGTAATCCGTCAACGTCTTGGTCTGTTGCAACGATTATTTTATGATATAATAGAGTAGTTGAATCACGTTTTGTTGTTGCGTTATCACCAAATAAAATTGCAAACATAGTTGCTATTTCAGTATCAGCAAAAGCTTTTTTTAATGATGCTTTTTGAACATTAAGTATTTTACCTTTTAATGGTAATATAGCTTGGTAATCAGCATTTCTGTTTATTTTTAATGAGCCAGCTGCTGAATCTCCTTCTACTATAATTAATTCTAATTCTTTTGGGTTTGTGCTTCTTGCACTAGCTAATTTTTTTCTAGTTAAACTTTTTAAATCGCTTGAATTTATTTTAACTGTTTCGTTATTTTCTTTTGCATTTTCATATAAATCATCAATTATGTATTTATATAATTGAGTTAATTCTTTTTTATATTCTTTTAGTAAATCGATTGAATGATTTTGAATTTGTGTACTTAATAAATTTATTATTTCTTTTGATACAAGTTTATCTTTAGTTTGTGGTGCAAGTGATGGTTTATTATATTTAAAATCAATAATATAAGATGTGTATTTTGATATATGTTTACTTTCAATTAAGTCTTCAAGTTTATTAATTTTACTATCTTCTTCATATGATTTCAAAATAAAATCTATTTTCTTTTTATATGATTTTAATTCTTGTGTGAATTCATTGTAATATTCTTTTAATAATTTACTTAATCCATTTTTAAAACCACTTTCATGTGTTCCACCTAATGAATTGAAAATGTTATTAGTAAAACATTTATGTTGATTCCCTTCGTTATTTATATTAAATACAATATTATACATTATAAAGATGTCATTTTCTTCATATACATTTTGAAGTGTTATTATATTGTCATTATTTGTTAAGTTGTATAAATAACCACGAATACCTTCTTCTGATACATAAGTTTGATCATTAAATATTATTTTTAAACCTGGATTTAGATAACATAAATCTTTGATAATTTTTTTGATTTTATCAATATCAATTTTTGTTGTTAACAATCTTTCATTACTAGGTTTAAATTCAATAAGTGTACCAGTTTCGTTTGTTTTACCTAATGTTGGTAATTGTAATTTTTTACCTTTTTTTATATATTCAATTTGTGGCACAGCATCTATATATTTATCTTCAAAAATATAACCGTCTTTATATATAGTAACATTAAAATAACTACTCATAGCATTTGTAGCTGTTGCACCAACTCCGTGCATACCACCTGAAATTAAGTTACCATTTTTTAGACGGTCTTTTTTAAATTTACCACCTGCTCCGATTCGGCTAAATGCTAGTCGTTCTTCAATTTCACCAGGATTGGCTTTTGATTCATACGGTGATATACCTCGTCCAAAGTCACGAACACTTACAAGACCGTTTTTTATATTTATTGTAATTGGTTTTGTTTTGTCAGTGTAATTTGGATATTCATCTACTGCATTATCAATAACTTCTCTGATGATTGTATGAAGTCCGATATCGGAGTTATCTCCGATATACATTGCAGGACTTTCATGAATTTTTTCAATATCTGTTAATACTCTAATTGTATCTGTCATAATATTATTCTATTACTTGTTTAGTAGCTGTTGCTAATTTATTTCTTAATTTTTCAATTTCATCAAGTTTATTATCACTACTAATTTCTTTTCTTTCTTCTTTGATAATTTGCATAACTTCAGTTTCTGCTAATGGACCACGTTCTAATGCTGTTCGTACACTTGTGTCCATTGAGTTTAATCGACTAGCAATTGTTTTACTTGTTTTATCAATTGTATTAAGTTTTACTTTGTTTTTCTTATCATTATCTTCTACTGTTGTTATTACGTTAGTAATTTTGTTAGTACATTTTTCAAAATTTTCTTGTTGAGATTTCAAGATACTAGCAACATGTTTTAATAAATCAGCGTGTTTTAATTCATTTAATTGTTGTTTAGTTAAATCTTCATGCTGAATTATTTTTTCAATTAAATCTTTGTGATTAGCATCATTTGTCTTAATTAAATCACTTACTACTTCGACAATTGTAGCAAATTCTTTATTTTTAAGTTGTTCGAATTTTTCACTTAATAATGTGTTATTAGTATCTAATTTGTTTAAATCTTCTCGAAGTTTATCTAAACTAACAGTTAAATCGCTAATGGCTTTAGTATTTTCTTCATCTCTTTTAGTGTTTTTATCTAGTAATTTGATTATTGCAACTTGTCCTTGCATAATGTCTGATAATAATTCTAAAATTTTGTCATTATCCATATATCTACTATATGGTGAGGTTACCCTCACCATAATTCCTTTCTATAAATTTAGTTATTAATCTTCATCAGCAAAGAATGAACCAACTTTACCCCAAAATGTTTTTGGTTCATTTTTAGGTTGTTCTTTACTGATTTGGTGTTCAGAATCTTCTTCATACACTTCATCACTTTCTTCGATTGTAACGTCATCGAGTACTAATTCTGTATGTTCTTCAAATTCAGGTAATGGTAGTTCACCCATGTTTTTAAGCTCATTTAATAAACTATCTAAATCATTATTTTCTAAATTTAGTTTATATGCATTTTCAGTTGGTCTTAATTTATCAATATTTTCCATTGATTCTTCAAGTTTATCAGAAATATCAACAATGAGTTTATTATATGATTTATTTTCTGAAATTTGTGAATTTACATGTTCTTTTAAGTCTTTTGCAATTTTGTCAATTTCCAATAATGCATTTGTTGTTTTACTTACAAAATCAAGTCTTTCATCTTTTGTAACACGTAATTCTGAATGTGCTAATTCAATAGCTTTATCAAATGATGTTAATGTTTCAGTTGGGGATGTTTCTTTGATTGTGTTTTCTAAATCTGAAATAATTGCTTCAATATTTGATAATTGAGTTACATTAGTTTTAGAATCTGTTTCAATAATTTCTAAAAGCTCACTTTTTACATCTTCAAATTTTGTTGGAACTTCTTCTAAGTTTTTGTTTAAATTATCTAAATGTAAATTACTAGTTTGTTCGTTTTTAGAAATTAAATCTAATTGTTTAGTAGTCTCAACTAATTGTTCATTAATATCTTTTGTTTTATTAATTAACATAGTTGTATTTTGATTGATATCTTGTGAATTTTTATTTGTTTCACTTACAATTTTTAATACTTCATTTTGGATTTGTCCAATAATTTGAGTACTTTTTCCAAGATTTTCAATTTTATATTGATTTTCATAAGTTAGTTTTAGTGCTTCTTCTGGTCTTAACATAATTATCTATCCTCCTGTTCGTCTTGAACATCTTCATTATTTACTGGTTCTTCTAATAATATTGGAGTTTCTTGTTCACTTTCTTTTAGTACTGTTTCAACTTTTGTATTCATAATAGATAATTTAGCTAAAACTTGTTTTGAAATTTCTTGTGATTTAATTTGTTCTTCATTATTTTGTTTGATAGCTTCTAAAACAGTATTTAAATGAGTTGTTACATCTTCAAATGTTTTAAGTAATGTTTCTTGTTTGTCAAGTGTTTCTTTATGAAGTTCATTAACTTCTTTTTGATATTCTTCTTGTTTTTCTTCAAGACGTTTAATATCTTCAGAATATTCTAATTTAGAACAATTTTCAGTTAATTCTTTTGTTTTATTTGTTAATGTTAGAATATAGTCACTATAAGCTTGATATTGTTTAGTTAATGTTTCAGTAATACTATCTTTAATTTTTAAGATTTCATCAGGTAATTCATCAACTTTACTTAATTTTTCTTTAACAGTGTCCATGAATGTTTCATGAGATTTAACAATTGATTCAGTATTGTTATTAATTTGTTTAAATTCTGCTTTTAAATTATCATCAGTAATCGTTAAATCTTTTACTCGTTCAAGTTGATTATTAACTTTTTGATTATTTTCTTGAACAACTTTAACTAATTCAAATTGTGCATTTGATTGTCTATTAACTGTTGTTGCAATATCCTTTAAAAGTTGTGTTTGTGTTTCTAATGATTTTTGTTGTTCTTTATTTGATTCAATAATATCATATCCTAATTGTGAATCAATATTTAAAAATTCTTGATTTTCTGTTGTCATTTGTAAAAAAATCCTTTCAGTTTTATTTGTTATTTTATTAAGCTTTTATTAGCTATTATTAATATATCACATTTTTTTTATAATTTCAAGCATTTTATGAGTTTTCACCTAAACTTTTCATTAGTTCTTGTTGTTCTGCTTCTGCTTGATTTAATTGATTTAATATTTCCAGTTCATCTGTACCTTTTGTAATAAGGTGTATTACAGTAACTGTATTTTTTTGACCGCTTCTATGCAATCGTTTATTTGCTTGTCTATATAATTCATTTTCTCCTGGTGGAATATTAAACCAAATTATTGTATGACCACCGTCTTGTATATTTAGACCACGTGATGCAGTTTTTGGAGAAGTTACTAAAACAGGTATTTCTTTATTATTCCAACGTTTTATAACATCTCTAATACCTTCAGCATCTTTTGGTATTGTTTCAAAATCAATATATTTACTCATTCGATCAATATCTGATTTGAAACGATAAAATACTAATAATGGACTGTTTGATGATTCAACTATTTCTTTTAATACTTTGAATTTTTCATCATGGTATGTTACATAGTCATTATTTGTGGTATAAATTGCACCAGATGCTAATTGTAATAATTTATTTTTAAGTGCACCACGATTTTGAATTATTAGCTCATGATCTCCTGCGTTTACTGATAAACCTAATGAGTTAACCGATTCTTTATTACTATATTTTTCTTCTTCAGCATCACGTAAAGCTTGTTTTACCTCATTTGCCATTTTAGTATATAATTTTAAATCTTTTTTATTTAACTCGACCATTTTATTGACATATATAATATCAGGTAATGTTAAATAATCATCGGTTCTCATAGCTATTGTATATGGTTTAATAGCTTCTTTTATTTGATCAATTGCACCATTTTTAGCAGAGTATTTGAATACTTGTTTTGTTAATGGATGTACAATACTTGGTATGAAGTATTTATCTCTGAAAACAAAAAAATTACTCCCTAAATACCTTTGTGTTGCATTAGGGTTTATTATATTTAATTGTCCGTATAAATCCATAAAACTACTTGGTGCTGGTGTACCTGTTAATCCAGCCATATACTTAACATTTTGTGTTAACATTTTTAAAAACTCAAATCTTTTTGATTTTGTATTTTTGAATAATGTCATTTCATCGACAATTACAACATCAAAATAATTAGTTCCATAAAAATTAACAATATGTTTTAATTGTTCTGGATTACATGTTAATATAGTAGGTTTATTTATATTAATTGTGCTTTTTAGTAATTGATCTCGTTTTTTTGGTGTTATTTTAACACAAACTTTTGTATCAATATCATAACCCCATTTTTCTGCTTCAGATACCCATGTGTCTAAAGCAACTGTAATAGGTGCTACAACTAACACAACTTTCTTTTCATTAATTAAATGATTTTTAAATAAGTA
>ERZ772928.1209-NODE-1209-length-11304-cov-3.805583_pt1 | contig 11304 bp, 9 predicted proteins | sample MGYA00511686_ERZ772928 | MGnify/ENA primary metagenome ERZ772928 (study PRJEB29015, sample SAMEA2738063) | human oral metagenome | biome: human oral; feature: human-associated habitat; material: saliva | place: China | collected 2219 ... | reverse complement strand
CTTACTAGACAAACAGTAAAGAGGGTACATATCATAAAGATTTCAGCTTCTTTTATTTTGAATCAATAGCCTTTCATTTTATTGCTTCTAATGGAATAACATGAGGTAGCCCATTGTCATCGATATAAATTTTCGTTTTAACACGGTATACATCTTCCATCATGGCTTCTGTAAAGATGTCTTTCGGCGAGCCTTGAGCGTATACTGTACCCTCTTTGAGCACGATAATTTCATCTGCGAACATAGCCGCCAAATCAAGATGATGCAATGTTACGAGTGTTGTAAAATCATTTTCTTGAGTCAGATTTTTTAGCAATGTTAACAAGTCAAATTGCTTGTGCAAATCTAAAGCACTTGTCGGTTCATCAAGAATTAAGATTTTAGGTTCTTTTACAAGGGCTTGTGCCATGAACACAAGTTGGCGTTGACCACCGCTGAGCTCCATGATGCTGCGAGATGCAAAGCGCTGTAAGTTCAACCGTTCCAATACCTCTTGTGTGGCTGCAATATCCTCATCACTTACGCGGAAGGACATGGAGCCCATGCGCCCTAGCATAACGACTTCAAAAACAGATAGATTGACTTTACAGTCATTATCTTGAGACAAATAGCTCACTGTACTACTAAAATCCTTTGTAGAATATTGAGATACAGGTTTACCGTTAACGGAAATCTCACCCTTGCCTTTCAAAATACCCATAATTGTTTTTAACAGTGTAGATTTACCAGCACCTGACAAACCAATAATCGCAATAAACTCTCCCTGTTCAATCTTTAGATTTACATTCTGTAGACCTTTAGTGCCATTTGGGTAGGTCTTAGAAACATTTTTAAATTCAATCATGTCTATTCTCCATCACTATATGTATTCATTATTTACGCAATAATCATACATTAAAAATCAAATAAAATGGGCGATATTTCGAATATCGCCCACATAAATTTATGTATCTTATTTTTCAATTACAGATAAAGCCTGACGAGCTCCATCGTAATCTGAATCTTCAGCCTTAGCATAACCTGTATGCTTGTAGATACCGAAGATCTTCTTGCCTGCATCTGTATTTGCGATTTCGATGAGGGAATCCTGCATTGCTTCGATGAATTCCTTATTATAGATGTCTTCCTTAGCCATTGTTACAGATACTGTATCGTTATAGATATTCTGTGTAACACCGATAACATTCAATTCATTCCAAATAGAATCCTTACGACCCCATTCTTCTTGCCATTGTTTTGCATAGTCTTGACGACCATCAGCGTAACATACGATAACGTCAATCTGTCCAGCAGCAGCCTGCATGAATTCACCAGCGTAGTCTAATGTTGTAACGTTAGCTAAATCACTAATGGTCTTACCATCGTAGTTGTCCATTAACCACATTGTAGGATAGATATAACCAGCAGAACTTGTAACGTCTCTAACAGCCCACTTAGCCTTGTTTAAGTCTTCCCAAGTTAATGCTTCACCAGCATTTACTTTCTTAGCAAGCTCTTGTCCGTATTCGGATGGTCCTGCATAGATTAAGCCTTTGTAATATGTAACTGGAGTATCCTTATTCACAGTCATATGTGCATCGCCATTCCATTCGGATGGTTTTTCGGAATCGTTAGATAAACCTTTACGTGTAGCTGTTAAGATAACATCTGATTCATTTGAATATAATGCATAAGTACCACCTGGTAACCAAGCAACGTCTACTGAACCAGCAGATAAAGCCTCACCAGCGGCTTCATAAGAATCACTGACAGAGATTTCAACATTCTTAATGTTGTATCCTCTCTTCTTCATTGCTTCGATGACTAATTGATCTAGACCTTCTGTTGTGGCCTTAATTTCATCAACTGGTCTTGATGGAACAAATTGGAACTTTAATGTGTCGATATCTTTAGAGCCTGTTTCTGCAGGTTGCTTACGACCATTATCGTTTGTTGAAGCTGTAGTGTTTGAAGCTGTTGAGTTACCGCCTGTACAACCTGCTAATAAAGCAAGTGTCAAAACTGAAGCCAATGCTTTCTTGATGTTCATAGTTTTCCTCCCGTATAGAACATATTAATTATAGAACAAAATGGAAAACATGAACCTAAGAATAAGATGAAATATTTACATTTTTCTATACTGTTAGAAATGATAGAAACAATATACTGAAAATGATGTAATAAACTATCATTTCTAAAAGAAAATAATTTTCATTCTAAGATTATATAATGCATGATAAATGAATAAACTAATATATGCATGCATGTGTATTTATACAAAATAACGAAAACAATGGATTGTTGTTTGTATTTCATCAATTCTTCACGATATTTCAAATATATCTGTTGTATGATATCCGCATGGAGAAGGTATAACAATATGAATAGACTACTCACAAGAGAAGAAATATTTGAAGGAAATATCTTACATGTATATAAAGATACTGTTGAAATAGAAGATAACCTAACGGTTGAAAGAGAAGTTGTACAACATATTGGTGGAGTTGGTATCGCACTTGAAGATAATGACGGTAAATTCTTCTTCGTTAAACAGTTTAGATATGCACAACAAGAAGAAACGTTGGAATTTCCGGCTGGTAAAAAAGAAGAAGGTGAAGATGCCCTTACAACAGCGAAAAGAGAGATTCAAGAAGAAACAGGCTATACAGGAAAAGATTGGACCTATATGGGTAAGATATATCCAACTCCCGCCTATGATACAGAGGTTATCGACTTATATTATGCAAAAGTAGATCAATACATTGGTCAACACTTAGATGAAGATGAACAGATTCAAATCTATAAATATAGTTTAAAGGAACTGATAGAACTCATTATGGAAGGGAAAATTCCTGATGCGAAGACAGTTTCCATGGCGATGTTTATTCAAGAGATGAAGAATAGAGGAAAAATTTAGAGAAAGGTAATAAGAGGCAAAAACAATGACACAGAATCATGTACCATTCCGTTATGACTACGTAGGTAGTTTTCTACGACCTGAAAAGCTCAAGGTCGCAAGGGAAAAGTTTCAAAATAATGAAATAACACAAGAAGAATTAAAGAAAGTAGAAGATTACTACATTCTTGACCTCATCGAGAAACAGAAAAAGGCTGGATATCACACAATTACAGATGGTGAGTTCCGCCGTGGTTGGTGGCATTTAGATTTCTTCTGGGGATTAAATGGAATCTCCTTCCAGAAGTCTAGCCAGGGTTTACGTTTCCATGATGAAGAAACAAAGGCAGAAACAGCAGTAGTTGTAGGAAAGATTTCAGGTGAAAATCATCCATTTGTTGAACATTTCAAGTTTGTAAAAGCACATGAAGATGAAAATACAGTTGCCAAACAGACAATCCCATCACCAGCGCAGCTATTAATTCAATTACGCTTACCTGAGTTTATTGCAGAGACTAGAAAGCACTATCCAACAGACGATGAATTAAAGGCGGATATTGTTAAAGCATATCAGACAGTGATTCAAGAGTTATACGCAGCAGGTTGTCGTAACTTACAGTTTGATGATTGTACATGGACACTCTATGCGGACCGTGCATTCTGGAAGATTTTTAATATCACTGAAGAAAGTTTACGAGTAATTGCGGAAGAAGAAATTGAGATTAATAATGCGGCTATTGCAAATCATCCGGAAGATATGGTTATTACAACCCACGTATGTCGTGGAAACTTCCATAGTACATACGCAAGTGAAGGTGCATATGATCCAATTGCACCATACCTATTCGCTATGGAAGATGTGGATGCTTTCTATTTAGAATATGATGATGCACGTTCAGGTGGATTTGAGCCGCTTAAATATATTCCAGAAGGAAAGAAGGTTGTATTAGGCTTGATTACAACAAAGTTTGCAGAACTTGAGGATAAGAATCGTATCATCAGACGTATTCACGATGCGGCTAGATATGTATCATTAGAGAATTTATATCTTTCTCCACAGTGTGGATTTGCGTCTACAGAAGAAGGCAATAAGTTAACAGAAGAAGAACAGTGGGCAAAACTTGCACTCGTTAAAGATATCGCCAAAAGTGTTTGGGTCGACTAAAGAATTCATGCACGCATGGTAAGATACTATCGAAAGGATAGTATCTTTTTTCAAAAGTAAATATATTAAAGGGAGATTCTTGTTGACGAAAAAAATGAATAGCGTAAAATAAATAAACGGACATAATCCCGTCAGTAGCGGCTACCTGACGTTAAATGAAAATAAGGAGATGATATTTTATGAACATGAAGACCTTAACTAGGGTTGGGATGATTGCGGCAATCTATACTGTCGTATCATTAGTACTAGCACCGTTTACATACGGTAATGTACAAGTCAGAATCGCAGAAGCTTTAACACTACTTCCATTAATTTACAAACCATCTATCTGGGGTGTAACACTAGGTTGTTTTTTAACAAATCTAATTGGTGCGATGTTAGGAGTTAATCCAACTGGATTCCTAGATGCGATTATCGGAACAATCGCAACATTTGGTGCAGCTTACTGCACATGGGTATTAAAAGATAAGAAAGTAAATGGGATTCCAGTACTTGCTTGCTTAATGCCTGTAATCTTTAACTTCTTCTTCGTAGGTGCAGAACTTGCATACCTATTTATGCCAAATGAAATTGTATTAGGAACATTAATCAATGGTTCATTCGTCGCAATCGGAGAATTAATCTCAGTAGTTATTGGTTACTTCCTAGTCAAAGCATTAGATAAAACAAAGTTATTCGTAGAATAAATCATAGAAAAAATCCCATAGCTGATGAAATATGAAGTGAACCCCAAAAGTTGGACAACAACTTAGGAGGTTCACTTTTATTATGAAATTTACATTTGAAGACAAAGTCCAGATCTATAAGGAACGTAAACGTGGATTCACACTTTCACAACTCCATTTTAAATGGAATATAACACGATCTGAAATTGAATATATTGTTAGGCTAGTTGATAGACATGGAATTGATATTCTACGCCATATTCATCATGATTACTCTGCTGAATTTAAAGAAGAAGCCATCTATAGAGTATTAACACTTCATGAGTCAATAAAGAGCGTGTCAATAGATTTAGGATTATCTACCGATAGTATTCTACTTAGATGGATTAAAGAATACAAAGAAAATGGATATAATGTCGTTATAAGGAAGCGAGGACGACATGCCAAAGAAGAAAACAATCGAGGAGTTAGAGAAAGAAAACAAGTTCCTACGCGAGCAGAACTTGAGGCTATTAATAGAGAACGAATTCATAAAAAAATTAGATGCCTTAGTTACGGAAAGAGAAGCACGAGAAAAGAAGAAATAGTTAGAGCGATATCGGAGCTAAGGCAAGAACTACAAGTGCCTGTTAGATTTATCATTCAAACAATCAATGGCAGCACACACTTGCCTTATCATATCAGCCGCTCTGACTACTATTATTGGAAAGACAAACAAGACAATGATTTCAAATATGATGACGTAATGAATGATATCATCATTATTTACTATACCCATAAGGGAAGATATGGATATCGACGCATTTATCTTGAAATCAGAAAGCTGTATCCAACAATCAATCATAAGACAGTACAAAGACTCATGCATAAGATGAGTCTATTTGGGAATACACCAAAAGCTAAATACAAATCATACAAAGGCAATATGAACGGTACAGTAAAGAACCACTTACTAGATGTCGTTATTGATGAAGAGAATCATAATACATATTACAAGCGCAACTTCTCAACAAACACAGTAAATGAGAAATGGACAACAGATGTATCAGAGTTCCATATCACTGCAGGTAAGCTGTATCTATCACCTATTCTCGACATGCATAATAGAGAAATTATATCTTGGAACATATCTAAGACCCCAAACTATGAACAGATTTCCAATATGCTTACTATCGCATTTCAGAAACATCCAAATATAGAAGGACTGATATTTCATTCTGATCAAGGATGGCAGTATCAAATGAATCAATACCATAAGACTCTACATGAACATGGAATCATCCAATCGATGTCACGCAAGGGAAACTGCTTAGATAACTGTGTGATGGAGAACTTCTTTGGAAAGATGAAGAATGAGATGTTCTATGGACATGAATACGAATTCAAAACCTTAGATGAGCTAGAAAGTGCCATGAATGAATACATACACTATTACAACGAAGAAAGAATACAGACAAAATTAAAAGGCCTAACTCCTTGCCAGGCAAGGAATCAAGCCTTATCATGTCTGTAAATTACAGTGTCCAAGAAATTGGGTTCACTCCACAAGGAGCTTTTTCTTTCTGAATATAGTAATTACAAGTATAATATGGGGTAGATAAAGGAGGTTTCTATGGATTTATTTGGGTATGCAAGCGAAGAGACAAAGAAAAAAGAAGAGCCTTTAGCGGCACGTATGAGACCTTCTACTTTAGAGGAAGTTGTTGGTCAGGAACATATCATTGGTAAAGATAAATTGTTATATCGTGCAATTAAAGCGGATAAGCTTGGATCATTAATCTTTTATGGTCCTCCAGGAACTGGTAAGACTACACTTGCACAAGTGATTGCGAATAGTACCTCTGCTGATTTCCAACAAGTCAATGCGACAATTGCAGGTAAGAAAGATCTTGAACAGGTAATTGCGCATGCGATTGACTTGATGTCGATGTATCAAAAGAAAACAATCTTATTTATCGATGAGATTCATCGATTTAATAAAGGACAACAGGATTATCTACTACCATATGTTGAAGATGGCACAATTATCTTGATTGGTGCAACAACGGAGAATCCATATTTTGAAGTGAATCAAGCATTGATTTCACGTTCTCGTATCTTCCAGTTAAAGTCACTGACAAAAGAGAATATTGTGACTCTTTTAAAGCGTGCTGCAGAAGATGCGATAAAGGGTATCGGCAAAGATAATGTTATCTTAGATGAGGAAGCTGCTGAATTTTTAGCAGAGATTTGTGATGGAGATGCACGTGCTGCGTTAAATGCGTTAGAACTTGCAGATCTTACAACGGATCGTAGTGATGATGGCTATATTCACATTACCTTGCCGGTTGTGGAGGAGTGTATTCAAAAGAAGGCAATCCGTTATGACAAGGATGGTGATAACCATTATGATACGATTTCTGCGTTTATTAAATCGATGCGTGGTTCTGATCCAGATGCGACGCTATACTACCTTGCACGCATGTTGACGGCGGGAGAGGATGTTCGTTTTATCTCTCGTAGAATTATGATTGCGGCAGCAGAGGAATGTGGTAATGCAGATCCTAGAGCGTTACAGATTGCGGTTGATGCGGCGTTGGCCGTTGAAAGAGTAGGGATGCCAGAAGGAGCCATCATACTCGCAAATGCGGCTACTTATGTTGCCAATGCACCTAAATCGAATGCATCATCAAATGGTATTTTTATGGCAATGGATCTGGTTGAAAAAACAGGTAATCTTCCGATTCCATCTTATCTTAAGGATGCCCATTACGCAGGTTCAGAGAAGTTAGGCAATGGTGTAGGGTATCAATATGCACATGATTATCCAAATCACTATGTGAAACAACAATATCTACCAGATGCGATTAAGAATGAAAGACTATATCACTTCTCAGATGTAGCTTATGAAGCCAAGCTCCAACAATACTTCAATTCGATTGGTAAGACTGATTATCAAAAGGAGAAAAAATAATGCAAGGAAAATATAAAGTGATTACCTTATGTGGAAGCACACACTTTAAAGATGAATTCATGAAAGCGCAGAAAGATTTGACACTTGCTGGAAACATTGTAATTAACGTTGGATTATTTGGCCATAGTGGCGATCATGAAGTTTGGGAAAATATGGATGAGGGTACTCTAACAAAGACAAAAGAGATGTTGGATGATATGCATAAACGTAAAATTGATATGGCTGATGAAATTTTTGTTATCAATGTTGGTGGCTATATCGGCTCTAGTACAAAGTCTGAAATTGAGTACGCAAAGACAACTGGTAAAGCAGTCCGTTATCTTGAAACAATGGAATAAAATATCTGAGTGCTAAATATTAGCACTCTTTATTATTAAGTGCTAAAATACTTCTATACTCATAAGGAGGTATACAATAATGGCAATTATCGTTCCGATTTATAATACGGTATTATTACCAGACACAAATATTTATCTGACCAGTGATAGCTATAAAAACGCAACTGGACAGGAACCTGCTGTAGGTGATCGCATTATCTTTGCGATTGAAAAGAAGGCTTTATCTACAGATGAATTTCGTCCTGAAAACTTTTATCCATTAAGTGTATCAGGAACTATTACAGAAGTTAGTAACAGTGGTTTTGTGGTAATCAAGACAGAATCACGTATCAATATTGAAGATATCGTTGTACATAGTGATAAGACTTTAGAAGTTTTATCCATCATCCGTAAACCGATGACCAATGATTTAGATCCTATCGATGAAAAGAAGCGGGTTGAACAACTTAAGAGTGCACTTGTAAAGGCAACCGCGAACTATCAATGGGCTCTGGGTGCACGTAATTTCATCTCTCAATTAAAGGGGATGGAGGATATCATCAGTGCCATGGCACAGTGGTTAAACATTACGGATGAAGAAAAGTATGCATTACTTGAAGAAAATCTTCGCTCCAATCTTTTAAATAAGATTGAGCAGTATATCTATGAATATACAGAGATGACGGATGTAACTAACGAAGCTTCCGCTGCACAAGAAAATGACAATAAGAAAGCCTATCGTGAGATGGCTATCAAGAAACAAATCGAATATCTTCAAAAGGAACTGGATGACATGCATCCAGAGAATGTTACTGATATTCGTAAGATGGAGATGAAGATTCAATCATCTGGCATGAATGAAACTGCACGTCGTGAAGCGGATAAGGTTTTAAGTCGTCTAAAACAAGAAGGTAGTAACTCTCCAGAGTATGGTAATCTTTACAACTATCTAGATTTTTTAACAAGTATCAGTTGGAAGAAAGAACGTACAAAGAAGATTGACTTTCAAGCTGCGGAGAAGATTTTGGATGAAGATCACTACGGTCTAAAGAAAGTAAAAGAGCGTATCTTACAACAGATTGCGGTAATGGATCTTAATAAGCGTCAGTCTGGTTCAATTCTTTTATTTGTTGGTGCTCCAGGTACTGGTAAGACAAGTATTGGTCGCTCCATCGCAAATGCACTCAAGCGTAAGTATGTACGAGTTGCGCTGGGTGGAGTACGTGATGAAGCAGATATTCGTGGTCATCGTCGTACCTATATCGGTGCAATGCCAGGAAGAATTATGGATGGTATTCAGAAAGCTGGCACATCTAATCCAGTAATGGTACTCGATGAAATCGATAAGTTGAGTATGTCTTACAATGGTGATCCTGCAAGTGCACTTTTAGAAGTGCTTGATCCTGAACAGAACAATACCTTTACAGATCACTACATGAATGTTCCGTATGATCTTTCTGATGTACTCTTTATCTGTACCGCAAATACATTGGATTCTATCCCTGAACCTTTACTAAACCGTATGGAAGTGATTGACTTCCAAGGTTATACAGCAAGTGAAAAGTACCAGATTGCGCAAAGACATTTGATTCCAAAAGCAATTGAGAAGATGGGCATTCCAAATGAACAGTTAGAATTTAGTGAGGATGCGATACGTTCAATCATTGCGGACTATACGATGGAGGGTGGTGTACGTGGACTCAAAAAGAGAATTGATTCCGTATGCCGTGCTATCGCCGTAAAACTTGCAAGAGGTCATCAAGAAAAGATTGTCATTCAGGCAAGTGATTTACCTACACTACTAGATATGAAACCACTTCACCATGAAAAACTCACAGTTCAAAAGAATCCTGGTATTGTAACAGGTCTTGCATGGACTGCAAGTGGTGGTGAAATTCTCTTTGTCGAAACCCTACTAACAAAGGGCAGTGGCCAGTTGATTGTGACGGGACAACTTGGCGATGTGATGAAGGAATCTGTACGCATTGCATTATCTCTTGTGAAATCGAAATTCCCAGAAGCAGATAAGATTTTAAAGACACATGATATTCATATCCATGTTCCACAGGGTTCCGTTAAAAAAGATGGACCTTCTGCAGGTATCACTTTAACAACTGCTTTAGCATCACTGATTACAAAGAAAAAGGTTTCTCCACTGATCGCAATGACAGGAGAGGTATCCTTACGTGGTGGTGTGATGCCAATTGGTGGTTTGCCTGAAAAACTGATGGCGGCTGCTAGAGCTGGTGTTAAGACGGTTTATATTCCAAAAGAGAATGAAGATGACCTAAAGGATATCGCACCAGAAGTGAAAGAAAAGTTAACGATCATTCCAGTTGAGCAGGTAGATGAAGTCTTAAAGGCGGCTGGTATTCTTGCGAAAACAACAAGAAACTCAAAGCAGAAATAGGCCGAATCACCTCGTGATTTGTTACAAAAGTCGGTGAATTGTACCGACTTTTTTTCATTTGCGTGAAACATTCGTGAATTGCTTTGCGTAGAAAGAAATGAATATTTATAATGCATGTAGCTTAAAAAGCAGGAGGTCACGATGAAGTATAGAATTGTATCAGATTCATCTTCTAACGTATTTCACATGGAAGATATTGACTATAGAACAGTTCCTCTAAAAGTTATTATGAATGAGGGAGAGTTCTTTGATGATGAACGCACGAATGTAGAGCGTTTCTTATCCGTACTCAAACATACGAAGGGAAAAACATCCACTTCATGTCCAAATGCCTATGAGTGGGCAAGTTCATTTGATGGTGCCGATACGATTTTTGCGGTAACAGTTACAGGTGGATTATCCGGTTGTTATTCTGCAGCGATGCAGGGTAGATCACTCTTCTTGGAAGAACATCCAGAAGCGAATATCTACGTCATTGACTCATTATCCGTAGGACCAGAAATTCTGTTGATTATTGAAAAACTAAAGGAATTAATTGCACAGGGATTAAGCTTTAGTGAAATCTGTGATGCGATTAATGAATATAAGAAACATACGCACTTATTATTTAATATCGCAAACTTAGACAATTTAGCGCGTAATGGTCGTGTAAGTCCAGCAATTGCGAAGTTATCTGGATTATTGGGTATTCGTTGTGTAGGTAAGGCATCTGATCAAGGTACACTTGAAATCTTGCATAAGTGCCGTGGTGAAAAGAAGGCCACAAATAAGATTTTTGAAGAGATGATTGCACATCGTTATAACGGAAAGAAAGTTCATATTGCTCACTGCAATAATGAATCGATGGCAAATGATATTAAGAATTTAATTCTACAATCTTTCCCAGAGGCTAAGGTTGATATTATTCCATGTACCATTG
>ERZ772928.1208-NODE-1208-length-11305-cov-2.741600_pt1 | contig 11305 bp, 9 predicted proteins | sample MGYA00511686_ERZ772928 | MGnify/ENA primary metagenome ERZ772928 (study PRJEB29015, sample SAMEA2738063) | human oral metagenome | biome: human oral; feature: human-associated habitat; material: saliva | place: China | collected 2219 ... | reverse complement strand
AGATAGGCGCCCCGCACCCCCGTCAGCCCCAGTGCCTTGTTCGGTGAAAAGAGCCGACACGCGCGCGCAGCCAGCACCTTGGGCAAGGCACCAGCGCCATCGGGCGCTCCGGAGTGAGCGTCCCCATCCAGCCACAGCGGCGCATAGGCCATGTCCAGCACCACCACATCCTTCGGGGTCAGTGCCCCGGCCAGACCTGACAGCGCGGGCGGCATGTCACCCTGCGGGCTGGCCGGCCAAGCCGCCCCCCTCGTTCGGAAAGCCGGGATGGCGGGCCTGCCGCAAAAGCCTGCGAGACATGGCGGCGGTCCTCCGCTTCCCAGGCCTCGGCCATCAGTCCCCAGGCATCGGCCGCACGGCGATAGTCGCCATAGGCATGGCGCGGCCCCCAGACGGAAGCCATCTCAGGCAGCACCGCCGCCGTGAGTCGCATGATGAGTTCGCTCGCACTGGCCCCCATGACGATACGCGCAGGCGTCACGTCATGCCAGCGGGCCAGCCGCGTGCGCAGCGACACATAGGCCGGATCCGGATAGGAATCAGGCACCAGGCACTGCAGCCGGTGCAGCACAGCCGGACATGGGCCGGCTGCGTTGGCATTGGTGGAGAAATCATGCAGCGGCACGCCGTCTGCGTCAGGTCCCCCGTGGTTGTATGCGCCGCAAATCTCCATGGCAAAAGATTATGCCCTGAATGAGCCGGATGCGTCTGCGACAGCAGCCGCCGGACTCTGACATTCAGGCAGACACATGTCCGACACGTGGCAGGCCGCTGCATCCCCGGTACGCCTCACCGATGCCGCCCCTGCGGCGGGTGCCATCCATCAGGTCTCCGGGCCGAAAGAGCGCCGGAAATCAGCTGCGAAGCACGTGATTGCTTCGGAAGAAAACCATCATCCCAAAGGGCCGGACAGAACCGCCCCCCCCGCGCACAGCACCACCGCCAGCCATGCGGCGAAGCGGGCCCGGCGCAGGGCTTGCCAGGTGTGGACGGTCTGCGGCGCCGGCGCCTGTGCATTGAGCCGATAGACACCCGGCTTGCCCAGTCCGACCCCCAGGCGCAGCGCCATGGCCCCCATGGGCCAGCCCCCGTTGGGTGATGGCGTCAGCGCTGCCTGCGCCGGAAGCGCCCGCCAGAGTGTTCGGCGAGCGCCCAGCATCAGCAGCCCGGCCGTGAGCCGGGCAGGCAGCCAGTTGAGCACATCGTCGGCGTGCGCTGCCCATTTGCCAGCCCATTGCCAGCGACGGCCACCATGCATGCCGGGATACCCCCACATCGCATCGGCCGTGTTGGCAAAGCGATAGAGCGCAGCTCCGGGCAGGCCCAGCAGCGCAAACCACAGAAGTGGCGCCACCACCGAATCACTCAGGTTCTCGGCCAGCGTCTCGATCGCGGATTCACGCACGCCGGCTTCATCGAGCCGCTGCACATCCCGGCTGACCAGATGCGCCAGCTGCTCCCGCCCTGCCTGCAGCCCCTGCCCCAGCGCCGTTTCCACCTGGGCCACCAGGTCATACAACAGGGTCCAGGCAAACAGCGGTTTCAGGCACAGCGCCAACAGCGGCACGGCCAGCCAGACAGCCAACTGCCCCAGCGCCCATTGCACGCCCCAGGCCAGCGACGTGGCCACGGCGGCGCCCAGCAGCCAGGCCAACGCCCCCAGCCGGAACTGGCGACGGGCATCCTGAACGGTGGTGACACTGCCCGTTTCCGACAGACGGATCTGCTCTCTTCCGGACAGGTCCATTCGGGACGCATTCGCATGCCTGGCCACCGACAGAGGTGGCGCATCCACGGCTACGGACGGCGCAATCCGCTCACCCGCCCATTGCAGGTACTGCCCCATCCACACCACCGGATGCAGTCGAACGGGCGGCTCCCCAAAGACCACATCCAGCCCGAAGGCCAGCAGCGGCACGGCGGCAGGTGCCCAGGCAGCAATCTCGATCATGGCGTGCAGGCTTCAGCGATGCGCCCTCAGCCCTCGCCTCCTTCCTGGGCGGGCGGCTTGCGACGCGATTTCGAGACCTCGGGTTGCGGCAGCGGCTCAGACAGTTTCTGCCGGATATAGTCAGCTGGCAAACGGTATTGTTCCGCCAACGCCTCCACGGTTTCCCCGCCAGCGTGCGCCGCATGCAGCGCATGCAGCCAGCCGTCCAGCCCGGTGGACAGCGAACGGCCCGAGCGCTCACCCCCTTTCAGCCCGTTGTCGCCCGTCACATCGTACTTGTTGGCATAACCGCGCGGCGTGATCATCAGGCCGTGGCGCATGAAGGTGTTGCTGTTGCCGATCAGCACCGTGGACAGCATGCCGATGTCGGCCTCGGCCATCTTCGCCAGCGTGGTGAGCACGATATTCTGGCGACGGCGGTAAGCGCTCTTGACGATGGCCACCGGCGTCTCCGGATCCCGATACCGCAGGAAAAGCTGCTGCGCCTCGACGATCTGCCGGGTACGCCGCCCGCTCTTGGGGTTGTAGAGTGCCACCACGAAGTCCGCCGCTGCCGCCGCATCCAGCCGGCGGGCAATGGTGGGCCACGGCGTGAGCAGGTCGGAAAGCGAGATCGAACAGAAATCGTGGGTGAGCGGTGCGCCCACCAAGGCGGCACAGCTGTTGAGCGCCGAGGCCCCGGGAATGATCTCGACCTCGATGCCATCACCGACGATACGCTGCTCGTTACCCTCCTCGTCGGTCTCGATGGTGACTTCAGGCGGCGTCCAGCCGGCCTGCATCAGCACCTCGAAGGTTGGCCCCCCCATGCCGTAGACACCAGCGTCCCCCGACGAGATCAGCGCGACCTTCTTGCCCTCACGGGCCCGGGCCAGCGCCTCGATGGCACGATCCAGCTCCTCGGTCATGCTCTTGCGGATGATTTCCTTGCCATCCAGCAGGTCGGCCACCAGCTTGATGTAGGTCACGTAGCCAATCACCGTATCGGCCTCGACAATGGCTGCGCGGGCACGGGCCGTCATGTGTTCGGCGCTGCCCGGGCCAATGCCGACCAGCATGATCTTTCCATGGGACATGGGTCAGACTCCTGCGTGTTTATCTGTCAATATGCAAAGGGAAACAGGCACTGTGTTCATGCCAGCGGGCACATTCATGATTGATGCACCGACTGCACGAACCTGGCAGTGCCGTGTGTGTCAGCCGACGGCCGCCACCGACACGGTGGCATTGCGCCCGTCGGGGCCGCGCAGCTTGTGCTTCTCGATCAGCAGCGCCGACATCGGTGCGGGCTGACCGTCGGCGCCCGCCACCAGCAACGCGGCCGCCTCGCTGACCGACGGCGTGCCGGTGTACTTGCGCACCATCTCGCTGGGATTGGGCACCGGCACTTGCGCCAGCTGGGCTGCCGAATAGAAACGGATGTCGCAGCCACGCTGCTGCATCAGCTGCTGCATGGCCCCTTCGTCGGCCTTCAGGTCGATGCTGGCCACGGCCTTCACCGCTGACCAGTCACGCCCCAGCCGCTGCAGCGCCTCGTCAATGACCTGGGCCAGCGTCGCATGAGGCGTGTTGCGATCGCAACCGATGCCGAGCACGATATCCTGCGTCATGCTGTCGCTTCCTTCGTCGTGCCATCGCCCGGCCGGGCGTCTTCATCCTGCCCCTGCGGCGGACGATAGACGATCAGCCGTTCGGGCCACTGGGTCCAGAAGCTGGCATCCACTGTCCGGTGCGTGATCCAGAGCAGCGCCTGGTGGTAACCCGGTTTCACATCGGCCAGGTCGTCCAGTATTTCGATGTTGGCCGGCAGCGGTGTCTTGCGCGTCCACCAGTTCCGGCTGCCGGTCTCCTGCACGATGGCAATCCGCTCATGGTTGACCACGGCCGCCGCCACACGTGTGAGATTGATCTTCGGCGCCTCGACCTGCCAACACAGCTCGCGCCCGAGAATGTCCACGGCCAGCGTGCCGCCTGCGTCCGAGGCCGTCGTGAGCACGGCCGTGGCATCCAGCAGGCGCGCCACCCGCTCGGCCCACACATTGGCACCCCCCACATGGCCCGAGAGCATCGGCACGACATGGCGCGCCGCATCATCGACAACAATGACGCCCGGATCCGTCTCCTTGTCCTTCAGGTGCGGGGTCACCAGTCGCACCACGGCACCCAGCGAGACGAAGCAGACCAGCTGATCGAAGCGACCGAAGATGCCTCCCATCTCCTCGCGCAGCGTCTTCTGGCAGATGAACTTCTCGTTCGGCAACGTCTCCAGATCAGCCGCAAACTTGGGCAGCGTGCAGACAGTGGCATGAGGCAGCATTCGCGCCAGCCGGACCGCATGCGCCACGCCCCCTTTGGTGATGGCCAGCAGACAGACACGCGCCTCCTGCGTGGGCTGGACATGGGGCACGGAACGGACTCCCGGCGTGGTGGCTGCCGATTCTGCCGCATTCGCGCCCGACAGGGACAATGCGCTTCCGGCGACATCGGCACCCTGCCCCGCTCCCGTCTCGCCCGTCCGTGATGAATCGGGATCCACCACGGCAGGCGCGGGCGCAACCGTCGACGTCGATGCAGCCAATGCTGTCGATGAAGCACCTTGCCCCTCGACCTTGGGCTTCTTCAGGCAGCCACGGATGCGTTCGCCGCGGATCCGATGCGGATGGCGGACAATGACCAGCGACAGGTAGCTGACCTTCTGGCCGCGCAGGGCCAGCAGCGCATCACCGCTCACGCTGCGCTCGTCCTCGGCACCCACCTTCTCGACAAAATAGGCCTCGCCCAGCAGGCCGTGCTTCATCAGCCAGTCGATCAGCTCGTCCAGCACGGGCTTCACTTTCATCAGCACCAGCGTGTCGAAGTCGTGCAATAGCCGAGGCAGCATGCTTACGCCATAGGCGGCCGGCACCACCGCCATGGTGTCGTCCTGCTCGGCCAGCGGCTGGCCCACCATCGCGCCGGCGGCCGTGAAGGCATTGATGCCCGCAATCACCGGTGTCGAGATGCGCTCGTCCAGGCTCTTCACGGTACGGGCCAGATGACCGAAGGTGGCATAGGTGCTGGCATCCCCCTCCACCAGAAAGAGCACATCCTGCCCGGCCTGCAGCCATGGCAGCACGGTCTGCGCCGTCTTCAGCCACGCCTTGCCCAGCTTCTCGGCATCGTAGGTCATGGGAAAGACAAGCGGCTGATGATCGGCCACCGGCTCGATGCCCGCCCGCCGGACAATGCCGAAGGCGTGGCTTTCGCTGTTGCCGCTTCGCACCGGATAGACCCAGCGGGTGTCGCGCCGCTGCAATTCGGCCCAGGCGGCGCGGGTGATCATCATCGGATCACCGGGGCCGAGGGAAACGCCGATCAGGCGGCCAAGAGTGTCATGCATGGTGCAAGGATCCTGTCATCAATTCATGGACGGAGACAATGGCAGACATCGTCTCCGGAAAGGTCGGGCAAGCGTGACCGGGCGGTCGCCTCGGCATGCTTCAGCGGGCAGCGTCCGCAGTCTTCAGTCAGCCGCATCGGCTGGCGCGTCACGCCAGCTGGCCGAGACCAGCCAGACGGGATTCTCGGCCGCCAGCCGGTTCATCGAAAGGATGGGACGGCTGCGCGAGGCCTGCAGCTGCAGCACATCCCAGTGCAGCGTCCTGCCGGATCCAGATTCCGCTGCGCTCCCGACATCATTCGACACCGAATCATGAGCACCGTGTGCGTCCTTCTCAGTGCCTGCCTCGGCGGGCTGCTTCGCTCCAACGCCCTGAGACTGCGCGTCCTTGAGCGTCTCCAGCGCCGTGGCCAGGTTCTCCAGCGTCACGAAGTTCATCACCAGATGGCCGCCGGGCTTGAGGTGGGACAGCACCAGCCGGATGAGATCAGCCAGCTCACCCCCGCTGCCACCAATGAACACGGCATCCGGATCGGGCCACGCCTCCATGCCAGCCGGGGCCTTGTCATGCACCAGCGTGTAATTGGCCACCCTGAAGGCATCGTGATTCTGACGGATGACCTCGATGTCGTGTGCGTTCTTCTCGATGGCCCAGACGTGACCGCGATGGCAGAGTCGTGCGGCCTCCAGACCCACTGAACCGCTGCCGGCACCGATGTCCCAGACCAGGCTGTCGGCACGCAGCTGCAGCCGTGCCAGCGACACGGCGCGCACTTCCTGCTTGGTGATCAGCCCGCCCGTGCCATCGCCCTTGGGACGGCGCTGGAAGTAGCTCTCGTCCTCACGACCCATCAGCACCGGGTTGTCACGCGGCTGGATGCGCCACAGCGCCACCACGTTGAGCGGTGCGAACGTCATGCCAGCCGCCTCGTCCACCGAAAGCTGCGCGTGGACATGCTCGTCCGGCTGCAGCAGGTTCTCGGCCACGGCCATCTGCACGGCGTCGGCCAGCCCCTCGATGCGCAGCAGCTCGGCAATGCGCGCCGGCGTGTTGTCGGGACAGGTGAGCACCAGCAGCCGGTCATGCGCATGCACGGCCTGCGCCAGCCGGTACAGGCCATGCGTGGGACCCGCGCCCCGCCGCCAGGGGCCCGCATCCTTGGCGTGAATGGACAGGAAAGGCACGTCCTGCCAGGCCATGCCCAGCCGGGCACACGCCAGCTGCAGCGTGGACACGTTGGGCAGGATCTCCAGCGCCTGCGTGCACAGCCGCGCCGCCAGGTAAGGGGCAATGCCGAAGCACAGCGGATCACCCGTGGCCAGCACCACGCAGCTCTGCCCTGCCTCTCGGGCGGCATCGACCCAGCCGGGCACGGCCTTGAGCTGGCCGGTGAGATCGAAGGTGCGGGCACCGGGCTTGAACTGCCCGGCAAACAGGGCCAGCGTGCGCTCGGCACCGATGATCACGTCGGCCTGACGGATGTGAGCCAGTGCGGTGGGCGTGAGGCTGGCAGCGCCATCGTCGAGCACGCCGATGATGCGGCAGGGATTGGGGTCGGTCATGATTCAGCTTGTATGACGGGGTTCCGGCGGAAAATCCTCGTCGGTATCGAAATCGGCGGAATGTGTGTGCGAAATGCCGGTGCGCCCGGCCGTGGCCGGCCGAGGACGATTGTCGGCAGGCGCGGACCAGACATCGGCCAGCATGTTGCCTTCGCCGTCGCAGACCATGATGCGGATCTGAAAGGCACGACCGTAACGGTCAGGATCCTGCAGCGTGGCGATGGCCGCCTCGGCCAGCGCATGATGGAAGGCGTCACCCAGACCTCGTTCCACCATCAGCTCAGCCGCGAATCGTGCGGTCTTGGCCTCGGCAATGGCCTGGCAGTCGGCGTCGCTGGCGCCAATGCGGCGAGCGATGTCGGCCACCAGCGTCGTGTCGACGACGTTTCGGTTGGCATGGGTAATGGTCTCGCCCTGGGCAATCTTGGTGAGCTTTCCGACCATCAGGCCAAAGACCACCAGCCGGATGCCCTGAGCCACCACCTCGTCCAGCGCATAGCGCAGGAAATCACCCATCTGCACGAAGCAGGCAGTGGGCAGCTCGGGGCGATCACGACGCACCTCGCGCATGGCGAAGGCCTCGCTTCGCCCGCCGGTAGTAAGCACCACGATGTCGTTGCCGGTGATGGCCGCCACCTGGATGCCCTGCACCACGCTGGCGCGCCAGGCACTGGTGGAATAGGGCCGCACGATGCCACTGGTGCCCAGGATGCTGATGCCGCCCAATATGCCCAGCCGCGCGTTGGTGGTCTTTCTGGCCATGACCTCGCCGCCCGGCACGCTGACGGTCACCTCCAGCCCGTGCTCGGCCAGCAGCGGGCCCGCCACTTCCTGCAGGTTCTGCGTGATGTTGGCGCGCGGCACCGGATTGATGGCTGGTCCACCAATCTCCAGTCCCAGACCGGGCAGTGTGACAGTGCCCACACCCGGCCCCGCACGAAACTGCACCTGACCGGCCTGGCCAGGCAGGATGCGCAGGTCCACCGTCAGGTGTGCGCCATCGGTGCAGTCCGGATCGTCGCCGGCAAATTTCTGCACGTAGCCATGCGCAACACGGGCCAGGCCCTCTCCTTCGATGCGCCCATCATGGATGGCAAACGACACGCGCTGACCGTTGGCCAGCAGGCTCTCCACCGAATCCGGCACCTGCCCCTGAATGAGGCCCAGTGCGCAGGCGCGGGCCGCCGCCGCGGAACAGGCACCGGTCGAGAAGCCGGTTCGGGTGCCGCGCTCGGGCCTGTCACGGCGTCCGGCACGGCGGGATGGATCGGACGTCGCCCGGGCGGGTGCTTCGCCATCCGGGGTTGAGGCCGCCTGGTCCAGCGGAGGGTGCTGCGACGGGTTCATGCCGTGGCGTTCTGCGGATCCTGCGATCCGGCCTTCTTCTGCTCGGCCTCGGCCAGCGCCAGCAGCGCATGCAGCGCCGCCACCACCAGGGTGGAGCCCCCCTTGCGTCCCTGAATGGCGATCCAGGGCACTTCCGTGACTTCCATCAGCAATGCCTTGCTCTCGGCGGCCGAGACGAAGCCCACCGGCATGCCGATGACCAGTGCCGGGCGGGCGCCCTCCTCGCGGATCATCCGTACCAGCTCGATGAGTGCGGTGGGCGCGTTGCCAATGGCTACGATCTGGCCGTCAATGAGCCCCAGGCGCTGCGCCTTGCGCATGGCCTGCACGGCACGGGTGCTGTTCTCGGCCTTGGCCTGCTCGATGACGTCCTCGTCGGAAATGAACTGATGGGTCTGAACGCCGAAATGCGCCAGTCGCGGTGCGGAAAGCCCCACGCAGATCATTTCCACGTCCGCCACGATATGGGCGCCGCCCTGAGCACGGGCGTTCAGCAGCAGCTCTCGGCCAGCGCGCACGGCATCCGGATGAAAGCGCGTGAGGCCGTTGAAATCGAAGTCGGCGTTGGCGTGGATCATGCGCCGCACGATCGGCCATTGTTCGGCCGTGTAGGAATGCGGACCAGCTTCGCGGTCGATGGTGGCAAAACTGTCATGCTCGATGACCTGCCCGGCGCGGGTCAGCTGCTCGGTGACGGTGTTGACGGTGCTCATGGGTTCTGGCGATCGGGAATGTCGAAATGAAAGGATGGCGCGGACGACGGCGAATCAGCCGGCCCTCAGCGACCAAAGCGTGAACGGGGGAAGGGGGCACGCCCGGGCAGGCCGGGTTGAATCGCCTTTCCTTTCGGGAAGGCGGACTGCGGCCCCAGCGGCTTGCCCTGCGGAACGGCACGGGCTACTTCCGGAATTGAACGGCCTTGATTCGGATCATTCATAACCTGATTATCACCGTCCTGACGAACAGGCTCAACGCGATCATGGCCACGATCAGGTGCGGAATCACGCGAATCGGCGGCATGACGGCCTCCCGGATTCAGGCCACCGCCCTGCCCTTCATGACGAGCCGGGTTCTCCTCGAATGCCGGATGCGCTCCATGATGCTGTTCATGGTCAAGGCCGTGCTCAGGATCTTGCGCAGGGTCATGATCATGTCCATGCTGGGCATCATGGCTGTGGCCATGCCCATGTTCGTGGTCGTGGTCGTGGTCGTGGTCGTGGTCGTGATTGTGCTCATGACCGTGGGCGTGCGCATGGTCATGATCCGGATGGGCGTCATGGACATGCTCATCATCATGATCGTGAGCATCATGATCATGTCCATGCTCATGTCCGTGATGATGATCATGGCCATGGTGATGATGGTGCCCCTCGCTTTCGCGGAACGGATCGGGCCGCATCAATCGATCCAGATCGATGGCGCCCACCCCTTGCTTCAGGGCATGGACACGCTCATCCAGCAGTCGGGCGATCTCGGGCTCGAAGCCGAAGTAGGCGGTGTGGGCAAAGCGGACCTGCGGGTACTGGGCCGCCAGATTTTCCATCTGCCGGCCGATGCGCTTGATGAGCGTGCCGGTGAACAGGTAGTACGGCATGACGACGATCTGCATCATGCCCAGTGCCACCTGATCGCGCACCACTTTCTCCAGGCGCGGGAAGGTCACTCCGGTAAATGCCAGGTCCACGCGATCGTGATCGCCGATCTCCCACAGCCAGCGGGCCATGCGTGCCACGTCCCCATTGGCCAGGCGGTCGCTGGAGCCTCGCCCCAGCAGGATGACCCCGGTGGTCCGGGGGTCGGGCACGTCCAGCTGCAGCATGGCCTGACGCAGGAAGCGCTTGAGGATGCTCAGCAGCGGATCGCTGACGGCCAGGTGCGGGGCATAGAGGAACTGGACGTCGGGATGACGTTTCCGGGCGCGCTGGATGGCACTCGGGATGTCCTGGCGAACGTGGCCGGCGGCGTTGAGGATGAGGGGCAGCACCAGCACACGCTCGCTGTTGCGCGCGGCATGGTTCAGGGCCGGATCCAGCAGAGGATCGGCAAACTCGATGAAGCCGACCTCGATGCGCCAGTCGGGGTGACGGGCGCGCCAGCGTTCGGCAAACAGCAGGATCTCGGCATTGCCGGCGGCCTCGCGTGAGCCGTGGCCGACCAGCAGGATGGTGTCATTGGAGGTTGTCATCCGAAGCCTCGTCGGTAAAAGTTGTTTTCGTCTGTCCTTCCGGCACCTGGGTCTCGGAGTGCGGATTCAGCTTGCCTACCGCCATGTCCACGAGACGCTCCTCGCTGGCACGACGGAAGCGGTGGGTGAAGCTGGCATCGTACAGCCGTGACTTGGTCAGGGTGTTCCACTGACGGGCGCCAATGGTGGGACTCGCGATGATCATGGCCTGGCTGACGATCTTGGCCTGCCGGCAGGCTTCCTTCACGTCGGCCAGCGTGCTGCGCACGATCTTCTCCTCGCCGGGCCAGCTGGCCTTGTGCACCACCAGGATGGGGGCATCCTCGGGCCAGCCTGCGGCACGCAGGTCGCGCTGGATGCTGGACAGCAGCGTGATGGACAGGAAGATGCACAGCGTGCTGCGATGCCGGGCCAGCGAGACCAGATCCTCGCCCTCGGGCATCGGGGTGCGGCCCGCCACGCGCGTGAGGATGACGGTCTGCGTGACCTCGGGCAGCGTGAGGCTCTCCACGCCCGCGGCGTAGCCGCCCGCAGCGGCGAGGACGAACAGCCAGCCGAGCATGCGCGCCGGCAGGTGGTGGAGCGCCGCCGCCACGGGGGCGACCGCCCGGCGGTAGCTGCGGATCAGCATGAACCGCGGCAGCATCCAGTTGCCGCTCCAGCGGGGCGGGTGGATCTGCTCGTGCTTGCCGACGTGCGGGGGCGCGACGTGGCGGCCGTCGGCGCGCTTGCGGCCGCGCTCCTGCGGCGCGACCCGGGGAGGGGCGCCGCCCTCCAGGAGGCTCTTGGAGCGCAGGTACTCCACGAGGCGGGTGATGCGCTGCCTGCCGGCGTCGTCGATCTGCTGCGGGAGCTGGTCGATAATGGTGGGAAGCGAGCG
>ERZ772928.1207-NODE-1207-length-11305-cov-5.177511_pt1 | contig 11305 bp, 7 predicted proteins | sample MGYA00511686_ERZ772928 | MGnify/ENA primary metagenome ERZ772928 (study PRJEB29015, sample SAMEA2738063) | human oral metagenome | biome: human oral; feature: human-associated habitat; material: saliva | place: China | collected 2219 ... | reverse complement strand
CTCTAGGTTATCATTTACTATTTTTCTGTAAATCTGTTATAATCATTATCCCCTAAAAACCCCCTTACTTCATTTAATTTCAAAGGAGAAAATATTATGAAAATCTATAAAATAAATAAAAACCAGGAAATTGAGGTTTCTGATAAAATATATTCATCTATTTGCTATATGAGCTACAAGGTTAGGCGTGCGAAAGCAAAAGATAAGAAGTATAATCTATTTTTCATATATGCATTCGATACAGAAGATAGTGACGGGGAAAATCTAATTAGGGATAACTCTCCATTAACAGATGAGATCGTAATTACTAATGATATTTATAGAGCATTATATGATGCACTGGCTACTTTATCAACAGAAGATCAGCTTCTTCTTGTTGATTTATTTATAAAAGGGCAGTCTATACGTAGTATTGCAGACAGTAAACACTGCAGTCCTATGACTATCTGTCGACATCGAGATAAACTTTTCAAAAAACTCGCTATATTACTGGAAAAATATAAAGATAATATTATCGTAGAAAATTAGTACAATATGAACATTTTGTGAACTTTCACATAATTTTTGTTACAAATAGCAAAAAAACACACTATATATAGTGAAGGGGACTTTTTTCGTAAGGGGGTAAATTCATTTATATTTTACAATATAATTATTTCCTACGTTACTTCTATTTCAATATAGATTTCTTTTCATAATTGTCTTTATAAAGAAGATATTTGTATAGAGAGTGGCACTTAGGAGGTTTTTTATTATGAAAAAAACACTATATTTAAACGATAGGGAGACAGAATCTTTTTACGAATTGCTTGAAGTTAAAAAAGACTTAATTACTATGGCGCTTTATAAGGTTAACATACCTAAAAAACTTCATCATGAATTTTACAATTATGGACTTGAAGGTTTATTGGTTAGTTTTTTAATCTTAAATGAAGGGAAAATTGAAGAAAAAGACTTCGACCGATTCGCTTTCACTACCATTAAAAGAAAATTAATCGATGAAATCCGCTATAGAAACAAAGATAAGAGTGTACCTTTAGATATTTTTGACAATAACAAATTAGACTCTACGGATGATAATTTTTCGCTAGTGTATATACAGTTGTTCGAATATTTAAAAGATGCTCTAGAGGAGCAAGAAATGAAATTTTTCTGCGAATTTATAAAAACTTTGAATATGAAACAAACCGCAAAGGCAATGGATGTCTCATTGGCCACAGCATATAGAATCCACAAACGTGTAAAGGGAGTTTGTGAAGAATTTTTATTAACTAAATAGATTATTATTAGCCACTCTCTATGTGAATATCTAACATATATAACTCCTATCATACAGAATACTAAACTGACTTCATTTCGTCAGTTTGTTTTCCTATAGGCAAACAAGCAAATGCAAGGACTCTTGTACCTAATTTTCTGATAAAAATGCTCCAGACTATCATGAAATCATCTTTAGACATTAAAAGATATTTTAGAAAATAAGTCGACCACGGCTACAAAGTGTAAAAAGATATTCCAGAGAGTGATCCAATCTCGTTAATAAAACACAAGAAAGACACCCTCGAAAATTATCGAGAGTGTCTTCATTTTTAAGAGTTTTGTTTAGTATTTTGCTTAGATTTCAAATTAGTTTTTATCGTTTTTACGACGTCTTGCCGCTAGTAATCCACCTAGGATCGCCATTCCTAATCCTGCTAAACCAGTATTAGTTTCTGTTGTTCCTGTGTTCGCTAGGCGTTGTCCTAGTTTAGAGTTTGTTGCTTTGTCAGCTGAAGCTCTATTGTTTCCACCATTGTCATTAGATTGGCCATTAGAACCTTTAGTTTCTACTAATTTTTCTGCCGGAATTACTACTACTCTTCCGTCTGGATATACGATTGTTGTTTCTCCAGTTGCTGAAACTGTAATCTTAGCTTCTTTTAATTCTGGGTTTGCTTTGATTAATGCTTGTTTTACAGCTTCTTTTTCTACATCTGTTAAGTTCGTTAGATCTCCTACTTGAACTTTTTCAGGGATATTAATCATCGGTGATGTTTGTTCTTCTGCTTTTTTGAAGATATCTTTAGCTAAAATTGTGTAAGTTTTTCCATCTTTAAGGATTACTGTTGCATTTCCTTTCGCATCGAAGATAACTTCTGCTACATTTGGATTTGCTGCTATAATCTTATCTTTAGCTCCTGCTTTATCTGCATCTGTTAAGTTGTCTAAATCAGCTACAGTTTGTTTTTCAAAGTCAAGGTTGATATTTTCACCATTATTTTTAGCTGCTACATCATTTGCATCTTTTACTAATTGTTCAGCTGCAATTGTTGCTGTTACACCGTCTTTTGTTGTTACCGTTGCATTTCCTTTCGCATCTACTACTACGATTGCTCCTGGATTTACTTCTTCTACCGCTGCTTTGATCTTAGCGATTTCTTCTGGTGTTAAGCTGTCTTTGTTAGCTACTAATGTTCTTATTGCTGGTGTATTAATTCCACTTTGTGCAGCTACATCAGTTACTTTATCAGCTGGAATTACTAGTTTAGATGCTGGAATTACCGCTACTTTACCATCTTTAGTAGTTACTGTCGCATTTCCTTTGTCATCAATTACCACAGTTGCTCCTGGATTAACTGCTTCTACTGCTTTCTTAACTGCTTCTTTTTCTGCATCTGTTAGAGCGTCTTTATTAGCTACAGCTGTTTTTGCAGTTGGTGTATTGATGTCATTTCCTGCGTTTTCTTTTCCTAGGTCTGCTTCTGTCTTAACTAAGTCTTTTCCTGGAATTACCGCTGTTTTTCCGTCTTTAGTTGTTACTGTCGCATTTCCTTTATCATCAATTACTACTGTTGAGTCTGGATTTACTTCTTTTACTTTCGCTGCGATTGCGGCTTTTTCTTCGTCAGTTAATGCGTTCGGATCTTTTACTAGTGTTTTGTCCGCTGGCTTAACGATGTCATTTCCTGCGTTTGGTTTCGCTGCGTCTGCTTCTGTTTTAACTAAGTCTTTTCCTGGTATTACTGCTGTTTTTCCGTCTTTAGTTGTTACTGTTGCATTTCCTTTGTCGTCAACTACTACTGTTGAGTCTGGATTTACTTCTTTAACTTTGTCTTCGATTGCTTTCTTCTCAGCATCTGTTAATTTTTCTGGGTTAGCAACTACTGTTTTGTCCGCTGGCTTAACGATGTCGTTTCCTGCGTTTGGTTTATTTACATCAGTTTCTGATCTGAATAAGTCTTCCGATGGAATCGTTGCTGTAGTTCCATCTTTTAGAGTAACTGTCGCATTACCATTTTCATCGAATTTAACAGATTTAGTCTCTGGGTTTAATTCTCTTAATTTTGCTTCTACTTTAGCTTGATCATCTGGATCATTTGCTTCACCAACTACTTTATCTGCTGGTTTTACAATATTAGAGTTACCTGCTCCAGCTTTTTCTGTATCTTCTTTAGTTCTTACTAAATCCGATGCTGGAATTGCCGAAGTTTTACCATCTGGAGTAGAAACAGAAACAGTTCCATTTTCATCTATCGTTACAATAGCATCTGGATTAACCTCTTCAACTTTAGCAACAATCTTAGCTTTCTCTTCATCTGTCAAGTTAGCAGGATCTTTCACGATAACTTTATCAAGTGGTTTATTAATGTCGTTTCCACCTTTGCCGTTATCTAAGTCTTCTTCAGTTTTAACTAATTTAGCTGGATTAATCGTTCCTTTATCACCATTTCCAGTAGTTACCTCGATTTTACCATTTTCGTTATATTTAACTTCTTTGGCTGTAGGATTAACTCTTTTAACTTCTTCTAAGATTTTAGCTTTTTCTTCATCTGTTAATGCACTTGGGTCTTTTACAAGAACTTTGTCAATTGGTCTATTGATATCTCCAATTGCTTTAATAGCTGCCTTATCTGCTTCTTCTATTACATTAACATCTTCTACACTACTTACTGCGTCGATTGCTGCTTTAGCTTTATTCGCAACTTTATCTACTTTAGCTTTTAATGCTTCTTTAGCTTTAGGAGATAAATCATTACGAGCATCGATTTCTGCTTTTTTAGCTTTCGCTTCTTCATCAATTGCTTTACGAGCATTTGGTTTATCTTCAACTAATGGTAAAGATTTTTCGATTTCAGCTTTTGCTTCGTCTTCTAAAGCTTTAACATCTGCATCTGATTTAGCTGCATCGATTTCTTTTTTAGCTTGTTCTGCGATTGCTCTTGCTGCATCTGATGCTACTTTCTTCTCTTCATCGGTAGCATCAGGTGTATTTTCAATAGCTTTTAATTGCTCTGCCAGTTTGTCATCGATTGCTTTTTTGGCCGCTGGTTTTGCTTTCGCTTCTGGGTTTACTGCTTTAACATCTGCTACACCTTTATCTTTAGCTGCATCTACCGCTTGTTGAGCTGCTGTTGCTTCTTCTGGTGTATCTACAGTATCAGGTTGAGCATTGATTGCATCAGTAGCTTCTTTAGCTTTATCTTGCGCTTCTTTCTTAGCTGCGTCTTTTTCTTCTTGTGTTAAGTCATCACGAGCGTCGATTTCTGCTTCTTTTTTAGTTAGTTCATCTGCTACAGCTTGTTTTGCTGCTTCTTTTGCTACTGGATTTACAGTTGCAATATTGTCTGTTCCTGTAGTTTGCGCTGCATCAACTTCTGCATCTGTTGTTGCGTTGTCAATTACTTTTTTCGCTGCATCTGCAAGGTTTTTCGCTGCTAATTTTGCAGCTGCTTTTTCTTTATCTGATAAATCTGTACGAGCATCGATTGCATCTTCTTTCGCTTTTAGTGCATCATCGATTGCTTTTTTCGCTGCTGGTTTTTTAGCTGCTTCTGGATTTACTGCTTTAACCTCTGATACTCCAGTGTTTTTCGCTGTATCTACTGCTTGTTGAGCTGCTGATGCTTTATCTGCTGAATCCGTAATAGCTGGTTGAGCATTAATTGCATTAGTTGCTGCTTTTGCTTTATCTTGTGCTTCTTTCTTAGCTGAGTCTTTTTCTTCTTGTGTTAAGTCATCACGAGCGTCGATTTCTGCTTCCTTCTTAGTTAATTCATCTGCTACAGCTTGTTTAGCTTGTTCTTTAGCAATTGGGTGTACTGATGTTACATCCGCAACACCTTTATCTTCTTCATCATTAACAATTTTTTGTGCTGCTGCCGCTGCATCTGCTGTTTCTGCATTATCAGGTTGAGCTTCAACTTTTGCAAGTTCTGCATCTGCTAATTTCTTAGCTTCTGCTTTTGCTGCATCTTTTTCTGCTTGTGTTAAATCTGTACGAGCATCAATTTCGTTATTTTTAGCTGTTAATGCATTTGCAATAGCTTCTTTTGCATTTTCTTTTGCTATCGGGTTAACTTTACCAAATTCTGTAGTTCCAGTATTTTTCGCTGTATCTACGGCTGCATCTGTCGTCGCTGCATCGATTGCTTTTGTTGCATCTTCAGCTGCTTTGTTAATTTTAGCGATAGCCGCATCTTTTTCTGCTTGACTTAGGTTTTTATCTGCAGTAATAGCATCTGCTTTTGCTTTACGAGCTGCTTCAACATCCGCTTTAGCTGAATCTTTCTTCGTTACTACTGGGTTATCAGCTGCGATTGCAGTTGAACCTGCTTCTTTCGCTTTATCTAATTCTGCTTTTGTCGTTACATTAGCATTATTAATTGCGGCTACAGCTTTTTCTTTATCTGCATTTACTTTTGCGATTGCTGCTGCTTTTTCTTCATCAGTTGCATTTGGAGTTTTGTTGATTTCAGCAATTTTATCTTCCGCTGCTTTGTTAACTGCATCAATTGCTGGTTGTTTGTTAAGGTTAACGAACTCAGAAAGTGGTTTTTTATCAACTGATCCATCTTTATAAGTTACTACTAAATCCGTTCCAACTTTTGTGATTGTATCAATTCTTTCATCTTTTTCAGCTACTTCTTGACCACGTTTAGCTTCCAAATTCTTATCTGGGTTTGTTTTTGAGTATTCTATTTTAAGTTTTTCTTTGATTTTGTTAAACTCATCGTCTGTTACAGCTGATGGGTCTGTTACAGCTACTTTATCAGCATCTGCAGGTGATTGAATGTCATATTTTTGGGTTTGAGGTTTAAGCATTACCCTAAATGCACCAATATCAGCTGCACTAGTTCCAACACCTGCGATTTCTCCTCCATCAGCATCAGTAGCCCTTACATAACGCCATCCTAAAGCTACACCCGCTGGATTTTCTCCTTTAGTCGCTGCTTTTAGTTTATCTAATGTGAAGTTTCCTTCTGGTGCTGGAGTTCCTGAATATGTAATTACCGCTGGTGAATCCTCACTTGCTGTTGTTTCTGCACTGAAAGTATTCGCAGTAAATCCATATTGAGTATTAATTTTATTCGTTTCACCTTCTACTGGTTTAAACTCTTGGTTACTACCACCTCTTACTGTGGCACTAACAATTTTCCCACTATCATCTTTGATTTTGATATCAAATGAGTTTTCTTCTGCACCGTATACAAATATTTCTTTTTTATCTGGTGCTGGATCTGAGAATGGGATTTCAGCTGTTGGCGCTTGGTTTTCTCTTACAATTACTTTTCTAGTAATAGTATTCGCAGAGTCTTTACCTTGACTATCCACAGCTTTAAGAACTAATGTGTATTCACCTGGCGTTGCAGTACTAAATGTTGTTGCACTTGCTCCATTAACTGATACTAATTTGGCTTTTACTGGCTCGCCAACTGTAAGTTTTGCATCATCTTCTTTGTCTGCTACTGTTGCTAGAGTTGCAATATCAAATGCTTCTCCTTTTTTCACAACTACGTCGCTTCCGTTATTTGTTGCCGCGATTGTAGGTGCTTCGTTCGTTGCAGTTAATGCTAGACGTTTAGCCTCTGCTGCTTCTGTTGTTCCAGGTTTAGCTCCTCCTGCTGCACTGTAACCAGATTGTGCTTGTAAGTTAATTCCGTTAGCACCTTCTTTAATTGCGTTTTTAAGGAATGTTAATTTTACAATGTGGAAGATAGGATCATCTTGAGTATCTGCCATAGTTGCAGTTAGCGTTGATGTGTCTTGAGATTGAGGATTCCCTCCGTTCATAATTACTTGACGGTCCCAAGAACCTGTGAATCCTACCCATAAATTATTCGCGTCTTTCGGAACTTTTACCAATACTTCTTTTTGTCCCGCAACTACTGTATCGTTAACAAATTTTGGACGTCCAAGATAAACTCTTGTTTCATCGTTTAATTTATTATTTTCACCTTTGTATTGAACAGTAACCTTAGTTTCATCTGTACCTTTATTGTATGGATCACTACCAGATTTTAATGGTGCTTCTAAATTCACAGTCCATTTTCCATTTTTTACTACCGTTTCATAAGTTTTTGTAGCTCCTCCTGGAGTTGCGACTGTCACTACTACAGTTTTACCATTAGTTCCAGTCCCTGATAAAGAAGTATCCGCCGAGGTTACTCCATTACGTCTTACATATGAAGCATCCTCATAGTTTACTGTACTGGTAACTTGAGGAGAACCTGAATCGTTTCTTCTAAATCCTGTACCTTCTTCTGCTTTTGCATTAGTTGCGTGAGAATTAGCTGTACTTGGCTCTGTGTTCTCAGCTTTTTTACCTACAGTTTCTTTACCGTTTGTAGTATCTACCGCTGGTGTTTCTTTTTTCTCAATTGGTTTGTTTTTTAATTTTGAACTAACAGTTGTAACTAACTTATTATATGCTGAATTCAATTGTGATTGAGTAGAAGCATTTACTACTACTGATTTAGCAGTATCTAGTTCATTTTTTAAAACTTGAATATTTTGGCCTGTAAAAAATTCTTTAGGTTGATAAAATACTGTTTGAGAATCAAGGCCTATGGTTATTACACCAGCTGAATCTTTTCTGTATTTAGACTCTTGTTCGTCGCTAACAAAGAGATTAATTCCGTTATTTTCTTCACTTCTAGTTATGTAGGGGATTGTTCCATCGGCTGTATTTAATTTATTCTTATCTATACCGCTAGAGGTAGAAGTGATTTGAAAAACTCCGTTATCCCCGCCTATAAAAAATTCTTTCCATTCAACATCGTTTAGTGTTAGCTTACTCATAACAATCCTCACTTTCGGCTTCTTTTTGGATATATTCTGAAGATTCAATAACTTCCGTATTGTCAACCATTCCAAATAAATATCCGCGACCATGTGTTATCATGTTAACTTCAAATGTTAAATAATCAGCGATAATGTTTTTAAAGTCATCTTCCTTAGGAATTTCGTCATTAAAGTAATAGAAAGAATGCAACCACTCATCCGTAGCTTCGATAGTTGTTTCAACACAGAACTTAGTTGGAGCTTCATTTTTTCCAAACCAAATATCAAGCAAATGTTGCTTTTTATCTTTGTGAGAGCCATCATCTATTAGTCCAATATGCTTACTTACAACATATCCATCTTCTTCAAAATTAATAAACTTACAGACTTTGTTTTTAGGATGCGGATTATGAGCTGTAAAAATTGCTATACACGGGTGTGTTCCAACACCATAGAATGTATTTTTATTAAGAGTTATAACGCCTTCTAGGGTGTGTTTTTTTAAGATTGTTTCTTTAAGTTTCTGCTCATCTTTTGTTTTTCCTGTTAATGAACTTTGCGGGATAATAACAGCGGCACGTCCATCTTCGACTAGAGAATCTAATAAGTGATTAATAAAGTTAATTTCATATAAATTAGGATTCGATTTTGAACCCATTGAGTAAGGTGGATTCATCATACCCACTGTACAACCTTTAAGTTGAATTTTAGCAGGATTTTCGGATAGGAAATCACCGTTTTCTAAATTGCTTTTCCCATCACCGCGTAGAATCATGTTAGTAGTAGCTATTGTGAACATATAAGACTGTTCCTCTATACCAAACAACTGATATTTTTTAATATTTTTTATATAGTAAAGTATAATTATTTTACTTCATACTTTTCACGAACAATTTTTGCAACTTGTTCGCAGTATTTATCTGTTAATTCATCGCTACTAGCTTCTACCATAACTCGAATTAAGTTTTCTGTTCCTGATGCACGAAGTAAGATACGTCCGTTTCCTTCAAGTTCTTTTTCAACTTTTTCACATTCTTCAAGAATCTCTTTATCTTCCATAGCGATTTTTTTATCAGTAACTTTGATGTTTACTAATTTTTGAGGATAAATATTAACTTCATCTGCTAATTCTTTAAGTGATTTTCCAGTTGTTTTGATAATATCAGCTAGTTTTACCGCTGTTAAAATTCCATCACCGGTAGTTGCATAGTTCATAAGTATTATATGACCTGATTGTTCACCACCAAGAGAGTAGTTATTATTTCTCATCTCTTCAACTACATATCTATCACCAACAGAAGTTTTAACTGATTGCATACCATGTTCTTCAACTGCTTTATAAAACCCAATATTACTCATTACAGTAGAAACGACCATGTTATCTTTTAGTTCACCTTGTTCTTTAAGGTGTTTGGCAAGAATAAACATAATTTTATCTCCGTCAACAACATTACCTTCTGAATCCACTGCAAGAACTCTATCACCATCACCATCAAATGCAAATCCTAAATCTACATTGTGAACTTTAACAAATTCTGCGATAGTATTGATTTTTGTTGATCCTACATTATCGTTAATATTAGTTCCACTTGGAGCACATCCAATAGTTTCTATATCTGCTTCTAAGTCTCCAAATAAGAATGGGGCAACGCCAGTTGTAGCACCATGTGCACAGTCAAGTGCAATTTTAATACCTGATAAATCATCAGAAATAGATTGTTTTATATGTTGAATATATTTTTGAGAAAGCTCGCTACCACTATATAAATTTCCAATATGTTCATAGCTAGCTGCTTTAATTTGTTCAACGTTATCTATTAAGTGTTCAATTTCTAATTCTTGTTCATCTGTTAATTTAAATCCATCTGGTCCGAAAATTTTAATTCCGTTATCTTGATATGGATTGTGTGAAGCAGAAATCATGATTCCACTATCAGTTTCTATTGTTTTTGTTAGATAGGCAATTGCTGGAGTAGGAATAACGCCCACAGTCATAACATCGACACCAACACTAGTTAAACCAGCAGTAAGTGAATATTCAATCATATCACATGAAATTCTAGTGTCTCTTCCTATTATTACTTTAGGACGATCTTTTTTATCAGTAAGTAATTTACCTAATGCTTTACCTACTTTAAAACTTAAATCAGCGGTAAGTGTTTCGCCAGCGACTCCACGTATACCATCTGTTCCAAAATATTTTCTCATGAAAATAACTCCTTAAATTAATTTAAATTATTTTATAATCTAATATGAATATTACTATATAAAGTGAAATAAGTCAAGGTTTAGAGAGGTTTTGTATCGAATTTGTTAAGAAGTTGAGTAAGAAAAGTCAATAATTATTAAAACCAACAAAAAAATGTGTTATAAGTTATATAGGAAAATATAATTTATAACACATTAGTATATATTAATTTAATTTTTCGATGTCATCTAACACCTTTTTAGCTTCATCTTTATTGTTTTTTGAATATACTTTTTTATTATATATAATTGCACTTATTGAAATCATATGGGCAGATACTGGTGCAACTAAAAATAAGAATGCGATAGCTAAAAGAAGCTTGAATTCAAAAACGTGTAAGTATCTATAAAAATAGATAAAACCAGTTATTAGAATTAATTCTACTGCAAAAGAACCCGTAACCCCTGCTGCATGAATCTTAGTTAACTCATCAGGCAGTCTTACAAATCCAATAACAGTTGCTGCCATAGCAACGATAGAGATAAGAATAAGAAGTATTATTATTATATCTAAAATATTATTTAGAATCATCGCTGAATACCTCCTTCTTAGCTAAGAATCTTGCTGTAACAACTGTACCAACTAGACATATAATTGCGATTATTAGAATAAGTGAAATATATGAAAAAGTTTTATAGTACATACTTACCAAAACTATTAAGCACATAAGAGGCATAGCAAGAAGATCACTTGCTATTAATTTATCAAAGATGCTAGGCTTTTTAACGATATAAATTAGTAAGAAAAATATCATAGCAATACTAGCGAAAATCCCCAATAAAACAGAATACTCTACAATTTTATCCATCTAAATCAACCTCCAATATTGCTTTTTCAAAGCTATTTTTTATACCTTCAATTTCACCAGGAATATCATCAGTATCTAAACAGTGAATATGTAAGACTTTATTATCATGACTAACATTCACCGTAAGAGTACCAGGTGTTAAAGTAATCATGTTGGCTAAAAGAGTAATTTGCCAATCTTTTTTTACTTCAAGAGGATATTCAAAAATG
>ERZ772928.1206-NODE-1206-length-11309-cov-4.637818_pt1 | contig 11309 bp, 6 predicted proteins | sample MGYA00511686_ERZ772928 | MGnify/ENA primary metagenome ERZ772928 (study PRJEB29015, sample SAMEA2738063) | human oral metagenome | biome: human oral; feature: human-associated habitat; material: saliva | place: China | collected 2219 ... | reverse complement strand
TGTAATAGTGAATTGTATTTCCGCCTTCATCTTTCGTTTCAACGAATTCATAACCCGGAATATCTTTCTTAGGTTGTTTACCGTCTTCTTGTTTAGAAATTTCTTTTCCGGTTGTAATGTCGATGTGTTTCGTAATCACCATCCGAGCATCAGACACATCAACAGAAATATCTTGACCACTTGATTTGGCAGGAGCTGGCGCTGTTGGCATTTTTGGTTCGACAGGTTTCTTTTCTTTAAAGACATTCAGATTCACTGAAGCTGATTTACCAAACAACTGATACGTGTAGCCAGATCTCTTGTAAATGTCGATATCGCCCGCTGATTTAGCTTGATACCACGTGTTACGAAGAGCATTAGCTAATCTGGTACGATCCATTGTTGTGTTCGGTTTGAATTGATGACGAATTGTATCTCCGATACCGACGGAAACAAATGAACCTTTTGGAATCGAATTAGCGTTATCAGCATTTTCTTCAAACTTCGAAACTACTGCACTGCCCTGCAATTCAGACTCAGAACCTTGCGGGATCAATGTGATTGCAGATTTAATAGTAGAATATTCTAATAGTGAAAACTGATAGTTATCTAAGTCAGATTCGATATTAGCAGTCAATAGTTCTACTGGTTTACCAGTCTTTTGATCTACGAATTTAAAATCTAAATCAATATTATCCGAGTTACGCGCATCGACATTAATCGCACCGTCTGTACCAAACTTATGGAACGAGAAGTTTCCGTATTTCTGATCATTGATTCCAGGTTCTGTCAAGAGCGGATTGAAGCTTTCTCTGAATGTGACAATCATGTCAAGCTTAACACCATCAGTTGTAGTCGCAACATTCGTAAGTTTGAACGAATCACCTTTAGCATAATCATTCGCATTGATCCAAGTGCGATCTCCGGACGTTTCTTTGTTGTAGATAGCCTTCTTAACTTTCACGTCAGTAATAACCGAATCGTCATGATAGCCGATATAATCGCCGTCTTTGACGAATGACAAGTTCGGATATTTGTTGTAATCTGACAATCCAACCCCGATCTGACCGAAGTATTTAACAGATCCTTTATCGGCTTCATCGTACTTACCGTATACGACAATGCCGTCTTTGCTAGACAAAATGTCATTACGTTTCGTCAAATCTTGCTGATCCTTCTGGAATTTAGCGAGACCGTCAGTATACGATTTTAACTTTTTATCGTATTCAGCTTTATCTTTGTTATATTGATCCAAAGCCTTGTCATATTCGGCTTTAGCTTTTTTATACGCTTCATCTTCTTGACCACGAACTTTTTTAAGTTCAACTGCTTTAGCTGAAGCGTCTTTCAATTTCGCAATTGTATCTTTAATATAAGCATTCAATTCTTCACGAGATTGAAACAATTTTGTCTCACCCATTTTAACAGAAACACCCGAAGCTTTTGCATCATCAATAGCCTTTGCAAGATCCAATGATTCCGATTTAACTTCTGTTTTTTTCTTCAGCAAACACAGACAATGGTTGCGCTAACGGTGCAATAAACCCGACACCTGTCGTAACAAGCATTGCGTACGTCATAGTTTTAAACAATTTATTTTTCATTTAAAAATCCTTCTTTAATATGTAATTGATAAAATCATTATAACATTAATATTTTACAAAATCAACTAAATCGACGTTTCATATTCGTAAACACAATCACCTATTTCATTCACGATTTCTTGCATATCATTGCGCATTGCATAGAACAACGCCAAACGAGCAGCCGCACGAACATCTTGGTGATGCGATTTATCGAACTTCCACAAACCACACGCACGTAATACACTATCCGGAACATCTGTCCCGTATCCCATATTAGCTTGCTCTACAATATTCGGTACTAATTTCTTAATAATCTCAACCGTCTGAACAACGGAATTATCACGTGCACTATTACCTTGACGAACAATGAATTTTTCTACAATAGCAATATCATAATCAATCGTCACACCGATAGTCCGCCACCAGTCACTAAAATTATCCACGCCGTATGGTACAACCCAATAATTAATCAATTGGGTATTATCCAATAAGACAATACCTGTAGTTGATGTGCTAATACGATTACTGGACGGATCAATTGATAGAATTCTTGTCATTAAAGTTTCCTCCGATATCACCATTATAGCAAACTTTATCGAAAAATGCAAAAAAAAGAAGCTCAAACGAGCTTCTTTTAAAGATGATTATTTTTCATCACGTTTGCGAAGACCTAGATAAGTCGCCAAACCACCAAGTCCTACAACTGACAACAATGCGATAATCGCAGTATTACGTTGTTTAGACTGTTCACTAGTCTTAGGTAGTTGTTTAGGAGTTTCTTTGGCTTTAGGTTCTTCAGTTGTCTTCGGTTGTTCTGTTCTAGGAGCTTCAACCTTAGGCTCCTCTTTTTTAGGACCTTCCGTTGTCTTAGGCGTTTCCGCTTTAGGTTCTTCTTTTGGAACTTCAGATTTCTTAGTACCAACTTCTACAATTTGAACTTTAGGCTCATCTACTTTTTCAGTAGTTGATTCCTTAACCTTGCCCGTCTTTTCATCCAAAGTATATGTTGTAGTTGTTGTTTTCTTACCAACTTGACCTTCTTGAACAACTTTTCGTTCACCTTCCGGTAATTCTGGATTTTCACGAACTTCTTCTTTAAACGGCACTTCTTCCTCAACAACTTTCGGCTTCGTACCTACTTTGATTACTTTAGGCAAACCAGGGTCGATTTCTTTTCCAGTTACATCAAATTTAGGCTTTTTACCTTCATCAACAACTGTTTGCTTACCAGGCTCTTCTTCAGGATCCGGAATATATTTCACGATCAAATCACCATCTTTATTTTCACCTGTACCACGTTCAACAATACGATTCTTAGGATCTTTAGTTGTTACTTTTTCAGTTGGTTTCACTTCACCAGTCTTCGGATCCATCGTATAAGTCGTTGTAGTTGTCTTTTTACCTTTTTCACCTTCTTGGATTACATTTTCAGTTCCTTTAGGCAACTTAGGATTTTCACGAACTTCCTCTTTAAAAGGAATTTCCTCTTCAACAACTTTCGGCTTCGTACCTACTTTAATAACTTTAGGTTTACCCGGATCTTTAACTTTACCCGTAACGTCTAATTTAGGTTTAGATCCTTCGTCAACAACCGTTTGTTTACCAGGATCATTTTCAGGATCGGGAATATACGTTACAACAATTTCACCATCAACGTCTTCACCCGTACCCCGTTCGATAATACGATTCTTAGGATCTTTAGTTTCAACTTTATCCTCAGATGTTACTTTACCTGTTTTCGGATCCAATGTATAAGTTGTTGTTGTTTTCTTCTTACCTTTTTCACCTTCCTGAATCACAAATTCAGATCCTTTAGGCAATTTAGGATTTTCACGAACCTCCTCTTTAAAAGGAATGTCCTCTTCAACAACTTTCGGTTTAGTACCTACTTTAATGACTTTAGGCTTACCTGGATCTTTAACTTTTCCAGTAACATCACGTTTCGGTTTCTTACCTTCATCAACAATCGTTTGTTTACCGGGCTCATTTTCAGGATCTGGAATATAATTCACAATTAGATCACCGTCTTTATCTTCACCAGTACCACGTTCAATAATGCGATTCTTAGGATCTTTAGTTGTTACTTTTTCGGATGATGTAACTTTACCAGTCTTTTCATCTAAAGCATAAGTAGTTGTCGTCGTCTTCTTACCTTTTTCACCCTCTTGAATCACATTTTCTGTTCCTTTAGGCAACTTAGGATTTTCACGAACTTCTTCTTTAAAAGGAATTTCCTCTTCGACAACTTTCGGCTTCGTACCAACCTTAATTACTTTAGGTTTACCCGGATCTTTAACCTTGCCCGTCACATCCAATTTCGGTTTCTTACCTTCATCAACAATAGTTTGCTTACCAGGTTCGTTTTCAGGATCGGGGATATAATTCACAATTAAATCACCATCTTTATCTTCGCCAGTACCGCGTTCAATAATACGATTCTTAGGATCTTTAGTTGTCACTTTTTCAGATGGTGTAACATCACCTGTTTTTGGATCAACAGCATAAGTCGTTGTTGTCGTCTTCTTACCTTTTTCACCTTCTTGAATAACATTTTCAGTTCCTTTCGGCAATTTAGGGTTTTCACGAACTTCCTCTTTAAAAGGAATTTCCTCTTCAACAACTTTCGGCTTCGTACCGACATGGATCTTAGACGGATCATCAGGATCTGGAACTTTTGTACCGGCATCATATTGAGGATCTGGAATATACATGATATTTTTAGAATACGTTAACGTTACAATATTTTCACCCGTACCCACAGCCAATTTCAAATCTTTATCAGCTTTTACAAATTTATAACCGGCAATCTCTTTAGGAGTAATTGTAACTTGCTCGTACCAAGGTTTATTTTCAGCAATCGTTTCAATTGGGTTATTTGGAATTTCTGCACCAGATTCATCTACGTACTTAACTTTTACAGTTCCATTTGTTTGATCACCCACTGCGACATTTCTATTTTTTCTAAAGAAAAGAGTCATATTGTTAGATTTTCCCAAAACAGAACCATCTCGAACAACAGAAACACCCGTATCATTATAACGTTTACTGAATTCAGGATCAGACGATTCCGTAAACGTCTTGAGATCGTCCGTTGTCAAAACACTTGTAATAGATCGATTTAATCCAACTTTATCAACAATGCCGTTCAGCGCTTTATTATCAGTAAACGGCAAATACACATCCAACAAAGTTTTTGGATTAATATACACATCCTGCTCAACAACACCCTCAATAAGCGAATCTTCCAATTTTGTTAACTTAAAAGAAACATTCGATTCTTTTGCTGATTCGCGTACTCGTTCAAAGACCTTATAATCAGTTGTATCGGAAAATCGATTTTTCTTCTCAACATAAGAAGACGGCGTTGTTTCTTTAACGATTAACGATAAAGAATCACCCACAGAAACACCCTTTTTGTATTTCAGCGAAAGAACATCCGGTATCTTATACCGAATAACATCACCCTTCTTCAAATAAAGTACCTTATCAGACCCTTCTTGCACATTTTGACCGCTATGCGATGAAAATGTATAAATAAAACCAGTCCGCAAACCAAAATGAGATTCAATCCATTGTGGTTTATTCGCATCAGAATCAATTGACGATCGCACAAGTTGATCACCGTATGTATCATATGTAAATGGTTTAGACCCGATTGCCGTAATCTTCTTAGTGGTAAGAGACGTACGAATCTCACCCGATTTTACATACTTATCACCCAAACCAACACCGGTTCCGAATGTGCGATCAGGAAACAATAAATCAAAACTCGCAGGTTTATCCACATACGACAAAGGTTTATACCCATTAGAACCCCCGCCATACTCATAATAAGGTCTCACATTAATAACAAATTCAAAACTACGATTAGCGTTCATTTTTGAAAACAAATCCTTTGACGTAAACTCAATAGAATCAAATACCGCATAATCTTTAGATGTCAACGATTTCCACAATGAACTATACTCTGACGCCGTTTGAATATCATTGAATTTAAGCTCAGTGTCAATCGATGCTTCGCTTAGCATACGAACTGTATTCAATCTACCAATAACAGAACCAGCACTATTCAAAACATTACTAGAATCTAATGATAATGCATCACTCGCGATATTCGTATCCAAACGCAAAACACCACCCTCAGGAATCGTATACCCATCATGCAATGTCACTTTATAACGATATGCATTACCCGACTGCGACACTAACTCAATACTTTTAATTTGACTATTATAAGTACCCTTTGCATCAGGTGTGTTCGATGGCGTCATGTCGTTTTCGATTTTCGTTGGATAAGCCGTTTCAGCATTCGCCACGCGTTCTTCGGCAAATACGGGCTGAACACCACTAATAACAACAGGCGCAATCGCCAAACTAAGCATAGAAACATTTACTAAATGTTTTCCAATCTTGCGCATTTTAAAAGTTTCTTTTAACATTTGAATCACCCTTCAGTAATTTAATTAATTCGATTACATTATATCATAAGATTTTCTTTAAGGCAATAATCCCATAAATTTCGAAAAAGTGTCAACCGTTTGTTGACACATTCTTTATTATGTGCTATAATGCATATATCAAAAATAATTAATAGAAGGTGATTTTAATTATGAAATTAAAAACTATCTTAGCGTCAGCTGCCGCTCTTGCAGCTACTGTCACTGTTGCAACAACAGTATCTGCTGCAACTTACACATTTGCAGGCTTTGATCAAGGTTTTGCACTTGTTAAAGACGAAAAGGGTAACGTTCGTCCAGGTGCTGAATTGAAAGATGGTAAAGCCGATCTTACTAAATACGGTCTCGGTGTCATTGATACTAACCAAGAATCTCCAGTGACTGACAAAGAAAAAGAAGAAATCTTTGCTCCATCTGAAGAAGAAAAATTCATCAAAGAACACGGTCTTGACAAAGGAACTGACGGAAACCCATCAGTACGTTTGGACGACCAAAAAGATGGAAACAAACCAACCGACACTAAGAAACCGGAAGACAAGAAAAACATCAATGAAGATGTAAACAAAGCTAAAGAAGCTGAAAAGAATCTTCCACAAGGCAAAACAACTCCAAAACAATTGCCTAAAACTTCAGCTGTAAAATAATTACAGCACAGACGAACTCATAAGAGTTCGTCTTTTTTTTATCAAAAAAAAGAAGCTCAAACGAGCTTCTTTTAACTACAGTAGAACTGATGTATAAATAGCTTTGATTTCATCAGGTGACGTCATGAACCACTCTTTGCCAGGAGCATCCGCTATCCACCGACCTTTAACTTTCATAATGTTATGAAATACAGTCTCCAAAGCATTTGAATCATCACAATAAATAATCAATGCTACATGTGGTAATTCTGGATAACACGTTCCCGCTTGACCAATAATTCTTTGTATAGGGTCGCAGTCTGTTCGACCAATTTTACAAGGCCACGATGCCTCGCCATTTATTCTAGCAAGTTCACAATAAACATCATAGTAATACACATACACAGCATTTGGCCCCACGCCAAGTATTTCATCCGCAGAATAAGCAACTTCTTCAATTTCCGGAGAATCTGTCATAACTTCAACTAGTTCGGGCTCATGATAATGCAATTCCCATAGACCCTGACCTTTATTGACAAGCCCAATATCTTTCTTCCGCAAATATCGAGTCGCATGCTTAAACACACCAATAAGATCACGTTCCTTTTCAATAATCCCACCATTTGCCCGATGATAATCAGACACTACAGAAATTGCAGCTTGTCTTCTAAATCGTTTACCATCAAACAACTGAATAAGCAGTGTGCCAAAAATAGTCGGCGTCAACGACAATCCACTAAACTCATAACCATCAATTTCCATAAAGCATACACACCTTTAACGATCATATCATAATCTTTCAACATCTACACAAAGTAACTATACCACAAAGAAACCATAAACGCAATATTCAAAAAAAAGAAGCTCAAACGAGCTTCTTTTTAAGATGATTATTTCTCATCACGTTTACGAAGACCTAAGTAAGTCGCCAAACCGCCAAGCCCTACAACTGATAACAGTGCGATAATCGCAGTATTGCGTTGTTTAGCTTGTTCACTAGTCTTAGGTAGTTCTTTTGGTTTCGCATACACAGCTTCGATAACTTGTTCTTGATCCGTTACTTTTCCTGAAACCTTACGTTCTTTAGAACCAGTTTGTTTGATTCCAACAAAGGCATATTTAACGCCATCTTTTTCGATTGTTTCAGGAGCTTCGCCGGTGAACTCAGTATCTACTTCAGCGTTTTCACCAGTCAATACTTTCTTCTGAGCGATTTCAGATCCAGACTCATCGATAAATTTCAACGTTACAGGTTTACCGATCTTCACAGCCACGAATGTAACCAACACGTCACGGTCAGCAACTTTACCAGTCACAGGTACACTGTCTTTCGCAAGCTCAAGACGATAACCGTCGAGTTTTGGTGTTTCAACCTTGTACTCTTCATCTTGGTAAGCTTCCATAACATCTGTTTGTTTGACAAGCTCTTGACCTTTACTATCGACAACACGGTAACGAACTTTACGTTTTTCCATTGCGCCTTGAGCCACAATCTTATCAACTTTTTCAGTAACAGTTTCTTCAGTCACTTTTTCAGAACCGTCTACTTTTTTACCTTTTTGTGTTTCATAAGTAGTTGTGACTTTGATCACACCTTCAACGCCCTCTTGAAGAACTTTTTCTTCACCTTTTTTAAGTGTTGGGTCTTGTTTATAGATTGTTTCAAAAGGAACTTTCTTTTCAGTTACTTCAGATTTAGAACCTTTAGTACCGACAGCAATGATCTTATCAACTTTATCGGTTACTTTTTCTTCAGTTACTTTTTCAGAACCTTTAACTTTTTCACCCTTTTGAGTTTCATAAGTAGTTGTGACTTTAATCACACCTTCGACACCTTCTTGAATGACTTTTTCTTGTCCTTCTTCTAGTGTTGGATCTTCTTTACGAATCGTTTCAAACGGCACTTTCTTCTCAGTTACATCTGATTTAGCACCCTTCGTACCAATATGAATGATTTCATTGACAGGTTGCTTAATAATATTTTCAACAGTCTTAGATTCACCTTTTTGACCAGGCGTTCCTTTCAATTCAACCGTCTTATTACCAACTTCTTTACCATCAACAGTTACCAATGATTTCAAAGCACCGTTACCTTTAGCGGCATATTCCAATGTGTATGAACCATCAGCAAGCGCTTCGCTAAATTCGACTTTACCATCTTTAATAGGAAGATCTTTATTGACAGCACCTTTCAAAGTAGCTTTCGTCACAGTAACACCTTGACCACCAATTGAAACCTTAACCGTTTGATTAGCGCCTTTTTTCACAACTTCTGTCGTAGTCGCTTTGATTTGGTCTAATACTTTCTTAGTTTGATCAGAATCTTTAGTGAATTCACCTTGAGCTACGAAAATATTTGGATGACCTGCTTTCTTCATGGCCACTTCAGCTCGACCTGTATTATAAAGCACAGACATAAACGTTTTAGCGTGCGCTTTAGACCATTCAGCAAACGAATGATCAATATCTTCTTCGTATTCCCAACCATCGGTAAACTGCATAACTACCGGCGTATAATCTTTATTACGAGCCGTATCAAAGATATCTTCAAACTCATAACCCGAACCGGATTGTTTAACACCCTTAAAGTCATAAACTAATTTCTGATTCAAAATAGCTTCACGAGTCGTACCCGTCTTCGACGCAAGGATTTCTTCAGCCAACTTCGCAAATTCATCACGATTCATCATTTTCGTAACCATACGTTCACGGTCACCGGCACCATTAGAAAAATATGATTCTTTTTGATTAACACCATATGTTGCAATTTGAATTTGATCATTAGGTCCCATTGTTTCTAACAAAGGAATAAAACTACTACGAATACGTGGGTCATTACCACCACCTACAGATCCAGAGTTATCAATAATTGCAAAAATTGAACGAGGTTTGATTTCATTTGAAGTTGTAACAGATGCTTTAGTCGTAAACATTACACTTCCTTCAGCTGTACCATCTTGACCGGCAACATCTTCAAGAGTTGTTGTCACATACTCTTTTTCACCCTCAACACCTTTTTGAACGACTTTCTTCTCACCTTCAGGAAGAGTTGGGTCTTCTTTAGTTTCGGTCTTAAATGGAATCTTCTCAGTTCGTTTTGTAACTTTAGGTTCTACAGGTTTTACTGGCGCTGGAGGTGGCGCAACTGGTGAAATGGTGTCTTCTTTTTTATCAACTTCTTTACCATCAACAGATACAGAACTTGTAATTTTCTTAACCGATTTCACATCGCCTTTAAACGAATAATTAACGGTATATTTACCATCCGCCAGATCATTCAAATCAGCAGAAACCTTATTACCGTCGATCTTCAAATCAGTTGTTTTACCATCAGCCGAAACCAATGAAGCTTTAGTTAACGTAATACCATCTTCAGGCGTAATAGAAACATGCGCTTTTTGTTTAGTCGTTGTTGTTTTTGTAACCGTCGCTGTCGATTCAAATAACTTCGCAATTTCTTCAGAACGACCGGGTGCATCTAAACGATTAAACACTTTAATATTAGGGTGTCCTGCTTTTTTCATTTGTTTCACAGACAAAGCTTCATCCGGAAGAGCCGTATCAACAACAGTCATAAATGTTTTCGCTGTAGATTTGGCCCATGATGCAAATGACGTATCAATGTCTTCACTTTCAGACGCCGTCCAATCATCCGTAAATTGTAATACCGATACTACTTTATTCTTATTAGATTGTGCTTTATACACATCTTCAAAACCAGTTCCGTTTGCTGCATCAGCCGTAATACCAGCAAGCATTGGTTTAATCACATTTGGAATCAAAACCCAAGATTGAGACATTTCATGAACTTGTGGGTTAGCGTTAATCTTATTGAGCAAATCAATTGCTTCTTTTTTGCTCAAAAGTTTTGTTGCAATACCACCATCTTGACCACCAACAGTGTAGGAATCACCTTTATTTGTTCCATAAAACGCCAACATTACGTGGTCTTGATCCGTTAATTGATGTTCAATCACATAAATCATATCATTGATTTGACGTTTACGAGCACCAGAAACACCATTACGTTGTTTGTACTCACCATCTGATACAGAACCCGACAAATCAATAATTTGAATCAAATCCATAGGTTCATGAGCTTTCGTGCTAGTTGACGACGTAGAGCTCTTAGTCGTAAATTCTAATTTATTTGATCCCGCTTGACCTGATTTATACTCAGCAGCCAACACCGTAACGGGCGCTAACGCAGAACCCACAACAGGCGCAATCGCTAAACTAAGCATGGAAACATTCACTAAATGTTTCCCAATCTTGCGCATTTTAAAAGTTTCTTTTAACATGTAAAATTGTCCTTTACTTAAAATTTTCTTAATAGCCTAATTTTACCATATTCTTTTTTAGAAAACAAGACCGAAAAAAAAGAAGCAACATCGCTTCTTAATTTTGATAGATATATGTCACAGTTCCCCATGTTGGATTAGACGCATCGAACCATCCGCGATGATCACCAATTGATTGATCACCATTATAATTCGCTTCGAGCACTTTAACGTAACCCGTAGCGGGATCTACATCAGTGACATAGGCAACGTGTCCGTATCCGCCATCATCCCAAGATGCAACGGAACCAACTTCTGCCGTCTTACCTGTACGGAATCCATCGCGCGCAGCTGATTCAGCCCATTGTCCACCATTACCCCAAT
>ERZ772928.1205-NODE-1205-length-11313-cov-4.260437_pt1 | contig 11313 bp, 8 predicted proteins | sample MGYA00511686_ERZ772928 | MGnify/ENA primary metagenome ERZ772928 (study PRJEB29015, sample SAMEA2738063) | human oral metagenome | biome: human oral; feature: human-associated habitat; material: saliva | place: China | collected 2219 ... | reverse complement strand
AGATATGCAAGTAACGCTGACCAATGATGGCCCGGTTACATTTTGGTTAAATATCTGAATAAAGAGAACAATCACTATTTTTTTCAAAGCAAAGGAAACTCTTTCTTTGATCGCATTGTCGTATTAACGCTAAAATACATATAACAATTTCAAATCCCATCCATAATTACATTGGTAATCCCCTTATTTTATGGGTAAACTAAGGCGGTTTGATGTGGATCTTCTTAAAGTTTAGCTTGTAATAAAATGAAAAAAATTTCGTTAAAAATAACCGCTCTTTTGCTTGGATGGATGAGTTTTTCAGCCCTTGCAGAACAAACCGTGGATATTGAGATCCGCGGAATCAAGGGTGAACGCGCCATTCGCAATACAGATATGAATGTCAAACTCATTGATAAAGGTGAAATGGACGGTTCAGATCGGTATAAACAATTAGTTTCAGATGCTGTCGATAAAGGCCTTCGAGTCTTTGGTTATTATGGTTCTTCCGTGACCTTTGAATTGAAAAAACGCAAAGGTCAGCGAGATTTGCTCATTGCTAATGTCACTCCAGGTGAACCAAGTAAAATTGCCGGAACAGACGTTGAAATTACAGGCGAAGCCGCAGAAGACGAAAACTTCACAGCACTCCGTAAAAACTTGCCAAAACAAGGTGAGTTAGTTGAGCATCAAAAATACGATGACTATAAAAGTAGCATTTCAAACCTTGCCCTTGCTCGAGGTTATCTTGACGGAAAATTCCTAATTTCTCGCTTAGAAATCAGCCCAGAAACTCATGAAGCATGGTGGCGTATGCTATTTGATAGTGGCGTGCGGTATCATTACGGCAACATCACATTTAACCATTCCCAAATTCGCGAAGACTATTTGCAAAATATGCTCAACATTAAATCGGGCGATCCTTATTTAGTCAGCGATTTATCTGAATTAACTAACGATTTTTCTTCTACCAACTGGTTTAGCTCAGTACTTTTACAGCCTCATGTCCGCGAAGAAGAAAAATTAGTGGATATCGAACTGTTACTTTATCCACGTAAGAAAAACTCAATGGAGCTTGGGGTCGGTTTTGCAACCGATACGGGCCCTCATGTCCAAATTGGTTGGATAAAACCTTGGATTAATAGCCGAGGTCATAGTTTCCGTACAAATCTTTACGTTTCTGCGCCCAAACAAAACTTTGAAGCGACCTATAAAATGCCATTGTTGAAAAATCCATTAAATTATTATTATGAATTTTCAACCGGTTATGAAAAAGAAAATAAAAACGATACGGATACCAAAGCGCTCACTTTTGCTGCATTACGTTATTGGAATAATAAAGAAGGCTGGCAATATTTTGCGGGTCTTCGTGTCCGTTACGACAGCTTCACGCAAGCTGATTTCACCGATAAAACGCTCCTTGTTTATCCTACCGGAGGCTTTAGTCGGACTCGTTTAAAAGGCGGTCAATTCCCAACATGGGGAGATACCCAAAAAATCACGGTCGATTTAGGGAATAAGCTTTGGATGTCAGAAGCCAATTTCTTTAAAGTTCAAGCTTCCACCGCATGGATTCGTACTTATGCAGAAAATCACCGTTTTATTACCCGTGCAGAAATTGGCTATTTAAATACCGCGGATATTCGTAAAATTCCACCTGCATTACGTTTCTTTGCAGGGGGTGATCGTAGCGTGCGAGGTTATGGCTATAAGAAAATTTCACCGAAAAATAAAGATGGAAAACTTGTGGGTGGTTCTCGCTTAGTAACAGGTAGCCTTGAATATCAATATCAAGTTTACCCAAATTGGTGGGGAGCCATATTTGCGGATACAGGTTTAGCCGCTGATGCTTACAAAGCAAATGAGTTACGATACGGTGCAGGTTTCGGTGTACGTTGGGCATCGCCAGTTGGCGCCATCAAATTTGATATTGCAACGCCAATTCGAGATAAAGATAACAGCAAAAACATTCAATTTTACATTGGCTTAGGGGCTGAAATTTAGGGTATGACTATGTCTGAACAAGAAAAACAACCAGATAACCAAACGATACAACCCGTTAAAAAGAAAAAGACCTGCCGTAAAATTTTATGTGTCGGAAGTGCGGTCATTTTTGTCCCTGTTTTAGGCTTAGTCACAGCACTTTCTTTTGATAGTGGACAACGTGCACTTATTCAACTCGCCGATAAAATGCTCGATAGCTTATCTATTGAGCAAGTCAGCGGTGGCTTACAAGATGGTTTAGTCTTAGAAAATTTACGTTTTCAAACAACCGGCGTAGATGTGGCTCTTCCTAAAACGCGTTTACAACTGAATTTAGCTCGTTTACTTTCAGGTGATATTATTGTTGATGACCTCAGCTTAACGCAGCCTAAAATTGCCATTGATACCAGTGTTATGCCGCCTTCTGAAGAGAAAGAAACGGAAAGTGGTCCAATGGAAAAAATCCATTTACCGGTTTCTGTACAAGTGAAAAATGTCGCGATTACTGACTTTGATATGAAACTCGATCAAAGCAATATTACGTTTTCGTCATTTCAAAGTGCGGTCAGTTTAAACAATGAATCAGGCCTTACTCTTGAGCCCACCACGCTTTCAGATGTGCTTTTCTCAACGGTCTCCCAAACTCAACCGAATCCCCCTCAGTCCGAGCAAAAAGAACCTGCTAAACCCGTTGATTGGGCGCAAATTGAGCAAACACTCACACCGGCTTTTTTAGGTAATTTAAATACGGTGAACTTGCCTTTTGATATGCACATTCCAAGTGTTTTGGGTACAAACTGGCAATATCAATCGCTCAATGAAAAAGGCGAAGAAACACAAAAAATCACTGTGCCTAAAGTAGAATTGCAAGCGGATGCCACCGATCATTTAGTAAAATTACAAAAACTCGAAATTGATAGCTCTCTTGGTACACTTTCTAGCCAAGGACAACTCCAGCTCAATGAAGATTTTCCGGTTGATCTCACATTAAAATCTGATCTCCAAGCGTTTAAATCAAAAGACAAAACCATTTTGCCTGCCAGCAAGGTTGATCTCAATTTATCGGGTTCCTTGAAAAAAACGACCACACTTTCGTTAACCACACAAGGCGTACTTGATGCGACCTTAACCGGTGACGTGAAACTGGCTGAAGATAAAATGCCATTAAATCTGCAGTTAAAAGCGAAAAAAGGTCAATACGCTTTTGCAGATAGCCTGGCGCCACTTAAAATTAACGATGTTGATATCAAACTCACGGGCGATTTATTGAATTATCACGCAGAGGTTGTCGGTGGTGTGGACGGTATGGATCATATCCCTCACACCCATGTTGATTTGAATGCAGACGGTAAACTCTATGAAGTCACCCTCAACGAATTAAAACTTGCCGCCCTCGATGGTACAGCACGTTTAACGGGTTCATCAAACTGGAAAGATGGCGCGCAATGGGATGTGACCGCTGATTTAAACAAAATGAACATTCGCCCTTATGTGCCTGCCATGCCAGCCGTATTATCAGGCAAAGTGAGCTCAAAAGGTTCTGCTGATTCCAATCATTGGAAAGTGGATGTGCCAGCCGTAGATTTAACAGGTAACCTATCCTCTCGTCCATTAAGCTTGAAAGGTAGCGTCTTTTTAAGTAATGAAACCTTATTAAACATTCCTGATTTATTACTGAACTATGGCGATAACCGCATTGCGGCAAAAGGTATGTTAGGTGATAAATCAAACCTAGATTTAGATATCAACGCACCAAGCTTGCGTGGTCTGTGGCAAGATTTGGCGGGCTCAGTCGTTGGTAAAGCCCAGATTTTAGGTAAGCTTACTGCACCAACCATTAATACCGATTTAACCGCACAAGACTTGCACTTCCAAGGGTTAGACTTATCCAAAGCCTTAATTAAAGGTAATGTTGTGAGTGAACCGCAAGTGAAAGGTGAACTTAACGTCAAAGCGGAAAACTTCCGCTATGGCGACAGCATCAAATTGCATAATATTGATTTGAATGCATCGGGTGATGAAAAACATCATACGCTCACCTTAAAATCAAAAGGTGAACCTGTTGCAGCTGATTTACAAATCACGGGGAATTTTGACCGCACTTCTCAGCAATGGAAAGGCAATTTAAGCCAAGTGAGCCTAAACTCACCTATCGGTGATTTTAAAGTGAATCAAACCGTTCCGGTGACTTATGACAATAAAAAAATCCAAGCCACCATTGGTTCTCACTGCTGGGTTAACCAAGACTTAGATCTGTGTTTCCCTCAACAATTTACGGCAGGGAAAAACGGCGAAGTCCCTTTTGAGCTTAAACGCATTAATTTAGATTTAGTGAATAGATTGATGGGTCAAAACACGCTCAAAGGCCAATTACAAAGCCGAGGTAAAGTGGCATGGTTCAGCGATAAACCGTTACAACTAAATGTAGCGGTAGAAGGTAATAACATTGGTGTGGCACAAAAATTAGACTACCGCACCTTTAAGCTAGATATTCCTAAATTAAGTGTGAATGCCGATATTCAAAATAACAATTTAACTCTGAAATCAGACATTAACGTTCAGAATCAAGGCCGAATCGGCACGGACTTAAAAATTAATGATTTAAGTAAAGGCCGACAATTAGGCGGCACCTTTACCATTGAAGGTTTACGCTTATCCTTAGCGAATCAACTTTTCTCTAGCGGTGAAAGCATGGATGGTGAAGTGGTTTCTCGCTTAAGTTTCGGTGGCAATTTAGAAAAACCATTATTAAACGGTAATTTCGATATTCGCAATGTAAAAACAAAACTGAAAAGCCTGCCTTTTGATGTAACTGATGGTCAGGTGGCAATCCGCTTTAATGGTACCTCTTCAACCTTAAATGGCCATGTTCAAACACCAGATAGTAAACTGAATATTAACGGACAAGCCAACTGGGCCCACATGGATAACTGGACGGCAGAAGTCAGAGCGCAAGCGGATAACTTCAAAGTCGATATTCCGTCTATGGCGAAATTAAAAGTCAGCCCGAATGTGGTTGTCAAAGCCTCGCCAAAACGCTTAGATTTAAGCGGAAACGTGGATATTCCATGGGCAAGAATTGCTATTGAAAGCTTACCGGACAATGCTGAACCGGTGAGTGAAGATGAAGTGATTTTAAATGGTCCAAGAAAAAGTAAAGAAGAACTCATTAATCGCCAATTTGCTTCAGAAACTAAATCTGGCATGCAAATTCAATCTGATTTAAAAATTAAAATTGGCGACGATGTGCATTTAGATGCCTATGGTTTAAAAACGAATTTGGATGGTTTACTTTCTGTGAAACAGGATAAGGGTAAGCTAGGATTATTCGGTCAAATTAACCTGAAAAATGGTCGTTATGCTTCTTTTGGACAGGATTTATTAATTCGTAAAGGACAAATCAGCTTCGCCGGTTTACCTTCACAACCAATGTTAAATATTGAAGCGATTCGTAACCCAGAAGCGATGGAAGACAGTAAAGTGACCGCTGGGGTAAAAGTGATAGGTATGGCATCTAGCCCACAAGTCACTATTTTCTCTGATCCAGCGAAATCTCAAGACCAGGCACTTTCATATTTACTCACCGGTCGCTCATTAGAAAACAGCGGTGAAGCAGGCTCTAGTGGTTCTGTGGGTGCGGCATTACTTGGCTTAGGTTTAGCGAAAAGTGGTAAAGTCGTCGGCGGTATTGGCGAAGCCTTTGGTATTCAAGACTTAAACTTAGGCACTGCCGGTGTTGGGGATAGCTCCAAAGTACAAGTTAGTGGTAATATTGGTAAACGCTTACAAGTGAAATACGGTGTGGGATTATTTGATGGCTTAGCCGAAGTGACCTTGCGTTACCGCTTAATGCCACAACTTTATTTCCAATCGGTTTCCAGCACAAACCAAGTTTTTGATTTATTGTATCAATTTGAATTTTAGGAAAGGACATGCATAACGACAAGCAACTGGCTCAACTCGCAGAACCTCATCACCGAGGTGAGGCCCGGGAGATTGCCGCCATTGATTTAGGCTCAAACAGCTTCCACATGATTGTGGCGAGGATTATCAATGGCTCGATTCAGGTGCTTTCTCGTTTAAAACAAAAAGTGAGACTTGCCGATGGCTTAGACGAGCACAATGTATTAAGCCAAGAAGCTATTGAGCGCGGTGTAAATTGCCTTGCGCTTTTTGCTGAACGCTTACAAGGCTTTGAGCCGAAAGATGTGAATGTCGTCGGCACTTATACCTTACGAAGAGCGGTCAATAATGACGAATTTTTACGTCAGGCTGCCACTGTCTTTCCTTATCCCATTAATATCATCAGCGGTCAAACTGAAGCCAAAACCATTTATGCGGGTGTTTGCCACACTCAACCCGAAAGCGGACGTAAACTGGTCATCGATATTGGTGGTGGCTCGACAGAAATGATCATCGGTGATGATTTCACCCCCTTAGTAGCAGAAAGTCGTCACATGGGCTGCGTCAGCTTTGCCAAAAAATTCTTCCCGAATGGCCAAATTTCAAAAGAAAACTTCGAGCAAGCTCGCCAAAGTGCGGTCAATAAAATTGAAGATTTAAGCTGGGAATATCGCAAACTCGGGTGGCAATCAGTGTTAGGTTCATCAGGCACCATCAAAACCGTCTATCAAGTGATTACTGCAACTCTTGATCCGAACGGCATCATCACAGCTGAACGCTTACAAAATTTAATTGAACGAACCTTACAAGCCTCTCATTTTGAAGAACTCAATATCGCAGGATTAAACCCTGATCGCGTGGATGTCTTTGTGCCAGGCTTAGCCATTTTAAGCGCCGTTTTTGATGTTTTTGGCTTAGAAAATATGCGCTATTCTGACGGTGCTTTGCGTGAAGGGGTGATTTACAGCTTAGAAAAAAACTTCCAAGTTTCAGATATCCGTACACGTACCGCATTAGGACTTGCCGAACAATTTAACTTAGATTTAGCGCAAGCCGATCGCGTGGCAAATAGTGCAAAAACCTTAATTGACCAATACACCCATTGGCAAAAACCGCATCTTGCTGATGAAATGAAAAATCTGTTAATTTGGGCGGCACGCTTATTGGAAGTGGGCATTGTGATCAATCATCGTAATGTGCAAAAACATTCGGCTTATATTCTGCAAAATATGGAATTACCGGGTTTTGATCGCGAGCAGCAACGCTTATTGGTGAATTTAGTTCGTTATCATACGGGTGCATTTAAAAAGAATGATTTACCGATTTTTGCTCGTTATGCGGATGAAGATGTCCTTGTTTTACTGCTTCTTTTACGCATTTCGGTGATTTTAAATAAATCTCGCCAAGCGACAGACTGTACCGACAAAATCAATCTTAGAATTGACCGCTCTTTACAGACTTGGGAACTGACCTTTGAGAAACATTATTTGGATAACAATCCGTTAGTGTGGAATGAATTGCGCTTAGAAAGCAATTTACTCAAAGATTTAGAACTCAGTTTGATTTTTAACTGATAGAATAAGGGCTTTCGTGCCCTTATTTTTTATCTTGCTCCAACAGTAAGCTATAAATATTGGCGAGATAATAGCTCTGCTCGGCTTCGGGAATTTCTTGCGGAATAAAAGAAAGCAAATCGTGGTGAATTTCCAAAACATCAGGAAAAATAACCGCACTTTGCATTTCATCATAAAAGGATTGATGAAGCGGAGAAACGCAACCGCCTCGTTTTAAGCGGGCAAGGCTGTTGGCAATATGCAATAAGAGTGTGATGACAGTCGGAATGGACACATCAATGCGCCAATGATGCTCTAGGCGACTTTGCAAAGTCAGAATAATATCAATAACGTCCTGATCAATCTGACCGCGAATTTTCCAACGGGTTAATTGTTTGAGTAACGACATAACATTCCTTTTTAAGATAGGATAACTTTACCGCTATTTCATAAAATTACCAGTGCACAGATCACAAAATTGAAACAAAGTGAAAAAATTTACTAATTAGGAAAGCAATAAATGATAGATAACAGACTTTTTGAAAAATATGATGGCTTGATTTTTGATATGGATGGCACCTTAATCGACACCATGCCAGTACACGCCCGCGCGTGGAGCATGGTGGGGGAACAATTCGGTTATCGTTTTAACAGCCAAATTATGTATGATTTAGGTGGGGCAACCGTAAGCACTATCGCCTCCGCCATTATGCAAGATGCCGGTATGCCGCAAGAACGTTTAAATGAAGTCATACAAGCGAAACGCAAACTTTCCTATGAATTGATTCCAACAGAATCAAAATTGCTCCCGACCTTTGACGTGGTGCGTCATTACTATCAACAAAAGCCAATTGCGCTCGGCTCAGGTTCAAATCGCCAAATTATTGATATGTTGATGCAAAAATTAGATATCAAACATTACTTTAATGCCATTGTCAGTGCTGATGATGTGAAAGAGCACAAACCGCATCCCGAGACCTTTTTACGCTGTGCAGAACTGGCAAAAGCCGAACCATCACGTTGTATCGTCTTTGAAGATGCCGATCTCGGCGTGCAAGCGGGATTAAGTGCAGGGATGGATGTGTTTGATGTCAGAACGCGTGAGATTATTAGAGCCTAATGTGGGACATTTTCTCTTTCAGCTTTTGGGCTGATTTTTGGCAAACCCATGGCTTATGGCTGATGTTTTTCAGCGCTTTCTTAAGTGCCACCATCTTGCCGGGTAATTCAGAAATTGTGTTTGTCTCCCTTGCTGCGCCAAAAGTATTGGTCGGGTCATTATTAAGTGCGGATATTTTTTGGCTTGTTTTTCTGGCAACTGCAGGCAATACACTTGGCAGCCTCACCACTTACTGGATTGGACGATGGTTTCCGAAAATTGACAGCAAAAATGACCGCACTTTATGGGCGATAAACAAAATACAACGCTATGGTGCCATCACTTTATTATTGAGCTGGTTGCCTATTATCGGGGATGTGTTTTGTGCGGTAGCCGGTTGGCTTCGATTGAATTGGCTAAGTTGTTTGATTTTTATGACGATTGGAAAAGGACTGCGTTATATTGCCTTGCTCTTTTTCAGTTTACCTTTCGTGTCATAGCCGAGAATAGCCTTTGTGCATAACCTGGTTGTGGGCTAGAATAAAGACGAATTGATATTCAACAGATAAAAAAACGCCCCTTATCAAGTAAGGGGCAAATAACCTAAGGAACCAATTTTATTAAAACAACTGCAAGTTGCTTGTTCTATAAGACCGACTCTAAAAAGAAAAGTTCAAAGAAATTGTAAAAAAATGTAAAAAAATTTACAAAAACTTGCAATTAATTTACAAATCACTGATTTTCAAGGAAATAAATATGCCATTACTCGACAGTTTTAAAGTGGATCACACCCGTATGAACGCACCTGCCGTGCGAGTTGCCAAAACGATGCGTACCCCAAAGGGCGATGACATCACTGTTTTTGATCTTCGTTTTTGCATTCCAAACAAAGAAATTCTCCCACCAAAAGGGATTCACACCCTTGAGCATTTATTTGCGGGCTTCATGCGTGACCATTTAAACAATGACAATGTAGAAATCATCGATATTTCCCCAATGGGCTGTCGCACAGGTTTTTACATGTCATTAATTGGCACACCAAACGAGCAACAAGTGGCTGATGCATGGTTAGCTTCCATGAAAGATATTTTAACCGTGCAAGATCAAAACCAAATTCCTGAATTGAACAAATACCAATGCGGCACTTACACCGAGCATTCTTTAGAAGAAGCACATGAAATTGCTAAAAATGTGATTGCTCGCGGTGTGGGGATTAATAAAAATGACGATTTAGCACTTGATGAATCTTTCTTAAAATAAGGACACAACATGACAACCCTAGGTACAGCATTAACCCCGAATGCTATTAAAGTGATGATGCTTGGCTCTGGTGAACTGGGCAAAGAGGTGGTGATTGAATTACAACGTTTAGGCGTGGAAGTGATTGCCGTCGATCGTTATGAAAACGCCCCAGCACAACAAGTGGCACATCGTGCTTATACGATTTCCATGCTAGATGGTGCAGCCCTCAAAGCCTTAGTGGAAAAAGAGCGCCCAGATTACATTGTGCCGGAAGTGGAAGCCATCGCCACGGATACGCTAGTCGAATTAGAACAAGCGGGTTTTAATGTTGTGCCTACTGCCAAAGCCACCAAGCTTACAATGAATCGCGAAGGTATTCGCCGTTTAGCGGCTGAAGAGCTTAAATTGCCAACCTCACCTTATCAATTTGTCGATAACTTTGCTGACTTCCAAAGTGCGGTTGAAAAAATCGGTATTCCTTGCGTGGTGAAACCGATTATGTCCTCTTCTGGCCACGGTCAAAGTATTTTGAAATCCAAAGACGACTTACAAAAAGCCTGGGATTACGCGCAACAAGGTGGTCGCGCAGGTGCGGGACGTGTGATTGTAGAAGGGTTTGTTAAATTCGATTATGAAATCACTTTACTCACCGTTCGCCACATCAACGGCACCAGCTTCTTAGCGCCAATCGGCCATCGTCAAGAAGATGGCGACTATCGCGAATCTTGGCAGCCACAAGCCATGTCTGATGCAGCCTTGAAAAAAGCACAAGACGTCGCAGAGAAAATTACCACTGCATTAGGTGGTCGCGGTATTTTTGGTGTGGAAATGTTTGTATGTGGTGATGAGGTTATCTTCAATGAAGTCTCCCCTCGCCCACATGATACCGGCATGGTCACGCTAATTTCTCAAGAATTATCCGAGTTCGCCTTACACGCCCGTGCGATTTTAGGCTTACCTATTCCAGAAATCACCCTCATTAGCCCATCGGCTTCCAAAGCCATTGTGGTGGAAGGTCAATCGAAAAACGTGCAATTTGGCAATATCGCCGAAGTATTGGCTGAACCAAACACCAATATTCGCATTTTCGGCAAAGGCGAAGTCAACGGTCATCGCCGTTTAGGTGTGTTACTTGCCCGTGATATTTCCGTAGAAAAAGCACTAGAAAAAGTAGAACGTGCTTACGCGAAGTTGGATGTGAAATTATAAGATTTACTTAACATAAGTATCGTTGAAAATAAAAGTGCGGTCATTTTTTGAGAAGTTTTAAAACTCTTTGAAAATTGACCGCGCTTTGTATCGAGTTAAATTGTACTCTGCTTAAAATACTTCTGTATTATTTATCCCCAAGGCTTAGCATCAGGTTTGCTATGTTTTTTTCGCCATTGGATACATATTGGACTATCCCACATTAGCCTTTCTTCACAAACTGGACCACCTTCAAGATACCAACCTTTTTTCTCTAAGCAAAGATTCACTTCTGGATTAATACTTTCTCCTGTTACATAATCCATACCGCAATTCTTCATATCTTTTTCTTTTCTATCAACATAT